>MDTD01145557.1_pt1 | contig 32889 bp, 24 predicted proteins | sample 811221 | NCBI WGS metagenome assembly MDTD01 (sample SAMN05326646, study PRJNA326480) | marine metagenome | isolation source: seawater | place: Pacific Ocean: South West | collected 2011
GGTGCAACTCGCCACACATGAACCGCTGCCTTGTTTGTCTTTAACGAAGCGTCCTGTAAATGTCAGACGCATGGACTCGCGAAGGGGTCCGGGGAGCGAAAGCTTCCCGGCCAGCAAAAGAGACACTGAGTCCAAAAGCAACAGGAGAAAACAGCTTTACTTGCTTATATCTCTGTGTCTCTGTGACTCTCTGACTCCGTGACTTAAATTGCCTTTGCCTATGTCTATGCCTTGAATGGTTTTTAAATCCTTGCCCGAGGTCTGAAGCCCTCGGGCTTTAAGTGATCAAATCGACTTGAGAAATTGAATCAACGCTTCACGGTCTGACTTGGACATATTTCGGAAGGCCTCACGAGCATTGAGTGCTTCGCCGTAGTGCCAGAGGATCACTTCTTCGAAGCTACGAGCACGCAGGTCATGCCACATGTCCGTGTGATCGACAGCCGTTTTCATCAGTCCCCGTGCCCACAGCGGTGGGGTTCGGAACGTTTTGCGGACACCGTGGTTCATGTTCTTTACACCGTGGTTTCGCTTGGCCCGTCTTTGAATCAGTTCATCAGTGAGGGGACCGATTTCTTCCAGGCTTGGAACGTCATATGTTGGCGTGACAATCGTCTCGGACTGATGACAGGCTGTGCAGTTTGCCTTACCCATGTCATGCATCAGCAGGTCGGTGTAGGGCCAGATTTTCTGATTTTCATAACCAGGGATGATGTCGGATTTGCCGGTGGTCCATGAGGGGTGATGACAGTCCGTGCAGCTTGCCTGGTTGAACAACTCCCTGCCGCGTATCACGACCGGATCGTTGAGATTGCGTGCTGCGGGAACCGCCAACCCACTGAACCAGACCACGAGATTTTGCAGTTCTTCTTCGGATAATTCCACGGGCTGATGGGAAGTCAGTTCACTGATATTGTGGCCAAGTTCAGCCTGTTTTTTGACCCATAGTTCGGAAGTAAAAAGTTTGGGGCGATCCTTGCGGGTGATGTTGGCTACGTTCCATATGCCGTTGAATCCCGGACCGTTTCGCAATGTCGCACGGGTGTTATGCCATGCGAATTTCCCAAGGTGTTTCTTGCCGTCGTAGGGTTCGGTAATCCACGGGCCATGTTGTCCCTTGACCGGGCCGGGCATGGCCTGCTGACGTTCGTATTCAGCAATGATGTCTGCGTCATCAATCGCATCAAGCAAGCCTGTCCCGTAAAGCCCAATCGTTGCTTCAATGCTCACCCTGTAATTGTCGGGCAATGGAAGCAGTGGCTCGATCAAATCAGCTTCAGGATAAATCAACTCACCTTCGCGCGATGTGCCTTGGTTGTAAGGCGTGCCATCGGGATAGGTGTTGTTGTATTCGTCAACGAACTTTTTCCATTTGAGATTCACACCTTTTGCCGGTGGCTCAAAGGGCGGGACGGCTTTGGTTTGAAGCATGAACATGTAGCCGTCGACGAGTTTGCCATCGGGGGTGTGGACGAACGTGGTGTAGCCGTTACCGAACTGCTCGGTGTACTTTTCAACACGTCGAGCGCGCCCATAATTGGGATGACAGTTTCGACACGAGCTATTGACATAGACCGGCCCCAGTCCACCAAAAGGTGCTTTGGGATCGGTAACGAAGTCGGCTTCGAAAATCGCTTCACCTTCAGCAAACTGCTCGGAGAGTTTCGCATCCGCACCAACTGCCGGGGCGGGCATTTCCATACAGCGTGATGAGGTATTGAATACTGTCCCGTTTCGACCGCCTGAAAAATACTCTTCAGCGATGCCCTTGGGAATACCAGAAATATTAGGTGTCGCATAGCAGATGGTAATGACCGTCTGCACGCATAACACCGCGATCACGTGCTTGACCTGCGTCTTGGCAGCGATGTTGGTGATGATCTTTTTGAGCTTGGGCGGGAGCATAAAAATCAATCCTTCAATAAACGTTGCCGTATTCGAGCAACGCAAGGCAAACCTTTAGCGGTAAGCTGCAAAGGGTTCGACGGCAGGGTCCAGAATCACCAATGGGATTGCTGCAAACATGCGCGACATCAACTTCTGAAGTTCACCATGGGCAACTCGGATCAACAGTTCTTGATCCTGGGGTGACTGGTCCTTGGCATCACGGATCACTGCGATCCGATGTGCGGTATGAGCAAGGGAAATCTTGATGAGTCGGTCAAGGGACTTGTCGTGTACCGCGACCATTTCAGACACAGCACGATTGCGGAATCCATCAATGCCCCCCAAGTACGTGTTCTCAATACTCCGTAGTTGGTTGAGCAAATCCTCACATGGATCAAGACTCTGCCAGTACGCAGGCGTTTGGGCATCCATCACCTCAGGCAATGCCTCAATCGCAAGTGTGATGTCTTCGATCGACCCGGAGATGTCCTGAAAGACTTCCTGCAAGGGCGTGGCCAAAGAGGCATAGCGACTGCCTGCAAGACCGGGGTTTTTAAACTCATCTGCATAGCCGGGTCGAACGGGGATGCCCGCTGCTTTGATGACGGCCAGTTTCTGCGGGGCAAGATTCTCAGTCCCCCGCCATGCCGCTTCAAAGTCGACGCTCTCCTCAAATAATGCCTTGGTTGCTGACGTGAGATACGTCAATTCCACAGGCGTAAAACTTGAAGCTTCACGGGGCTTACCCTCGCGAAACAGCAGGTATTGGATCGTGTGCAGTCCCCGCAGTGAAGCAAAGCGTTGCTCCCTTAAAAACCGTGAATCAAGCTGCAATTGACCGGCTTTGGCCATGCCCATCGTGTGTTCAATGAGCACGGTATCGCACGGCCAACTTGCCAGTCGTTTGTGATAATCGTATTGCGTCGCCGGACCATACTGAAAGGCTGCCGACAGGTTCCATGCACCAAGACTCTGGCGCCAGGCGTCGACGGTTGCCTCAAGATGCTCAGGTGTTGGTTGTGTCTGGAAGTTCATCGCGGTTTGATGCAATGAATCTGTCTTGGCAACCAAGTTCTCAAGCGTTTTGAACACCGCATTATCCACGAGATTGGCGACGACCACCCTGGCGGTTTGCGCACGCGTTTGAACATCATTGGCAACGCCCCGGTTTGCCAGACGCTGATAGCCAATTACCAATGTGACAGCCAGGACGCTTAAGAGCAGAACAAGACGAAGCCTTCGCAAAAACTTCGCAGAGTCTGGGGTTTGGACACCTAGTTGCGTTGGGCGAGTCAATTCCATGTGTATACATCCCAGTTAAAAATCCAAACAATCCACTACGGCTTCTGTGTCAAAACGGTCATATCACTTGCCCGATGCACATCCAGTTCAAGCACCAGCGCAGCTTCGACGAGTTGGTCCTGCAACGTTTGAAACTGCTTGTACAGTCGCTTGAGTTTCGTGGGATGGCTTGCAAGTTCGACTTCCAATTTCAGATCATCCCCGCCAAGGCCTTCGATTGTTTTGTCGATGCGATCAAGTTGCTTGGCAATGTCAGCTGCCAGTGTCGGATTTTTCGTTTCAACCAATCCATCTTGGGTCGCAATCAATCTGCGGAGACTCGCGTCATCACCATCCATAACCAGCACCTGGCGAAGCCCCTGGTTAATCGCCTTTAACGATGCCTTGGTGTGACCACTTTGCCATGCTTCAAGGGTGTCAGGTTTGACCGGTGCTTCAAAAAAACCACTGGGCATGCCGATGCGATCGCGCAGTGTTGTTTCAGTGATGTTCAGTGACTTACGGACGACCAGACTCAAGGCATCTGCGGGGATCAGAAACGGCTTGCCATCACCTGCGGATTTGAATTGCATGGCATAGTCGTCATCCCATTGCGACTTGGCTTTCGCAGTGAGTCGAACAATCTCCTGGGTGATGTCCAATAGATGCGACAGACGCCCCTTGGCCGTAACAGCCGTGATATCAGTCGGGGCAAACAGCAGGTGTTCAACCGCTGCATACCCGCGCAATTCCGGATTGCTCAATAGGTGTTTCAATTCCGCGGACGTCACCGCAGCATCCAGAACAATACCATTGACCGGCCATCGACCAATCTGACGCTCGAGGTGTTCAGAAGGTCCAAATCGAAACGGCGAAGCCTTGAGCCAGGACAGATAAGCGTCGCGCCATGCGCTCTGCGCTTCGGCTAATGTTTGAGCAGTCGGCTTATCAGCCAACTGACGAACCTTGACTTCCAATTGGCCAGCAGTTTGTGCAACCTGATCCAGACTCGGCTGCGCAGCATGGTCGACCATCGTAACCAGCACATCCGACTCCGTAGGGCCTGCCCCGGTATCCACCGATTCATTGCACGCAACAACAGTCAGCAGCACAATCAAAAGCAGCACATGAGCCAACAGTTCAACGGTGTTCTCAAGTTTGGCTAACAGCACGAAATACGCCTTGCCTTGGGCATCTCAATGAACAACGGACCATTCAGCGAGCCAACTGCATGAGCAAGCACACAGACGAGACTGACACTGAAACACAATCTCATCTTTATATCAAAATATCTTTTTACTGACAAGCTTTTTACAGCCCACATGCCGACACAATAAGTTTAAATTGTTTCAAAATTTGAATTTACGTCAGTTTTAAAATCTTGACAAAATTTCACATCAACACAGACAGAAGGTTTTATTTGAGTCTTGAGAGTTATACCCATGCCATCCAATTTCATGGATCCGGCTGGAAGTTGCGTAAAGCGCCATCCTTTAAATGTCGATGCATCAAAAGACGCACCACCGATTTACGTGCAGAGGGAGGCAGCTATGTGGTTATTGAATACCAAACGCTCAACCGTTTTAACATTGACCAAGAACCATGTCGTCTGGTCACTGTTCGCTTTGCTCGTGTGGTTCAACTACATCGACACGGTTCAGACTTACCGCCTGCTGGAACTCAAAGCCGAGGAACTCAATCCGTTTATCATCTTCCTCATTGGCTTAGGCAAAGGCAGCTTTGTCTTTGTCATTGCCTACAAGGTATTGGTGGGCATCTTCATGGCCAGCATGTTGGTCATGTTCCTGCGGCGAAGTGATCAAACACAACAACGCAATGCCCAACAAGCAAGCCAAGTGAATACAGAAACCAATCCTCAACAGTATTCACAAGCGGCGTGAAGTTGGGATTGAATCGTGCAGAATCAAAATACCGGGAACTGTGGATTGTTCTCTGCGATGATCGCGCGGCCTTCGATTTCAACTAACCAGCCCGGGCGGCACACCGGGGCAACCACCACCGCCACAGGCACATCACCGAGTATCGCTTTGAACCGATCACGAATTAATCCCTGATCGCTGGGGTCGCGCACATAGGCATAGTACCCCGTCATATCACTGAGACTTGCGCCACACTGCTTAAGCAGCGCATCGACATTTTCCAGTGCGCGGTCGAGTTGCTTTGAGACATCGCCTTCATGGACGATGTTGCCTGCTGGATCAATGCTGGCGGTTCCGGAAATGAAGATGTGTTTGCGATCGCGGTAGGATACGGCGGTCGCGCGTTCAAAGGTCACACCGTACACATGGGTCGGGCCAAGGTGATCCAACGCCTCGATGTACTGGACCTGTTTATTGTCAATACCGCCGACCGCGTAGGCATCCATGGCAACTTTCGCCCGGTCCATCGGCGGGGCGCCTTCGATACCGGTGCTGGCGATGTAATGCGTCTTGGAGGTGAGACCGCGTTTTTCAAAAAGTTCACGCCGCGAAACGATCAGTCCTTCGTAGTTCACATCGACGTGACGCACAAAAAACCATGTCCGAATGACGTGGTCAGCAAGGGTCATGTCATGCTTGCCAAGATATTGTTCGTAGTCCTCGAAAATGCACTGTGTCTGATCAAAGGAACTGTGCTTACGGACGCCTGTGGCATTGGTCGTCCAGTGATGGGACAGATCACCGCGATCAAGCATCAGTGTTGCACCATCACGTTTGATTTTGATTCCCTTTGGATCATCAATGTGCTGAGCCCACAGAACAACTTTGGCTGGTGGCAAAGGTGGTTGACCCACCCAGGAAACCGCGCATGGCGGATCATCGTGCTTGGGATTGGAAAACGCATGGGCCTCAAGTTCAGGAGCCTGGTTATGCGGATCACTGCATAGAAATCGTCGGAACACGCCCGATGCAAGTTCAAGGTTTAGCCACTGGAGAACCTGATGGTATGCACTCTGTAACCAATCCAGTTGCACATCGACACAGCCATGTTGCGTTGGGCTGAGATAAAACTCGTATTCAGCGATGCCGCTCTGGCCACAGAATATTGCATAGCGCACTTGAACGGGAACACCTTCAGGTTCAAACGTGTTGCAGGTCACGCGATGATTCATCGCAGCAGCGCATGTCGTTTCGTTTTTATTTTGACCGGAATCCATCATTTTCAATACTACTTTCCGTTGAGATTCAGGTTGTTAAAACCATTGCTTACCATTGCTGTGTTACGAGCCGGGCACTTGGGCAACCTGCTGGATTTGTTGTCGGTTTTTCTTTTTGAATTTAAGCCACAACAAACCTGCTGGCAAAGTCAGCAAGACCAATACCTGTGCCGCCATCGTTTCACGGGTGGGGAAGACACCCATCCAACTGATCATCGGCCAGCCGTCCAGTGCGGTGGTTGGGACATAGCGACTGACTTGCAGTTCCAAAATGGCCTGCCCTGCAAAGACGAACGCCATGGCAAACAGCAGGATCGCGGTCGCAGAGAAGAACAGCCTCAGGGGCAAGCGAATCGAAGCAAACCGCACGATCACATACACAATGGACAACGCCACCACCGCCAAAGCCATTCCCGTCCAGATTGCATTGAGCTGTCCGGTTGAGCCACCGATGAGTGCCTGGTAAAACAGGATCGTTTCAGCACCTTCACGGAACACCGCAAGGAAGGCCACCGACCCCATCGCAAACATTCCGCCTGTTCCAATGGCCTTGTCGAGATTGTCCTTGATAAATGTCTGCCAACGATCCGCGTCACTCTTGGCGGTCAACCAGTAACTGACATAGATCATCACTAAAGCAGCGATCAACATGGTGATCCCTTCAAGCGCTTCCTTGTTCGAGCCACTGGCCTGGATCACTGCATTGAGAATCCACGCTGCACCGACACTGGCAATGAGTGCTGCGACCACGCCATACCAGATCACCTTGACCTTATGGGCATAACCTGATCGCCTGAGGTATGCCACCAGCGCCGCCACGACGAGCATCGCTTCGACCCCTTCGCGAAAGAGGATCACAAAGGATTGCGTGGTCCGCCCCCAGAAACTCGTCGCCTTGTCACCGCTTGAATAATGCTCCACCGCATAGTTCAGATCGACCTTCATGGTTTGCCATGCTTTGAGCAGTTTTTCCTTGGGTTCACCGCGCATGGATTGGCTGATCATCAGGCTGAAACCCGATTCGATTTTGAGCATGTGGGCGTTGTCTTTGAGTCCGAGCGTGAATTCCATCCCACTGGTTTCGAAGATGTCAAAGTACAGTCGTGAGAATTCATTGCCGGTGACAACGGCCAAAGCGGGGGTGTAGTTTTCCAAAGCTGCATCACCGCGTTGGATGATGGTTGCCACCACCGGGCCATAGTTTTCGGTGACCCCCTGGCGTGTTGGCCGATCAGCAGGCACAGCCGATGGCTGACTTTGAGCGATCGCAAGATCAGCCATGACCAGACATACAAAAAGTAAAATTAGCACATTCGTCTTCATACAAAAAACCTTATGACATAGCGATAAATCGTTCGACCTGCTGTTTGAGCATGGCTGCTGCTTTGGGGTTGTCGTTCCCCCCATAACGAATCTCAATGTAGCGTGCGACCACATCCTCAAGCACTGCTGCCAACTCTGGCTTCTCGCCGGAGGCGCGTTTGAGATAATCACGTGGGCATTCATGGGACAACTTGGGCAGCCCCAACTTCTCCAACCGGGAGCAAAATCGAGACCATGATTGGGTCACAACATCCGTCGGCGTGCGGAGACGCCACCAGGCGATGAGCAGGTATCCGCACAAGAGCACAGCCACTCCCAGGACACCGGCAAGCATCAAATCCAACCAATTGCTTGTTTCAAGTCCGACACCTTTGAGCACCTGCATCTGACGGTCGGGGTTGTAGTTGATCACCCAGGATTCAAGTCCGCCGAAAATCGAAGCGAAGCTGGGCAACTGCCAACGTTTTGACGGGGTGGCAGCCGGTTTGGGCTTGGGTTTGGTTTGCGTTGCGTCGGCGGTGACGGCTGGAGTTTGGCCGTCTTCGATTTTGATTTGGGGAGCAGAGACATCCGTTTTTTGAGCCACGGTGTCTTTACGTTTTTCGACAGGTGGCAAGACGATGTCCTTAGGTTCGACGCGTTGCCAACCTTTGCCGTCATGCCAGACTTCGACCCATGCGTGGGCGTTTGATTGTTTGACGAGGATGAAGTTGGTCAGGGCGATAAGGGTCCCGCCACGGTATCCGCTGACGAGTCTTGCCGGGACACCTGCGGCGCGCATGAGCATGGCAAAGCTGCCTGCCAGGTACTCGGCACCACCGCGCTTTTCGTCAAAGAAGTAGCGGTCGAGTGTGTTGGCCTCAGGTGAAATGATGTGCGACGCGTCGAATTGATACTCACCACTTGCCAGCAAGCTCAGGCCCTGGACGACCAGTTCTTGGGAGTCTGTATGTTTGTCTGCCAGTTCACGTCCTAATGCGCGAAGGCGTGGGTTGGTCCCCTCCGGCCAAGCCAGGGCGCGCGCTCGATCGACATCGGTGAGTTTGGAACCGATGTGATATTTCAAATACGCGAGCATTGGGAACTTGGGTTCGCGGTCATCAATTTTGCGAATGCTCAGTAATTGAAAGTCACTGGAGATGAACACTTCCGGTGCCGGCGCCGCAGGCACATCCAACCCAAAGAGCCAACGCCCACCGTTAGGCATGACTCGCAGGGTGTAACGCACCGGATCGCGTTTGTAGGTCAGTTCACGATCCAGGTCAGCCTTGGAACGGATGGCATGACGCAGCAACTGCGTTCGATTGTCCCAACCTTTAGGCAGGTTCCATGTCTCACCGTTGTAGTCCCAGTAAACCGGGCCTCGCCAGTACAGGTCACTTTTGTAGGGAACCGCACCTTTGAACTCCGCGACCAGAACGGTTTGATTGTCTTCAGCAGCCTGATCAATACTGCCCGGTGCCAGAGAACTGATTTTCCCAAAGTCACTTGACCCGCGGTCCATCATGGCTTTGACCGGCAGGCCGAACGCCAGACCGATATCCCAGAGCGGACCAGGGATGCGTGGGAAGGTGACAAACAGCAGCAGCATCAGCGGCAAGCCCAGCAGGTACAACTGCCCGACACATCGAAACAGCAAACTGCGCGTGAGCACTTTCGGATCACCGTGGATGGCGACTAAGCTCATCGTCATCGCAAGGGTGACCACCAGCATGTGGATCGCACTGAGCAGGTTCTCCCAGTACAGTGCGCCGACTGCTGCCAGGATCACCGAGGCGAAAATCAAAAGCAGGTAATCTCTGCGCGTTTTGGCTTCGGCCCATTTGAGGAACACGACCACCACGAAGAAGCTCAAGACCGACTTGCCTCCCAGCCAACTTTCGAAACTCAGCCAGATGCCCGCCACTGTTGCAAGCAGTAACAAGGCATTGACCGCTTTGATGTACCACTTTTTCTGCAATGGCGGATAGTAATGCATCACGCCACCGACGATCGCAATCGCAGCAACCCACAGAGGCAAAACAAACAGACTTGGAATCGCTGTCAAAGCAAGTGTCAACAGAACCCAGCGACTGTAATGGTTCATGGCGAGACCTCGCTTTCCCCATAGAGAGCCAGGGCAGCAAGACAGTTGTGCAGATGCGCGTCGCCATCGGCTGGCTGAATTTGGGTTCCCGGTACTTCCAATCCGTATTCGCGGTTTTGCCCATGGGCATCGAGGACCCAGCGGCATAGCTGTGAAAGTTTTTCTTCAACCCCCGAAGCGTTGACATCATCCCAGCAGAGCCAAAGCGCGGGTTTGCCTTGAGCGCCGTCGAACTCCTTGGTGTAAAGTTCGTCAAAACGTGCCATGGCTTTCCAGTGAATGTGAGAAAGCGGATCACCGGGGGTGTAACGTCGCATGTCGGTATACGTGCCGGACTCGGATTGCAGGTGTGCCTGCTTGCCAACGGGATGATCGGGCAGCGGCTGCTCGCCTTGAGGTGTTGGGTAAACCAGGCACTGAGGCAATTCACCGGTGAACAATCTGGCCCGGAAGATACCCAGCGGAAAGCAACTGTCAATGGATGCGTCCGCGGCTTGCAAGCGACCCCGGCTTGTCGTGGGACGTGCCAACGTCATCTGCGTTTGCTCACCTTGCACAAGGTGTTTCTCATTGCCTTGGATACCTGCGCTGGATGCGGATAGCCCGTGGCGACTTTTCGCCGAATCGTTTTCAACAGCTAATTGATACACCGCATTTTGACCGGCAAATACAGGCGAACTCCGCCATGAAGCCACGATCAATCCCTTGAGGTTCATGCGCGTGTGATACCAACCCACCAAAGCGATGGCAATCAGCAGAAACGTCATGGCAAAGATCAAATTGTTCGTGTAGTTCACCGACATGAGAAACGCGCAAAAGATCAATCCAAGAAATCCCCAACCCGAAGGCGTCAGACGCGTGCGCAGTTTCAAGCGAGCTGACGATGAACGCGTTGATGAGTCAGACCGATCCAGATTTTTTTTAACCGCAGAACGCATCAGTCGACATCCACCTTTGAAATGATTTCTTCGCCAATTCTGCTTGCGGACATGCGGCCAGCAACGGGGACCAGGCGATGTCCCACCACCGATGGCAAGACCTTCTGGATATCACCGGGCAGCAACTTGTCCTGGCCATGAAGCATCGCCCATGCCTTTGCAGCACGCAGCAATCCAAGTCCAGCGCGGGTGGACAGGCCATGTTGGAACATCTGCGAATTGCGGGTGAATTCGAGTATGCGATGCAGGTAATCAAGTACCGCATCCGAGAGTGTGACCTGCTCAACCTGCTCTTGCAATGCCACCAACTCAGCCGGCTGGATCATCGGCTCAAGACCTTCGAGCATCCGACGTCGGTCCTGCCCGCGAAACAGTTCAAGCTCGGCCTGACGGTTGGGGTATCCCATGGAGATGCACATCAAAAAGCGGTCAAGTTGTGATTCAGGAAGCGGGAACGTGCCAATCTGTTCTGAGGGGTTTTGCGTGGCAATCACAAAAAACGGCTTGGGCAAATCACGGGGGTGACCGTCGACAGTGACTTGTCGTTCTTCCATCGCTTCAAGTAAAGCGCTTTGACACTTGGGGGTGGCACGGTTGATTTCGTCAGCCAGGAGCAACTGCGTAAACACCGGGCCGTCGGTGAAGACGAATTCACTTTTATTCCGGTCATAGATTGAACAACCGATGATGTCACCGGGCAACAGGTCACTGGTGAATTGGACACGCTGATAACTTAAACCAAGTACGCCCCCCAATGCATGAGCCAAAACTGTTTTCCCCAAGCCCGGCAAGTCCTCAATGAGCAGGTGTCCGCTTGCCAGCAAGCAGGCCATTGCCAATTCAATCTGTTGATCTTTATCCAGCACGATCTTGTTGAGTTGATCGAGTACCGGGCCAAGTGCATGGCCTGCTTGTGTTACCTGTATCGTGTTTTGTGTCATTTCATTGAATCCATTTATCTATCGCATGCGATCGTGTTAACCGCGTCACCTGTACAAATTTCAAACGTGACGGAAAAACGTCTCGTCCGTATCAATCAAGTCCATCATCTCTACATGCCTCCCTTGGAGACGGACATCACCGCCTGGAAGATCGAGAAGTAGACATAGCCGACCATGCCACCGACGATCAAGATCATCACTGGTTCAATCATGACGGTCATGAACTTCACTTTCGCTGCCAGTTCCTTTTGGTAGTACTGCCCCATTTCATCCATGACTGTTTCGATCTGACCACTCTTTTCGCCCACGGCGGCCATATGCCTTACCATCTGAGGCAGGTGTGGTTGATCCAATGTCTTGGACAGCGCACGCCCTTCGAGCAGTCCGTCGGCAGCCTTGAGCAGCGATGCTTTAACCGCGTAATTAGGAGATGCTTCGCCACTGATCCGCAGTGACTGGATGGCTGGCATACCACTACGCAGAAGTAATGACAGACTCCATCCGGTCTGAGCCATCGCCCCATACTGGGAGACTTTTCCCAACACCGGTAAAGCGAGTAAGACGCGATGCAGAACTTTCTTTCCCCTTTGAGTCGTGTACGCCACGAGGGTCAAAAAAGCAGCCACACCCAGAATCGTCCCGATGGTCCAACCCCAATCAAGCGCCCAGCCCCCGACATCCAATAAAAATTGAGTTGATGCAGGAAGCGACGCTCGTCGTGCAGTCAAAAATGCAGCAAATCGCGGGATCACCCACACCACCATTGCCACAGCAACACACAGTGATGACACCAGCACGACTACCGGATAGAACATGGCGGTGAGTAATTGACGTTTAAGATCTTTGTTTCGTTCCAGATTGTCAGCAAGACGGTGAATGATGGCGTCCAGATTACCGCTTCGTTCTCCTGCAGCAATGAGGTTGACTACCATAGGTGAAAAGTACCGCCCGTGTTCAGCCATGCTTGACGAAAAACTTGCCCCGCGTCGGATCGCATCGCTCATGTTTCTGCACGAACGGATCAAGCCAATCTTGGTCTGCATGTCGCTGGCTAAATCCAACGTCGTCACGAGTGTATGGCCTGCCCGGAGCATCAAGGCCAACTGTCGAAACAAAACAATCAGGTCCCCCGATGTTACCGGCATCAATCGACTGGGATGAATGGCACGGATGATTTTTCGTGTTGGCGATATGCCCCCGAAATCTTCACCTTCCCGGATATGCAGGACATAGATGGATTGCTCTCGAAGCTGGCGTACTGCGGCTTTTTCATTTTCAGCTTGAATTTGATCCTTGATCTGCTTGCCATGAGCATCAAGGCCGATGTAGGAATATTGAGCCATTTCAAGCGTCCTCCCACTTGAAAGGCAAGCCTTCGGAAAGAGTCACATCTCCGTTTAAAATTTTCTGGCGACAATCATGCCACAAGGTGCTCAGATGCGTAGCCAGTCGGCGGATTTCTCTTTCCGAGGCTCCTTCGGCGATTGCCATTCGCAGATCCTGCGTCATCCACAGAGCTTCGAAAAATCCGATGCGGCCAAGGAATCCTGTCCCCAAACAGAAAGAGCATCCGGTGGTTTCAAACAGGTCGACAGTATCATCTTCAGGCAAGCCCAGTGATCGCAATTCTTCAGGCTTTGCCGGACGCTGCTGGCGACAATGTGTACACTGCCGACGCGCCAGTCGCTGAGCCAGCACGCCGATGAGAGTTGAACCGATAAGGTAGGGTTCGACGCCAATGTCCGCCAAGCGCGTCACGGCCGACACTGAATCATTGGTGTGCAATGTAGACAGAACCATATGCCCGGTCATGGATGCGCGTAAACCAATATCCGCTGTTTCTCTGTCCCGGATTTCACCGACAAGAATCACATCTGGATCATGGCGTAAAAACGAACGCAGCGCCTGGGCGAAATCCACTTTGCCACTGACCTGCACCTGGTTGATTCCTGCGATACTCTGCTCAATGGGATCTTCTACGGTCAACACGTTGACTTGATCAAGAGGCATTTTTCGGATCGCTGCGTAGAGCGTTGTGGATTTGCCACTCCCGGTTGGCCCGGTCACCAGTATCATGCCATGAGGTCGGTTGATCGCCTGGTTAAACCCTTGGAGAATCTGCTCGGTCATGCCCAGTTGTTCCAGGGACAATTGACCGGTTTCCTGCCCGAGAATGCGCAACGTAATTCGCTCTCCCCAACGCGTTGGAATGGCGGCCACACGGATGTCAGTCTCCGGCAGATTCCAGTCCATCACTGCATACTTCATCGCACCATCCTGAGTCATCCGCTGCTCAGCAATATCCAAGCTGGCTAGCACCTTGACGCGATTGATCAAAGATTCTTCATCGGATGCAGTCAGTAATCGTGAGTAGTCCTGAAGGTGTCCATCGACCCGCAGGCGAATCCGCATCCCCGTCTCCTGCGGTTCAAAGTGGATATCCGAAGCTCTGCGTAAATAAGCTTCTTTCATGATGCTATCGAGTAGTCGAACCGGATCGTTTGGTTCACGCGCATCGACGAACTGCATAGCGGTGGGATCACCATCATGACTGCTCTTTAGGATGGCTTTTTTCAACACCTCAGGATCGGCAAGAGCAGGTTCAAAAACCATTCCAGTAGCGCGTTCGATGCGTTCGATGCTCAGACGATCATCAGGATCGGCCAAGGCCAAAAGGCGTGTACCATCCTTTGATTTGACCGGCAGCGCCAATCGTTGCTGGCGAACCTGACGCGGTAATAGCTGTATCGCCTCTTGATCGGCAATCAGATCAGACTGTTGTAAAAACGGCATCTTCCTAACATCGGCCAGCGCCCGGTAAAGAGCCGCCTCAGGAAAGCGACCGGCACGCATGGCTACTTCCACCAAACTCAGACGCTCGCGCTTGGCTTGAAGTCGCAATTGATGGACTGACTCATCAGTCAAAAGTCCAATGCGTATACCTGCATCAATCAGTGTTGTTTCGGTGACAGCCACAGTCTAGCGTTCCTCGCCACTGGCAACTTGTACCAGTCTTTCAAAAGATTCCATGTTGTTACAGTGTTCTGCAGCGACTTGCCTGGTGATCTTGTTACTCTTGACCAATCTGGCCAATTCCTGATCCAATGTCCACATGCCCTCTGCTGCGCCGGACTCCATCATGGAATGAAGCTGCTCGGTTTTGGAGTTGCGAATCAAGTGAGCGACCCCGTGTGTTCCTCTGAGCATTTCCACCACAGCCACCAACCCACGACCATTGGCTCCTGCAACCAATCGCTGAGCAAAGACCGCACGCAAGACCATGGAAATTCGATGTCTGGCTGTGGCTTGTTCATGACCTGAAAAGTGACCAATGAAACGTTCGACGGCTCCCACAGCTTGGCCTGTATGCAACGTGGAAAAAACCAGGTGTCCGGTTTCGGCTGCGATAATCGAAGTTTGCATGGTCTCCAAATCACGCATCTCGCCCACCATGATCACGTCCGGATCCTCACGCAAACCGGCACGAACGGCATCGGCAAAGCTGGGCACGTCCGTATGGACTTCACGGTGATGGACCAAACTGCGATGATTGCGGTGGACAAACTCAACGGGGTCTTCCACGGTGAGGATGTGACAATTACGGTGACGATTGATCTCATCGAGCAACACAGCCAACGTGGTGGATTTACCACTGCCGGTCACACCGGTGACCAAAACAAGCCCTGACTGCAGATAGGCAAGTTCACGCAACTGCTCGGGAAGTCCCAGTTCATTGAGCGACAGAATATTCTGGTTGAGATGTCGCACGGCCATGGCGGGCTGCCCCATCTCGCGATAGCAATTGACCCGGAAGCGTTCACCGTTTGCGGCGGTGTATCCCAAATCAACCGTCCAACGCTCGGTAAACTCCTTTTGTTGCCGAGCTGTCATGATGTCGTCAATCATGGCTCCTATCGACTCGGCATAATACACATGCTCGCCATCAGGACGCAGTTGACCGCCTACGCGAAAACTCACCGGCTGATCACTGGTCAGATGCATATCCGATGCGCCTTGTTGAACGCAGGTGCTTAACAAACTTTCAAATTGCTTTCTGATGGTCATGTCCGTATCACTCCGAAACTACCAAATGGACCTGAAGTAAGCTTGGATCAATCTCAACTTTTCCAGCTGAGCGATCCCCGCTGATATTGGGTGCAGACATTTTTACGTTCATCACTGCGACATGAAAAGAAAGATCCTTCAATGCTTCAAGGAAATGACGTAACGCAGGAAACCGTGCCTTGAGTGTAAGTTCAAGCATTGGACGGCCCGTCTGCGGATCAATGGATGTGGTGGTGGTGGGTGCTTCTCTGTCTCTAAAACTCTTTCGCGAAATGGACACCAGATGGACACCTGCTCGTTGTGCGGTGGTGGACAATTCGAGCATGAGTTGCTGTTGTAAATCAGTAGCATCCAAGGGGGCAAATCGCTTGTTGATCTTCTCCAAAGCCGCTGAAGCGTCCTTGATTTTCTGATCCAAATCAGCAACCCGGTTCTCCATGGCTTTGACGGTCACACCGCCGATTTGCACTCCCTTGAGACTGGTACGTTTCTCAATGCGGTCTTGACGACGGTGTAACATGCGTTTGGCTTCGGAAAGTCTATCACTGCTAAAGTAATACATGGGGGCGTACATAAACAGCACGAGACAGCCTATGAGAACCTGCACGCGGAGCCGATCACCGGCAGACATATTGCGCCATTTTTTAATCATTACCTGGCTGCTCCACATCGGTTTTGGGGGTTAGACGCACCTTGAGATTAAAGCCGTCGATACCGTATCGTCCTTTGCCACGAGACAGTTCAAAGCCTCCCACTGCATACTTCCAAGGCACGAGGTTTTGGTTCAAACGTTTGGCGAATTGCTGGGCGAGTGTATCCTTCATCGCCCATCCCTCAAGATAGAAACCAGAGCGGTCTTTATTTTCCTCAAGCATGTCCAACACCACGCCCTGTGTCCCTGCATCGCCGATGGCCTCCAGGAGTCCGGGTATGAGTTTCTGGCGATAAATCACGACGTTATTGAGTATGTCGATACGACGCAGCAATCGATCCAACTCAAGCTGTTTGTCTACCTGCACCTTCTCAAGACGCTGGATTTGAGCCCGCATTTCACGAGCCTCATTCTGAATTCGAAGTCGGTAGTCAAATTCGATATCCAAATCTTCTAAAGCAACTTCAGTCGCACGTGCCTCAATCCGTGTATAGACTTCAACACTTGTGAGGGAAATGATGAGTAAAGCGATAATCGCCCATGGCCAGACACTTGGATTCTTCCACAAAGCTGGACGAGGGGGCTGTCCTTCAATCCTGACGACGGCATTGGTTTGAGACAGCTTCAAGGCATGCCGAGCAACACCTTCCAGTGATGCCAAAACAGGACGTGGACACTGCTTCTGCGATGCCTCAGGCGAGGAGAGTACAACGCTCTTGACCTGCACGGTTTTGAGCATCTTACTGATTGCTTCTGAGATCTGTTCGAACTGTTCCATGGGTGCCGAAACGTGTACCACACGGATATCGGGGTTCATGAATTTAGCCACCGCCAAAGCCACGGTATCCGGTTCGGCCTGACCGTACAGACATGGCCCGGTGGAAACTGAATCCAATTGCCCATTGATCATTTGAAACAGTCCAAACTGTTCCTGACGAATGTCCACCATCAGCGCATCGGACAGGCCATCAATCAACGGCAGCGAGGCACCCATTTGCGGATAGATCCACGAGCAGGTGACGCGATGCTTCTTTAATGCTTTGACCCATTGGCTGCGTGTTTGGCTGCCTGCCCCGGCACATAACCATGCAAAGCGTCCGTTTTCATGGGTCGGCGATTGTGCTGCCCATCCCAGAGCCAGTTCATCTTCCGTCGCCATCAGTCGTTCCTGCAACGACAGACACTCTTCGAACTGATCGGTGCTGACTGTTTTGCGATAGGCATCAGCAACCGAAACACGCCTGTGTCCTGAAGACTCGCCGGTCTCCAACTCACGCCGCTGCTGTGGGCTGACATATCCTTTGCCCTGCATTAACGCCCCCAATGACCACAAGTCACTTTGTTGGGCATAGACTTCTTCGAACTCCCAGCGCACCAGTTCATTCATCTGCGATCGCGGTCTGGGTGTACTGGGGTCCACAGGAAGGACAAGTAATTCACTTACTGCCCAAGACGCCACAAGGACAGCGGACTTGGGCAAACTTTTTTTCGTCTGTGAACGAAGCTCTTGAAGTACATCACCAACGGCTGTCGCGAAATCGACTGCTGAGGACATGACAGGCGCACTGCAAATCAACGAACCTTTGGGCCCACTTTGGGCAACCATTCCGTAGGTCATGCAGCCAGTTGTTTCCAAAACAAGTATTCGAGACACGGAGTTACTTCTACTCTCTTTTTTCTATGCGACGTTCAACGGCGTCTGGGGTCAATGACTACGATTTATTTCAATTAACGAATCTCCAAAACCATGTCAGGCACACCCCCACGGGGATAAAATTTCACGCGGGTGGTGACGTAATTCGGTGAGGTGCCAATACCGTTATTCCTAAGGTCGGGATCATTACCTGCTACAAGCACCAATAAATGCTCACCAACGGGTATGTTCGTGCTGCCTGTTGGGAACGTCACCACAAAGTCCTGTGACTCACCCCATGCTGCACTGGCGTTGTCCAATCCGTTGCCATTATCCAGAGATGTCACATCCGTAGTTAAAGTCTCGACGGTTTGCCAACTTGATGTCGTGTCATTTTGGTAGACCAGCAAAGCAGCAGTGAAACTCACGGCGCTGCCAAGGTTGATATTCACGCTAGTGCGATTGATCACCCGGACACTTGCGCCTGAGACATCGACTTGCCAATCCTCTGCAAATATCGAGGGACTCATTGCGACATCCTCTTCGTAGGGATCGCCGGTTAATTGGTTGGGTTGGCCATCCATGCCAAAGCTATTGACTTGAAATGTTGTGGCTGTTGCCGTCACATCCCAACCATGATTGGTTGCAAAATCAGCAGTACCACTTGTCCCCCAACCATCTCGGAAAATGTCATCAATTGCGCCCGAGAGATAGCTGCCACGATGCCCTTTGATCATTTGAAACGAAGTCGGTAGCGTGATCTCCCCTGTTTGACCTTCTTTATATATTGGGGTCACTGCCTGGAACGAATCGTAATCGGTTGGCATTTGCACCAGTGCATTGATATCCCCAGGCAGTCTGCCATTGTCTGCGATGTATCCGCTGATGTAGCCTTTTGCCCAGAGTTCTGGACTGGATGGCCCGAGGATTGCGGTGCGTATGGCGTTCAATCGGTTGCGTGTGTCCTCATACCGTACTTGTGACATGTTGTTGCCAACGGTACTCATCGCCATGAATGCCACCGCCGAGAGGATGACCACTACCAACAACAGTTCCAGCAGCGTAAAACCACTAAGAGCATGAGGGATCGTAGATTTTTGTTTTCTGACAATCATCTTTTCTCACTTGCTGATAGGTGCAAAATCTGCCAGAAGAATCGCCGGACCTCTTTTGTAGGTATAGACGTGGTAACCAAAGAATTCAGCTTCCTGTCCATCTGTGAGTTCCTGGCTCAGTCGTGTTGCTGCCTGCTTTTCAACGTAGACGGAAATGATCTGACCGTCCTTGGACTCTATGAACATTTGATGTTCAACGTTGGGCAACGGACTGATCTTGGCGACCTCAAGTGCGGTGTAGATATAAGTCAGTTTCTTCTGCTTAGGCAGCTGTTTGACTGACGCGACAAACCGCACGGGGTCTGCCCTTTTGATCAGCTTTTTGCCGTCCAACTTAAGAGCAGCTTCTTTCTCCTGCTCAATGAAACGATCCAATTCGACAGCCTTGAATTCACTGTGTTCTGCTTTGTTCTGTACAGCCGAAGGTGTTGGGGTTTGGACTGCATTGCTTTGAGTCGCAACCGCTGATTTTTCGCCATCACAACCGGTTATAAAACATCCAACGCTGATCAACAGCATCAGGAACAAGAACATTTTTTTGAATTCAAAACACATACTTAAACATCTAACTTGCTATTAAAAATTTTGTGGTCGTCAACGATTAAAAAGCATCGCTGGACAAACTCAGTCGACAAACAACACGATGTCGAACACGTCATCATCTGGCCCTTCTGATTCCTCACCATTATCAAATTCACCATCTGCTCCCATGCTCATAATCCAAGGCCTGCCACTTAAATTGAAGACGAGATAAGGCCGTCCCCATCTCTGGCGTTGATCACCTTCAGGTTGACTGCTCCAATCCAGGAGCGTGTCGCCGCCGATCGTTCTGGCGCGATGCTCAAAGGGGTCAGCGATACCTGGTACATCTGTGATATTCTGCCCTGCCAGCGGACTTCCTGTGGGATCACCATCTGACGTGGGGGTCAGGTCATTAATGCCGCTACGGATATCAAGATACCCCTCGGCAAAGCCCTTGAGATATGGGCCACGCCACCCTCGACCCGTTTGGGGATTCCAGTTTTCAAGGTAGTGGCCGGTTGTTGCCAGTGGACTTATTGGATTTATCAGTTGATCGAGATTCGCTGGTGAATAGAACCACAAATCCCGCTCTGGATCAGTGTCACCTGCGTAGCCTGGCAGATTCGTGTAGGGCACATTACCGCCATGATCTGACAGATCAAACGGCCCGGTCTTGGGATAGTAGCCGGTGTCCTGTTTAAACTGGCGGATGGCTTTGGCGATCTCCTGCATCTCCACGAGGACCAACCTGTTATTGGCATCCTCTGCAACACCTTGCATGGACAACGTGGTGATAAAAGCAGTCGCTGCCAACAGCGCGACAACCACGAGCATTTCCAGCAAGGTGAAACCCCGTCGAATTTTGGACGTATTGGTACACACTGGTTTACTCAACACATGCCTCTCTGGCTGTGGTCATAGGAGCTTTGAATTCGGCACCGTACTTTCGTCGTGCACGCGTCACTGCCGTTTTTTCATCCACCCCGGAGAGCATGAGCTTAGCCATAAAGTTGTAAGGCCCAGCGTCCACGGTCTTGCTCATTGCTTGGGCGAAGCACTTGGCCTGCTCATCGGTCATGCCGGACTTGATCAGGCCGGCTTCCATTTGTTCCACATCCCCAGAAGAGCATCCACCCAGCAACATCACTGCCAGCAGAAGCATTGCCAAGCGTGGCAAACTCAATCGCTTGTTTCTTGTCGCTTTCACAGCGTTTTCCTTCGCTTGAAATAGTGTCGTTTTGCACAGCTACGCAAAAACGGGAAAAGTCCGGGCCCGGATCGACATGGACAAAATAGCCCATGCGATCCGAGTCCAGACTCTATATCTCAGGTAACGAGTGGGGTTAAGCACCCCGCAGCGTTTGACCCATCAAGAATTAGATGGTGTTACGCGTGCCGTCCCATTCGCCGAGTTCTTCTTCTTTGGTATCCAAAGCACCGTCGACAACGCCGATGAATTCGACCTGGTCGATGGCTTCGATGGCACCGGTGTCCCATGTGCCGACTTCAAAGATAGCGATGAAGCGACCGTACTGATCGCCACCCACGTGACGGTAGACGGGAACGGTGGTCATGCCACCAAGTTCACGGGTGTTAAACAAGGTGCAGGAAGGACCGACACCGAGTTGGATGTAGACAGGGTTGCCATCATCGTTGTAGGTAGCGGTAGCATCGGGTGTGCCGGTAAGACGTTCGGAACCACCGGTCCAAACCGTGACAATTGAACCAGCAACCAAAGCTTCTGGGCTACCGCAGCCATTGGCTTCGGGAGACATGAAGATGTTGTTGGCAACCACAGCATTGGTACGGCTCTGAATGGTTTCGTTCACATCCACACAGTCATGATCGGCGCCAGTAGCGGTGGTATCAATGTACATCAGTGTGTTGATACCTGCATCACCAAGAACAGCCACGGTATCCGCATCGAGTGCGACGGTTGCGGCATCAGCGGCATCCCAACCGAGTAGATTGTCACCGCTTGCTGCTGTTGAACCGGCACGCACTGCGTCAGTGGTATCGGTAGCACCCAACTGCATCAGTGAGTCGAACCGGTTAGGCAGTTCGTTACGCTTAAGGACACGATAGGTGTGAACACCCTTGTTAAGTTCGTCCATCATGGCCACGTGAGCTGCGGCAGCTGCGCGAGCGTCGGTGTCCTTAAGGGCGATGGTGGCGGTGCCTGCAACTGCGGCAAGAATGGCCATCACGACCAGCAGTTCGAGCAGTGTGAAACCTGACATACGGTTTTTGTGATTAAAGATTTTGTACATGCGTCAATTCTCCCTATACTAAATAGGATAAAGATTTAGAAATACTCGCTATTGAGCGATGGAAAGGCATACACTTGCCTTTCTGTCATCTATACGCCATGCGTGTCACGATACACGCATGGCATTTTTTTCCCTAAATGCAGACCTTTCTCTTATATCTGCATTAACTCCAGTGCCCCCTCCTTTCGCCATTGGCTAGCTGTAATGCGTTGCATGGTTTCGGACCTCCTTACGTGTGACGCCACAAACTTCCTTGCGACGTGACGGCCTAAACAACTGTCCGCCTGGTCGATCTCAACAGCGATCTTGCTGTCAAAACGAGGCGACTTGTTCAAGACAGAGGTAATGTAATTGATACTCGTTCTCAATACAAGGTGAAAAGATGGATTTGTCGAAAAAAATTGATTGCGTCTCAGTCTCTTCCGTTTAGAGGGCTGAATGAGGATTGATATACAGTGCAGATGCATCATTAATCAGTGTTGTAAAGCGAAATATCTGATGACTTGATAGAGCAATCAACATCATCCAGGACAGTCTCACGCAAAAGCGTGCTGAGGGTTCTGCTCATAGCAGTTGGTCAACGGCTGTTTAGTTGTTATTTGAGCCGGACTTTTTCGCGGGGCGAGGCTGAGGGTTCAATGGTGACTGCGATTGGTTTTCTGGATCGCGGATATGGTCGAAGTATTGATCGATTGTTTTGCCATTGTCTTTGAAGTACAGGTGGTCGGACTTGCTCGTTGCCCGTTCTCGTGCCGCGTTGATATCGTCCTGGTTGTAGAGGATTCGTGGCGTGATGAGCAATACCAGCTCCGTCTTAACACGGTTATTCACACGTTTTTTGAACAACTCACCCACAAGCGGGATATCACCAAGGACAGGAACCTTGTCTTCTGCATCATTGATGGTGACTTGGGTAAGTCCGCCCACAGCCACAGTCAGGCCGTCTTTGGCACCGACAGTGACTTCAAGTTGATTGGTGTTGACCGTATCCAATGCCGTGGTGACAGACACGCCATCGACCACACTGGTTTGCTGGATAGAACCTGGGACAAATGTTGATGCGTCGAGCACGATCGCCAGGGTGACCGAACCGTCATCGTTAATCTTGGGTTGGATGAGCAGTGTCGTACCGATGTTGCGTCTTTCAGTCTCGACGGTCAAGACCGAAGCAGTGTCGTTGTCTTCAGATGCAACTTCGGCATCGACACCGACTCGCACAGGTTGTTCCGTTCCGACGAACAGTCTGGACTCACGGTTATTCGTAGCTAAAACTGAAGGCGTTGCAATGGTATTGATCCGCCCGTCCTGTTTGAGCAGCTCGACTTGTAATCGCAGATTGTTGTTGAGAAATTGATAGACAGCCGTCCCGCCGCCTATGGTAAAGTTGCCCAACCCTAGTACCGACTGGTTGGATGTGGTTGCATTGACATCCAGTGGATTGCCACCGGCCGACTCTGGGCCGTTGAGAAAATTCCAATTGAACAACGAGGTGAAGTCATCAGTGAGGTTCACTTCCAGGAGTTCCATTTCCAATAGAACCTGTGCCATGGGGCGATCCAATTTACGGATCAATGCCTCGATATCACGCAAGGCAGCATCGTCACTGGTGCGGACTGAAATGAGATTATGCTGCTTGACAACACTCACATAGATTGGCTCTTCGCCGATCTGAGCCGACAACTGGCTGTAGTCAAGCTTTCCGGTGGTATCCGTTATCGCCAATTCAGAGAGTTGGTCTGATGTGAGTTGATCGACCTGTATATTGCTGTTTCTACGTGAATTTGTACTGAATCGGTTGCTATCGTTGTTACGAGAGTAATTACGATCATTGGTCTGATTGCGATTGCGACTGGATGAATTTGACGAGTTGTTACTTGAGCTTCCACTCCCGTAGCGACTGCCAGTGATACCTCCCCCTGAAATCAGCAACTCGTCCTCGTCATCGTCACTGACATTGACCTCTACGCGTCCGCCAAACAGGTCTTCAATTGCTTTGCCAACCGTAACGGGATTAGGATGTTTAAGCTCAAAGACTCGGATATTCTGCTTGTTGGTAAAGCGCAGGTTCGACTGGTATTCCTCAACAGTCATCACGCGGTAGATTGACTTGCCAACAAGTCGGTAAAACAAATTGTTGGTACGGGCGATCAAATCAATTGCATCATCGATCGTCACGTTATTTAAATAAACTGTAATGGGATAATCAGCAGCCTTGGGACTGACAACGATGTTGACCCCACTGGCTTCGGAGAGGGTGCGAGCGACATTGCCCATTTTCGCAGCCTTGAACTCGAGCATTTCAAAGCGTATCACCTCTGCATCATCGGCTCTGACCATACCGGGCGCAAGACTCCACCCCAACAAGATACAGGTCACCAAGAGACAGAACTGCCTCGTCCATCCAAAATCGACAAATGATCGTTTAGCGAACAATGAGTTTTTCTCCCAGACTGCCCATTTGCAACGTAAGATCCTGTCGGCTGATATCAACGATACGAAGCACTGACTTGCCATCTGCCGCCTCACGTGACACCTTCTTCTGCAGACTGATCGTGTCATCCTTCCGGACCACATATGTGCCGAATTGATCAACTTCAATCAAAGCGATTGGTGACTGGGACTTGCCCTTGGTAATCACGATGCCACGCAAAGTGATTTTGGGAAACGGACTTCCTTCAGGCGATGGAATAAATCGTGTTTTACCGACTTCTGGCGCTGGCATGGAAAACGGATCGCTGACAGCTTCACCCGCATTTTTAATATTTGAGCCCACGGCATCCGTCGGTGACGCCGAAGCCGAATCAGCGTTGGCAACAGGCAGTGCAACAGGCTTGGACGACGGCGTCTTTGCGGTGACTGCTTCATCAGCAAACGCTCGGGGTGCAAAAAGCACGGAAGCCATCACGTAAACGACTACAAAAGCAACGCTTAAATAAACAAACCGCATATGGAACCTGGAATTGAACGACACGGTTAACTCCGCTTGAAAAATCTCGCATCTCCCCAATGATTGGCCAACAAGACCATCATTTCCTCTTGATCTCGTGGATTTATCCGACGAAATGATTGAGGATTGACACATACCACCCCTACTCAGAGGTGCTGAAGGGAAACACTCCAATGGAAGGTAGAATAGCCGATCACTCCAATTATGCAAGACAATTGAAATTGATTCTCAAGAAAAGTCTGTCTAGGATAGCGATTGTGATAAAAAAACTTGTATTAATTACCAAGTGCATGGCAATGACAACCGTTTGGGCCTTGGCCGGCTGTCAGTCTGCACCGAATTCAGTTACTAAGCTGCCTACCACTCGCCATCTGGTATTCACTTCCAATCGAGCCGTCCCACATGAGGAGTTCGACCTGTTCGCCGTCCGGCTGGACACGTCGGAAAATCAAAAGGCACAGATAATCCAACTCACCGACACCCCAGGACACGAACTGGATCCCACCGTGACGCAAGATGGTCAACATCTGCTTTACATCGCCCGGCCAGTCATCCCCAATGCTGATACGGCGGCTCAACTCACAGGGCGAGGACAATCAAGTCTCATCTATATGGACTTAAGAACCGGGCAACGATCCATCCTCTACCGTTCAGAAGGTGTACTCACCCACCCTTCCTGGTCAAACGATGGTAAACGTATCGCCTTTAGCTTGATGCAGACAGGATCAGGCGAAATCGTCGAGCATCGTGTTAAGTGCTTGATCCTCGCTTCTCGGCATGTTCACGATCTAGGTTCCGGAGCTTACCCCAATTGGCTAGGTGACAACCGACACCTGGTGATTAGTGAAATCGATGCGACGGGTAACTCGCAACTCTGGCGGGTCGATGCCCAGACGGGTAAACGCACTCAAATGAGTCGGCCTGGACCAAGCATGGCCACACTCTCGCCAGATCGACGCTATCTGGCGGTGGCTGTCCCTGAAGGTCGTGATGGTCGCCCAACCATCACGGTTTATCCTGCTGATGAACTTGGTAGCCCCAGTGGCAAAGGTGTCCAAGTCAGCTACGGCACCTCATCCAATGCTGCCAACCTTCAACCGGTGTGGTTGAGCCATCCGCTTGATTCAACAGACAAGGCCAAGACATCGCCCTGTCTTGCATACACGCAAATCATTTTCAATCCCCAACCCGGCAGCACGGCATTCATGTCTCGCATTCAAGTTGTCGCACCCGATGGCAGTACAACCCGCCAACTCGTCCCTGCCGATGCTCAGAACATGCTCCAAGGCGGATACATCAGCACCCTGTGGTTGCGACGATAACTACGAAAAATCTCAAAGCTAACTCACGTATCGTGGGGTAATGCGAATTCACTTACCTGTCGTGACGCGACGGTCTGGCGTTCTAGAAAATTTTCACAATCCCGTCAGTTATAATACAACGTTCGGTTTGCTGCATATGTTCGACAGCCTGTTGAAGATAGGGTTGCGATTTATTGGTAAGTTTGCTCATGCCAAATAGTTTGGCGGTTTCGCGACAGAGATCGTCCATCGGCAAACTCATTGCATGCTCAAGTAAGGCATTGGCAGCATTGGCTAACTCCGCCAAGGGAATATCATCAATATCACGTGGTCGAGATACACCTTGGGGAATGCGGAACCCTTCGTATTGATCAGGATTCTGTTGAGCCAACCAAACCTCATTGCCCAAAACCTGTACCTGCTCACGCATCCCAACCAGCAGATTCGCAATGCGTTCGTCCACACGCTTGGTCTGGCGTCCCATGTCATAAAGCGGCATCACACGTCTGGTAAGAAGTCGCAGAGACATCGGGGCCTCACTTTCAAGCACACGCATGATCAATCGCATCACTTGAGAGTCATTACTGTAAAATTGATCTGCATCACCAATGGATTGATCATCCACGAAACATTCATAAAACATGGCACCTTGAGGTAAAGCTGAAGGTTGCGTTTGTGGACTTGTATCCACGCAAGCAGTGTTGGCAGCCAGAAGTTCAGCGGTATCCTCATGCGCCAGTTCCGGGTCATCCTGATCCTGCCACTGATCCGGTGATGGAGACGGCGAAAATGTGTTTAGAGACTGGGCATGGTCAACTTCCATCGCCTGTTTAATAGCCTCTTCGATCAATTCAACTTCTTGTTGAGGATTCACCCACCACTGCGTCGACCAAACACGATGCATGCTCCAACCCAGATTTTCAAGAACAGATTGACGAAGACGATCGCGGTCACGCGCAGTCTTGGCTGTGTGGTATGTCGCGCCATCACATTCAATACCAAGAACGAATTGCCCGGGCTTCTGCGGATGCTTCACCCCAAGATCAATGCGGTAACCTGAGCAGCCAACCTGAGGGACAACTTCCCAACCGCGCTGGATCAATCGGTCCATCACCTGTTCTTCAAAAGGCGAATCGCAATCTGCATCTGTATCAATGTGATGGGCCTGGCTAATAGCGTCATATCCACGCCTGGCATAATCAAGAAAAACTTTCAAATGACGAACGCCAAGCTTGTTGGATCGCGAGAGGTCAATGTTCTCAGCAAGAATACTTGAGAAGACAATGACTTGTTCCCGCGCTCGTGTGATTGCGACATTCAGCCGACGTTCACCACCTTCTCTATTTAACGGTCCAAAGTTCATCGCCATTTTGCCATTGATATCACGTGCATAACAGATGGAAAAAAGAATCACTGAGCGTTCATCGCCTTGAACATTTTCAAGGTTTTTGACAAAGACGTGATCGGAATAGTCGGGATCAAAATAAGGTTCTATTTCCGGGTGTTCCCGACGCGCTTCGTCAAGCAGGTCTTCAACAAGAATCTGCTGAGCCATGCTGAAGGTCACAATCCCAATACTAGTTTGATAGTCTTCTGGATGCTGTAGTCGCGTGACGACTTCCTGCACAATGGCCTTGGCTTCAGCCATATTGTTCCGGGCTTTGCTGCGATCATAAACACCATCAGCGATATAGCGCATACTCACGCCCAATTGCTCTGTTTGGTCAATCGCATTGGGGAAAGTGTAAAGGTGATTGTTGTAATAATGATAGTTACTAAAGGCAATGAGGGATTCGTGTCGCGAACGATAATGCCAAAGTAGTTTTCGTGAAGGCATACCTGCTGCAGCACACTCGTCGAGGATGCTCTCAAGGTCCTCAAGTTGTTCGTCGTCATCTTCCTCAATAGTATCCTGGCGTGCAAAAAAATTGCTTGGCGGCAACTGCTTGGAGTCACCAACGACAATCACCTGACTCCCACGAGCAATCGCGCCCACAGCATCCCATACGGGAATCTGCGAGGCCTCATCAAAAATCACAACATCAAACAACGGGTAGTCTGCATCAAGATACTGAGCGACAGACAAAGGACTCATCAATAAACAGGGTTTAAGGCGAGGCAATAAATTAGGCAGTTTGGCAATCAGTTTTCGCACGGACATGTGCCTGCGTTTGAGTTTGAGTTGATGAGCAAGCAATCCCATCTCTGAATTGCTCAGATTGGCTGCGATCTGCTGAGATGGCACAGACTCTGACAACGCATCGCGGACCTTGTGTTGTGATAGTTTAAGGTGCGCTCGATCAAGCTGTTTAAAATGTTCGATCCGTTGAACATGCTCATGGATATTCAGACTGTTAAGAATTGGATCCATTTTCCAAGTCGCATTGATCCACGCATCAAGCACCGTACGTTGCAATGCGGATTTGATCATATCCGTAGGAATATGTCCTTGCTCGTGCTGATTCACAAGAGCTTTCAAATTCAATTGTATTGCAGAGGCACGAACACGCTGCCAATAGCTCCAGTCATTGAGTTGGTCGACATGCTTGGGATACCTTGTACTTAGACGATGAATCATCCCCAACATATCAGGGCGGTCAGGTTGCCCGGTAAAAAATCGCATATCGAAATTACCAGATTGCGCCAACGTTTCGAGCGTTTTGCTTAAGGTTAAGAGATGAGCAAGATAGCTTGCAACCGTTTTGCCGTGATCATCGGCAGGATCAAGTGTGCCAGTCGAATGTTCAGCGAATTGGCGGATGGTTTGTGATGCGGTGTCGGAGAATGTTGTTTGCGCTGATTCACCAAGTCGTTTGACGAATCGATCCATCCAATCGATCTGTGCCTGAAGCTTGGCCCAATCCGGATCACCTTGCTGCCAATCCTGGTCGAACATCTGTGCAGCGGGATGGTTGGGATCAAGCAACTGCTCATTGAATCGTTTTAGTTCAAGCAATTCTGAAAGAATGTTGAGTAATTCTGTCGCATCGAAATTCTGGCCTGGCTGCAAATACAATGAAACCTGCTTACGAATCCGTCGCTGTGTGAGCATCCGTGGCAGGCCATTGATTGGCGGACTGGTTGTATTGACCAAGCCACTCGACCAAGGGTTGGGTCATCATTTCCGGCTGAAACATTGCCAGGTACTTTTGGCATAGTGCGTTTCGCTTGCGTCCTAGTTCAATGGTTTGGCGAAGAGTTACTGCCAATTGCTGCCAATTGGGCGCGTGAATCAAATTGGCGGATACATTGGGATTGGCTTGCAGAAGCTGACTGGTCTTGGCCAACCAGTTAACGCTGCGCAGGCTCGGTTGTTCTTTGAGTTCCAAGCCTAATGCCAGTCGCAACGCTTCAAACGAAGCAATCAAATCTGCTACAGCTCGCTCCAACGGTTCGCATAACTTTACGATTTCATGTGGGAGTGTGGGTGTCCAATTCTGGCAGATTATCCCTTGTAATGGATGTTCATTGATAGGCCAAACCAGTTTCGATGCATGGGTCAAATCTTCGCAAAGGCCAATCCATTGTTCGTATTGTTCACTACTGATATTTTCAGGATCTTCAATCTGCATTTCCAACGACAATTGATCCGGCAAGGACATGAGTCTACTTAGTGCCGTAAAAACGGACATGCCGATACTGCGCGGGGAATGCATTGCATCAACCAAGCTGTTGATGGTTTGGCGTGTGTCCTGCAAATCCGTACAGTGCTTATCCCAAGACAGATGTTGATCAGTACCTGTAACATTCAAGGCTTCCTGAAGCTGATCGAGTACCTGACGCTTGTTGGCTTTGTGCGAGTGCAATTCCAGGGTAAATGGACCGAGCCCAACATCACTTAAGCGACTGTGTACAACATTGAGCGCGGCCTGCTTTTCAGCCACAAAAAGAACACGCTTGCCATGACCAAGACAATGCGAAATAAGGTTGGTAATCGTCTGAGACTTACCGGTCCCAGGAGGCCCTTCAAGAACAAAACTCTTACCATCATGCGCCGCGTAAATAGCAGAAAGCTGCGATGAATCGGCATCCAATGGGCAATAGGTCTCATCTGGGTGACGTGTTTGATCCAACTCTGCAGGGTCTGGGAAAGGTGCCCCATCGTCAAAATTTTCATCCGGTCGATCAACAAGATGTCGCACGGTATGGCTTCGCATCAATGCTCTGGTTCGCTGTTCCAGATCACGCCACATGAGAAACTTGGTAAACGAGAACAAGCCAAGATGTGCTTCCTCGACAATATCCCAACGAGGCACATCCACAATCAATGCACGAAATCGCCCTAAAATACCAGGGATATCCAAACCCGAATCATCGGTGAGTAATTCATCGAGTCCTGGTTCTTCTAATCCAAATTCTTTGAGTTTCTGTAACAAGGTCACGTTGATATGCGGATCATCATCGGACTGAGCTAACATAAACGGTGAACTGGCTGATGATCGTGTCAAAGTCACCGGCAAGAGAATAATCGGTGCATAGCGTGCTTTGTCACTGGTTGGTGTTTCGTACCATTTGAGCATGCCCACAGCAAGATACAGCGTACTGATTCCCGACTCCTCAACTTCGGTACGTGTGGTACGCAACAACTCAAGCAGACGTCCATCAAGTTCTTGTTGAGACAAATCTGTTGGCAGATAGCGATGGTCAAGCATGTCCTGCATGAAATTTTCAACCAGATCATCACTGTACTGCGATTTTTGTACTTGAGCTCGGAGTTGGCTGAGTTCCGAAAGATTGTGCATTGAGTAAAACCGAAACAATTTCCCCGCTGCAAGTATGTCTTCAAGTTGTGCAAGCATGTTGCCAAAAATCGGGACCGCACGTTTGCTATTGCGATTGTAGTTGAGCACACGATTGCGCAGACTCAAATCCAGAAGCTTTCGCTTCCAACGCTCAATGCGTGCCGATGGCGTTTCGATATCTTCATCTGTCGACTGCTTGCTGGATTGATTCTGCTGATTTTGAAATTCCTGCACCTGGGGAATCGCCGTGGTATCTTCGGATTTCTCATCTTGAATTTGGACCACAACCTGCCCGTCTATGACTGTCCGTGATGGTAAGGGACGAATCATCAACGTGCGTGCAGACTTTACGTCGATGGCACAAATGAACTTCTCCGGTTCATTGAGATGGGTACGCCCCGCAGCAATAGCGCGATCAAGTGCAGGTAATGGATCGTGCGTCAACATCGTCGCTTCAAAAAGGGTAATCTCGCGCAGATCAACGCGCTTAGACAAACTCGTCGGCTCGTCCATTGTGGCGTAGGCATAGTGCGTATCGTGCATCCACACGCCGACAAACGCATGACCTCGGATAATCACAAGCAGCGGGTAAAGTCCGGCTTGTTCCAGGCATGCTGCCATGAGCATGGATAAATCCAGACAAGTCCCCAATTGGTAGTTTGCCATATCATCTGGGAAGCGAACTTTTTGGCCGGAGTTCTCAAAGCTGGCGGGGGGATTAATGTAACTGATTTGCAATTGACCGATCGCAGTATAAATCGCAAAAGCGATATCCATCACCCGCTGCGACGAGCCGGATTGATAACCATCCAATGCCGCACCGGGAACTTTCTTGCGAAGTATCTTGCTGGCAGTGGACAGGATATGCTGTACCTGTGGATGATTAGGCAGAATGTAAGCTGCGGTGAGTTCGACAAGTGAACCCGATCCATGCCACTCGTTAAAAGCCAATACATCAATAGAACCTGTCCAGCGTTGAAGTTGACCAGAAGGATTGGCGACGGTGACAACAAGCAATGTTTTTTCACGCTCGTTTTGGGATGCAAGCTTGCCTGGATTAAGTTGCATACAAACTTGATCCAAACGGTGTGTGCCGTTGGGAGGAATCATTTCCACACGACATTGCCATGAGTTGCAATGCCCACTTTGTAGAGACACTTCGATAGACAGATCGCTAAGCGTCTGATCAGAGTGATTGACAATGGTGATCAGCTGGACCAACGGGACATCATTTTGATGCACGGCATAGCTCAGGAATCCGGCATAATCCACACTGATTTCCAACGAGGACTCAACAGACTGAACCTCTTGGGCAGCTTCGTTTGAATTGGACTCAGACATTTGAAATGTACCCCCATTCATATTACGTACACCTATGGTAAATGTGGCCGGCAGAGAGTGGGCCAATTTGCACAAGCACCATCATCCCACAAAACCACATTTAACAATCGCTCCACATTCCGTCAATGCCATAGAATATGACCTGTCAACAGTACGGGAAAATACACGCGCGTATTCATACGAACGCCATCATACTTGATATTGAATACCAAGTTGACACATGACGCCCTCGACACTGAAAACAGCAACAAATTCTCCATATTTGCTAATTAAACAATGCCAGACACGCAGCACAATTCACAGAAGACCACACAGAAGACCACTATGTCTATAATGATACGCCAGCACAAAGACGTTGTTCAACTTGCATCCAAACCGACCGCACCATCAAACTATTCGTCGAGTAACCACCTCAAGCTGACATCCAACCCGAACCGCGACCGCAGTAAAGACTCTGGCTGCACTCACACTGTCACCAATGCGTATACGACATGTTGACTTAACTACCTAAATTCCAACACCAACGGCACTGGATTTAAATCATTAATTTAATATTTTCAATCACATCGTTTATATTGAAACGTTAAAATAAATATAGATGGGAACTGAACCACTACCGGCTGAAGCCGGTAGGTTAGGGGAAGTTTCGTGAGCTACGGACTGAAGTCCTATCCTCACGAGAGAACGA
>MDTD01031527.1_pt1 | contig 32884 bp, 38 predicted proteins | sample 811221 | NCBI WGS metagenome assembly MDTD01 (sample SAMN05326646, study PRJNA326480) | marine metagenome | isolation source: seawater | place: Pacific Ocean: South West | collected 2011
AAAGTGGTTTTACAATTGAAGAAATTGAACCAAGATTATTTTCATTTAATAGTCCTTATGGGGCCTGCGAAGAGTGTGAGGGTATTGGACATAATTTAAACGTAGATCCAAATTTGGTAATCTCCGATGAAAAGAAAAGCCTTCAAGAAGGAGCTATAGAGCCATGGTCTAAATCAAGTTCACTTTATTATGCACAAACTTTAGCTTCTCTCGCAAAACATTATAAATTTTCGTTGTCAGAGCCTTGGAAGAAACTACCTAAAAAAATCAAAGATATAATCTTATATGGCTCAGATGAGGAAGAAATCAAATTTTCTTATGACGACAATTATGAAACATACACAACAAAAAAAACTTTTGAAGGTGTTATAAATAATCTTGAAAGAAGATACTTAGAAACTGAGAGTGAATGGAAACGTGAGGAAATATCGCAGTATCAAAGTGAGTCTAATTGTGAAAAATGTAAAGGAATGAGGTTAAAAGAAGAAGCTTTATGTGTAAAAATAAACTCTTTAAACATAAGTCAGATTACAAGTAAGTCAATCGAAGAAGCTCAATTATGGTTTTTAAATTTAAAGAATATTTTATCTGATAGAGAAAATAAAATTGCACAACATATTTTAAAAGAGATAAATGAACGATTAAATTTTTTACTTAATGTTGGGTTAAATTATTTAACTTTGTCAAGAGAGTCTGGGACACTATCAGGCGGTGAATCTCAGCGTATAAGATTAGCATCACAAATTGGTTCTGGTTTGACTGGTGTTCTCTATGTTCTTGATGAACCATCAATTGGACTTCATCAAAGAGATAATAAGAAATTAATTAAAGCTTTAAAAAAGCTTAGGGATTTGGGAAATACTGTTATTGTTGTTGAACACGATGTTGAAACAATGGAGAATGCTGACCACATCGTAGATCTTGGACCTGAAGCTGGTTTATATGGTGGTGAAATAGTTGCTGCTGGAAATGTAAATGAAATAATTCAGAATGAAAAAAGTATAACTGGAAATTATTTATCCGGTAAAAAATTTATAGCTCTTCCTAGAAAAAGAAGAACTGCAAAAAATGGAAGGTTTATAGAAATAAATGGTGCAACAGGAAATAATTTAAAAAATATTGACCTGAAGATTCCTATTGGAACTTTTTCTTGTGTGACGGGTGTATCTGGAAGTGGTAAATCTACACTAATTTTACATACATTGTACAATGCTTTTAATTTAATGCTTAATAAAAACAAATCAAGAAAAGTTCCGAAAGCATTTAAAGGTTTTAAGGGCACTGAAATTATCGATAAAGTTATTAATATTGACCAATCACCAATAGGACGTACTCCAAGATCTAACCCTGCGACCTATACGGGGGCTTTTGGCCCTATTAGAGAGTGGTTTGCTGCGCTACCAGAGTCAAAAGCAAGAGGATACAAAGTCGGTAGATACTCGTTTAATGTAAAAGGAGGAAGATGTGAAACCTGTGAGGGTGACGGTGTGATAACCTATGAAATGCACTTTTTGCCAGACGTTTTTATACCTTGTGATACTTGTAAAGGAGCAAGATACAACAGAGAAACTTTAGAAATAAGGTTTAAAAATAAAAATATTGCTGATGTTTTAGATATGACAGTAGAGGAAGGATGTAATTTTTTTGAAAATATTCAAACCATAAGGTCAAAACTTATTACATTAAAAAATGTAGGTTTGGGTTACATGAAGATAGGACAACAAGCAACAACTCTATCCGGTGGAGAAGCTCAAAGAATAAAACTAGCTAAAGAATTGTCTAAAAGACCAACTGGTAGAACTTTATATATTTTAGATGAGCCAACTACAGGGTTACATTCACATGATATAAAAAAACTCCTAGAAATTCTTCAAGCATTTGTAAATACAGGGAATACAGTTGTAGTCATTGAACATAATCTAGATGTCATAAAAACTGCTGATCATATAATTGATATGGGACCTGAAGGTGGGGTTAATGGGGGAAAAATCATAGCTGAAGGAACACCTGAAAAAGTTGCCCAAAATGAAAAAAGCTATACTGGTAGTTTCATTAAAGAACTTTTAGGTAGTTCTAAAATGAAGAAAACCGCTTAATATTATAAGTATTCTAAGTTTAACTAAATTGTGTTATAAAAACTAATGACAGGATTCTTTCAGTCGTTGTCAAAAACAATACACGCTTCACTGGCTTTAGCTATTGTTCTACTTATTATTTTACATCTTATTGGCGATGGATTTGTTTTAGACAGATATTTCTTTAGTTGGATGTTTAGATATTTACACGTACTCTCCGGAGTAATGTGGATAGGATTACTTTGGTATTTAAACTTTGTTCAAATTCCAAGTATGCCAAAAATCCCGGATGAACAAAAACCTGCAATTGGAAAAATAATTGCACCCGCAGTTTTATTTTGGTTTCGATGGGCAGCTTTTGTAACTATTGTAACTGGCTTGATAGTTGCTTACCTAAACGGTTATGTGCATCAAGCAATGACTTTAGGTATTGGAAGTGGTGGTGGAAAAAATACTGCAATAGGAATTGGAATGTGGTTAGGTTTAATTATGGCTTACAATGTTTGGTTTATTATTTGGCCAAATCAAAAAAAAGCATTAGGTATAGTTGAAAGTAGCCCTGAAGAAAAAGCAAAATCAGCAAAAACTGCTATGATAACGTCTAGAGTAAATACTTTACTTTCATTGCCAATGCTTCTTTCAATGGTAGCAGCACAGAATCTTTACTAATTTTTAATTTAAATACCAATCAACTTTTAAAGAATTTATGTTGTTGGCGGTCCCAAGGGGAATCGAACCCCTCTTTCGAGGATGAAAACCACGTGTCCTAACCGATAGACGATGGGACCTAATTTTTTGTTACTTATTAACAGAAATGTCATCAATAATAAACTCTACATTTTTTTCACCCCGCCATTCATTCAAACTCAATTTACCCGCAATATTTAGGGTTTTTTTATTTTTTTTTAATAAATATGATCCTAAATTACTCTCGACAGAATTAAATGAGATTGTTTTAACAGTGGATGAATCGCTTCCTAGCAATATAGATTTGATATGTTTTTCTCCTACAATTTTCGAGTTTAAAACTTTAAGGTTATTAATGATAAATCTAGGCTCTGTATTTCCTGAGCCAAATGGTGCTAAAAGATTAACTTTTTCAAAAAAATTAATATTTAAAGCTGAGGGGCTTATTTCTGAGTCAAAATAATAGTTTGAGTTAGTATTTAAATTAACATTGATTGAATTAAATCTTTTAAAAATGAATTCTTTAAATTGATTTATTTTTTTCATTTCAATGGAAAACCCTCCAGCCATTTTATGTCCGCCTCCCTTCAGAAGGATTTTTTTTTCAACGGCATGGATTATAATTGAGCCAATATCAAAACCTAGAATAGATCTAGCAGAACCTTTTCCTATGTCTTTATTCACTGAAATAATAATTGATGGTTTATTAAATTTTTCTTTTATTCTTGATGCAATTATCCCAATAACTCCCTCATGCCAATTTTCCCCGTGCAATATAACTACTGGATCTTGAGTTTTGTTATAATTATCACTTAAAATTTTATTAAGTAGCTCAGATTCTAATATTTTTCTTTCCTTGTTATAATTTTCAAGTTCAGAAGCAATTTTGAAAGTTTCTTTTGGACTGTTATTTAATAACAAATTAGCACCGTGAGAGCATTTACCTACTCTTCCTCCTGCATTAATTCTCGGACCTAAAACAAATCCAAGATGATATGGCGTTGGGTTATTTTCTATTTTGCAAATTTCAAATAAAGTTTTTAAACCTAAATTTTTTTTATTTTTAAGGACCTTAAGTCCTTGTTTAACAAAAGCTCTGTTTAATCCAATTAAAGGGACTACATCACACACTGTACCTAGCGAAACTAAATCGAGAAAATTAATCAAGTTTGGTTCTATTATTGAATTATTTTTGAACCAAGTAATTTCTCTTAATTTTTTATTCAAAGCCACTAAAAACATAAATGACACACCGGAGGCACATAGATAATTTAAATTTGATTTATCATCAAATCTGTTTGGATTAACAATTGAAAATGCTTTTGGTAGGTCTGTTATAGACTGATGATGATCTATAACAATTACATCTACATCTTTTTCTTCAGCAAATTTTATTGGATCAAATGAAAGTGTACCACAATCTACTGTAAAAATTAGTTTAACGCCTTTTTCAATTAGTTTATTAAAACTTGATATGGAAGGACCATAACCCTCAGATTTTCTGTCTGGAATATATATCTCAAAAGGATGATCTAGTAATTTAAAATATTGACCTAAAATTGCCGTAGATGTTGCTCCGTCGACATCGTAATCACCAAAAATTCCAATTTTTTCTTTTTTTTTTATTACATCACTAACCCTATTTACAGTGACATCCATATCTTTAAGTTCGAAAGGATTTGGTAGAACATTCTTTATTGAGGGCTCTAAAAAAGTTTGTACATCACTTTTTGGTACTTTTCGTATTGCTAATAATTTTGCAGTAATTTCGTCTAAATAAAAATCTTTTTTAAATTCTTCAATGTCAACATTATTGAATTTTTTTAAGATCCAATTTTTTCCAGAGACTGATGTAGAGTTCATTTTTTATGAATATTTGTAATCTTAATATTTTTTTTTTGACTTTTATGTAAGGCAAAAGTGTTAGTTTCAAAATGATCTTCTTTATCCTTAACTCCTTTGACCAACGCACCATCAGTAACTCCAGTTGCACAAAAAATAACATCTCCTTTAGCCATATCTTCTGTATTATATTTTCTTTTGATATCCTGAATTCCAAGTTTTTTAGCTCGATTAATATCTTGTTCCTCGATAATTAAACGTCCTTGTATTTGGCCATTAAGGCAAGTCAAAGCTGCAGCGGTGATTACTCCTTCTGGAGCACCTCCAGAACCTAGATATATATCATTCTGAGGATTACTTCCTATAACAGAAAGTGCTCCTGCAATATCACCGTCTGAAATATAATTTATTTTAACATTCATTTTTTCTAATGAGGAAATAATTTTTTCATGCCTAGGTCTTTTCAATATACAGGCTTTCAAATCTGAAGGTTTTTTGTTTTTTGCACTAGACAAAATCTCAATATTTTCCTCAACACTATTGTCTAAATCTAAAAGATGTTTGGGTAAATTTGATCCAATAACTATTTTTTCCATATATGTGTCCGGAGCTGAAAGTAAGTTTCCTTTTTCAGAAACAGCCATTACAGAAAAAGCATTTGGAAGACCTTTTGCTGTAAATTTAGTTCCTTCTAAAGGATCTACCGCAATGTCAAGTTCTGGTCCGTTACCAATTCCAACTTTTTCTCCAATATAAAGCATAGGAGCCTCGTCCATTTCACCTTCACCAATAACTATTTTTCCTTGAAAATTTATAATATTGAGCGCAGATCTCATTTTATTTACTGCTCCCTGATCAGCAGCATTTTTATCATTTTTTCCTATAAAAGGTGAAGCACCAAAGGCTGCTAGTTCGGTTACGTTTATAAATTTATTTAAAAAATCTTTATCTATAGACATTTCTATATTTCCTCAATTCTTATTAATTTTGGCTTACTTATAACAAATTTTTTATTATTTAGTTCCTGAAGCATTTTAGTAAAAAGACTGTCTTTTGCTTGATGAGTAATAATAACAATTGAGGCAAAACTTTTAGATTTTATAGGATTTTGAATTAATCTTTTTATTGAAATTTTATTTTTAGACATAACCTTTGTTATATTTGATAAGACACCATGCTGATCTTTAACATCTAATCTAAGGTAAACTGAAAATCTTTTGTTTTTAATAGTTTCAAAAGAAATAGTTTTTCTTTTCTTGTTTGGAATAACGAATGGAAATTTAATATTCCCTCTCATAACTGAACATAAATCAGATATGAGTGCAGATGTAGTTGGTCCAGGACCAGCTCCTTCACCTTGCAAAACGCTTTTGCCTACTGGCTTCGACTCAGCTACTACCGCATTTAATACTCCATCAATTTTAGCCATATAAGACTCATTATTAACTAAAGATGGATGTACTCTTTGAATAATCTTATTCCCAAAAGTTTCGGCAATACCTAGCAATTTTATTTTGAAACCGAGAATATTTGCATTATTTATATCGATTTGATCAATATTGTTTATTCCCTCAACTGAAATATTCTTATTATTAATAAACGAATTAAAAGACAAAGCAGTTAATATTTTAAGCTTAGAAGCTACATCTTCACCATTAAGATCTGATTTTGGATTGCTTTCAGCATAACCAAGTTTTTTTGCTTGCTCAAGAGCTTTTTTAAAATCAATATTTTTTTTATCCATTAAAGATAAAATATAATTCGAAGTACCATTTAAAACTCCATAAATTTTATGGATACGGTTAGCTATTAGACCTTCTTTAATTGATTTTATAATAGGCATACCTCCGCATACTGCAGCTTCAAACTCAAAATTAACTCTATTTTTTTCAGCAATTTTTGCAAGTTGATCTCCGTATTTAGCTACTAAAGCTTTATTAGCTGTAATTACATTTTTTTTATTTTTTAAAGCTGAAAATACTAATTTTTTAGCTGGACCTTCTGCCCCACCAATTAACTCAACAATTGTATCTACGTCCTTTTTTTTTGTAACATCGAGATAATTATTTATCCACTTTTTTTTTGGTATAGAGAACCCTCTTCTTTTATGTTTTGATTTTGCTGATATGTAGACAACATTTGGTAGTGCACCAGTTTTATTAAATAAAATTTTCTTATTTGAGATTAAATACTTATAAAAATAAGTACCAATGTTGCCTAATCCAATTATCGAAATATTTTGTTTTTTTTTCATTTAAAATTTTTTATTTAAGAGTGATATCAGGAAATTCTTTTGTAGTGCCCTCTTTTATCAAAAGTTCTGATATTTTGTCTATGTCACAATCGTTAATATCAACACATATATTATTATCAATTAACTTATTTCTATTTGTTAACATCTTAGAGTTTATTTTACTTAAATCCTTTTGTACTTTTGCATTATTATTATTTTTTTTTATAACTTTATCTCTGTCTTCAACTATTTTGTCTTTAATATTAAGTTTCTTTTTTTTAGCATCGATCTTCCGCTGTTTTAAAATTTGTTTTTTCAGTTTTTTTTCAATTAATTTCTTTTTCCGCTCATCATTTTTAATTTTCTTTTTTATATTTATTTGGTTTTCATTAGAGTCTAAAATCTTAAATTTCTTTTCTTTGCCAAGGCTTTTTTCTGTATTAAGTTTTACTAGGTCAACTGATTTGTCTCTATTATTTTTATTTTTTATGTCCACTTCTATAGACAAATTTTTGGCAAAATAATCATTATATTCCTTTTTATCGATGCACTTACGGTCACCACACAGATAAACATTTTTACTACCAGAGCAAGAATAAATTAAAATAAAAAATAGTATTAGAATATTTTTCATTTCAGCCCAAGGTCCTCTTTGAAATTATATGCTAAATTCATATTCTGAACGGCTTGACCGGATGCTCCTTTGACTAAATTATCAATAGCAGAAAAAATTATTATCTTATTTTTAATTTGAGTTGAGCAAACTGAAATTTCACAATTATTTGTATTTAGGACATTACCGCTTCCTATTTTTGAATTAATTTTTTGTATTTTTATAAAAATATTTTTTTTGTGAAATTTTTTTAATTCTCTGTAAACTTTATTTATATTTACTCCGTTTTTCAACTCTAAATATATTGATGATAAAATTCCTCTAAAAGTAGGTAATAAATGAGGATTAAATATATAGCTAAATTTTTTCTTTATATTTTTACTAAATTCTTGGTCTAACTCTGACATATGTCTATGTTTATACACGCTGTATGCAAATACTGAACTATCAAAATTTTTATGAGTAAATTTAGTTTTGTAATTTTTTCCTGCTCCCGAATAACCAGATTTTGAGTCAATTATAATAGAATCTGTTTTAATTAGTGATTTTCTTAAAATTGGAATCAATGGAAGTTGAATTGAAGTCGGATAACAACCAGGCACAGATATTATTCTAAAATTTTTAATTTTATTTTTACTAAATTCAGAAATTGAATATATTGAATCTTTAATTAATTTTTTTGCATTATGATTTATAAAATACCATTTCTTATAAGACTTTGGATTTTCAATTCTAAAATCGGCTGATAAATCAATAAATTTTAAATTTTTGAATTTAAATAATTTTTTTATTATTTTTTGAGCTTCCCCATTCGGGAGAGACAAAAAAAGCAAATCAATTTTTTTCCAATTTGCTTTTTTAAGATTGGATATGATGGGTAACTTTCTTTTTATCCTGTTATCAAATTTTTGTATTTTTTTACCAACATTTTTTTGTGCGAATAAATATCTAATTTTTACTTTTGGATGATTAGATAAAAAGTATACCAAATCTAAACCAACAAAACCTGTAGCACCAGCAACAGCTATATTTAACTTTTTCGATGACATAAAAAACTTATAGCACCAATAGATTAAATAATAAATTACTGATTTATCTTTTAGAAAATTGAAAGCTTCTTCTTGCTTTTCTGTGACCGTATTTTTTTCTTTCAACAACTCTCGAGTCTCTTGTAGTAAGTTTTTCTTTTTTTAATGTTTTTTTAAGAGTTTCGTCATAAGAAACTAATGCTCTTGATAAACCATGTATAATAGCTCCAGCCTGACCAGATAATCCGCCACCTCTTACAGAAGCTTTTACATCATAAAGGTTTAATACGTTTGAAATCTCAAGAGGTCTGGTTACAATAATTTGATGGACTGGTCTTTTAAAATATTCATTCATTTTTTTTCCATTTACATGGATATTTCCTGAACCCTTTTTAACCCAAACTCTTGCTATTGATTTTTTTCTCCTGCCTGTTGCGTATTTACTATCTTTAAAATCTAATTTAATTTTTTTAGATGTTGAGGATTTTGTTGTTAAAGGAGTTTCCATTAAGTTTTTATAGAATTTCTTTTGTTTAAATCTTTAAAATTTATAACTTTTGGGTTTTGTATTTCGTGAGGATGTTTTTCACCATTATAAATTTTTAATTTTGTTAATTGTTTTTTTGCCAGTGGACCGCCAGGCAACATTCTTTTTACTGCTAATTTTAAAATTTCTTGAGTTTTGTTCTTTTCAATAAAACGCTTTGGAGTTAATTCTTTTATTCCCCCTGGATGACCTGTGTGTTTGTAATAAATTTTATTAGAAAGTTTTTTACCAGTAAATTTCATTTTTTCAATATTAGTCACTACTACAAAATCACCATTGTCCATATGAGGATTAAACTTGGCTTTGTTTTTTCCTCTTAGTACTTTTGAGATATAAGCTGCAAGTCTTCCAACTACAACATTCTCAGCGTCGATTAAATACCAGTCTTTTTTAATATCTTTTTTTTTTATAAAAGGTGTCATTTTAAATATGGCGATAAGTACTAATAAACATTATTAAAGTCAATTGAATTTCATAATCTAATTAAATTATTTAAATAGTAGATAAATTAAGTAGATATTGAACCATGGTAAAGATTTAAGGAAGAAATAACCAAAAAAATAGTAGAAATTTGGTGTAAAGATGCAAAGTAAAAATTTGCCGACGATAACAAAACGATAATGCCTAAAAATATTTGAGTTAAGATAAAAAAGAAATAAATAACATAAGGTTTAATTAAGTTTTCTTTTTTTTCTTTAAATATAATTATCCCTATATAGATACTTAAAAAAAAAATCAAATAAGCTAAATTTCTATGAAAAAATTGTACTAAACTATGGTTGCTAAAATCAAAATAGTCCTTTAATTGTAAAAAAATAGTATCACTTGGAAAATAACTTTCATTCATTAAAGGCCAAGTTTGATATATTTTTCCAGCGTCTAATCCTGAAACAAAAGCACCAAACATAATTTGAAGAAAAATAAAAAAAAATAATATTTTTATTGACATGAAATTTTTTTTAAAATTAAAAAAATTTTTATCTACTGATTTTTTGTGATTTATGTAAATCCAAACTAAAGAAGACAAAATAATAAATGCTAATAATAAATGCATCGAGAGTCTATAGTGACTCACTGAAACCTTTTCAACTAAACCACTTTGAACCATGTACCACCCTATTATTCCCTGCAACAAAATCAATAAGAAAATAATTATTAATTTTTTTTCTAAACTTTTTGATAAAGCTTTTTTATAAATCAAAAAAATTAATGGTATACAAAATAATAATCCAATTACACGGCCAAGAAGCCTATGAGCATATTCCCAATAGTAAATAATTTTAAAATCGTTAAGTGATATTTCATTATTGATTAAATTATACTGTGGAATCTTTTTATATAACGAAAAATAGTAATTCCAATCATTCAAGTTTAAAGGTGGGATAATTCCTCTAAATAATTCCCACTCTGTTATCGACAAACCAGAGTCAGTAAGTCTTGTAAGGCCACCTACCATGATCATCAGTGCAAGAAAGAATATCAGACTGATGATCCAATAGGAGAAAAAGGTTTCATATTTAGTATTTTTTAACATATTAAAATTAACTATATAATTATTTTAAAAAATAAATATAATCTTAATGTCGCTATGAAAAATCCAAAAATATTAAAAATAAGAAAAAGATTAGATAAATTAGATGATAATTTACTAAAAATAATTAAAAAGAGGATGATTTTAGTTAATCAGATTTTAAGTCATAAAAGATACAAAAAAGAGATTGTCGATAAAAAAAGAATTAAAATTATTTTAAAAACAATAAAGAAAAAATCAATAAAAGCTAAGATTGATCCAAAAATTACTGAAAAAATTTGGGGATCAATGATCAGGTCTTTTATTGACTTTGAATATCGAAATTTTAAAAAGAAATAATTTATTTACTGTGTGGTGGTAATTTTTTTTCCACAAATATTTCATGCTTTCTTGTTGCTGGATTGTATTTACTTAAACGTAGTTTATTTTTAGCTTTTTCACCTTTAGTAGGTTTTTTTACATAATAGAAAAAAGGACTATCAGGAGATTTTTCTGGTACTAACCTTACTTTAATGTGTGTTTTTTTTGCCATTTAGTTTCTTTATTTTGTCTAAGATTCTTTTTGATTTTATCTTTATTTTATTCTTATAATAATTTGCTTTTATACTTGAAGCAGAAGATTCGTCAAGATCATTTCTTTTCTCATTCATAATTGTTAATGCGCCTCTAATGGTTAAACCTTTCTCTTTTAATAAATGATAGATCATTTTAATTATTTCAATATCTTTTTTTGAGTAATAACGTCTATTACCTTGTAAAATAGTTGGCTTAATTTGTTTAAACTTACTCTCCCAAAATCTTAAAGTATGTGTTAATGGTCTTCCTGTTTTTTTATCTATTAATCCAATAATTTCTGCAAGCTCAGAAATTGTTACTAATTTATCTTTATTATCAGACATTCGAATTTAGTTTTTTCTTAATGTATTTAGAAGTTTTAAATATTACAACATTTCTAGAAGAAATTTCATACTCAATTTTATTTTTTGGATTTCTGCCAATTCTTTTTGACTTGTTTTTAAGAGCAAAGCTACCAAAGTTTTTGATTTTAATTTCGGATTTTTCTTTTAAATTTGAAATTATAATACCAATTAAGTCTTTAACAATTAAATCAGAATAACTTACGGGTAATCCAATCCTTGAACTCACGTAGTTTATCAAATCTTTTCTTTTTATATTTTCTCTTTTAGTCTCTAACATTGTTATGGCTTAAATTTTTCTTTATCTTGCTCATCAAATCTCCCTTAATGATACGATAACATAAATCAATAGAGTGATAAAATCCAAAAGAGTCTGTTGCACCGTGACTCTTAACAACTGGCCCCTTTAAACCGAGAAAAATTGCACCATTAAATTTTCTTGGGTCAAGTTTATTTTTAAATTTTTTTAAAGCAAAATATGAAAATAAAATTGAAATTTTTGACATCAGATTCTCTTTAAGTGATATTTTCAAAGTATCTGTTATGAATTTGGCTGTACCCTCTGCAGTTTTTAATGCTACATTACCAGTAAAACCATCTGTTACTATTACGTTTGAGTCTCCTTGCATCAATTCGTTTCCTTCTATAAAACCGTTAAACTCAAAGTCACCATAATCACTTATCTTTTTTAATTTTGAATGAGCTTTTTTTAAAACATCTGTACCTTTGATTTCTTCAGAACCAATATTAAGTAAGGCTACTTTAGGTTCTTCTAATGGAAATAAAGATTTAAACAATGCAGCACCCATTTCAGAAAAATCTACTAGATTTTTTTCATCACATTCAACATTTGCTCCAAGGTCTAAAACAACATTCATCCCTTTTTTGCTTGGCCACAAACCAGCTAAAGCAGGCTTGCTAACTGAGTCTATTGTTTTTAAGAGCATTCGTGATATCACAAACATTACCCCTGTATTACCAGCTGATAGAGTAATTTTTGAATTAGAGTTAATTTGAGAGTTAATAGCATTCCACATGCTGCTATCTTTTGAATTCTTTATAGCTGTTAAGGGTGTTTCATCATCAGAGACAGTTGATGATGAATGAAAAACTTTTACAAATTTCTCATCAATCTTATATTTTTTTAACTCTTCAACTATCAATTTTTCATCGCCATAAAGATTAAAAAAATAATCTGATGTTTTCTTATTTTTTTCTAAAAATAAAGAAAGTCCATTAATTGTTTTTCTTGGAGAGTTTTCGCCACCCATTGCATCTATTGCAATTATTATTTTATTACTCATGATTTTAGATCACTAATTAAACGTCTAGTATTTTTTTTCCGTTGTAATAACCAGTTTTTAAATCTATGTGATGAGACAATCGGTATTCACCACTTTTTTTATCTTCTACTATATTTGTAGATTTTACGCGATGGTGGGATCTTCGCATATTCCGTTTTGATGGAGTTGTTTTACGTTTTGGTACTGCCATTTGATCTAGTATTTAAATTTGATCTCACCTTTTAACACACTATTGTCATCTAATTCAAAACAAAATTTATAAAATTCTTCAAAATATGAGGCTAATTTATCAGATATTTGTATTTTGCTCTCATTACTTAATTCGAGATGCTTTTGTAGGGCGAGTTGATTAATTTTAAAATCGGAATTTCCGTCTTTTTTGATCTTTAATAAAATATCATAAAATTTTTGTGTTAAAAGCTTCATTTTCTTATTTACAGCAACGTCGCCATGTCCAAGCTCTCTTAAATGGTATTCAATATTTTGAAATATGTTATCAAAAATGTTTTGGGGAAATTTAATCTTATCTTTATTCTTCTTATTAAATACAATCAAAATTATTGAAAAATGAATAAAAACTAGATTTAATCTTGTCAAAAAAGTGTCTTTTAATAACAATTTTTTGTAAAAAAAAACATTTCGTGATAATTCAATTAATTTGATATAAAGTGAATTATTATGAGATTTATAAATAGCAAACATAATTATCTAATCTATATCATAATTTTTTTATTTTTTTTACAAAACTGTTCCTTTAAAGAGCCCAATAAGTCACATGGTATAAATTTTCTAGAAAATAGGGAAAAAATTCTAGTTATAAATAAAACTAATCAAAATGATGTGATTAAACTGATAGGAAATCCTCATACTATTTCCTTAAGTGATAAAAATACTTGGGTTTATTTTGAAAGAACCTTATCTAAAGGAAAATTAGTCAAACTTGGGCAAAATGTGCTTAAAAAAAATAATGTTTTAGAATTAAAGTTTGATAAATATGGCGTTCTCAAAAATAAAAAAATTTACACAAAAAAAGACATGAAAAAAGTAAAATATTCGAAAGCAAGCACAGAAAATAATGTTTCTCAACAAAGTGTAGTTGGAAAATTTCTGTCTAGTGTAAAACAAAAAATGTATGGAAAAAGAAAGTTTTAGTGAGCTATTACAGCTAGTAACAACAAAGCAACAATATTTGTAATTTTAATCATTGGGTTTACAGCCGGTCCTGCTGTGTCTTTGTAAGGATCACCTACTGTATCGCCAGTAACAGCCGCCTTATGTGCCTCAGAACCTTTGCCTCCGAAGTTACCATCTTCGATATATTTTTTTGCATTGTCCCAGGCTCCTCCACCTGCTGTCATTGAAACGGCAACAAATAATCCTGTAACTATAACACCAAGCAGCATTGCACCTAAAGTAGATAAAGCCGCTTCAATACCACCAATTGGTAATATAATTAAATAAACAACAACTGGAGATAAAACTGGAAGAAGAGATGGAACAATCATTTCCTTTATCGCAGCCTTAGTTAACAAATCAACAAGTCTTCCATAATCGGGTTTTCTTTTGCCTTTCATAATTCCTGGAATTTTTTTAAATTGCCTTCTTACTTCAATTACAACAGCTCCCCCTGCTCTTCCCACTGCTTGCATTCCCATTGAGCCAAATAAATATGGAAGCATGCCACCTATCAACAAACCGACAACGACAAATGGATTTGATAAGTCAAAACTTACATTAACACCCTCTAAAGCCGATCCTTTAACCTTTGAAAAAAATTTTATATCTTCTGTATAAGCTGCAAACAAAACTAAAGCTCCTAATCCTGCAGATCCAATTGCATAACCCTTGGTTACAGCTTTTGTAGTGTTTCCCACAGCATCTAAAGCATCAGTTGTTTTTCTTACTGATTTTGGCAATTTAGACATTTCAGCTATTCCACCAGCGTTATCTGTTACTGGACCATATGCATCTAAAGCTACAACCATACCAGTTAAGGCTAACATCGATGTTACAGCTATCGCAATTCCAAATAAACCCGCAATGTGATTGGTGTATAAGATTCCTATCACAATAATTAAAGCAGGTATCGCCGTAGCCTCCATAGAAATTGCTAAACCTTGAATGACGTTAGTACCATGGCCAGTTGTTGATGCATTTGCAACTGACTTTACCGGCCTATAGTTTGTTCCAGTGTAATACTCAGTTATCCAAATTAATAAGCCAGTTATTACGAAACCAGAAACAGCACATAGGTATAAATCAAATCCTGTGAAAGATTTATTAGATGAATTGAATGTTTGATCCATACCAATAACAATGTTTGTTACAGGATATAAAATAATTAAAGAAAGAACCGCAGTTACAATGAAACCTTTATATAATGCCCCCATTATATTTTTATTTTTTCCAAGTTTTACAAAAAAAGTCCCTATTATTGAAGTAAGTATACACGAACCTCCAATTGCTAAAGGATAAACCATCATGCTTTGGTTGTTTACAAAAAATATAGATGCTAGAACCATTGTTGCTACAATCGTAACTGCATAAGTTTCAAAAAGATCTGCAGCCATTCCAGCACAATCTCCTACATTATCACCCACGTTATCAGCTATTACTGCAGGATTTCTTGGATCATCCTCTGGTATACCAGCTTCAACCTTTCCAACTAGGTCAGCTCCTACGTCTGCTCCCTTGGTAAAAATTCCACCACCAAGTCTCGCAAAAATTGATATTAATGAAGCACCAAAGCCTAATGCAACAATAGCATTTATAATTTCTCTTTTTTCAACTTTTAACTCGATTAAAATATAGTAATAAATTGTTATTGCCAATAAAGCTAAACCGGCAACAAGCAATCCGGTAATTGCTCCGGACTTAAATGCCATTGTTAATCCTGACTGAAGACTTTTTCTGGATGATTCTGCTGTTCTTACGTTAGCTTTAACTGAAATTAACATTCCAACATAACCAGCTACGCCCGAAAGTGCAGCTCCAATAAAATACCCTAGACCTACAAGTATACTAAAAAAATAACTTACTATGATTAATACAACTACACCTACAACAGCTATAGTTTTATATTGTCTGTTTAAATATGCTTTAGCCCCAATCTGTATCGCTTCAGCAATTTCTTGCATTTTATTATTACCAGGGCTTGACTTTAATATCTCCAAAGAGAGTTTGTAGCTGTACAATACAGCTATTATTGCTGTGAAGATTATTAAATAAAGTAATTCGTTTATTGATGACATAAAAATTTTTTATGTGATAAATGCCAAATATATTTAAAAAACGCAAGTATTACTTTTCTAATAATTAAGATGTTTACAGGTATATTAAATAGAATTTCGAATATTTTTTGATATTTTATCTAGAATTGCATTCAAAAACTTAATTTGAGCTTTTTCTAAAAAAAACTCTGAAGTCTTTATATACTCACTTATAATTACCTTTCTTGGGTTATTATGTTTAAAAATCAATTCAAAAATCGCCGCATAGAGTATTGTTTTTAGTATCTTATCTGTTCTTTTTAAGTCCAAATCTTCTGCAAGATATTTTTTAATGGTTTCCTCTATTAGTTCATTTCTCTCTAGTGTGCCTTGTACTACATCTTTAATAAACTTTTTATATTGACTTTTTGGATATGTAATAATTTCATCAGGATTTAGAGATGCACTATATAATTTTTGAATTACTCTAACTCTTGGAGTTTTTTCCTCTTTTTTTTTACTTATTTGAGACATTTTCTAAAACTGATACTACGGCATTTGCAGCTTCTTTACCTTTATCAAATCTATCAAAGCCTTGTTTTTTGTTAAGACATGTTAAAATTGCATTTCCAATAGGTTTTTTTTCTAAAACTGACAAAAACATAATACCATCAGTAATAGACTTTGAAATTAGATCGAAGTTTGCAGTTTCACCTTTAATAATACAACCAATTGCTATAAATCCATCGTATTGTTTTGCAAGCCTTGCTATTGTGACTGGTATTTCAAAAGCTCCTGGAATTTTTACTGTATCAAATTTTTCAATATTTAAGTTTTTCAACTGATTTTTTGCCGAATTAAATATTTCCTTAGTTATTTCAGAGTTGTAGGTTGAAACAACAATACAAATTTTTTTTGTCATTTTATAATTTCTTGTTTTACTATCTTTATACCATAACCATTTAAAGCTATGATACGTTTTTTAGATCTTGATACTAATATCATTTTTTTAATATTTAATTCTTTTATTATTTGAGCCCCTATACCGTAATATCTCAAGATTTTATTACTTTCTGAAGAAGAAGAACTTGAATTACTTCCTTTCACAAGAACAAGTGCAAAATTATTAAATTTATTTAAATATTTTAAAGAATTTTTAAACATATCTTTTTTAAAATCAAAAAAACTGTTTAAAATGTTTGTTGAAATGACTCTTACTCTTGAGGGCTTATTTAAATTAAATTTGCCTTTTGTAATTGCATAATGTTCTGAACCGTCCAATTTATTTTTAAAAGTTTTTAAATCAAAATTTCCATATTGTTTTATACTTATTTTTCTATTAGACAAAACTTTTACAAGTCTCTCATTTTTTAATCTATAAGAAATCAAATCTTCAATTTTTGCAATTTTAAGTTTATGCCTCTTAGCAAAAATAACTAAATCCTTATAACGAGCCATTGTTCCGTCTTCATTCATAACTTCACAAATTACAGAACTCGGATTTAATTTTGCTAATTTCGATATATCAACAGATGCCTCAGTGTGCCCAGCTCTCTCTAAAACGCCACCAGCTTTTGCAACTAAAGGAAAAACGTGGCCAGGTGAAACTATATCTTTTCTTGTAGAGCTCTCTTTAATTGCAACTTTAATTGTCTTAGCTCTATCATGTGCAGATATTCCGGTTGAAATTCCCTTCTTTGACTCTATAGATACAGTAAAAGCTGTTTGGTTTCTTGACTTGTTTATTGATGACATCAACTGAAGATTCAATTTTTTAACCTTTTGAGGAGTTAGAGCTAGGCAGATTAAACCTCTACCATGCTTAGCCATAAAATTTATCTTTTTAGAGTTGCATTTTGAAGCTGGAACAACAAGATCGCCTTCATTTTCTCTATTCTTATCATCAACTAAAATAAAAATTTTTCCACGTTTTGCATCTTTTAAAATATCATTTATTGACGAAAGTTGTTTTTTTTTCATTTTAATTTTTTAGTTGTATTAAGTATTTTCCAAAAATATCAAATTCAATGTTTACAAAACTACCTTTTTTTAATTTTATTAAGTTTGTTAATTTTAGCGTGTGAGGAATAACAGTAATTTGAAAACCATTTTTTGTAATTTTAGAAATAGTTAAAGAAACCCCGTTTACAGATATTGAAGCTTTTTCAACAAGATACTTTTTGAATCTTTTTGGTATAATTAAATCAATAAACCATGATCTTTCGATAATTTTAATGCTTTTTATTTTAGCGGTAGTATCTACATGTCCTTGTGTATAATGACCAGATATTTTCTTACCAAAATGAAGTGATTTTTCCATGTTAATACTTTTCCCAACTTTTAAACTTTTAAAATTTGATCTTTGCAAAGTTTCTTTTGATAAATAGAAAAAAAAATATCTTTTTTTCTTAATCCCAACAAGCGTCAAACAAACTCCGTCACAACAAACAGACTCTCCAATGTCATGTTTTTTAAGTTTAATATCAGAATAAACCTCAATAACTGAACTTCCAGAGACATATCTAGGATTTTTTTTGATATTTTTTATTACGCCCTGATTATAAATAATTCCATTAAACATTTTTAAAACTCTTTTTATGTAATATATCACCAAAAAGGTTTACATTTATAGTTTTTAAGTTTTTTAAATTCTTTATAAATAAATTTTTACAATTATTTGTTCCTTTTGATTTTAATTTGTTAGATGATTTAAAAATGTATAAATTATTTATTATTTTATTTTCATGCAAAAAATTTAAAAAAATTAAACCAGACTCCACCAAAATCCGTGTGTAACCAAGTGAATTTATTTTTCTAAGCATTTCTCGGAAATCCACATCACTTTCTATTTTTGGAAATTTAATAACTCTTATCTTTTTTCTTTTAAAATAAATTTCTTTTTTTTTATTATTTGCTTGTGTAAACAGATAAATCTTTCGTTTTTTATCAAGATTAAAGTAATTATTTTTTTTTAATTTAAGTTTCCTGTCGATAATTATGACGTCAGGGGACTTATTTTCCAAACCTTCGATTCTACAATCTAATCTTGAATTATCTGAGTTAATTGTCTTTGATGTTGATAAAATACAATCATATTTAGATCGCAACAAGTGGGCTCTTTTAAGTGAGTGTTTATTTGTGATCCATTTAGATCCTTTATTTATTGTGTAAAAATCTTTTGAAATTGCAATTTTGGCATCAATTAAAGGAATATTTTTTTTTCTATTGATTAAATAACTTTCATAAAACTGTTTTGCATACTGGTTAAGAACACCTGTTATTACATTAATCTTCTTTTTCTTTAAGATTTTTTTGCTTTTATTTAATGATCTTTTGTCAACATCATTAATTGGAAAAAAAATATTCTTAACTTTTTTTTTAATTATAATATCTGTGCAAGGTGGTGTTAAACCGTAATGTGAACATGGCTCAAGTGTTATATACATATTAGAATTGTGAAATACCTTTTTCTTTTTTAATGCGTTAAATTCTGCATGAGGTCTTCCTTTAAGTGAAGTTTGTCCTGAAGATATAATTGACCCATTTTGTTCAACTACACATCCAACGGAGGGATTAGTTCCTGTTGACCCTAAATTAATTTCAGCTTGATAGAAGGCTAATTTAGCAAATAGATTATTTTTTGCTTTTGTATTCATCTAATTTGCCAACATATTCCTCAAAGTCTTCCACTTCTTTAAAATTTGTATAAACAGAGGCAAATCTAATATAAGCAATTTTGTCCATTTCTTTTAATCCTTCCATAACCATTTTGCCAATCACACTCGATTGAACTTCTGTTTGTCCCATTTCTTCTAGTTCTCTTGATATCTTTGAAATGAATTTTTCTACTGTGTCGTTATCTATTGGTCTTTTTTTTAAAGCAATAAAAATTGACTTAGCTAATTTTTCTCTTTCAAATGGAGTTTTTCTACCGTTTTTTTTTACAATTGTTAATTCTCTAAATTGAACTCTTTCAAAAGTTGTAAATCTTTGGCCCCCACCACATGTACAAGCTCTCCTCCTTCTTACCGCAGTTCCATCTTCTGTAGATCTTGAATCCACCACGGAAGTATCTTTTTCTCTACAAAAAGGACAAAGCATAGTTATTTAAAAATGTTTAGTCACTATATATAGGGAAAGAGGTACAAAGATCAATCACCTCTTTTTGGACTTCTTTTTCTATTTTTGAGTTATTTGGACCATTTTCGCTCAATCCTTTAATTACTTTTGTAATTAAATCGGCAATCACCGTAAATTCGTTCGGGCCAAATCCTCTTGTGGTACACGCAGGTGTACCAAGTCTTATTCCTGAAGTTATCATTGGGCTCTGTGTATCAAATGGAATACCATTTTTATTACAAGTAATGTTTGCTCTTCCTAATGAAGCTTCAGCATCTTTTCCAGTAACATTAAAATCTCTTAAATCAACTAACATTAAGTGTGTATCAGTTCCACCAGAAAAAATTTTGAAACCATTATTAACTAATTTTTCAGATAAAACTTTTGCATTATTTATTACTTTTTTTGAATAATCTTTAAAGTCATCAGACAAAGCCTCTTTGAAACAAACGGCTTTTGCTGCAATTACATGCATCAAAGGTCCTCCTTGAAGTCCAGGAAAAATTGCACTGTTAAATTTCTTAATTAAATCCTCTTTATTTGTTAAAATAATTCCACCTCTAGGACCTCTTAAAACTTTATGAGTTGTTGAGGTTACTACGTCTGCATATTTTGTAGGATTTGGATAAACTCCTCCAGCAACTAAACCAGAAAAATGTGCCATATCTACAAGAAAATAAGCACCAACTTTATCACAAATTTCTCTAAACCTTTTAAAATTTATTGTCCTGGAATATGCGCTCCCTCCTGCAATTATTAATTTTGGTTTATTTTCCAAAGCAAGTTTTTCAACATTTTCATAGTCAATAAGACCTGTATCTTTATTCACATCATAATGAATTGCATTAAACCATTTTCCTGATTGAGCCGGTTTTGCCCCATGTGTTAAATGTCCACCAGAGTTTAAGCTCATTCCAAGAATTGTATCTCCGGGTTTAATGAGCGCTAAATAAACTGCACCGTTTGCTTGAGCTCCTGAGTGAGGTTGCACATTAGCAAAATTACAATCAAATAATTTTTTTGCTCTTTCAATTGCTAAAGTTTCTGAAAGATCAACATGTTCACATCCACCATAATACCTTTTTCCTGGATAACCTTCTGCGTATTTATTTGTTAATACTGAACCTTGAGCTTCTAAAACAGCTTTAGAGACAATATTTTCAGAAGCAATTAATTCAATATGATTTTGTTGCCTTATGAATTCATTTTTAACTGAGTCAAAAAGTTCTTTGTCAGAGTCCTCTAGACCTAATCTAAAAAATTTGTTTAAAAACTTATCTATTTTAAATGCTGTTGACATTTTTAAAATTATATTTTTCTTACTCTTCTTAAGTGCCTTCCACCTTCGAATTTGGTTTCTAAAAAAACTGAGACTAGTTTAAAAGCATTTTTTTTACTAATTAATCTAGCTCCTAATGATATAACATTAGCATTATTATGTTGTCTAGACATTTTCGTAGATTTTACATTGTAACAAACTGCAGCTCGTATTCCTTTTGTTTTATTGGCAGTAATTGCCATTCCTGTGCCTGTTCCACAAACTAATATTCCAATATCACTATTACCAGATTTCACTCTTTTGGAAACCTTTTTGGCAAAATCAGGGTAGTCTACAGCTTTATCGCTTAAAGGACCTAAATCAATAATAGAAATATCTTTATCGATTAAAAGATTTTTAATATCATTTTTTAGATTAAAACCAGCGTGATCAGAGGCTATGCAAACTTTTTTAAATAATGATTTCAATTTTTTTTAAAAGGATTTTCTAAAACGCAGGCCACAAGATGAATTCTTGATTGTTCGCCGCCATTAAAAAAATTATGATATTTTGTATTATTTGTAATAGTTACATGTCCATCTGCTGGTAGGTGCTTAGCAATATTCTCTATCACCATAGAACATCCAAGATTTGTAATTATTGGAATGTGTAATCTTGGTTCCGGGTCCTTGTGCCAACTTAAAGTTGATCTGGGTTCTTTTAATAAAAGTCTTACTCTTCCTAATTTAAATTTTTTTTTCAAGGTTGTGTAAACTTCATTAAAATAAGTATTTTCAAATTCTGGTACAATTTGAGTGTATTTCGACTCGTCTATCGGGATATCTCTTGCAACTTCTTTTCCTTTCTCGTCAGGTATAGTCCAGTAAATTCCTCTTATATTGTTCCCTTTGACAGATTCTTCGTCATTAGGAATTCTATTTAATGGTATTGCTCCAAAATTTGTAACTCCTTTAGGAGACTTGAAACCCTTTTCCTTTAAAATTAAATCTAAGTCCGATCTCATCTTTTTAACGTCGAATCTTAAACCAGGAACTTGGTAAAAATCTGAAAAGTCTAGGTGTGCCATAAATATCTTTTATAATTACTTTTAAGTTATTTATAATATATCATTTGTCGCATCAAACAAAATTTTATAGTTTAAAGAAATGAAAATACTAGGAAAATATCCAAACACTAGATTGCGAAGAGTTCGCAACTCAAAATGGATAAGAAAATTAATTTCTGAAAATCAACTTAGTGCTAATGATCTGATATTACCAATTTTTGTGAGGGATGGCAAAAATAAGGTTGAAAAAATAGCATCTATGCCTGGTGTATTTAGATATTCAGTAGACAAATTAGATACAGTTATTAACAGCGCAGTAAAATACAAAATTCCAATGATTGCTCTTTTTCCCTACACACCAAAACAAAAAAAAGATTTTAATGGAAATGAAGCACTCAACGAAAATAACTTAGTTTGTAAATCATTAAGATATATCAAAAAAAGATTTCCCAATATCGGAGTTATGTGTGACGTAGCTTTAGATCCTTATACCTCACATGGTCATGATGGTGTTTTAAAAAAAAATAAAATTTTAAACGATGAAACTATCGAGTTTCTAATTAAACAATCGCTTTTGCTTGCTAAAATGGGATGTGATGTAATAGCACCATCCGATATGATGGATGGACGTATTGGAATGATTAGAAAGTCCCTGGATCAAAATCATTTTCAAGATGTAAGCATTTTATCTTATGCAGCAAAGTATGCATCTAATTTTTATGGTCCTTTCAGGGACGCTGTCGGATCTAAAAAAGATTTAAAGTTTGATAAAAAAACTTACCAAATGGATTATAAAAATTCCAATGAGGCACTAAGAGAAGTAGCCTTGGATATAAAAGAGGGAGCTGATATGGTAATGATTAAACCAGGCATGCCTTATCTCGATATTATTCGAAGTGTTAAAAACACTTTTAAAATACCTGTTTTTGCTTATCAAGTTTCAGGTGAGTATAGTTTAATAAAACTTGGAATCAAAAATAAGCTTATTTCTGATGAGGCAATAATGGAAAGTTTAATATCATTTAAAAGAGCTGGTGCATCAGCTATAGTAACGTATTTTGCTTTAGAAATTGCCTCAAAGTTAAATAAATCTAATTAAAATAATTTTCTAAAAGGATTCTAGACTTTGGGAATATAAGATTATTAGGTAAAAAAAATTTGTTCAACATCAAATTTCTCGTAAAATTCAAAGCTATTTTAATACAATCCGCATCAAAGTTGTTTCTTATATCTTTATCAATTAAAAAATTTGGAATTTGATATTTAATATTATCAATATTAATACTAGTTAGCTTGCCTGAAGGATTAGTATTATTATTAAATTTTGACAAATTTGGATCAAAACCTAGTTCTTTTAATAAATTTAATTCCCAAAATAGGTATAAAATAATCCATTCGTCTGAGTCAAAATTTTCTAATAAATTGTTAAGTGATTTATAAATATTTTTGTAAGGTTGTGACTCTGGAAGTAAAGTATTTAAAAGAGATGAAAGTGATAAAAGTACAGTAGTTCGTATTTTGTCATCAAAATATTTTGGAGAAATTGCTTTAATTAGTTCGGTTTTAAAATAGCCAATTTTATTTATATTTTTTGTAGAATGTGAAAGAAAAATTTTATTTGATATTTGTAAATAGTTCCTTATTTTTCTTGAATTACCCCCGTAAACAATTCCACTTACTTTACCAAATGAACTTGTAAAAACATTTACAATATTAGCATTTTCCCTAAACTTTATTTTTGAAAGTAAAAAACCTTCGTCTTCCCAGTTCATATTTAAATTTTGAGATCCGTTAAAAGTTTTTTAGCTGCATTTTGTTGTGCATTTTTTTTAGAACTTCCTGAAGCATAATATTTTTTTGAGTTTTTTATTTGAACTTCAACCTTAAAAATCGGGTTATGTTGGGGCCCTGATTGTTTGAAAATTTTATAAATGGGTAAAATTTTAAATTGCTTCAAACTATATTCTTGTAATTTTGTTTTAGAATCAATTTCCGTAATATTTGATTTTCTTATGAAATCATCCCAATTTTCCAAAATAAATTTTTTTGTTATTTCAAGACCTTGATCTAAATAAATACTCCCTATTAATGCCTCCAAACCATCACCTAAAATTTTATCATCTGATCTTCTTAACTTTTTACTCGAGTCTCCTCTTAGCATAAATTCTTTTAGGTTTATCTTTTTTGCAATTGTTAAACATGTTTTCTTGTTAACTAAATTTGCAAATTTTTTATCTATGACTCCTTCTTTTTCATTTGGATAAATTTTCAGTAATTTTTCTGATAAGATTAATCCTAATACTCTATCACCAAGAAATTCTAATTTTTCATTATTCTTATTGCTATCATAACTTTTGTGTATAAATGCCTCTTTTAGTAATTCTAAATCTTTAAATTTTACTTTAATTATATTTTGAAAAGTTTTTAATTTCTCTGTCATTTTATCATCTTAAAAGTTCTATTTAATCTGAACGAATTTTTTAAGTTCCAAACCTTTAAAACACTTCCAGAAATTGTATCATTTGAAAAAAAAATTATTTTAGCTTTTCCAACCAAATTTACAAATGAGACATATCCGACGCTTGATAAAAATCGACTATCTTGAGAACAATCCCTATTATCTCCGAGTAAAAAAAAATGATTTTCTGGAACCTTGTATTTATCAGAATTTAGTTGTGTGCCGTTATTATTATAAACTGCTATATACTCTTTTCCATTAGGGAGTACTTCTGTAAAACCAGTGACATTTAAATTAGAATTTCCACATCTTATTTTAAATTTTTTTGATAAGCTTTTTCTCTGAATAACCTCATCATTTAAATAAATTTTTCCATTTCGGAATTGTATTGTGTCACCAGGCAATCCTATAAGTCTTTTTATGTAATCTGTTCTATTATCTAAGGGTGTTTTGAAAACCACAAGATCACCGTATTCTGGTTTTTTATTGAAGATTCTCTCCTTAAAAATTGGTGGGCTAAAAGGCAAAGAATGTTTACTAAATCCATATTCATACTTTGATACAAAAATTCTATCTCCGACAAGTAAAGTAGGTTCCATTGACGAAGATGGAATATAAAAAGGCTGGAACAAAAAAGATCTTATTATTAGTGCGATTATAAGAGCATAAAAAATAGTTTTTATATTTTCAAAAATAGTATCTAAAAATTTTTTTTTCATAAAGCTGTTATTACTATCATAGCTATAGCAATTTTTTTTTCATCAGATAAAGAGATAAAAATATTGATTTTTTTTCCTCTAAAAAGATTATTTACAATTTTTTTCGTATTTCCTTCTAAGTAAATTGTTGGTTTGCCACTTAAATCATTTTTTACACCTATCTCATTAAAATTTAAACCTTGGGAAATCCCTGTCCCTAAAGCCTTTGAAAAAGCCTCTTTTGATGCAAATCTTTTTGCGAAACAAGATATTTTACTATTTTTTTTGTCACAAAATTTGATCTCAGATTTAGTAAAAATTCTCTTTTTAAATTTTTTATTTCTTTTAAAAGTTTTAGAAAAACGGTTTATGTCTACTATATCAATTCCAATTCCTACTACCTTAGCCATTATATTAGTTTTTTAAATTTTTTGATAACATTAGGCAAACCATTAAATATCGAGTCACCTATTAAAAAATGGCCAATATTAAACTCACTAATAAACTTAATTTTAGAAAGTATTTTTGCTGATTTATATGTAAGTCCGTGACCTGCATGAATTTCTAAACCAATTTTATTACCATAAAAAGCACTTTCTTTGATTTTTTTTAATTCTTTTTGGTATGGTTTGTTTTTATTTATTAAATTACAAATTTTTCCCGTATGAATTTCTACACAATCTGCCCCGAGCCTTTTTGCAGTTTTGATATCATTAATTTTTGGCTCAATAAATAAACTAATTCTTAAACCTTTGTTCTTTAAACTTTTAATAACATGTTGCAAAAAATTTTTTTTATATTTTAAATTTAAGCCACCCTCGGTTGTTAACTCTTTCCTTTTTTCTGGTACAATACAAATATATGGAGGTTTGTGTTTAATGGCAATTCTGAGCATTTCTTTAGTAGCAGCAATTTCCAGATTTAAAGGTATCTTTAGTCTTTTTAAAATTGTTTTTAAATCGTAATCATTTATATGTCTTCTGTCTTCTCTGAGATGAATAGTAATTGAATGCGCACCACTTTTTTCAGCGATTAAAGCTGCTGCCAATGGGCTAGGATATTTTTCACCCCTTGCATTCCTTACAGTTGCAACATGATCAATGTTTACACCTAATCTTGTTTTACTCATTTAAGATTTCGGCTTCCTGGCTTAATAGGCGGTATAGAGGATAAACTGTCTGGTAAATTATTTTCACTATAGACAGGTATATTTATTTCAATTTGTGAGATTATTTTTTTTTGAATATTTGACTTTCCATTTGACCTGTCAATTATACATGCATAAGCTATTACGTCACCGCCTTCAGCCTTTATCAACTTGGTGCATTCTAAACTTGATTTTCCAGTAGTTATCACATCTTCCACTACTAGAACTTTTGAATTTTTATCTATTTTGAAACCTCTTCTTAAAACAAATTTATTTTCAACTCGTTCAGCGAAGATTGTTTCTTTTTTAAGTAATCTCCCTATTTCGTACCCTATAACAATCCCACCCATTGCAGGAGAAACAATGAGGTCAATATTTTCAAACTCCTTTTTAATCTTTTCGGCTAATGATAAGCAAATTTTTTCAGCTATGAATGGTTTGCTTAACAATTGTGCACATTGAACATATTGACCACTATGAAGTCCAGAAGACAAAACAAAATGACCTTCTAAAAGAGCGTTAGTTTCTTTTAAAATTTTTAATGATTCTTTGTATGAGAGCATTTTTCTTTTTTTTGTGCCTTATTATTCTAAAACTTAAATTTTTCTGTTTTATTTGACTTATCAACTTTGTAAAGTTTTTTAAATCATTTATTTGTAAATCAAACGAAAATTGAAGTATTTTATCTTTTTTTTCGATTAACTCGACGTTAAGTATATTGCTTCCACTTAATCCAATTAAGGTACTTATTTCTCCAAGCATTCCTGGTTTGTGAGGTAAATCAATTACAAGAGTGCTTGAGTATTGTTTTTTATTTTTTTCACTATGATCTCCAATTTTATCTTGCCAATACCTCCTAATAGCTGCTCTTGCTTTTCCTGTCTTTGAAGAAGATAACCAATGCAAGGATGGGGATACTTTTTTAGATATAGTAATTTCAACTTCGTCCCCATTTCTTAAAATTGTTTGTAAAGATGATTCTTTTCCATTTATTTTGCATCCTATAGCTGAATCACCAATTTTGGTATGCACGGCGTAAGCAAAATCAATAGAAGAAGCATCTTTAGGTAATTTTATAACTGCACCTTTTGGTGTGAAACAAAAAACATTTTCTTGAAACATTTGTAATTTTGTAAATTCATAATAATGTTCAGGACTATTTCCTGCTTCAATTATTTCGACCAAATCTCTCAACCAATCATACTCCTGCCACGACAGTTCTGAAAGTTTTTCTGAAGACTTGTATTTCCAGTGTGATGCTATACCTCTTTCAGCAAATTCGTGCATTTCTTTTGTTCTGATTTGAATTTCGATTCTTTGGCTTTTTGGTCCAATTACTGCTGTATGAATTGATTTATATTTATTTATTTTTGGTGTTGAAATATAGTCTTTGAACTTGAATGGAATTGCAGAATATTCGCTGTGGAATATTCCTAAAGTCTTATAACAATCATCAACTGTGTTTACTATTACTCTAAATCCAATAATGTCGGTTAACTGTTCAAGAGAAATTTTTTTATTTTGCATTTTTCTCCAAATTGAAAATGGAGTTTTTTCTCTTCCAGCAATAATTGCCTCAACACCTTTTTTATTAAGTAACGAAATTAAATCTTCAGATATTTCTTTAAAATTATTTTCCCTATTATTTTTTATAAATTTTAATCTATCAAGAATTAAATTTCTTGCTTTGTGATTTAAAAAAGAAAATGATAAATCCTCTAACTCATCTCTAATTGCGTTCATGCCCATTCGATCAGCCAGGGGAGCATAAATCTCCATTGTTTCTTTTGCTATTCTCTCCTTTTTTTCATTAGACTTAAAAGCTTTTAAAGTTCTCATGTTGTGTAATCGGTCAGCTAATTTAACCAACAAAACTCTTATGTCTTTTGATGTTGCTAATATAAGTTTTCTAAAATTCTCAGCTTTAGAATTTTCTACAGCTTTTTCCTCTAAAGCTGAAATTTTTGTAACTCCATCAACTAAATCAGCAACTTCTTTACCAAATTCTTTGAGAACACTTTCGTAAGTAGCTTTTGTATCTTCAATTGTATCGTGCAATAAACCTGTGACTATCGTAGCGCTGTCTAATCTTAATTCAGTTAGAATGTTTGCGACTGCAAGTGGGTGAATAACATAAGGATCACCCGACATCCTTTTTTGATTTTTATGAGCATCTAGAGCAAAATTATATGCCTTTGTTAAAGTCTCTGTATTAAGAAACTTATTGTATGACTTAACTTTAAGTAAAAGTTCTTCATTATTTATCATTGATTAATTATAACACTTTCTCTTAATCTTGTAATCTCATTCCTTAATTTAAAGTTTAAATTATTAATTAATAAATCTATTTTTTTATTTGAAATTGGATGTCTCCAATTTGGGCATATCTCTTTAAGTGGGTATAATACAAAATTTCTTTTATGAGCCCGAGGATGGGGTAAAGAAAGCGTTTCTGTATTGATAATTTTTCCATTAAAATCGATTAGATCAATATCGCATATTCTTGGCTGATTTTTAAGATTATTTAATCTAAACATTTTTTTTTCGATTTTTTTTAATTTTTTTAATAGCATTAAGGGTTTTATGCTTGTTGATATTTCAACACAAATATTTAAAAATTTTGGATTTTTATTATTTGGATAAGATGGTGTTTCAAAAACACTTGAGATGCTATTGATTTTAACATCTTCTATAATGATCAAACTTAAAGCATGTTTTAAATTTTTGAGCCTACTACCGTTTGCTGAAATTAAATTTGAACCAATATTTATAAATATCATCTTTTATTATTTCTCATCAATTTTGCTTTTTCCCTATTCCAATCTCTTTTTTTAATTGATTGTCTTTTATCATAAAGTTTTTTTCCTTTAGCAACAGCAATTTCAATTTTAGCTTTTCCCTTTTTAAAGTATAATTTTGTAGGGACAATTGTTAAACCTTCCTGGTTTATTCTACCAATTAATTTATTTATTTCTTTTTTGTGTAGTAACAATTTTCTATCTCCTTTTGGATCATGGTTATTATAACTTGATTGCCTGTATAACGGTATATGTGAGTTTATAAGATAAATTTCACCATTTTTATCTGCAGCATAAGAGTCGGCTATACTTCCTTTTCCTTCTCTAAGAGATTTCACCTCTGATCCTTTTAAAGCTATGCCTGCCTCTAACAATTCATGAAAATGATAATTAAAACTTGCTTTTCTATTTAAACAAATAATCTTTTGACCAGAAATCGTTTTTGATTTCATTAAATTAATTTTGCAAATTCTAAAGCTTTTTTAACTTCAGTTTTAGTTTTTTCAGTAACTTGAACTAATGGTAATCTCACTTCCGGTTTAGATAAATTTAATAAAGATGCTGCATATTTTACTGGGGAAGGATTGCTCTCGATGAATAATGCTTTATGAAGTGGTGATAAAGTTGAATTTATAGTTTTTGCTTTAGACTGAAGATCGCTATCATTTATTGCAAGTGATGCATTTTGCATGTCAGAGCATAATTTTGCTGCGATATTTGCAGTTACGCTTATACAACCTCTACCTCCTCGCTTGTTAAATTCAAAAGCATTATCATCCTCTCCGGTAAGCTGGATAAATTCTTTGCCCATAAGTTTAAGTTGTTGGTCCACTCTATTTAAGTCACCAGTTGCATCTTTTACTCCTGCAATATTTTTTAATTCAAAAAGTCTTGCCATTGTATCAACAGACATATCTATTACTGATCTAGATGGAATATTATAAATAATTATTGGTATTCCGACATTGTCGTTAATTTTTTTATAGTGTTGATACAAGCCTTCTTGAGTTGGTTTGTTATAATAGGGAGTTACAATAAGTAATCCATTTGAACCAACTTTTTCAGCATATTTGGAAAGTTCAATGGCTTCAGTGGTTGAATTAGAACCAGTTCCAGCTATAACAGGTATTTTTCCATTCGTTTCTTTCACAGAAATTTCAATTATTCTTTTGTGTTCATTATGAGATAACGTCGGAGACTCTCCTGTTGTCCCCCCTGGGACAACACCATGTGTTCCATTTTTTAAGTGATAATGAATTAAATTTGTATAATTTTCCTCATCTAATTCATTATTCTTAAAAGGTGTGATTAGCGCAACAATTGATCCTTTAAACATATACTAAAATAAGATAATTAATTTCTTTTACATAATTTTATGCCTTATCTATTTAATAGTCTAGTATTTTTAGCAGTACTTTTACTTGCCTGGAATTTTTCACCTTCATTTTCAATTGAAAATGATGATTTTATACTGCCTCAAAAAAAAGTTCATACTATTGGTTCTGCTAACTCAAATACCAAAAAACAAAAGATAGTAATAAGGCAAAATGACTCTATAGATAATGATTTACCTAAAAAAAAGCCATTAAAAAAATCTGTACCAATAAAAGTTAAAAAAACCAAAAATATTGAAAAAAATATTGAAGTTCTACTTCCCAAAGAAAAGCCTTTTTTAAAAAAGAAAAAGCAAAAAATAATTTCTGACAAAAAAATTGTAAAAAACATTGTCGAAAAAAAAGAGCCTGCTGAAATTAAAAAAGATCAAAATACTAAAAAGATGCCCAAAATGGAGAATATTAAAGATAAGTCTATCACGACAACAAAAGTAGTAGATGGTTTTGTTTATCCTTTGGAAAAACCACTTGGTTTTAAAGTTCGTGCTTCGAAGCAAGTAATGAAGTCAAAAATTTTGAATACTTCTGATTATATGTCAGCGAAAGAAATTTTTAAATTAATAAAGAAGAAAAAATGGAATTCTGCTTTATCACTTACTAAAAATGTAAAAGACAAAGAATTTCACAATTTGGTTAAATGGATGTATCTCAAAGAAAATAATAATAAAGCTAGTTTTAATGACTATGTTAATTTTATTTCAAAAAACCCCGATTATCCTAGAATTAACAGATTGCGTTATTTAGCTGAACAAAAAATAATTTTAAAAAATACAACTCCTTATCAAATAATTAATTGGTTTGAGAAACAAGAACCTTTGAGTGGTACTGGAAAAGTTAAGTTAGGAGAGGCCTATCTAGAGATAGGTGAAAAGGCTTTAGGAGTAGGATTGATTAAATCAGGTTGGACAACTGCAAAACTTTCTTCGGCTGATTTAAAGTTTTACAGGAAAAAATTCAAAAATATTATTAATACTAATGATAATTTAAAAAGAGCTGATTATCTTGCTTGGAATAATAAATATTGGGATCTCAAAAGAATGCTTAGATATTTACCAAAGGATAAAAGATTGCTTTACAACGCAAGGTTCGTGCTAATGACACATTCGTATGGCGTCGATAAAGCAATTGCCGAAGTTCCAGAAAATCTTAAAAACGATGTAGGTCTTAAATATAATAGATTGAAATGGAGAAATAGAAGAAACAGATTAGAGAGCTCATTGGAGATTTTGGACGTAGCCCCAAAAAATGAGAGTGATTTAGTTAGGGCTGATCTATGGTGGAAACAAAGGCACGAACTGGTTAGAGATTTAATATACAAAAAAGATTATAAAAGAGCTTATAAAATCTCAAGTAATCATTATCTATCCGAAGGTGCCGAATTTGCTGAAGCAGAGTGGTTATCAGGATGGTTATCTTTAAGTTTTTTAAATAAACCAAAAATCGCAATTGAACATTTTGAAAATTTTTATAATAACGTTGGATATCCAATTAGTCGAGCTAGAGGAGCATTTTGGTTAGGTCTCTCTCATGAAAAAAACGGTGATTCTGATAAAGCAAAAAAATATTATCAAGCAGGATCTAAATTTACAAATACTTACTACGGACAACTTTCTTTTAATAAAATAAAATACGACCAAGAGTTTTCTCTAGTAAAAAGTTTGAAGCATTCAAAAGAATATGAAAAAGAATTTAATAAAAATAAATTAATAAGACATATAAGATTGTTAAAAGAATTAGACAAAACAGAGTTTGGCAAAGATATTATAAAACATTTAGCAACATTAAATATAGAAAAGGGAAGTGAAATTCTTGCAGCAAAATTAGCTACAGAAGTAGATAGATATGATTACGCGATTCAAATATCAAAAAAAGCATCATATGAAAAAAGATTTATTAATATGTATAATTATCCCGTTATAACTACACCAGAAACAATAAGGTCAAAAAAAATGCCTAGTCA
>MDTD01176799.1_pt1 | contig 32834 bp, 36 predicted proteins | sample 811221 | NCBI WGS metagenome assembly MDTD01 (sample SAMN05326646, study PRJNA326480) | marine metagenome | isolation source: seawater | place: Pacific Ocean: South West | collected 2011
CAATGCCGATCCGTCCAATCGATCATGGGTGCCACGGCAAAGCGGGAAGCTCCTACAAACTCTTGTTTTTTAGTTTTTTCAGACACTTATAGAAATCCTATTTCTGTCTCTTTTCCGCTCGTTCGGTACCAAACCCGTCGATTTCGACACTGGACTTGGTACAAAGTACCAAATAAAGTTTCGTGTACCAAATCAGGAGATCACCATGGGCTCAATCAGAACACGCAAACGAAAAGATGGCAGCAGCAGCTACCTTGCCCGCTTGCGAGTGATGCGAGAGGGGACGTCCTATCACGAGACCAAGACTTTTGACAGACGCCCAGCTGCAGCCGCATGGATAAAGAAACGCGAGAAAGAGCTGGCCAGACCTGGCGCGCTGGAGGAGTTAAACGCATATGACCCGCCGCTGTCCAAGGCCATCGAGCGCTATACCGAAGAAGCGGTTAAAGAAATCGGACGCACGAAGGCACAAGTCCTGAAGACCATCTCGACCTATCCGATCGCCGACATGCCCTGCTCCGCCATCAGGTCGAAGAATATCATCGAATTCCTTCAGTCCCTTCCCGGGCAACCACAAACCGTCGGGAATTACGCAAGCCACCTCGCCTCCATATTTGCCATCGCGCGGCCGATGTGGGATTTCCGACTTGACGACAGGGAAATGAGAGACGCCGTCACGGTGGCGCGCCGCATGGGGATCATCTCCCGTTCGGCACAGCGGCACCGCAGACCCACCCTCGACGAACTCGACCGCTTATTGACCCATTTCATCGATCGGCGCCGAAGAACACCTCAGGCCATGCCAATGCACAAGGTGATCGTTTTCGCTCTTTTCTCGACCCGCCGACAGGCAGAGATCACCCGCCTCACCTGGGCAGATTTCCAGAAACAACACAAACGTATTCTGGTCCGAGACATGAAGCACCCGGGTGAGAAGCTCGGCAATGATACATGGGTCGACCTGCCCGACGAAGCCATCCGTATCATCGACAGCATGCCCAAGCGTAAATCGGAGATATTCCCCTACTCCCCGGATGCAATCACAGCGAACTTCACGCGGGCTTGCAAGCTGCTTGGAATTGAGGACTTGCACTTCCACGATCTGCGCCATGACGGCATCTCGCGCCTGTTCGAGATGGGCTGGAACATCCCGCATGTCGCAGCGGTCAGCGGACACAGGTCCTGGGTAAGCCTGAAACGCTATACGCATATCCGTGAGACCGGTGACAAATATGCCAATTGGCCGGGCTTGCAGATCGCGAGCGAAAACGAGTGAACGCCCCCCGCGAGGTCGTTCAGCTTGTCTCTTTGAGATCACTCTGATGAGACATGCTCCCGAATACCTTGTTGCCACTTCTTTTTTCGGGAATCGGTCGCCCCGAAGCAAGATTTCGTTTCAAGTTGCTACTAGCCTCTACACGTCAAACATTCCGGCTCAGGATGTAAAAAACGCGTCTTGCCCCTCTGCTCACACAGAAAATCAAAGCAATTCCGTCAAAAATTAAATAGCAGAGATGTTAAAGCAGACGCCCCAAAAAGCATCGCAGCCTCTGCCCTTCTATCAAAAGTACGTAAACGTCTCACTGGGCGTGCCGGTGCAGAAAACCGCAAACCCGGTCGATCCGTTCGCGCTCGTCCGTCTGGTGGCGCTCGCGCGCATCCTGATGCTCGCCTCCGTAGGGCGGCTCTCCGCCGGACGCACGGAGATGAGCGATGAGTTGCAGGCGCTCTGCTTCCTTGCCGGGGCTAACTCGATCTTTATCGGCGACCAGTTGCTGACGACGGCGAACCCAGCGGCTTTGAAGGATCACTATCTGTTGCAACGGCTCGGCATGCATGTGGCGCCGGGCGGGCCACAAGGCTCTGCCATGGCGGCCGAGTAGCTCAATCGCGCAGGATTCGGGCGATGACTTCTACCCCCGAACGATCTCGGGTTCGTCTAGCGCAGCATAGCCGAGGCGAATACTAGGCGAGAGCAGTTTGGAGAGCGTGCCTACGTGGACCAGCGACATATTCGCAGGGGCGTGGACCTCGCACGGCAGGACCGGGCGGCCGGCAAAGCGGTATTCGTGATTGTAGTCGTCCCCAATCAGCGCAACGCCGTGACGATCGACCAAATCCAGTAGCTGTGGCCGCCGCGCCCATAGTCATCCTGGCCGGATACTGGTGATGGGGTCTGACATAAACGGCAGCGATGAGCGAACACAGGAAATGTGCGAAATCGCTTACAGGCTGCGATTGGATTGCCTTGAGGGTCATAACCGTACCCTTGCCCGTGCCGGATGGAGTTCGACACCCACTTGTATAGCAATATGTGCACTCAATTTGTTGAAATACTGCTCAGAAGGGTCGAAAGCGGTAGCCCTCACGGCTATACGAGCCGAATTAAATTCATATGTACCTGCAATATTTCGAGGTTCGTTTCGAAAGGCTTTGATATTACGATGACTTGGTATGTGGCTCATCGCTGCCGCGTCTGTCCTCTGTCAGCGGCAGGACTTGCCTGGCTCACATCTCTGGTTTGGATCTACACGAAAGTTGGCCTGACCGGTTTTGCATCCGGCGTTGCGCTATCGTTCCTCGTCACGGTGCCGGTGTTCGCAACGATCATGTGGTTGGGACAGAGGGCACCAGAAAGGCGGTGGTTGCTGTTGTCGTCCTTCCTGTGGGGCGCTGCTATTGCCCCGTTTTTCTCCCTGATATCACAGGAAAGCCTGCAGGCCCTGGCCGACAACCTTGTCGGGCCGACATTCGGCCACTGGTTCCGGCCGCTGGTCATAACACCCGTGACGGAAGAAGCGTTCAAGGGCCTCTTCCTGCTGTGGCTGCTGATATCGCGCCGGTCGGATTTCCGTGGGCTGCTGGACGGGATCGTGCTGGGAGGGATGATCGGTGCGGGTTTCGCCTTCACCGAGCAGATCTTGTATTTCGGTAATGTCATGGTCACCTATCTGGGCAGCGCGGCGACTGACAGCGCAGCAACGACGACATTCGTCATGAGTCTCGTCTTGCGCGGCGTCTTGGTGCCGTTCATGCACCCCTTCTTTGTTGCGTTTATCGGTCTGGGCGTTTCATACGCTGCCGCCGTGAAGGACCGGTCTCGGCAATTGGTCGGGGTGATTGTCGGCTTTCTGTTTCCCATCTTGCTGCATGGACTTTGGGACTGGGCCGGTCTGGCCGCCAATGACCGGTTTCTCATCTTCAAAATCTATGCGTTCGTGATGGTTCCCCTGTTTTTCGGGCTGGTGGCTTTCGCGCTGGTTCTGCGCCGCAGGCAACCTGCTTTTTGAACAGGCATCAAAGAACAGGAGAGATGCTGAGTTTACGCTGAGGCGGCGGTAATGTTGCTGCCAGTTCGAAAAAAACCGGCCAACAGTGCGAGGATGGCGAAACAGGTCACTGCCATTCCGGTGCCATAGCCTGTCATCAGGATCCCGAATACCGGCGCGCCGACGGTTTGGCCGATGGCGATGGTCAGGAACCCGATCGTCAGACCGGTCGCGGGCCGGTCTGGCAAGGCATGCACGCCCCAGATCAGATAGACGCCTGTCAGCATCATATAGGCAGCGCCAAAAAGCGCTCCGCCGATCAGCGCAAAAGCGGGGCCTGCGACATTCGATCCGGCTGCGATGACGCCGCCTGCCATGAGCCACAGAAAGGCCCGATGGACCCGATCGAGGCCGAAGCGGGCGACTAGGTGACCGGCCAAGGCGCCGGTGACGCCGCCCGCACCGATTGCGCTCCACAGGGCGGCGGCTCCCGTCAGTCCCCAGTTCAGCCGCTGCGATACAAGCTCGCCGCCAAAGGACCAGAGCGCGGTGCTCGCCGCCCCCATCAGAAAGGCGGCAAGGACAAGACGCAGCACAGCGCCGGTCATTGGCGGCAAACCACCCACGCCCCTACCCTTGCGTGCGCCGGGCAGCGATAGTGCAGCGGCGATTGCGAAAACCGCGGCAATGAAGGCAAAGACACCGAAGGCCAGCCGCCATTGCCCGGAGATTGCCAGAGCAATCGACGCCGAGAGGACCACGCCGGCACTTGTCCCCGCATTGATGGCGGTGTTGGTCATGTCCTGCCGGTTTTTCCGGACCGCAGCCGCAACAGCCGCGGCCATTGCCGGTGAGGCAAGACCGGTGCTCGACCCGGCTACCACGACGGCAACGGCCAGAACAAGCGGGTTCGGCGCGAGTGCGATGCCTGCCATGCCGAGAGCGGCAACCACGCCTGCCGCTGTGGCGACCGCACGGGCGCCAATCCGCTCGGTCAGGGCGGCGGAAGTGATGATGGCGATGCAATAGGCGGCAAAAGCGCCGCCGGAGATCACGCCGCTGAGAGCGGGGCCAAGGCTCAGTTCGGCACTGATTTGCGGCAGGAACAGGCCGAAGGCAAAACGGGCAAAGCCATAGCAGACCGCGATCAGACCGAAGCCCACGGCGCCGACAAGAAGAGCAGGGTTCATTGGCGCGCCGCCTCCAGCAAAACAGCGGCCGCCGACCGGGCAGCGGACACGGCCTCATCCCCGCGATAGGCCGCGGCATGGGTCGCCCCTTCAAAGAGGATGAGCAGCTGATCGGCCAGGGCCGGATCGGCATGGCCAAGCTCGGCGGAGACAATATCGCCAATCCGTTGCCGCAATGCCGCCTTGTGCGCGGCGACCGCCTCATAGATTTCCGGAATGTCACCGCCGGTCTCGGCAAGGGCGCGAAGGAACAGGCAACCCCGCATCCCCTCGCTCCGGATCCAGTCCGCAAGAGCGGCAAAGAGCGCATCCACGCTCTCCACCTTCATCCTCGCCATGAACCGCCGGTCACGTTCCGCAAGCACCCGCACCATGAGCTGGGCCTTGCTGCCGGCATGCTTGTAGAGCGTCCGGCTCGACATTCCCGCGGCCGCCGTCAGCAGGTCCATCCCTGTCCCCATATAACCGTGGCGGTCGAAAAGCTGTTCGGCGGCGACCGTGAGCCTGGTCGTTATGTCCATGGTCATCTTCCCTCGTGAAACGGAGGAAGATGTAAAACGATCGTTTTACTTATTCAAGTCCATGGAGGCCAAAAGCAATGAAACCGGCGTCTTCATCGCCCCGCCCCGGTACTGCCGCCGGATATCGCCGCGGCGGTACCGGGACCTTGCAAGGTGGCATCGAGCGCCGCGCGACCGCTTCCGGCAAGCCAGGACCGAAACGAGAGCAGTTCGGGATTGAGTTCACGCATGAGGTCGAAATCGACCTGTTCTGCAAGCGGGCCGTTTTCCAAACTTGATGCCATCTGCGCCAGATCGGCATTGGCGGCCAGAATCTCATCGGGAAACCGGGCATAGGCGATGGGCCTGCCTGCAACCTCGGTGAACGCGGCGGCCAATTCGTGGCCGGTCACCCGGTCGCTGGCGATTTTCATCGCCACGCCTGCAAACCGGGCCTTGTCCGCGAAGATCGCAGCGACAATCTTGCCGATGTCTTCCACGGCGATGAGCTGCATTGCGTGATCGGGACGGATCAGCGAGACGAGCCGCCCTTCCTCCCGTCCGAAGTCGGGCCGGACCAGCATTTCCATGAAGATCATCGGCCGGACAATGGTTGCGGCAAGCGGCAGATCACGGATATGCGCCTCGATACGCGGTTTGGCATCGAAGCGCGGAATACCGGTCAGTTTCTCACCGACGCTTGCGCCCGAGGAATAGACGAAATGGTCGACCCGGCTCTTTGCGGCGAGATCGGCGATGGTTTTCCCGTATCGGACCTCGTCTTGCGCCGACAGGGTGCCGGGCAGCACGCTGAAGACGCCATGGACGCCCTTCATTGCGGCCTCGATTGTCGCGGTTTCTTCGAATGACCCGCGCATGAGTTCGGCACCGGCCTGCTGCAAGGCAAGCGCGGCCGGTTTGGAAGGATCGGACACGAAGGCTCGGACAGGCCATCCGGCCTTCAGCAATGCTCTGGCCACCGATCCGCCCTGCCGCCCGGTGGCGCCGAAAACCAGAATGGAATGTCGATCATGTGTCATGGGTTACCCTCGCGTTGAACAAGGGCTATCCATATATACGGTTTTCGCCGGGCCGGAAGACGGCACATTTCTGAGCCTCAGGCACAAGAATGTAGCTTTTGGAGACAATCATGACCGACAAAACCGAGGATGGCGGCTCCTTCAGGCCATATCCATCCAATGGCATTTGCGCAAAACTGGGCGACAAATGGACCGCTCAGGTGCTCTGGCAGCTGTCACACGCCGACGGGCAAAAGCTGCGCTACTCCGCGCTTAAATCCGCCATGGATGGAATCACTCAGCGTATGCTGACGCTGACCCTGCGCAATCTCGAACGGGACGGTCTGGTGGCCCGTCATTCCTTTCCCGAGGTGCCGCCACGCGTCGAATATGAATTGACCTATATGGGCGCGGACTTGTTACGTGCGCTCGAAGGCGTCAACGCCTGGATATGGGATAATCTGCCGCGCGTTGAGGAAAGCCGGCGAAACTACGATCATGCTGACAACTGACTGACCCGGTTGCGGTCACTCGGGTTCGCTGCCTTGTCGGGCCTTGAGAGCGGACCTGACACCTTCCCTTGTCTTCTGCCATAGCTCAAGCAGTTCGCGGCGACGCCGTGGCGGTTTACGTTCCAGAACCCTGATCCCGGACATGCGCTCGGCGCGAAAATGGCGGATGGCATCGCGCTCTTCGCACCAGGCGATCAACAGGCAATGCGTATCGTCATAGCCGAGAAGGATCGGCCAGACGCTGCGCTCGCTGACGGTGCCTTCCAGAGAGCGGTAAGTGAAGGCCAGCACCCGTCCCCGCCGAAGCGCGTCGCGCAGCAATGTCGTATCCGGCCTCTCCTCCTGTGGCGTGACGTCAGCGGGACGTATGCCCAGTGTCGGCTGTTCCAGCACGAAACGGCTACCTTCAGGCAAGGCAAACCGGATCTTTGACAAGGCATCCTGCGCCAGCCGGGCAAGCGCCTGATCGGGATGCCGGGCGACCCATTGCGCGCCGAGCGCAAGCGCCTCGGCCTCTTCGGGGCTCAGCGCCAGCGGCGGCATCTCATAGTCTCAGCACATATCCAAGGCCCGCTTCGCCCTGGATCGGAACTCTTTGACCAATCAGTTCGGCAATATCCCGGTAGACCGTGCGCCGCGACACCTCGATCTCTGCCGCAATCGCCGCAGCCGTGACCGGCCGCGATGTGCGGCGCAGGATTTGAATGATCTGAAAAAGACGGTCGGCGCTGCGCATTCTGGACTCCTGTTGCCACAATGCTGGCAGCAGCGCTCATTTACAAGGCTCCTTCTCCGATCGTCGATCGCTTCCAAACAGGAGACCAAAATGAAATTCGCCTCTCTTCGCCTCATCGCGCGGGACATCAATGGCCTTGTCGCCTTTTATGAAATGGTTACCGGCTTGAAGGCCGAATGGCTGGCGCCCGTCTTTGCCGAAATCGTGACGCCATCGGCGGCTCTCGCCATCGGCAGCGCCGACACCGTCGCGCTTTTTAAGGAAGGGACGGCGGAGCCCGGGGCCAATCGTACCGCCATCATCGAACTGCAGGTGGCCGATCTGGATGCCGAGTTCGAGCGACTGAAAGGACTTGTTGAGATCGTTCATCCGCCGAAGCTCCTGCCCTGGGGCAACCGGACCTTCCAGCTACGCGACCCGGAAGGAGCGTTGATCAGCCTCTATATGCCGGTAACCGATGCGGCCAAGGCGCGTTTCGGAAACCGCTGATACTGATCGATTTTTATCCGGCTCGGTGCGCACACTATGCTGCCAGCCGTTTCGGCCCGCGAGGGCGATCCCGCTATCGAGATCAGGGAATGTCAAGCAGATGGGACGATAGGGATCGTCATTTGCGGTCCAGCCCACAAGAAGCCCGACGGCCGACGCTCGAGCCGACTCAAACCCGAGTATCCAAAATTGCCGCCTAATTGGGATGGAGCGACCCGTCCTGTAGATCAACGCTGTCAGCACGTTGGGAGGTGTCAGGCCAGTTCCGAGGATTTTCGATAGAAACGGGGCGCTGTTGTGTCCTTTCATGATGGTTTTCACCTCTTTTCGGGTTGCGGCACCGGCGGCGTCAACGCCGCCGGTGCGAGAGCGATCATTAGGCGGCAGGCTCAGCCTCTTCGCCATCGCGATCGCCGGGCTTGTCGGGGGCTCCGGTCTCTCCTGCGCTCTCCAGCTTTTCAAACTTGATCTTCCGATCATCCACGGCCCAGGTGACGCGTACCTTGTCGCCGTCCTCGATCCGGCCTGAAAGCATCTCGCGGGCGAGCTCGGTTTCCAGTTCCGACCGGATTAGCCGTCGCAATTCGCGGGCTCCGAACTCCGGCCGGAAGCCCACCGCTCCGAAATGCTCCGCAACGCTTTTGTCGTAGTCGAGTTCGACCCCTTGAGTCATCGCCGTGCGAGCGACACGGGCCAGTTGCAGCTCGACGATCTGCCGAATTTCCGACTGGTTCAGCGAATGGAAGACGATGATCTCGTCGATCCGGTTGATGAACTCGGGCCGGAAATGAACGCGCAGAACGTCCATCAGTTCGGCCTTCTGCCCGGCCTCGTCGAACTCCTTGGTTCCGCGCTTGCGAAGGTTGCGCTGGATGATGTCGGAGCCGAGGTTAGACGTGGCAATGATGATGGTGTTGGTGAAATCCACCACGCGACCCTTGCCATCGGTCAGGCGGCCTTCATCGAAGACCTGAAGCAGGATGTTATATACATCCGCATGCGCCTTCTCGATCTCGTCGAGCAGCACGACAGAATATGGCCGGCGCCGGACCCGTTCCGTCAACTGCCCGCCCTCGTCGTAGCCGACATAGCCCGGCGGGGCGCCAATCAGCCGCGCGACCGCGTGACGTTCGCCATATTCGGACATGTCGATGCGGATCATTGCGTCCTGATCACCGAAGATCGTCTCGGCCAAGGTCTTGGCCAACTCGGTCTTGCCTACGCCGGTCGGGCCGAGGAACAGGAAGGTTGCGGTCGGACCGGAGCCCTCGCGCAGTCCGGCGCGCGCCAGTCGCACGGCATCGGCAACGGCATGAATGGCCTCTTCCTGGCCGATTACACGCTCATGCAACTTTTCCTCTAGCTTCAGGAGTTTTTCGCGCTCTTCCGTGGTCAGTTCGCTCACTGGCACGCCCGTCAATTTAGAGACGATCTGCGCCACGTGGTCGGCGCGTACCTCGGCCGTGGCAGAGGCCCGGTCTCGCTTCCAGGTCGCCATCAATTCGTCGAGTTCGACCTGTTTCGCGTCCAGTTCCTTCTTTAGCTCTCCAGCGCGGTCGAATTGCTTGCGACCGGCGGCGTAGTCCTGTTCGCGCCTGATCTGAGCGACCTCAGCTTCCAGTTCCTGCACGTCGACGGGTCGCGCGGTGGCGCTGATCTTCACCCGGGCGGCGGCCTGGTCTATCAGGTCGATGGCCTTGTCGGGCATGAAACGGCCGGTGACGTAGCGGTCGGAAAGCTCGGCTGCTGCGACGATGGCCTCGTCGGTAATCGTCACCTTGTGGTGGCTTTCCAGCGTGTCGCGAAGGCCGCGCAGAATCATGATCGTCTGTGCCACCGTCGGCTCGTCCACATATACCGGCTGGAAGCGGCGCTCTAGCGCGGCGTCCTTCTCGATATATTTCTGGTACTCGTTCAGTGTGGTCGCACCGATCAGATTCAACTCGCCACGAGCCAGTGCCGGCTTGAACGTATTGGCGATGTCCAGCCCACCTTCGCCGCCGCCCTGTCCAGCTCCGACGATGGTGTGGATCTCGTCAATGAACAGGATCATGTCGGCCTTGTTGGCCTCGATCTCTTTCAGGATCTTCTGGACCCGCTCCTCGAACTCGCCGCGATACTTGGACCCGGCGACCATCGAGTTGATATTGAGCTCGACCAGCCGCTTGTCGCGTAGCGCCTCGGGCACTTCCCCCGCGACGATGCGCTGCGCCAGCCCCTCGATGATTGCAGTCTTGCCGACACCGGGTTCGCCGATCAGCACCGGATTGTTCTTCTTGCGACGCGCCAGAACCTCGATCGTCGTCTCGATCTCTCGCGCCCGGCCGATCACCGGGTCAAGCTTGCCCTCGCGCGCCAACTTCGTCAGATCGCGGCTGTATTCATCGAGATCGGGAGTGCTCGACGGGGTCTCGACGCGGCCTTCCTCGGCCCCCTGACCGACGGCCTTCGTCACCTGTTGGCGTAGCGCCTGCGGCGTCAGGCCCAGCCGGTTCAGGATGCTCGACGCCACGCCCTCACCCTCTTCGGCAAGGCCGATCAGCAGGTGTTCGGGGCCGACATAGGAATGGCCCAACTCGTTTGAGGCTATGAAAGCGCGGTTCAGCGCATCTTTGACCCGCGGGCTGACCCCGATCTCGCGATCCTCGTGAGTGGCGTCGCCCTTCTTCGCCTCGCGCTCGATTTGGCGGCGTAGATCGTCGACGTCGATCTTGACCTGCCCCAACACCGTGCGGACAACGTCGGAGCCGGTCAGCGCCAGCAGAAGGTGTTCCGTATCGACCTCGGTGCGGCCGAATTCGTGCGCTTTCTGGCCCGCCTGTTGCAAAAGCTTGTTAGCCTGTTCGCTCAAGCGGTCGGCAATATTGATGCCGCCGCGCCGCGCGCCGCGTCCCACCTGTCGGATCGGGACGGCTTGCCCCTGATCCTCGCCCAAGCGGTCGAAAAGGCCACCGCTATCGCCGAAGAATTCATCGAAGAGCGAGCGTCCGCTGAATAGGGATTCCAACGGCGATGCGCTGCGGCCCTGCCGTCGGGCGATCCTGCGGTAGTCCTCGTCGCAAAGCTCCATCACCTTGCGTTCACCGTTTGCAGAGACCTGCGCACGAAAGCTGGCAGGTCGGGATTTGCAGATATCACAGATGCCATTTGCCATTTTCTACCTCCGTCAGGTTCCCAGTCGAACAATCCGGGCTGGGTCTATGTTTTCACGCCGCTTCTCCCTTCTTCGCGCGGACCTGTTCTGCGATGGCCCGAAGGTCGGGCTCATTCAGCGTCTCGCGGTCGAGCAGATCGCGCGACGTTCCCTCCAGCAGCGCCCGGTTCGCCTCAAGAAGCGCGACCGTACGCGCGAAGATGTCATCGATGATTGCCTTGACAGCTACATCCATCCGCTCGGCCGTTGCCTCGCTGTGGCGGCGGTTGAGCCAAGCGGATTGATCACCCGTGCCAAGGAAGCCGGGCCGCTCGTTGTCATAGCTGACATGGCCCAGATCGGGGTCCATGCCGTAGCGTGCGACCATGCACGGGCGATGTCGGTCGCCTTCACCAGGTCATCCGCGGCACCAGTCGAGAGGTGATCGTAGATGACCTTCTCGGCCGCGCGCCCGCCCAGAAGAACGGCAATCTTATTTTCCAGCTCCTCGCGGGTCATCAGAAAGCGGTCCTCGGTCGGGCGCTGGATGGTGTAACCGAGCGCGCCGATCCCGCACGGGATGATCGAGACCTTGTGCACGGGATCGCTCCCGAGCAGCACCATTGCGACCAGCGCGTGCCCCATTTCATGATGCGCGACGATTTCCCGCGTCACTACACCAACTCCGCTAGCAACAAGGACCGCAAGGCTCTCACCAAGAAGTTTGCCCGCCCCCTATAACGAGAGGACGGGCACGATACGCTATCAAGTCTTCAATGCGGAATTCCCTCCATCATCTCGCCAGCGTCGCCAGACCGGAAACGCAATTGCAAGAATACTGAAGACAAACTGAACGGCCAAAAATGGTACGGTTACCTCCATGAAGAATATCCATGGGATAAAGGCGGCCCAAATGCCAGCAGCCATGCGCAGCCAATCGAACTCCTCACGCTTTCGCCAAACCGCAAGAGCACTTAAAACGGCAATCAGCCCCCCCATCGAAACCGAACACCAGAATGCCGCACCGGCGATTTCCGCGTAAAATGCTAGCCCGACAAGACAAACACCTGCCAGAAGGCTGATGATTTCGCCCAGTTTTTCGTTATCAGATAGCCAGTTCCTGTTCATTTCACGCCTCCCATTAATCCCGAGTTGGCCGCATCAATGACAATTGTCGTGGTTTGGTGGCAGAGAGAAAATTAGTCAGATCATCCTCGCTGATTGCACGACTTGCTATTTCCTTCATCGCCAGTTCGGCCGGTGAGCACTCAGCATCATCGACCAATGGCTGCGCACCGGCTTTCAACGCATGCCCGCGCGCGCTTGCGGCCAGAACGAGGCCGAAATGATCCGGCACGACCTTTTTCGCATCTATTACGATATATGGATTCATCACTCCACCTCCTTTCCTCACGCGGCCACGGCCTGATCGATGTGCCCTTCCAATGCCCGCAATGCCCTCTCAATCTCTTCGGTGAGCGGAGGGAGATCGGGGACCGGCATGCCATCGGTGCTGGCCTGATCCTGTAGGTATTCGTCATAGGCCCAGTTCATCAGGATCGAACGCCGTGCCTCTATCGGTAGCGATGCGTCCCGCGCCACTTCCATCGGTGAGCGTCCGTCGGCTCCGCCGACAGGGTCGCCACGCTCTGTCGCCTTCGCCATTGCCTCGCGATAGGCCACGCGGTGGCGATGAAGAGCGAGCCGTTCCAGCGTCGCATCGGAAAAGGCCGCCACGGCTCGGCCCGATCGCGCCGTATCTTTCTGCCTTGTATCGACGGACGGATGTACCGCATAGGCAACGCCCATCCGCTCGGCATGCCGAACCGCCGCCTCCAAGGTTGGAAATTCAAGCTCAATCTGCTGCAGTGTGTCGGCACTCGCGGTCCAGCCCATCACCGGCTCGATTGTACGCGGCCGGCGCGGTTCAAACCGCAGCCGCCATTTCCTCGTGCGTGCTTTGCCAGACGTCGTTGCCGATCGGGCCGGTTTGAAGATGCGCGCAACCGCATCCTCGGGGAAGATCGAACCGCCGAAAAGCGGACTTGTCGCACTCCCCGGCCTGAAACCGGTATGTGTTTTCGGTGTAAACTGTCCCAGTATCACATTCATGCTTGCGCTCTCCATTCTCAATGAAGCACACCCGGCCGCCGCAAGCGCGACGGCCGGAACGCTGAAGCTTGGCGACAACGGCCTTAACCGTTGATCGCGATGCGCTTGACCTGGGCCTGCGCCTTTTCGGATTTGGGCAGGGTAATGTTCAGAACGCCATTGGCGAACTTCGCATCGATCTTACTTTCATCGACTTCGACGGGTAGAGGAATCCGCCGTTCAAAGTGCCCGTAGAAGTGCTCTGAGAACTGACGGTCCTGATCCTCGTTCTTAGCGGTTTTCTCTCCGCGTATGGTGAGGACTCCGTTGTCGAGCAGCAGTTCGACATCCTTTTCCTCCATACCCGGCAGTTCGACGTTCACGCGGATTTCCTTGTCGGTCTCGGAAACCTCAACACTCGGCCAACCGCCGACACCGCCTTTTCCTGACCCGACAAAAGCTGGCAGACGACCATCGAAGGATCGCCAGAAATCATCGAAAAGACGGTCGAATTCACGATGGAAAGCAACAAAGGGATCGCTGCTTTCATTGCGCCAGGACGCAAGAGCCTGTTCGTCGCGGCCCTTGGCCCACGGGATCAAATCACGTACAGACATCTAAATTCTCCTTTCTGTTTTCTGGGTTGCCTCGAGAACGCGCCGGACACCCGGCGCGCCCACCGTTACGCCGCACCTCAGGCCGCAACAGGTTCTGCCTTGGTTTTACGCGCGGTTTCGATCTGCGGCACCTGTTTGCCCGGCAGGGTTTCCTGCGTCGCGATTTCAATCCGGCGCGGTTTCAGCGCTTCGGGAACCTCGCGCTTCAGCGCGATGGTCAACAGGCCCTTATCAAGACGTGCGCCTTCGACCCGCACATGGTCGGCAAGTTCGAAACGGCGCTCGAACGCATTGCCAGCAATGCCACGGTAAAGATAGCTCTGGCCATCCTCAGGCGCTTCCTTGCGTCCAGAGATAACCAGCATATTGCCGTTCTGGGTGAGGGTCAGTTCGTCCTCGGTAAAACCGGCCACCGCCATATCGATGCGGTAAACGTCTTCACCGTTCTTGACGATGTCATAAGGCGGCCATGTATCGAGTGTTTCCACCCGGTTTGCGGCCTCCAAGGCGTCGAGCATACGATCAAAGCCGATGCTCGAACGGAACAGGGGAGAAAAATCTACTCTGGTTGCCATAACCATATCCTCCTTTTGAAGCAACATGGATACTGACGTTGGATACGCTTTGTTTTCCGCGCATCCAGTGGCCCAACCCCTTGCATGGGCGATTGAGCATTAGTTCATTTAGAACAGTGTGTTAGTCTTTCAAGATCATTCTGAATATTTTTGTCTCCGGTATCATTTCGGTGCCGCCGAACAGCACATTGTCCTTGGTTCATCAACGATAGTGACCAAGGCCCCGAAAGCGCGACGGTGGTGACGGCTGCACGTCTGGAATACGCAGCGGAGGCTGAGACGATAGCAAAGGACTCGGTCGCGCCAACATCACCTGCAGCCGAGCGATCCGTTGTTCTGTTGGCGGATGGGTACGCAGTAGTGAGGGCTCAGGAATGCGCCGCCCCGGCAGGAAGACTTCTTCCCAGAAACGCCCTACTCTACGCTCAAGCTTAACCAACGCCCCCGCAAGTCCGCCCGGATCACCGGTCAATTCAATGGCCCCACGATCTGCGTCGAATTCACGGCTGCGCGACAGAGCTAGCTGCAGCAGCGCCATCAATGTTGGCGAAAACACCAGCAACAGCGGAACATGCCAGGGAATATAGGCCGCACCGCTGAAGAACAGCGGTAAGTTCATCAGGAGGATTATCTGCCCGATCCACGAAACCACAGAAACGATCCGGGACATGGCGTCGGCGACACTCATGATCCAAAGATCGCGATGCGCGATATGGGCAATTTCATGGGCTAGCACGCCCTGCAACTCACGCCGATCGAGTAGTTTCAGCAGGCCATCGGTAATGCAGACAGCGCTTTCGTCCGGCCCGCCAACGGCAAATGCATTAGGCAAACGACTCGGAACGTAGTAAAGCTCCGGCATACGCGGCAGACCGGCCTTGCGAGCAAGCGCTGCCAACATGGCGATCCCTTCGGGAAATTCCCTGCCACTTAGCCTGCGCGCGCCATAGGACGATAGCAGCAGCCTCTTGGGCAATGTCGGCGCCAGAACGAGCCCCAGCATCGCGCCCGACACGATCAAGGTCGTTATCACGGGATCGGAAAGCGTCGACACTACGCTCCACGCGATCATCCCCATACCGCTTATCAGCAAGATAGATTGAAGAAGATTGTACAACCGATGCCGTTTTGTCGGATTCATGTTCTCCTCGCGTTTTCAGCCGGAAATCTGTGATCCATTCCATCTCTTGAAGGCGACAATATCCGAACACATCTATCGTATACAGAATGTATGTATGCATAGGATGTTCGGCAAGATGACAAACCCTCAAAATGATACGGTCGGCACATTGCTGCATGATACGGCACATCTTGTCCGACTGAGGCTCGACCGGGCACTTAAACCCTTCAATCTGACGCGCACCACGTGGCTGGCGATCGGCACCATTGCGCGCCATGAAAGCCTTTCACAGGCGGACCTTGCACGCGAACTTGAACTGGGCGCGGCCACCACCGGGGCACTCGTTGACAGGCTCGAGCAACGCGACCTTGTCCTTCGTCATAGCGATCCCGGCGACAGACGCCTCAACCTGCTGACACTGACCGACAAGGCCCGCAAACAACTGAGGACGCTGGAAACGCTTGATGCGGAAATCCGCGAGGATGTGCTGCGCGATCTCGACTGCAGAGAACGCCAACAACTGGCAGAACTGTTGGGCCGGATCAAGACGAGTATGATGGAACAAACGGAAGAAAGGAAAAATAGAAATACAGGTGGATAGCGATGGAGAAGAAAACCGAATTCAACATCTGGTATTGGGTCTTGGCCTTTTTGGCCGTCATCTTCATTCACAATTACGTTGTCGGCACACGCAACGTTGTACCGATCAGTTACAGTCAGTTTGAAACCTATCTTCAGGAAGACCGCATCAACAACGTCGCCGTCGGTGCCGACCGGATCTTCGGAACATTCTCCGAGCCGGTCGACGGACACAGACAATTCGTCACCACAATCGTTGATCCGGCGATCCTTGACCGCATCGACAAGTCCGATGTCGACATTACCGGCCTGCCGCAGAATACTTGGCTGAACACGCTCCTTTCATGGATCGTCCCGGCGCTGATATTCTTCGCGATCTGGATGCTGCTTTTCCGAAAATTCGCCGAAAAGCAGGGACTCGGCGGTTTCATGCAGGTCGGCAAGAGCCGCGCCAAGGTTTACATGGAGAAAGAAACTGGTGTGAGCTTCGCCGATGTTGCCGGCGTTGATGAATCCAAGGCCGAACTTGAGGAGATCGTCGAATTTCTGAAGGACCCAGAAAGCCATGGCAGGCTCGGCGCGCGCATTCCCAAAGGTGTGCTTCTGGTTGGTCCGCCCGGCACCGGCAAGACGCTTCTGGCGCGCGCCGTGGCGGGAGAAGCGGGCGTGACCTTCCTATCGATCTCCGGTTCGGAATTCGTCGAAATGTTTGTGGGCGTTGGTGCTGCGCGCGTGCGTGATCTGTTCGAACAGGCCCGCAAGAACGCCCCGGCAATCATCTTCATCGATGAACTGGACGCACTCGGACGTGCTCGTGCATCCGGCCAGCATCCGGGCGGCAATGACGAGCGCGAACAGACGCTGAACCAGTTGCTGACTGAGCTAGACGGCTTCGATTCCACCTCCGGCATCGTGTTACTCGCAGCCACTAACCGACCCGAAATCCTCGATCCCGCTCTATTGCGTGCCGGTCGCTTCGACCGCCAGGTTCTAGTCGACAAGCCCGACAAGAAAGGGCGAATCGCAATTCTAAAAGTGCATATGAAAAAGGTCGGCCTTGCCGATGATGTCGACGCTGAAAACGTGGCTGCGCTGACGCCCGGCTTTTCCGGCGCAGACCTCGCCAATCTCGTCAACGAGGCCGCCCTGCTCGCCACCCGGCGCAAGGCTGACGCCGTGGCGATGACGGATTTCAGCAATGCCGTCGAGCGGATCGTCGCGGGACTGGAGAAGAAGAATCGGGTTCTCAATCCACGCGAACGCGAGATCGTCGCCTATCACGAGATGGGTCACGCACTGGTAGCGATGGCGCTGCCCGGCGTCGACCCTGTCCACAAGGTGTCAATCATACCGCGAGGCATTGGCGCTCTCGGCTATACCATCCAGCGCCCTACCGAGGATCGCTTCCTGATGACCCGTGATGAACTTGAAAGCAAGATCGCCGTGCTCCTTGGCGGACGGGCGGCGGAAAAGACCGTCTACGGTCACCTGTCAACCGGAGCCGCCGACGACCTGGTCAAGGCCACCGACATCGCCCGCGCTATCGTCGGACGCTACGGCATGGATCCAGAACTCGGTCATGTCTGCTATGACAGCGATCGGCCAGGCTTTCTCGCCACCGGAGACCAACAGGCATGGGCCGCCCGGCGCTATAGCGAGGCCACGGCCGAACACATGGACAAAGTGGTGCGGAGCCTGATCGAGCAAATTTTTGCTCGCACGGTCGAACTGATCGAAGCCAACCGGTCCCTCCTCGAGGAGGCGGCGTGCGATCTACTAGCGCGTGAAACCCTGGTAGAAGCCGATCTGCAGGCCGTCGCCGAACGCGTGGTGAAGCCCCAGCAGAAGACATGATCGCCGAACTTGGGCGCTACCAAACAAGGGCACCGCCTCATTGCGGTGCCTTTTTGCCTTCAGCCTCGCCCGTTCCATGGCGGTGCAGTGGCAACGCTGCATGGCTGGTGCTAGGCGTGGCGACATAACTTTGTTTATCAGCCGCCGCTGTTTTCTTGCGTCGACGAATGCGCAGAGCGCCGAAAAGGGCAAAGGCCATCAGTACCGCCGTCATGGCAAAAAACAGACCGGACGCGCCAACCTGCCCCATGACCAGACTGGCGGTCACAGGCCCGGCTGCCGAACCAACGCCATAAATCAGAACGAATCCGCCGGCGGCGGCGATCAATTCGCTTTCATCGATGCGGTCGTTGGCCTCGGCCAAACAGACCGAGTAGAGCGGCATGATGGCACCTCCAAGTAGAAAGCACAAAACCAGAACAAAAGGCATTGGTGACACGCCAAGACTGCCGGCTAGCAGCATGGAAAACAGCGCAGCGGCCAGACTTCCACCCAGGATGATATACCTTCGATCCATCATGTCGGACAGCCATCCGAGCGGCCACTGAAAGACAAGCGCTCCGACCAGGGGGGCGGACAGAAGCACGCCAATTTCGGCGTCACTGAGCCCCGCGCTCTGCCCGACCACCGGCCCCATTCCGAAAAAGGCCGCGACCACTGCACCTAGAACGAACGAGCCGACCAACGCTGTTGGAGAGATCGCAATCAGCCGTACAAGCCCCAGCCGCTTGGCGCTGACCACGCCTGGATCACCAGTTCGCGAGAGCGTTATGGGAACAAGTGACAAAGACAAGCAGATCGACACCAGAGCAAACAGGACGAATCCCTTTGGAGAGGCGATCGCTACAAGCGGCTGGCTTAGAGCCCACGCGCTATAGATCACGACCATATAGACGGCAAGAACGCGACCACGCGCGCTGCGCTCAGTTGCCGCGTTTAACCAGCTTTCGACCACGATTACCGCCCCGGCGTAGCAGGCTCCTTGCACTATGCGAAGCACAATCCAGGCAGACGGTGAGATGACGAGTACAAAGCAGAGGGCGATGGCCGAGATCGCCGAGGCAAAGGCCGCAAACGCCCTGATATGACCAACCTGCTGTATGACCCGAGGGGCAAAGAGCGAACCCAAAACAAAGCCAACGAAATAGGCCGACATCATAACGCCCACAGTTTCGTCGGAGTATCCCTCGATCCGCGCTCGCAATCCGATTACGGTCTGTTGCAGCCCGTTGCCGATATCCAGCAGAGCGATGCTGATGAGCAGCGACAGGAACCTCATTATCGTATGCTCTCTTCCGGCCATTCTTTGATTCCCAACTCACTACTGACACAAGGTTGCCATCAATACTTGTCGAACCGGTTAGTACCTCTCCCGTTCTCACTTCCAAGCTAACGTTTTAAGCGTCAATCGCAGCTGAGCGCATTGAGGAAGCTTTTACACCAGGAAAAAACATCATTGGCACGCAGCTTCTCGATCATTGCACGCCAACGTTCCTGGCGCGCCTCACGCGGCATGGAAAGCGCGGCATTAACAGCCGAAGCTACGGCGTCAAGGTCATATGGGTTAACGATCAAGGCACTGTCGAGTTCACGCGCCGCACCCGCAAAACGTGAAAGCACCAATACACCCGGATCATCCGGTGCCTGTGCGGCGACATATTCCTTAGCGACGAGATTCATACCATCCCGTAACGGCGTCACCAGCCCCACACGCGCCCGCCGATACAGACCGGCAAGAGGCGCGCGCCCGAGAGACTGATTGATATAGCGCACTGGTGACCAGTCAACCGTACCGAGTTCTCCGTTAACACGGCCTGCCAATTCAGCCACCGCTTTCTGCATGGCGGCGTATTCGGGCACGTTGGAACGCGACTTCGGTGTGACCTGTAGCAATGTCGTCTTGCCCAAGCGCGAAGGATTTTCACGTAAAAAACGGTGGAAGGCGTCAATACGCTGAGTAATACCTTTAGAATAATCGAGCCGGTCGACGCCGATCACCAGATCACTGGCGCCAAGGCTCATCTTCGTGCGGACGACCAACGGATCATCCACCGCGTCAACCGCCAGCCGTTCGAACTCGGCAGTGTCGATGCTGATCGGAAAGGCACTGCAGCGGAAAACCCTGCCATATGCACGGCAACTATTCTTTTCCAGCCGCTCGCCGACACCCTCCCGACGAAGACATTCGGAAAAATTGCCGACGTCGTAGTCAGTGTGGAATCCAACCAGATCATATGAAGAAAGCCCCCGCAGGATCACGTCATAAACCGGCATTGCAAACAGAATATCCGCCGGAGGCCATGGAATATGGAGGAAAAAGCCAATCTTGTTGGCACAGCCGCGCATACGCAACTCTTCCGCTAGCGGGATCAGATGGTAGTCGTGAACCCAAATTACGTCATCCGGCTCGATCAGCGGCATCAGCAAGTCGGCGAAAAGCCGGTTGACGCGATAATAGCCGGACATTTCACTCCGGGCATATTCACTGAGATCCAGACGGCAGTGAAAGGTCGGCCAGAGTACGCGGTTGGCGAAGCCATTGTAATATTCGGAAATATCCTTCTTCGTCAGATCCGTCAGCGCGTAGTCGATCCTTCCGATCCGCTGCCTGATTAAAGAAGGCTGTTCAGTACCGCTACACTGCCGACCAGACCACCCCATCCACAGGCCGTTCTGCTTTTCCAGCGCCGCGTGCAGGGCTATGGCAAGCCCACCCGGTGGAGGATTGCCATTCTTGTCCGGCAAGGGAACCCGGTTCGAAACGACGATAAGCCTACTCATCCTTCTGCCTCCCACTTTGCGACCGACTACCGGCAACCGACCTGAGACAAGCGCGAAGGGCAAAGGGCGACGGAAGCACCATGTCTGCAGCGGTGTCAGCTATATTGTGACCGATGCGGATTGCCGTTCCGCCCATCCGCTTTGCCGCGATGAACATATCTTCGTCCGTGAGATCATCACCGACGGCAACCGGCAGGCGTCCCTTAAAAATCGGAGTTTTCATGAAACATTTGAGGGCCTCTCCCTTGTTCGCCATAGCGGGCCTCAATTCGATTACCATCTTCCCATGTTGAATTTGCCAACCACCACCCGCAACGCGGGCGGCTTTCTTCATTAATGCCTTCACGGTTGGTGCCAGATCTGGCGCCAGACGATAGTGAAGCGCAACAGCTGCGCCTTTATCTTCAAAGATCACTTTTTCGGGCTCGGGCCGTTGGGCCTTCAACAAGGCTTTGGCAGCATCGAAACTTCGCGAGGGTTTGGTCGCGTAGTATGTTCCATCGGCATATCGAAGCTGAGCACCATGGAGTCCGGCCAAGGCAAATTGGTGTGGAGAAAAAAGTTTATCTGCGAAGGCTATACTTCTGCCCGTCAGAAGTGCCAAGGCTCCGGCAGTGCGATCAGACAGCGCTGCCAGATTTTCAGAAAGCCCCTCTGGCGCCACAACAGAATCTGGTGTCGGCGCGAGGTCGAGCAGCGTGCCGTCAATGTCGAAAAACAGAGCGAAGCAATCCGGCTCCGCATGAAATCTTTCACGCAGATCCCACAAAGACTGAGAAATATCGCCTGAGGAAAATGATGTTCCTTTCAACATCGGTTCGTGATCCCTTTCCATCACGCGAACGATATAGGCAAAGGTTTCTTGTGTTCAATGAACCTTTTAGCACTCTAGCGCCAAGAGTGCCAAAAAAAGGAATCGCGACTATTGAACAGATCGCCACACTGCCTAAATCTATAGCCGCCACGTTGATGCGTGGATGATCATTAGATCGCTGTCATTGATCGGAAGGAGCGTTTGCGAGACCGTTTCCGTCTGACCTTGTTGGCCTATTCTGCACGGCGGCAGGTTGTTTGCTAGAGCAAGCGGCGGAGCGCTTCTGCAATCCTCCCGAAGATATTGACCCGGGCAGCCTTACTGGTGTCCGGATCGCAGGCGGCAAACCCGCCTCCGGTGTTTTCATTGTCTGAACTTCGCTTCTCAAAGGAGGTTTTTTGATGAAAATCGCACAGATTGCACCATTGGCAGAACGAGTCCCACCAAAGCTCTACGGTGGAACAGAACGCATCGTCTCCTATCTGACGGAAGAACTGGTTAGGCAGGGCCATGACGTTACACTGTTTGCGAGCGGAGATTCCGTGACATCCGCCAAACTCGTGCGTTGTTCTAACATGGCGTTGAGGCTCAACCCGGCCATTCAGGACCCGATCCCGTATCATGTTATGATGCTCGAAGAGGTACGCAAGCGTGCTGATGAATTCGATATTCTGCATTTTCACATCGACCTTTTGCACTTCCCTCTGATCAGTACATTTGCTGGCAAAACCGTGACCACACTGCACGGACGGCTCGATCTGCCTGACCTCAAGCCTTTTTACGCGTCCTTTCCGAACGTTCCTCTCGTCTCGATTTCCGACGGCCAACGCCGTCCGATGCCTCCGGTCAACTGGGCTGGAACGGTCTACCATGGTCTGACAGCAGACGTTTTGCCCTTCACAGAAAAACCCAAAGGGGACTATCTCGCTTTCCTTGGCCGTATTTCTCCTGAAAAACGACCCGACCGGGCAATCGCCGTCGCCGCGCGCACGGGAATGAGACTGAAGATCGCAGCCAAGATTGACAAGGCCGACGAAGCCTATTGGCGGGACGAAATCGCACCTCTCATCCAAAAACACGACAATGTTGAATATGTCGGCGAGATCAACGAGGCACAAAAAGCCGATTTTCTCGGGAATGCACGCGCGCTGCTGTTTCCTATCGACTGGCCGGAACCGTTCGGACTGGTGATGATTGAGGCGATGGCTTGTGGCACCCCTGTCATAGCTTTCAACTGCGGTTCAGTTCCCGAAGTCATAGATGACGGCGTTTCCGGCTTCATTGTCCACAACCTTGAGGAGGCGGTAGATGCCGTCAGAAAACTGGAAGAATTCGACCGCAAAACAGTGCGCAACACCTTCGAGAAACGCTTCACATCAAGGAGAATGGCAAATGACTATGTCGACATCTACCGATCGCTTGTCAACCGATACAAGGCAGTCGGACAAATGCCGCTTCACGCTGCCAATGGCAATGCTACCTCCTTTGCGATTGGCGACACAGCCTGACCCACGCCTGATGCAGGAGCTTCGGACATGGTTACCGCAAACGCATTGATTGAAGGAAAGGAGCCAGCTCCGGCTGGCTCCGATGGCAACCAGGCAAATAGTGTTCCCGAAACCGCTGTTCGCTACGAACGCGGCTCGCGAACACTCAAACATGGTGATACGTTCGCCGTCTTCGACAATAACGGTGACGCCATCTCGTGGCCTGGCAACCCAGAAGGGATATTCCACCGTGACACGCGACATCTTTCTTACCTGAGCCTGACAGTCAACGGCCGTCATCCGCTGCTATTGTCGTCAACGTTACGCGATGACAATGCCACGTTAAGCTGCGACCTCACCAATCCCGAAATCCCTCTTGGGGGTGGCGAGATGCTTAGCCACGACCTGCTACATATCCGCAAGACGCGATTTTTGCTTAACGGTGTCTGCTACGAAAGGCTTTTACTGCGCAATTTTGATGATAAAGAATGCACAATCCGTCTCGATATCGCATTTGCAGCCGACTTTGCCGACCTGTTCGAAATTCGCGGCAAGGAACGAAACAAACGCGGAGAGATGACGGAACCGGAAGTTGCAAAAGATCGTGTGCATCTCGCTTATCACGGACTCGACGGACGAACACGCTCGACCACCCTAGTTTTCGATCCTGAACCCCAAGAAATAAGTGGGGATCGCGCCAAGTATAGGATCACGCTTGCGCCGCGTGAATCACGCTCCCTTTTCATAGAGATTATATGCGATGAAAGCGGAGAGGAAAAAGGACCGCCAAGGAAGGCGTTCTTCTCTGCCCTGCGGCGGGCGAGACGGGCGCTGCGCAAATCCTCCGCCCGCGCCGCCTCAATCGAAACCTCCAACGAGATATTCAATGAAGCCGTGCGCCGCAGCATTGCAGATCTCTATATGCTTCTCACCGATACGCCGGAGGGACCCTATCCGTATGCCGGCATCCCTTGGTTCAGCACGGTCTTTGGCCGCGACGCGTTGATAACGGCGCTGGAAACCCTATGGCTCGATCCCGCGATTGCGCGCGGTGTACTGAAGCACCTCGCGGCCAATCAGGCAACGGATTTCGACCCCCTGTCCGACGCCGAACCCGGCAAGATACTGCATGAGATGCGCTATGGCGAGATGGCCGAACTGGGGGAAGTGCCCTTCCGGCGTTATTATGGCAGCATTGATTCAACGCCGTTATTCGTCATGCTTGCTGGCGCCTATCTCGAAAGAACGGGAGACATCGACACCCTGCGCGGCCTGTGGCCGAACATCTCTGCAGCGCTCAAATGGATCACCCGTTTCGGTGATCGAGACGGAGATGGTTTCGTCGAATATGGCAGCCGCTCCGAAAAAGGTCTAGCCAATCAGGGTTGGAAGGACAGTCACGACGCTGTATTTCATGAAGATGGAAGGCTAGCCAAGGGCCCTATCGCACTGACAGAAGTTCAAGCCTATGTCTACGGTGCCTGGCGAGCGGCGGCGAACATCGCCCGACATCTGGAGAAAAACCAAGAGTCCCTTCGCTTCGAGCAGATGGCCGAAACATTGCGAATCCGGTTCGACAAAGCATTTTTCGACGAGGCGCTCCAGAGTTATATCTTGGCGCTCGACGGTGACAAGAAACCCTGCCGGGTCCGTTCATCCAATGCCGGCCACGCGTTATTTACCGGCATCGCGTTTCCTGAGCGTGCTGAGAAAGTCGTCCGGACGTTGATGGCTCAGTCTTCCTTCTGCGGTTGGGGCGTGCGCACTATTGCGGCCTCGGAGGCTCGTTACAACCCGATGAGTTATCACAACGGCTCGGTATGGCCGCACGATAACGCCTTGATAGCGGCGGGTTTCGTGCGCTATGGATACCGCAGTGAAGCCGCGCATATCTTCGAAGCGTTGTTTGCCGCCTCAACCTATATCGACCTTCGGCGATTGCCCGAACTCTATTGCGGCTTTGTCCGTCAACGCGGCAAAGGCCCTACCTTCTATCCCGTCTCTTGCATACCTCAGGCATGGGCTGCAGCAGCGCCTCTATTCTTACTGGCTACGGTAATCGGCCTCGGTTTCAATTCCCAAGCGGATCAACTCATGCTGGACCAGCCGGTGCTTCCGTCTTTTCTGGAGGAGGTCGTGCTTCGTCATTTGCGTTTGGGTTCTGCCTCAGTCGATATCGCCCTGCGCGGAAAACAATCCAAGGTAGTTGTCGATGTTCTCGAACGAACAGGAGAAATCAAAGTACTGACGACCAACTGATCGACTGGAACAGAGTGCGAGGCTTCATTCTTTACAGTCTCACGCAGTTTAGGGCTGATACTCATTTGTGAGCCGTTTGTTCACACACAGACAATACGGAAAGCTCTTTTCTGCGTGTCTCATAGCTCGATTTTGCTATGAGAATACGACGACGGTTTGATCGGCATGTGGTGCGGCTGGAATGGAACTTTCCATTTTCTCTTTCCGAAGAATATAAGGAGGTTTCGTGCCAATGAAACGCGAAGAAATAGAAATGACTTTGGGTCCTGTAGACGAGGCTCTTGCTGCCGAACTTATTGCAACAGGAGCAACTGCAGATGAACTTAGAGAGGCGTGGGGTTGGCTCAACAATGACGAAGCCCTGATGGGGTCCGGGCGGCCGCTTCCTAGCTTACGCATTGGCGAACTGATCGATATACTTGAAAGCAACGATGAATAGTCCAGCGTTCCCCAGAGGCCTCGTGTCCCAACTCCTGAGGAAAATGGCGGGGTCCTCGTTAAGGCCCCGCTGAGCACTCAGGCACGCCCCCAAGACCGCACATCCACCCCGCCGAACAGCATCTGCCGTGGAAGCTGGAAGATGAAGTAGGGGTTGATCATCGGTAGCGCACTTGCGGCCTCCAGGCGAGCTTGGTGGTCGTCGGACAATTGCAACGAAAGTGCGGCCATATTTGACGTAACCTGATCAGGGCGGCTTGCCCCTAACAGCAATGAACTGACCCCAGGCCGCGACAACACCCAAGCCAGTGCGACCTCCGCCATCGGTCGCTCCAGTTCTTTTGACACCGCGCTCAAAGCATCGACAATATCGAAATTGCGTTCGGTAAACAGCATCCCGCCATAGGGATTATCTCCAGTCAGGCGGTCGCTGTTGTCGACTTCAGTATCCATGGCACGATCGGGCACGCTGGCCACCCGCCCCGCTTCAGCCAGCATCTCTCGACCATATTTCCCGCTCAAAAGACCTCCTGCCAGCGGACTCCAAGGCATGACGCCCAGGCCGAACTCCTGCGCCATAGGCAACAGATCCATCTCGACCCCGCGGTCAATTAGGGACCAAGCATTCTGCAGTCCGACTGGACCAGGCAACCCATGAGCGATGGCCAAGGTTGCCACTTTCGCCACATACCAAGCAGGCGTATTCGAAAAGCCGTAATAAAGAATATCGCCTCGCGCCACTGCATCAGAAAGTGTACGCAGGACTTCGTCAGCTGGCGTGGTACGATCCCAGACATGCACCCAATAAAGGTCGACACGATCTGTACCGAGCCGCTTAAGCGAGCCTTCGATTCCCAGCCTGACATTGAAGGCACCGTTTCCGGCATGCATTGGATGTCCCTGCGAGCGGGAAAACCCGGATTTGGTAGAGACGACGAGACGGTCGCGCATACCGCTGTTCTTAAGGAACCGGCCCAGCATCTCTTCGCTTGCACCACCCGAATAGACATCGGCGCTATCGACGATATTCCCGCCCGCCTCGACATAGCGGTCGAAAATCGACCGCGCGCCCGCTTCTTCTGCGCCCCAGCGTCCGGCTCCGAAGGTCATGGTTCCAAGAGCGAGCGGGCTGACGATCAGGCCCGAGCGCCCGAAGCTGCGATAGGTGGTTATGGTCATAATTTTCTTCCTCAGCTGTTATGAAGCGGAAGATAGTGCCCTGAACCCTCTTAAATTAGCGGTTCCGGCTTGCATGGGCTTGTGAGTATAATTCAGCAATGACCCCATTACCTCTCAATGATCTGACCGTATTTTATGCCGTTGCAAGGCATCAGAGTTTTACCGCCGCGGCAGCGGAGTTAGGAGTCACGGCCTCGGCCCTCAGCCATGCGATGCGTGGGCTGGAAGACAGGCTGGGCGTTCGACTACTCGCTCGCTCCACCCGCTCCGTTGCGCCCACAGATGCCGGTACCGCACTTCTGGCCAGCCTTCAGCCTGCCCTGGCGCAGATTGAGGACGGGTTGAACTCTCTCTCGCACTGGCGAGAGAAACCCAGAGGGACAGTTCGCCTAACTACATTCCACTGGATCGCCTCGCGCTTTTTGGCCCAAAGGCTGCCAGGCTTTCTAATCGTAAACCCCGAGGTGTCCGTCGAGGTAAACGTCGATGATGCTCTGACCGATATCGTGGCAGCAGGGTTTGACGCAGGTATACGGCTTGGCGAAAATGTCGAAAAGGATATGATTGCCATAAGAATTGGGCCTCCGATGCGAACGATCGTGGTCGCCTCACCTGAATACTGGCGCAGACATGGCAAGCCCAAGCATCCGCGTGAATTACAGCACCATACCTGTATCGGTTACCGGCTGATATCAAGCGGGGCGATCCTGCCTTGGGACTTCGAGAAGGATGGAAAGGCTCTTCGCCTAAGGCTGTCCGGGCCACTCACCAGCAACTCGACAGATCTGGCGCTTGCCGCCGTGCGCCAAGGGATAGGGATCGGTTGGCATGTAGAGACCGATGTGGCCGCAGAACTCGCATCCGGCACCTTGGAAGAGGCTCTCAGCGACTGGAGCCCGCCCTTCGCCGGCGCACATATCTTCCATCCAAGCCACCGGCAGATGCCGCCTCCACTGCGTGCGATAATCGACTATCTTAAGCAGCATGCGGACTAGGGGCGCTTGCGAATTGATTAAATGTTTCAGATACTTCATCAAGATGGTTTAGGACCAGAAAGTTGAAACCCACCCTCTCCAAGCCTCCGTCGCGCCTTTGCAAACCCACGATCCGTGGCGATGAACCGTTCCAGCATGGGTATGATCAGCCTGACAGGATCGGGCGCGGGCTGGCAGGTCTCGTGTGCCAAAACCTCGGCATAGGCGACTAGATCGCGGTGCAACAGCGCGGGGAGTTCCACTGTCACTTTTACGGGTTTATCGTCTGGCAGCGGGCCAAGTTTCAGTTTCGTCATGGTCAACCTCCTGTGTTATCGAATATCAAGTCACGAGTGACGATGATCCTAACTGGGAAACCGGGCCGGATGGTCAGCGTGGGCGCGACCTGCAACTGGCGCTGGACGATCTGCTGGCCTGCCTGATTGACGGTATCTTGCGCCCCGTCGCGGATGGCGCGGATTAGCCGGTCCTCGTCGCTGGTCGCCAGCTCCGTGCCGACTGCGAGCAGCGTGGACAGCCCGGCGGCCTTCATCAGATCCCACCAGTGATAATCGACGCCATCCTCAAGCCCGGCATAGCCGCTGGCGTCCGCACCCGGCAGGCGCTCAAGGACGATAGAACGGCCGCCCGGCAGGATCAGGCGATTCCAGACCAGCAACACGCGGCGCTGGCCGAAGGTCACGCCGTCATCATATTGGCCGATGATGCGGGTTCCCTGCGGGATCAGGAGCAAGCTGCCGGTCGGGCTATCATAGACGTTCTCCGTCACCTGCGCGGTGATCTGGCCCGGAAGATCGGAACGGATGCCGGTGATAAGCGCGGCGGGAATGACTGCTCCCGCCTGAAGGATGTAAGGCGATGCTGGCGGCGTGACACGATCCGGCGCGACGATCTGGCGATCCACTGGCCCGTTGAGAAACGCGTGCCGGTCCTGCGAGGTGGACTGTCCTCCAAGGTCGAGACCGGCCAGACCGGGCATGGCGGTGCCGGCCGGCGCTGCCGTGCGCGGGCCGGACTGGAAAAAGACGTTGCTCAAGCGCGCGGCTTCTTCCTCGGCTCGGCGGCGTTCTTCTTCGGGATCGACGGCGGGCGTCGTGATGGCCGGTGTTGCAACGGGCTGCCCCCGGTTCTGCGCATCAAGGATCGGGCGGCCCAAATCTCCGGGCAGCGCGGGACCAAGCACCGGGCCGGTATAGTCACGCGGCAGGCCGGACAAACCGTCCGCCGTGGGTCGGTTCTCGGTCGAATAGAGTTCTTCGCCGCCCGGTCCTGCATCGCGGGTCTGGAGCGCATAGATCAGTGCGCCGCCGATGCCGAGAAGCGCGACGGCGCCAATGCCTGCCAGCATCTTGCGGGACAGGCGGGTGACGCGGGGCGGTTCTGCGCGCAGCCGCATGGGCGCGATGGTGTCGGTGATCGGGTTGTCTGTCATGACGGCGAGTCTCCGGTGGCTGCGGGCTGAGCGGCGGCCTGCCGTTGCTCGATACGGACGATCCTGACGACCTGCTGGCGGTTGCCGCTGCCAAGGCGCAGTTCGGCCGCGCCAAACAGACGGTCCACGATCAGGACGTTCCGGTGGATGCGGGAATTGACGATTTGCGGTTCGCCATCGGCACCCATGACGAAGATCGGAGGCATTTCGCCCTGCACGATCCCGGCCGGGAAGACGATGTAGACGCGGCGGCCGTCGTCGAAGACGGAAACCGGCCGCCATGGCGGGCTGTCGCCCTGCACCTGCAATCCGTAGCGATAGTTCCTCGCCGCCTCGACCGGGATGATTGGCGCGGTCGGAACGGTTCGGCGCTGGCCTGCCGGTGGCGCGGGATAGGCCCATGCAACGGAAGGCATGTAGAGGGCTTCCCGCGCGCGCAGTTCAATCATGTAGGTGCGCCGGTCGGTGGTGACGACAAGATTGGTCGAGATGTCGTCGCGGGTCGGTTTCACGAGGATATGGACACGGCGGTTTGTTCCGCTGCCGCTCTCGGTGTCGCCGATGATCCATCGGGCGGTGTCGCCGGCGGCGATCGGTCCCGCGCCGGTCAGGTTTTCGCCTGGCTCCAATGCGATATTGGTGATCTGACCAGGGGCGGCATAGACCTGATAGAGTGCGCCTTCGCTCCACGGGTAAATCTGGATGGCGTTATAGTAGCCTTCCCGGCGCGGTTCGACGCGGGCGGCGGCATTGGCGTTCTCGACGCGGCCGGTCGGTGTGCCCGCCCTCTCGCCGCCCCGTGCGACGGTCCAGGCCGGCGGAACATGCAGCGGTCGGGGCCTGTCCTCAGTCGAAGTCGCAGGCGGCGTCGGCAGCGGCGGCACGGCGTCGTCATAGGAGAATTGCGGGGTCCGGTTGGTCGCGCAGCCGGCCAGCATCGTGGCGGAAAGCAACAAGGCCGCCAAAGCGGGTTTGCGGAAAACCGGAAACCCGGCTTTACGGAACGTCGTGCGGGTCATTGGCTCATCTCCCGCGACCATGAGATTGCGTTGACATAGATGCCGAGCGGATTGGCGCGGAGGCGTTCGGCGGTGCGCGGCGGCTGGATCACGATGGTCAGGATCGCGGTCCATCGCTCGGTGCCGGAAAGCTGGCCGTTTTCGTAATGGCGTTCGGTCCAGGCGATGCGGAAGGAGCCCGGCGATGCCCGGATGACGCTGGACACATCGACGGCGATCTGTTGGCGGCCGACGCGCGTGAACGGATCGTTGGTGCGGGCATAGTCGTTCAGGGCCGCAGCGCCCCGGTCGGTGGTGAACTCGTAGGCGCGAAGCCAGTTCTGGCGGACGATGATGGCATCGGCCGGGATGGCGCGGACCTGCTCGATGAAGCGGCCGAGATGGAAAGCGATCTGCGGGTCAGTCGGGCGATAGTCGGCGTTCGCCGGTGCGACGGTCTGGGCTTCGCCGAGCGCATCGACCTGCACCACCCAGGGCACCACGGTCCCGCGCGCCGATTGCCATACGAGGGCAGCAGCGAAACCCGTTGAAAGGATCAGCGAACCGAAGGCCATATAACGCCAGTTGCGGGCCTGCACGCGGGCCGAGCCGATGCGCTCGTCCCAGACCTGCGCGGCCTTCTGATAGGGGGTCTCGGGTTCCGGCGTCTTGCCGTAATGGGCTGCGGGTCGTTTGAAGATGCTCATGAGCGGTCACTTTCGGAAAGGTTGACGGAGGAACCGGAGCCGTGGCTGTCGCCGGAGCGGACGGCGTGCGCGGCCATGGTCGTGCCGTGGTTCATGGCCTGCGAGCGCCGCATCCGCTGCGCCCAGGCAGGCGGTGCGCCTGTGGCCGAGACGGACGCGGCAGGGGCGGATGCTTCCGCCGCTCCACCGACCGTTCCCATGGTGGACGTGCCACCACTCGCGCCGAAGCCGGCCTTGGCGCCTTCGGAGAAACTGGACTTGACGCTTTCGGACGTGCGGGAGGCAGCGCGTTTCAAAGGTGAGACGGCTGCCGATCCTGCCGCGCGAGCGACGCCGCCAACGCCGGAGGCGACGCCGGTCGCGCCAGTCTGGCCGAGCGAGCCGAGGCTGTAGGCTGCGGAAGCGGCTCCTGCGGCCGTCGCGCCGCCGCGAACGGCCGCGGCCCCGCCGGACAAAGCGGCAGCGCCGCCTTTTGCGCCGAGCATCGCCGCGCCACCCGCCGCCGCACCGCCCGCCAGCACCATGCCGCCGGCGGCGAGGCCGGTGCCCACGGCCGCGCCCGCGCCGAGCTGGGGGCCGCCCGAGACAAGGCCGGTGGCGATGCCGGGTCCGAAGATGCCGAGGCCGAGCAGCGCCAGGGCTGCCAGCACAATCGCCATGGCGTCGTCGATGGTCGGGGTCGCGCCGCCGAAACCGGCCGTGAACTGCGAGAACAGCGTCGAGCCGATGCCGATGATGACGGCCAACACCAGAACCTTGATGCCGGAAGAGATTACGTTGCCAAGCACACGCTCGGCCATGAAGGCGGTCTTGCCGAACAGGCCAAAGGGGATCAGCACGAAGCCGGCCAGCGTGGTCAGCTTGAACTCGATCAGCGTGACGAAGAGCTGGATCGCGAGGATGAAGAAGGCGAGGATAACCAGCGCCCAGGCGAACAGCAGGCAGGCGATCTGGATGAAGTTCTCGAAGAACGACCAGTAGCCCATCAGGTCGGAAATGGAATCGAGCAATGGTCGGCCGGCATCGAGGCCGGTCTGTGCCACCCGGCCTGGCCGCATGAGGTCGGCAGCGGAAAAGCCCGTGCCCGACGCCATGAGACCGAGACCGGCGAATGAGTCGAAGACGATGCGGGCGAGGTTGTTCCAGTTGCCGATGATGTAGGCGAAGACACCGACGAACAGGGTCTTCTTGACCAGCCTTGCGATAATGTCGTCATCCGCGCCCCAGGCCCAGAACAGCGCGGCAAGCGTCACGTCGATGACAATCAGGGTGGTGGCGATAAACGCCACTTCCCCACCGAGTAGGCCGAAGCCGGAATCTATGTAGCTGGTGAAGACCCCAAGAAACGAGTCGATGACGCCGGTTCCGCCCATGGATCACTGTTCCTCGTTCTGTCGCTGAGCGGTCTGCGCGGGCGTCCGGCCAAGAAAGCGGTCGCGGCTCTCGGCCCATGCGGAAAGGCAGGCCGGATCGCTCGTCGCTGCTTCCCCAAGCTGCTGGCACCGGCGGAGCGTCGCGCGGAGCGGATCGGAAGGCGGTTGCAACGCCGGTGTGGTGCTGACCGGCGCGGGATCGTCCTTGCGGGTCATCTCGATCACCGTGGCGGTGATGGCGATGGCGACGAATACGACAGCCCCGAGCCGGGCCAGCATCTTGCCGTCCATGGCGAGCCTCCCGGTCAGTTGTTGCCGTTGAACATCTGCGCATTGCCCGGCTGGTAGCCGCTGCCGGGGGTCAGGAAGCGCTCGCGCTGGACGCGGCCCTGTTCGGCGGCCGTGGCGCGCTCGGCCTCGATCAGCGCTTCCGATCGGCCGTTGGCGGCAAGCATGGCAATCAGGTCGGAAAGCTGCTGCGACTGGAGGGCGAGGATCTGATTGCCTGCCTGCGTCGCCTGCAATGCACCGGTGGCACCCTGGCTTTGGCCGACAAGCGTGGCCATCTCGGCGCGGTTGCTGTCGATGTTGCCGACGACACCGGCTTGCACCTTCATGGCGTCCTGCAAGCCGCCGACCGTGTTTTGCCAACGGTCGCGCGCATCGGCGACAAGCTGGGCGTCGGTC
>MDTD01081957.1_pt1 | contig 32823 bp, 37 predicted proteins | sample 811221 | NCBI WGS metagenome assembly MDTD01 (sample SAMN05326646, study PRJNA326480) | marine metagenome | isolation source: seawater | place: Pacific Ocean: South West | collected 2011
GAAACTCCGCAACAATCAAATAAACCAAGAGGTTCAGCAATCATTGGTGCATTAAGAACTTGTTCTTCAGTTACTTCTTTTTGGAGGTGAGCTTTTGGATTTTTTGCACCATTTGCATGACTTTTCACTGAAACATGAGCAATAGCCCTTTTTAAATCTTCTGCAGAAACACCGTGTTTTGCTCTATAAGCAGATGCTAATTGAGCAAAGTTTCCAGGAGCTGAGCCAGATGGTCCAATTTGAGGAGTCAATGTTCCATAATTTGTTGGGGATAAGCCACCAAAACCAGTGTCCTTTAGTTTTTCCATTCCAACAGCAATTGCTATATCAGCTGCACCAGCTGCTACAGCATAAACAGCTCCTCTGAAAGCTTCAGAACCTGATGCACAGTAGTTTTCTACTCGAGTAACAGCAATATTAGGAAGTCTTAAGGCAATTGACATTGGGGTACCACCTTTTCCAGCACCAATATCATCGATATGGTGGGAAAACCAAGCAGCATCTAATTGATTTGGTTCTATACCGGCATCTTCCATAGCCTCAACATAAGACTCAACCATTAAATCTTCCGGACTTGCATCCCAACGTTCTCCAAATTTTGAACATCCCATCCCAAGTATTGCAACTTTATCTCTAATTCCAGTAGCCATGAATATCTCCGTATATTTAAAAATTAACTATATTATAAAATTTATAAAAATTAAACTGGTATTGCTTTCCAAAAATATCTAGTAAAACCTCTAATTTCGTCTACAATTTTTACCCTAAAAACCATTTTTACGTCCATACCAGAATCAATATCACCCTTTTCAACATCAGTAAAATCAACCATTATTCTTCCCCCTTCTTCAAAATCAACCACACCATAATGATTAGGCGGATTTACTGAAAAAGATAGGTAATCTGCAGACCAAGATAGAATTTTAGCTTTCTTTTCAGCAAATTTATATGGTTCTTGAGTGTTAAGATCAGGACTATTTGGACTTACAGATATAGGAGATGCAGGATATTGAATAGTTCCAGTTTTTGTACATTTACCTCCCACTAGGCCCATAATAGCGTCATTATGACGATATAAAGTAGTTAGGGCTGTTTTACGGTCTTGTTCACCTCTCATACCTTTCTCCCACTTAACAAGATCGTTAAAAGTTAGGTATTTCATATAATTGTTTTCCTCAACACCACTATTTAAAAGACTTTCAATAGTTTGCTCAGGTTTATAATCCTTAATATTATCAGTTACTTCAAATAAAATTGCATCTGAACCACCACCAAAACTACTAATAAGTACTTTTTCTCCGGGATTTGCTTTCTCTAGAATACTTGCAAACATCAGCAAAGAGTGTGCAGAACCAGTATCCCCTGTTGATAAAGCAAGATTATCAACGACATTTTCTGGATTTATACCGCATTTTTTTGCAATCATTTGATCAACCCTGGGAAAAACACTAGGTAGAATAAAATAATCTATATCAGATCCTGATATATTAGCTTTGGAAAATAACTCCTCTATGGCTTTTGGTACTATTTTTAAATATCCCTCATCTCTAATCCACCTTTCTTCCCAATTATAATCAAATTCTTCATTTGGTTGTCTAAAATGATCAATAAAATCAATACTTAAAGATGAACTATTAATGTATTTTGCTATTAAATTATTGTTATCAACTGCAATAGCAACGGCCCCATCGCCAAAATCAAGCTCTTGGGAACTTGCAGATCTAGCCTTTCTTTTATCAGATGCCGAAACAATTGAATAATTACTACTTCCGCTTTTTACCTTATCTAATGCCTGAATAAGAGCAGTTGTTCCTGATTTAAGCGTGGAGGATATGTCTATACACTCAGTTTCCTCTTCTAAAGTTAACGCAGCCCTAATTATTCCTGAATTTAGTCTGTCAACAAAAGGCATTGTGGTAGAGGCAAAAAATAAACTATCAACATGAGACCTATCATCATCCTTTCCAAGAATTCTTCTAATAGCCTCAACTGACATTGTTACACTATCTTCATCCCAATTTGCCATTGATCTTGTTCCCTTTCCCTTACCCATTAGGTTTGGCGCTATCCAAGAGTTGGCTTGTGCAACAGTTTTTTTTGAAAGTCTTAAACGGGGTAAATACCCTGCAATAGATGAAATTCCTACATCGCTCATTTTATTTTCTCTTAGTTAAAAGTTATAATTATTTTGTGAAATATAAACATCCACAAATTTGAAGTTATTCATCAAGAAACCCCTCGATTTTTGAATATACATATACAGCAAATTATTAACAATAATGGAAGTTTTTTTTTAAATTTTAAATTTTTTAGCGTGATTTATAAATTCATCCCTAACTTGTTTAGAGTTTTCACAAGGATAATCGAAAGGTATGTAGAAAATTTCATTATTAGTTTTCACATAATAACCATCAATTGATAAACTCAATACCTCAACATTTTTATCATAAATGTTATATACACCTTTTAACGTTGCAATAATAACGTCTTTATGATCATTATTTATATGATTAACAATTGAATCTTCATCCTTTGACCAATCTGGATTATCGCTAATCCAAAACTTATCATTGAGCCAGGAAATTTCACCAAAACCACCAATCCATCTAATTTTATTAGGTTTCATTTTATAGAAATTAAAATCATGCACACTGGAATAAGATTCACTGTCTGGAAGAAACTTAAAAAACCGATCTGCACAATTTTTTATATCTTCTTCTTTTTTAATTTTTTTAAAATCACCCATTATGCTTAATCTTGAACTATTTTGTTTATCTTGATTTTCTTTAATTTTAAAAATTGTAATACACGATTTTGAATTTTTAAGAATATTTTTTGTATGTTCAGCAATATTACTTGCGTAAATATATATGGATCTATCTTGACCAGTTATATAAGTTGTAAAACTTCCAAAAGGAAAATCGTCATATTTTTTTGATAAAGTTGATAAAACTGCAACATTACTAGATCGCATCAATGTTACAGCTTCATTTTCGTATTTTTTAACCATATTTTTTACACATAATTGATGAATATATTATCATCTTTTTTATTTACTTGAATTTTTACACCGAAAGTATTCGAGAGAATATCGTCATTAATAATTGACATTGGTTCTCCGAAAGTAACAATTTTTCCATTTTTCAAAATAGCTATATAGTCTGAATACTTAAAAGCTAAATTTAAATCATGTAAAATCATAAATATTCCTACACCTTCAGTTGATAATTTTTTAATAGCATTCATCATTTTAATTTGATGAAATAAATCAAGATTTGATGTTGGTTCATCAAGCATTAAATAACAAGGATCAACTGCGTTAGACTCTCTCCAGAGTTGAAGTAAAGATCGAGCAAAATGAACCCTTCGTTGCTCACCTCCTGAAAGAGTATTAAATTTTCTATTTTTTAGATAATCAATATCACACTCTGTAAATATTTCCTTAAGAGCTTTTTTAAAATTGTTTGAATATTTTATATCACCTTTTTCTAACCAACCCATTTCAACAATTTCTTTAACACTAAAATCAAAAATAATTGGCTGAGATTGTGCCATAACACTTCTTAAAAAAGCTTTCTCTTGAATATTTATCTCTGCTAAATTCCTTTGATTATAAAAAACATCACCATTATAGAAATCTAAATCTCCTGATATAATATTTAAAAATGAAGATTTTCCTGCTCCATTTGGACCAAGTAATGTTGTTATTTTCCCTTCCTTGATATCAATTGAAATATCTTTTAAAATTTCTTTTTCATCATAAAAAAGAGAAATATTTTTTGAATTAATACTCATATTTTATTAATCCTAAAAATTAACCAAAGGAAAAATGGTGAACCAATGGCACTGGTAATCAAGCCTACAGGTAATTCAGCTGGCTGAATTAATAATCTTGATAATAAGTCCGCGAAAACCATTAAAGATGATCCCAATAATGCTGATCCTATTACTACATAAGTATGATTTACGCCTGAAAGAAGTCTTAATAAATGCGGTACAACTAATCCTACAAAACCAATCATACCCGATAAAGAAACACTAGCACCTACAGATGCTGCTGAAGCAAATATAATTCTATATTTTAAACTTTTTACATTTACACCAAGTCTTTTTGCTTCAGACTCTCCTAATTGAAGAATATCTAGATTTCTCAAAATCGGTAATAAAAATAAAAAAGAAATGAAAATTATGATTAAAGCAGGTATTAATAAAGACCAAGTTATTCCGCCAAAACTTCCCATTGTCCAGAATGTCAAACTTCTCAATTCAGAGTCTGAGCTTATAAAAGTTAAAATACCAATACCAACAGATGCAATAGCATTTACAGCAATACCTAATAGCAACATATAGGTGACACCTTGGTGACCAAAACCTCTTGTTAGAAGGAAAAGCATTAATATAACTAATCCTGACCCCAAGCAGGCAGAGAGAGGCAGTAAAAAAGTAGAAAAAATAAAAGCAGAGGTTAAAGATGAACCAAAAACTATAATTGTAGATGCTCCTAAAGCAGCCCCAGCTGAAACCCCAATCAAACCTGGGTCAGCAAGAGGGTTTCTAAATAAACCCTGCAAGCAAGCTCCAGAAACTGATAAACTTGCACCAACTATAGCTGCCAAAATAACCCTTGGTACTCTAATTTCACTAAAAATTGTAGTTTCAATTTCTGATGTATTTCCCATTAAAATTGATAAAACAGGAAAGCTATAACTACCTAAGGAAAATGATATCAGTAAAACAAGCAACAAAAGAATTAATAAAAAAAATAATATAAATGATTGCGCTCTATTTAAAAATTTCAAATTAATAATTGATAACATAATTAATTGTTTTCTATCGTTTGAAACTTTTTGGATAAATATAAAGCTGTTTCAATTGTCCTTGGTCCAAACCCAAGCATTTGCATACCATCAAGAGCAATAATATTTTTGTTAATTGCAGCAGGTGTATATTTTACTGTAGGATGGTTATGCATATTATCTAAGTTTTTATATGAGTGAGCCCCACGATTTGAAATTAAAATAATATCTGGTGCGGCATCAATAATTGACTCAGTTCCAACAGGCTTCCAGCCCTCAAAACTATCAAAAGCATTTCTAGCGCCAATCATTTCTATAAAACCATCGGCTGATGTATCTTTTCCTCCAATGATTGGTGAACCGCTGTCCATTGTTAATATAAACATCACCTTAATATCTTGATTTTTTATATTTTCTGACAAATTATCCAACTCAATTTTAATTGGCATAATTTTGTTATTAATCATTTCAACAGTTTTTTCTTTCTCACCGATTATTTCACCTACACATTTAATCTTATCAATAATACCCTCTGAGGAATGCTCTTCTTTTAAAATTACAATATCAATACCCGTTTTTTTAATTTGATTTACTACATTTGGAGGTCCCATATCATCCTCACCAATAACAAGTGTAGGTTTAAGAGATAAAACACCCTCTGCTGATAAATTTCTAACATATCCTATGGAAGGAAATTTTTTTGTTTCTTCTGGAAAATTTGAGGTTAAATCAACAGCTACTATTTTATTTTGTTCTTCTAAAAAATATAAAATTTCTGTTATAGATCCTCCAGCAACTGTAATTTTACTTGGATTATAAGCCCTATCGCAGGAATTTACGTAAATTGGATTTAAAAATATTAAAAAAAATAAGATTAATATTAAGCTAAAATTTTTTGTCATGAGTTATTCCTTGAACCTTAGTTATAAATACATTATATAAAATTGTAAATGATAATGATTCTCATTCTCAACTAAATTAAAGGATATATATTATGAAAAATTATTCCAGTTTATTTATAAAATTTTTATTAATTATCTTTGTTTTTAATAGCTTTTCTATAGCTCAAGAAAGTAAAGATATTGAAGAAATAACAGTAATTTCATCAAGAGCCCCTATTCCACTAAGTGAAGTTATTGGATCAGTGTCTTTAATTAAATCTGATGATATTGAAAATAGAATTGTAAATAATATTGGGGATTTAATTGAAAATACAATTGGCGTTACTGCTCCAAGAAGTGACGGTTATGGAAGAATTTTCAATGAAGGGTTTAGAATAAGAGGATTAGGCGGAAAAAGAGTAAATGTAATTATTGATGGAGTAAGAATTCCTGACTCTTATGTCGGATATGGTAGAGATGTAGTTGATGTAGATTTAGTTAAAAAAGTAGAAATACTTAAAGGACCAAGTTCAGCATTATATGGCTCAGATGGATTAGCAGGTGCAATTTCTTATACTACAAAAGATGCATCTGATTTAGCTGTTTTAAATGATCCATTCTTTTCAGCTACAGCATCATATGATGAAGCAAATGATGGGACAAAATATGGTTTTTTATCAGCCTTTGTTGGAAATAAAATGGAAGGTCTTATTCAGATAACAAGAAGAGATATGAATGAAAGAAATCTTCATGATCAATTAGATACTGTACCAAATGAAATGAATGGTGAATCCAATAGTATCTTATCAAAAATTAAATTTCTTCTAACAGAAACAATCGATTTAACTTTTACAATTGACGTTCAGGAGTGGGAAAATGAATGGGATCTTCAAACTGAGACAGGTTTCAGTTTCTTTCCAATACCTACTCAAACCTCTTCAGCAATAGGTAATGATGAGTCTACAAGGCATAGGTTTTCTGCTGAACTAGGTTTCAATAATCAGAATATGTTTTTCGATAATGGAAGAATTACAGTTTTTGCTCAAAACACTGAACAAGACCAAATAACAAATAAATCAAAATTAGTTTTTTCAATCGGTATGAGAGCAAGACCAACACCATTTTCTGAATATCAAAATTTTCAATTTAACCAGGAAATATTTGGATTCTCTTCTGAGTTTTATAGAGAAATTGGTCAATCTTCAGGTATTAAACATCAAATTGTTTATGGATTTGAATATGAGTCAATTGAGGTTGAAAGACCAAGATATAGATATGAAACAAATTTAATGACTAGGCAGTTAAATTATAATATTGGTGGTCATACTTATCCAGATAAAACATTTCCTGATACAGAAACAATACGACAAGGCATTTATTTTTCTGATAGAATTGAAGTCACTCCAAAAGCAAGCATTGTTATAGGTGCAAGATATGACTCTTACGAACTTAAACCATCAGTAGACGAGCTATTCAACAGAAGTAATGTAGCCAGAAATGAGCTTTCTTATATAGATGATAGCGCCATTTCATCAAAATTAGGTTTTATTTATGATTTAAATAATAATATTTCTTTTTTTGCTCAGTATGCTGAAGGTTTTAGAAGCCCGGATTATGAGAGCGCAAACATATCTTTTACAAATTTTGCTTTTTTCTACAGTGTAATGCCTAATCCAGATCTCGAATCCGAAGAAAGTGAAGGATATGAGATAGGTATAAGAGGAAATAATTCATTAGGAAACTCAAAATTAAACTGGTCACTAGTTTATTTTGAAAATGACTATAAAGATTTCATTGATAGTCAATTAACCGGAAGATCACCCCAAGGTATAAGTTTATATAAATATGTAAATCTTAATGATGTTACAATTGATGGATTTGAATTTGAATTACAAGCTATGATTAATGATAACTATTCATTTTACCTTGGCCATACAAATACAGAAGGTGAGCAGAATAATGAAGAACTAATATCAATTGATCCTGATCAAACCATTTTAGGTTTAAGTTGGGTTTCTGATAACGGAGGTTTTAATATCAAGGGAATAGCAAATATTTCTGAAAAAAGTATTGATGGTTTGGCCCCTGTTTGCGGAAGAGGAGGATGCAATAAATTATTAGAGCTTCCAGGAAGAGTTACTTATGACTTATTTTTCAATTTTAATATAAGTGAAAAAGTTTATGCAAATCTTGCAGTTAGAAACCTTACTGACAAAAAATATTGGGATTGGGCATCAGTTAATGGAAAGGCAGAAAATGATCCTGAATTAGATCTATATGTGAATTCCGGAAGAACAATAAGTGCCTCAATTAAGTATTTATTTTAATTACAAGGAATTAAAATTATGAAATTTTTTATTTTTGTTTATATTTTGTTATTCTCAATTAATGTTATGGCTCATCCAGGTCATGAGAATGTTTATTTTCATCCTGAAGTAAGCTCTACATTTTCCTCAATTTTAGCAATTTTATTTTTGACTGGTTTATTTTTTACCATAAAAAAAATTACAAAATATGCATTAAGTAATATTGAAAAGAAAGGATAACTCTTATGTTTAAAGATTTTCAAGTAGCAGAGGCACATTGTGATATTCCATGCAAAATATATGATCCTGCAATATCACAAGTTGCAACATTAAGCGTAATAAGATTAATTGATCTTCTTCACGAAATTGATGAAAGTGATAATAGTCTTAAATCAATTGCTCACAGATCTCGTTTAGTTATAGAGAAAGAAGCTCAAGCAAAAATTGTTAAAAATGAAGTAAATATAATTTGGGGCGACTATTTTAAAGCACCGCAAATTGAATCTCATCCAAATGTTCATACATTAGTTCATGAAATAATGATGACAGCATCTAAATGCAAACAAGATATTAATAGGGAAAATGCAGAGGAGTTGCTTAAAAAAGTTAATGAATTTGCCACAATTTTTTGGTCAACCAAGGATATTGAGACTGAAAATGTTGTTTGCCCCTATCCTCCTGAGCTTATTGTTACTAGACCTAAATTAAATAGTGTTTAAAATTTTCAAAGTTCAGGGAAGTAGTATGCTTCCAAATATAAAGCATAATGATTTTCTGCTAACTCTAAAATTAAATAAGATAAAGAAAAACAATATCGTTGTAGCTTCTTATGATGATAAAAAATTTATCGTAAAGAGAATTAAGAATATTTCTGGAAAATTTATCACTTTTTCATCGGACAATAAAAAAACTGAGTCTGAGTTTTGTGATAAAAATTTTCCAATGGATACAAATATTAATAGAGCAGTCTTAGTTTATCGGTACCCTTTTAGTTTTGCGCTTCTATAAGTCTTTCTGTTCTATAAAATTTAAAAAAGCACCATGTTGCAAAAGCTGTTATTAAATGCCAAATACCATGTGGTTGAATTATTGAGTCGGGATCACAAAATCTCGTATCGGGATAGCCTTGAAGCCAAATTATGAAAGCAACAATATAGCTTATCATTCCTAGAAAGAACCAAGGGTTATAAGTTCTAATCTTTGTTGGAGGATTTTTTGATAATAAAGCAGGAAGCCAAAAAAGTATTATCCACCAATAATTTGTAATATCTGCAAAAATATCAGTTGGAAAAATTCCAAAAATACTTGCAATCAGGAAGCCAATAAAACCCGAGTACCATTTATTTATTTTCCCCCAAAATTTAAATAGAAATTCTGAAATAATCCACAAGGCTATTGAGACCCCAAATAAATCAAGATTGATACCCATATTTGTTCCAAAAAACCAACTTAATAAAGAGAATAAAAATATAATTAAAACATAAGTTGTAAAAAATCTCTTTGAAGACCATCTACCTAATTCTTTTAGATTATACAACCAGGGTACAATTATATAGGTAACCATACTTACGTTATCAATCCATTGACCCCAATATGAATGAGTACCGTGCATTAAAAAGGATCCTGGACCAAGAAAAATGACAACACTTGCATATAAAACTGAAATACTTGTTAAACCAGTAAAATCATTTAATTGTGTTTTGCTTTTATCTTCCTTTGTCAAAATCCAAAACATTATAAGTCCTGTAATAATGAAACCTACATTACTAAAAGCGTTTACAGGTTCACGAAAAATACTGGGGCTCACTCTCTCACACCATCGGGAAACATCGCCAATTGATAAATTAGGCTCTAGAGTGATGATTAATCCTGATTTAGCTAAAATTAAATAAACTACAAAAAAAGCTAGGGAACAAATTAATGCAATAATGAAAGAATTCTGTTTTTTTAGAATATTCATATTTAATTAATTGCTATTGGGTTAATAATCATTTGAACGGCACCTCTTACTTTTGCTTGGCCTAAAACAAAAAGAAATTCTAATGCCTCGTCTTTTACTAATGGCCCAGTATTCATAGTTTCTAATATATATATACCATTCTCTTTAAGTAATATTACATGCCCTTGAAATGCTTTGTTAATATCTTTAGGAGGAATTACATCTAATCCCCAAGTATCCGCTCCTACCGCAATAACTTGTTTTGATGCTAAATATTCTGCAACCTCTGGACTTTGACCAGGCTCTCCTGATCCCCATGCAACTGGATCGGATTTTAGTTTTGCGTCAGTCCAACCTGTGTGAAAGATTACAACATCACCCTTTTTAACTGGAGTTCCTTGTTTCCTCTCGACCGCTTTTACATCTTCAACAGTAAAAGATTGGCCGGCTTCTAAAAAATCAACGCCAAAATGACTGGCCATATCCAAAATTATACCTCTTGTGACTAAAGGTGGAACAGTTTCTATACCGAGCTTTGTAAGACCATCTATTAAAGCAAAGTCTTTTCCTTTGTTACAATTATAAAAAGTACCATCTGGCCCCCCTAAATGGCCCAAACCGTCGAGCTGAGAACCAATTCCAAACCAACCCTGAAAAATATCATCATTATAAGTAGAATTTGGAGACTGCTGATTACCAAATTGCTGATTAGGTTGAACCACTTGAAGAGATAATGATCTTGGTGGGTAAGCAGGTGTATTAGCATCAATAATAATGCCCAAACCGTATACTTTACCTGTCTTTATTAAATTAGCAGCTTTTAAAATTGAAGTTGATGTAATTAAATTTGCATTACCTATTTCATCATCAGCCCCCCACTTTGAGACTTCGCAATCCTCTGCTCTTAAAGTTAAAACAAAAAAACTTAAAAAAATGGTTAAAAAAAGTCTCAATTTATTCTCCTTATTATTATTTTTGAATATTATATAGTTTTTTAATCTCATTGTAACGAAAACAATCTTCTGAATGATCATTAATAATTCCTATTGCTTGCAGAAATGCATAACAAATTTTAGGGCCAATAAACTTAAAATTTCTTTTTTTTAAATCTTTTGAAACATTATTACTTAACAATACTTTATCTGATATTTCTAAAGTATTCTGTAATTTTGATTTAATGGTTTTATTTTCAGTAAAAGACCAAATATAACTATCAAAACTTTTGAATTCTCTCTGAATTTTTATAAATTCAATTGCATTGTTTCTAATAGAGAAAAGCTTTAATTTATTTTTTATTAATCCATCGTTAGAGAGAAGCATAAAAATGTCTCGATCTTTCATTTTAGATATTTTCTCTACATCAAAATTGTAAAAAGCATTTCTATAATTATCTCTTTTTTTTAGAACAATTATCCAGCTTAATCCTGCTTGTTGACCTTCTAAACACAATGACTCAAATAAAATTTTATCATCATGAGTTGGAACACCCCACTCTTTATCATGGTAACGAATATTTAATTCATCACCACTAGCCCAGGAACATCTTTTTTTCATAAAACAATATATCAATATAGATAATATTTATAAATTAGAAAAAAAAATCCTAGTAAAATTTTATTTTTTAATTTTATATAAATAAAGGGGGAATCATCATGGAAAAAATCAATAATCTCTTAGACACAATTACAAAACCATTTACATTTATAGCTAACTTTATTGTTCGTATTGGATTAGGTACATCCTTTTTTCTTCATGGATTTGGAAAACTTCCTATAAATCAGGGTTTTATTGATTTTTTAAGCTCTAAAGGTGTCCCACTGTCAAATATTTTTGCTTATTTAGTCGCCTGGGGAGAAATTTTAGCTGGATTAGGTATAATTCTTGGCGGTCTTTTAATTAAATTATCACCTTCAATAGCAAACATAATTACAAAAATATCTGGACTAACAATTTTAATTATTATGATAAATGCTCTTTTAATTGCTCATTCACATTGGAGTATTTTTATTGGAGAAAGAGGTTCTATATTATTTGCAAGTGAGCAACTATTCTTGCTTATTCTAGGTTTTTTCTTTTTTATCAGAGGGAATAATACTTAAAGCTCTTAACCAATATTTTTTTCAATAATATTAGTCTTAATCCCATCTAATGATTTAGTATTAGCTTTTTTCCAATATTTTTGTATCCCTTCTTCTCCAGCGGCTTTATTAGATTTTTCTAAAATATTTCTTTCTTTAATAAATTTATATTCTGGGACAGCCCATCCACATGAGGTTTGAACAGAAGAAATCGATAGATCAAAAATTTGTCTTGAACCTTCCGAGTAAGGAAAAAGACTGATTAAATCTGACCATTCTTTGTCAAGATGATGAACGGCTTTTGCTTCACCATAAATTCTTAAAATTAGCGGCTTTCCCTCAAAAGCATTCATCATAAGTGTCATTCTTGCGCTTTCTTGGACATGAGCAGCCGTTTCATTTCCACTACCAGTTAAATTCAACCAAACGATCCTATTACCATTTAGGACCCTGAGACTATCTAAACCCTTTGGCGAAAGATTTATTCTGCCATCAGCAACTGCTGTAGCTACAAAAAAAACTTTTTGCTCTTGAATAAATTTAATATGATCATTATTAAGACTTTCAAAAATTTCCATTTTTTACCTTTTAAATATTAATTATGTGAAACAGGTAATTTACTCCTACCCCAGAAAAGAAATGGCCCTACTCTTTGACCGTTATTAATTAGTTTTAAATTTGGAAACCTTTTTTTAAGAGCCCTTAAAGCAACTCTTGTCTCCAATTTTGCTAATTCCCTACCAAGACAAATATGAATACCAACACTAAAAGATATAACTTTTTTACCATCTCTTGTTGAATCAAATTTATTAGGATTATCAAAAATTTCGCTATCTCTATTAGCTGCACCATAATGCATCATAACTTTTGTATTTGATGGAATAGTTACATCACCATAAGTAACATCTTTAGAGGTTGTTTTGAACAACCCTAATAATGGAGGATCAAATCTTAAACTTTCACTAATAAGGCCATCAATTTCAAGTTTATCGGCTACAAAGTCATTCCATAAATTATCTATACTTAACAATCTCCAAACCAAATTAGAGATCAAAGAAGTAGTCGTTTCATTACCCGCGACAAATATCTGAGCTAATAAACGAACTGCTTCATCATCTGATAAATATTCATTATTAATTTTAGAATTAGCTATTCTTGAAATTAATGAGTCATCCTCAGTCATAGACCTTTTTTTGTTGATTAATGTTAAAAAGTAATCATCCATTTTATCTAGTTCTTTTTGAAATGTCTCAGGCTCCTCACTGCACATCTGAGCAACGGCAGCATCAGCCCAACCTTTAAATCTTTTTATATCATCAGTTGGTATTCCTAAAATTTCACAGATAATAATAACTGGTAATGGAAAAGATAAATCATCATGAATATCCCATTCCTCTTTATTATTTATATCGTCTAATAAATCATCAGTGATTTCTTCAAGTCTTCTCTCTAAATTTTTAATTGATCCCATTAGGAAATTTGGCTGAACAATTCGCCTAATAAAAGTATGATGATCTCCATCAGAGACAATACCGTTAGATTTTATAAAATTTGGTCCATTTCCATATCCTTCAAGGAAGGTTTCAGGATCTCTTAGAGCTTTATCAATATCATTATATCTAGATAAAATATAAAAAGGAGGATCAAATAAGTCATAATAGTAAGCTCTGTGACTATTTAAAAGTTTTTCTGCTGAAATAGAGGGGTCAAGTAATTCCTCATCACTCATAAGATTTAAATTATCTATCATTTTATCCATTTTAATTTACCATAATTTTTATTCAGGCTTTGCATATCCCCAATAATTGTAGCCTGCTATTCTTGGTGTTTTAGGAAGATACATTTCATCCATTTCTACAATTTTAAAACCTGAGCTTTTAATCAACATAGGAATATTTCTATTTATATTACATCCACCCGCTATTTTACCCCAAATAGAATTCAATCTTTTCTGCCATTTTTTAATGTTTTCATCAGGTGAAACACCATGCTCACAAAAGATCATTTTGCCATTATGTTTTAAAACCCTTCTTATTTCTTTATTTGCTTGAAGAACACTTGGAATTGTACACATAGTATATGTTATCAAAACTGTATCAAAATAATCATTAGGAAATGGTATATCCTCTGCACTTGAAGTAATAAAATTAACATTTATATCTTCTTTAATGGCAACTTTTTTTGCCATTGCATTTAATTCCTCTGATGGATCAATACCCCATATTTCTTCAATTTTAGATTTATTATAAAAAGGTAAATTTAAACCAGATCCAATACCTACTTCAAGAATCTTGCCTTCAGCTAATGGGACAACTTTTTTTCTTTGATAAGTTATTGGCTCAGATGCACAGGCGCAATTTAAAAATCTTGGTAAAATGTATTTTTCGTAAAAAGACATAGTTAATAATTTTTATTAATTATCTTCTTCTCTAATAGCTTTATCTTTTTCAATACTAAGCTTATCTTTTAAACTCATAATATATGCTGAAATTGATAGAATTAGTATTGCTGCAGCTTCCCCCACTAACATTAGAGCATCCATATCTTTACTTTGCATGATAATTAAACGACAAAGAGCTGTAATTGCAATGATAATAGGAAGAGTAACAGGAATTCTATTCGTACTATAAAAGACACCTACCATTCCAATTATTTCTGCATAAATAAATAAAAGAAAAAGATCAGCTAATGTAATTTCTCTAGCAAGAAACATTGAAAAAAGATATTGAGCTGCTGCAATACATGTAGCTATACCTATTATAGCCAATAGAACTCTCTCGCTTGAAACAGTTGTCCAATGAAGACCTTTAATTATTTTTGTAAATTTTAAATCCATGATTAATAATAACTCGATATTGATTTAAATCAATTGTTTATCAACTATAAATTAAATCAAAATTTATGAATTATCATCGATCCATTCATTTACTATTTCTTCCAAAATGAATAGAGGAACTATACCTTGATCAAGAATTAGAGAATGAAAAGATTTAATATTAAAATTCTGTCCCATTTTTTCTTTGGCTTTTTCTCTAAGTTCTAAAATTTTTAACATACCAATCTTATAACTAAGGGCCTGACCAGGCCATACAATATATCTTTCAATTTCCACTCTAACTTGAGTATCTGACATACCTGTAGTTTTTTTCATATAATCCATGGCCTGCTCTCTAGACCATTTTTTAAAATGAATACCCGTATCAACAACAAGTCTATTTGCCCTAAACATTTCACTCTGTAGTACACCTAACTCGTCATATAAATCCTTCGTCATTCCAATCTCAACAGCAAGCTGCTCTGCATAAAGAGCCCAACCTTCAGTATAAGCTGAGGTTCTGTAGCCTAGCTTTCTGTAAAAAGTTAATTGATCATTTTCTTGATTTAGGGCAATTTGAAGATGGTGTCCTGGAATTGTCTCATGAAAAGTTAATGTACGCATTCCAAAGGTTGGTGTCTGTTTAATATCATATAAATTAGCATAGAATACCCCCGGTCTTGATCCGTCTAAACTAGGTGCCTGGTAATATCCGCCTGCAGCCGTTTGCTCTGAATATTCAGGTACAGCCCTTATTTCAACTTTGCTTTTTGGTAATCTCTCAAAATAAGGTTTAACATCTTTTTCTGCTTGAATAAGCATTTCATTATAATCTGAAATAACAATTAATTTTCTATCAGGTGTATCATCATAAAGAAAATTTGAATTTTCATTTAAATCATTCATCATTTCGCCAATACTTTTATTAACCTCATACCCAAGCTGAATGAAAATTTCTTGCATTCTTTTTGATATTCTTTCAACTTCAGCAAGACCAATTTGATGGATTTGTTCGGGTGAATAATCGGTAGTAGTGAAAGATCTTATTTTTAGTTTATAGAATTCATCACCATTTGGTAATGACCATACACCATGATGAACATTGGCATTGTTATAATTATCTTTCATAAAATTTAAGATTAACAAAAATCCTGAATTTACATCTGATTGTATAACTGAATTTAATTGTTGTTTTAAATTATCAATTTTAAATTCCTCAATGTCTATACCTCTTAGTTTCTTAACAAAAATATTGATCAACGGATTATTATCTTCATTGAGAGAAATTAATTCATTAAGTTGGCTAATAACATGATCAAAAACAAATTTAGGGGGATATATTCCTAATTTTTTTTGCTTTTCCAAGTATTCTAAATTTGCCTCTAAAACATCATTAAATAATTTAACTCTTTTAATATAGCTAAGGGCATCACTATAACTCTTAATAGGATGAGTATCAGTCATAAATTCTATTAGATTGAGGTGATTTCCACTTATTTGATTAAATAAATAAGAGTGATATCGAAAATTTTCAAACTGATTAATATCATTTTCAGTATCAAAAATAGCTATCTTTTGGGACGTTTTTTGAATATTGCTTAAATTTTCCGGATTATACTTTTTTAACAAATCTAGACGCTTTAATTTTTTTAAATATATTTCTCTTTGATTTTTTTCAGATGGAATTGTTAATTTTTCTTTGTGTTTAAAAATAAAATTAAACTTGTCGAAAATTCCGATATAAGTCATGTATTCTGGGGATTCTAAAAGCTCAATTGTTAACTCTTTATTTAAATAATGATCAATTGAAAATGGCTTTGTAAATAAATTTAAAAGAAAAAGCGCTATAACAATAAAGAAAATTAATAGAATATAGCTAATAGATTTAAAAAAAAACTTCATTAGGATACTTTCTTAAGGATAACACTACCAGCAGAATATCCGGCGCCAAAAGAACACAATACACCAATATCATCTTTACTCATATCATCACTAAATAATGAAAAAGCAATTATTGAACCAGCAGAAGAAGTATTTGCATAATCTTGCAATATATTTGGTTGTTCATGATTTTCAGGAACTCTTCCTAAAACTTTTTTTCCAATAAAATCATTCATACTTTTATTAGCTTGATGAAGCCAAAGTCTTTTTATTTCATTGGTTTTAATTTTCTCATCATTAAGGTGATCAATAATTAATTGACTAACCATTGGAACAACCTCTTTAAAAACCTTTCTACCTTGCTGCATAAAAAGGAGATCTCTATCCAACGGTGAAGATTTTTTTGCGTTATTTAAAAATCCAAAATTATTTCTTATATTATTTGAGAATTGAGTAATACATTTTGTTGAAAGTATTTCAAAACAATTATCCGATTGAGATATTTCCTTTTTTTCAAGTATCATAGCGGTGCAAACATCTCCAAAAATAAAATGACAATCACGATCCTTAAAATCTAAGTGCCCTGAACAAATTTCAGGATCAACTATCAAAATAGTTTTTGCACTTCCTGACCGGATCATATCTGCTGCAGCTTGAATAGCAAATGTAGCTGAAGAACATGCTACATTCATATCAAAAGCAAATCCTTTGATACCTAATAACTCTTGAACTTCAATTGATATAGCAGGATAAGCCCTTTCAAGATTTGAACAGGCAGTTATAACCGCATCAACATCTTTTGGATTTTTACCTGCTTTATCAAGCGCTTTTCTTGCAGCTTTAATTGACATCTCAGCAAGAATTGATGGTTCATCATCACTTCTTTTTTCTAAAATAGGATGCATTATTTCTGGATCAAGTATACCTTTTTTATCCATAACATATCTATTTTTAATACCTGAAGCATTAAAAATAAATTCTTCGTTTGATAATTCCAAAGCAACTTTCTCACCGTGTTCTATTTTATTTTTATTTGTTAAATTATAATTTTCAGCATACTTATTGTAAGCTTCAACTAATTCTTCATTAGTTATAGACTCCTCCGGTGTAAAAACACCCGTACCACTAATTACAATTCTTTCCATATATCTAAAATAAAGCTAATTATAAAATTTTAACAGAAAAACATGATAAGGGTAAATTTTTTCATAAATGTCTCCTTTCTAATTTACTGTTGTAAACTACTCCACAGTAACAGATTTAGCTAAATTCCTTGGCTGATCAACATCTGTACCCTTTAATAAAGCTATGTGATAAGCAATCAATTGATTAGGTAGTGTGTAGACAAATGGAGCTGAAATAATATCAGTTTCATCAACTATAAACGTTTTAATTTTATTTTCTAAATTACCAATATTATCTAAACCACTCTCATCAGTAAGAAGAATTACTGAAGCATCTCTTGCGATTACTTCATTAAGATTTGAAACAGTCTTTTCATACAAAGTATTGCTTGGTGCCATCATAAAGACAGGCAAATCTTTTTCTAATAAAGCTATGGGGCCATGTTTCATTTCTCCAGCTGGATAACCCTCTGCGTGAACATAAGAGATTTCTTTAAGCTTTAACGCGCCTTCCATAGCAACAGGATACATTTGCCCTCTTCCAAGATATAATGTTGTTGTAATATTCGAGAGATCATGTGCAAGATTAATGATTTCTTCCTCTTTGTCTAAAGTATTAGAAATTAATCTTGGAATTGATAAAAGTGATTTAACATAATCTTTTTCAAGATCGTTGGTTAATGATCCATTTGAAGTACCGATTTTAATAGCTAAGCAAGCTAATACTACTAATTGACATGTAAAAGCCTTTGTTGATGCAACTCCAATTTCCGGACCTGCATAAATTTTCAAGGATGCATCTGAGTTTCTACACATTGATGAGTCTCCAACATTGACAATTGAAATAGTCTTCTGACCAAGAGATTTACAATGTTTTAAGGCTGCTAGCGTATCAGCAGTTTCACCAGATTGAGATATAAAAATAGTTAATCCATTAGATTCCATTGGAGGCTCCCTATATCTAAACTCGGAAGCTATCTCAACATTAACCTTAACATTTGTGAATTTTTCAAACCAATCTCTAGCGATTAAACCTGCATAATATGAACTTCCGCAAGCAACCAAAGTAACATTACTAATTGTAGAAAGATCATAAGGTAAGTCAGGAATACTCACAACGCCAGTATCCATATCTATGTAATTTGATAAAGATTTTGCTATTACCTCAGGCTGCTCATGAATTTCTTTAGACATAAAATGCTTAAAAATTCCTTTTTCAGATAAAGAAACGCTCTCGATAATGCTTTGCTTTTCTCTTTCAACTAATGCATGAGACTGATCAAATATTTCATAGGATTTATTTTTAATTATAGCGATATCGCCATCTTTTAAATAGGTAATGTTATCTGAATATGCGCTTAAAGAATATGTATCTGATCCAATATAATTTTCTTCCTTGGCTGAACCAATTGCAAGAGGGCTACCTCCCCTTACAGCAAATAATTTATTAGGTTCGCTTGTAATTAAAACGCCGAAGGCATAAGTGCCTCTTATATCACCCATAGTTGCCCTTATAGCTTCATAAGCACTTAATCCTGAGTTTATATACGAAGTTATAATGTGACAAACAACCTCGGTATCAGTATCACTAGAAAATTCAATACCCGCCTCAATTAATTGATTTCTGAGTTGATTATTATTTTCTATAATACCATTGTGAACGACAGCAACTTTATCCGTAATATGTGGATGAGCATTTTTTTCTTCTGGTGTACCATGAGTTGCCCAACGGGTATGACCTATACCTACATTTCCAGGTAAAGATGTGTTTAATAATTTTTCCTCTAAAAAACTTAAATTACCTTTTGATCTAACTCTTTCAATTTTTTCATTATTGATCGTTGCTATCCCTGAAGAGTCATAACCTCTATACTCAAGCCTTTTCAACCCTTCCAATAAAGTAGAAGAAACCTCTTTTTCACTAACTAAACCAATTATTCCACACATTTCTCTTCCTCTTTATTAGTTTTTTTTATTTTTTTGGACCAATTATTTATAAACTTTATAGGCGCTCTTGTTATGGCAAGAGAATTTGAGTCAACATCCTTAGAAATAGATGATCCAGCAGCAATATTTGCATCATTCCCAATATTAATAGGTGCAATTAACGAAGTGTTCGAACCTATAAAAGATCTTTTCCCAATTGTTGTTTTATGTTTATTAACTCCGTCATAATTACAAGTAATTGTTCCAGCTCCAATATTTACAGAGTCATGAATCTCAGCATCACCAATGTATGACAAATGACTGACTTTAACATTATTTTCTAAACTAGAATTTTTAAGCTCTACAAAATTTCCTATTTTTGAATCTCTACCAACATCAACATTATTTCTTAATCTTGCGAAAGGTCCTATTGATGAATCATTGTGAATAATTGAATTTTCAATTGAACAAAATGATTTAATTACAACGTTATCCTTAATTGTAACATTTTCTCCGAAAACAATATTAGACTCTATTTCAACATCTTTTCCGATCTGGGTATCATGAGAGAAAAAAACTGTTTCAGGGTCTAGAATTGTAGTACCAGCCTCCATAAAGCTATCTCTGAGTTTATTTTGATAGATCTTTTCAGCTTTACTTAAACCTTTTTTACTATCAACACCTATAGTTTCCTCATAATCACACTCCAAAAATGAAGATCGACCACCATTTTTATTATTGATCTCAATTAAATCAGAGAGAATATATTCTTTTTTTGCATTGTTATTATTTAAAAGGCTTAAATTTTCTTTAAGCTTATCTGCCTTAACGATCATTACTCCACCGTTACATAATGTTATATTTTTTTCTTCTTCATTGGCATCCAATGCCTCAACAATTTTTAATAACTTATTATTACTGACCAAAAGTCTTCCATATCGTCCAGGATCACTTGTTTCGAAACCTAAGACAGTTATGTCGCTTTGATCATTAAGATTAAGCAAGTCTTTTAATGTTTCAGTTGATAACAAAGGGGTGTCACCAAAAACAATCAAAACATTTTCTACTTCAGACAAATCTAAATCTTTAACACCTGCCTTTACGGCGTCTCCAGTGCCTAATTGATCATTTTGAAAAGCAAAAGTTAAATCAGTATAATTTGTTTTCAGAAAAGAGAAAAAACTCTCATTTTCCTTATTTAAAACAATCACTGAATCATTATATCCAGCATCATTTATATTATATAAAATATGCTCAATAATTGTCTTACCTGCAATTTTATGAAGTGGCTTAGGAATACTAGAGTTCATTCTAGAACCCTTGCCAGCAGCAAGTATTATAGCTATATTTTTTTTATCCATAATAGAAAAGCGCCTTTTAAATTAGTGTTTAATATCCAATGAATTGCTGCTAATTTGAAATAAACTCTTGTTTCATTATGTAACTTTAAAAATTAATTAGAATTTTGATATAAATAATTGATATAAAATGTTTTTTTTTCCATTTAAAGATGATAACCCAACAAAAAATAAACCTTTTATTTCATACTTAATTATTTTTTTATGCTGCATGATCTTTTTATTTCAATTTAGTTTATCTTCTCAGGCAGGATATTCGATTATAAAAACCTTCGGTGCAACTCCATATTTACTTACAAATGAGCTATTCCAATATTGGCATTCTATTTTAAGTTCAATGTTTCTTCATGGAAGCTTAATGCATCTAATAGGAAACCTAATCTATTTATGGATATTTGGTGACAATATTGAAGATGAGTTTGGTAGATTTAATTTTATAATTTTTTATATTTTATGCGGTATAGGTGCCGTTATAGCTCAAATATTACTTGATCCTCAAAGCAAAGTTCCAATGATTGGGGCCAGTGGTGCAATTGCAGGTCTTTTAGGCTCTTATATCGTTCTTCACCCAAAAGCTAAAATATATGTTTTTGCCTGGATTATTATATTTGTAAAACTTATAAAAGTTCCCGCTTTTATAGTAATAAGTATATGGATTGGCCTTCAATTTATGAATGTTTTTGATCAAGGGTCTTCAGGAGTTGCTTATTCTGCTCATATTGGAGGATTTCTTACAGGATTAATTTTAACTCCATTTTTCAAAAAAAATACTACAAAAATCTTTACACTAGATGGAAATAAACCTTATATTTCTGAGAATATTTCTGAAGAATTGGATAAAGATAGTATTTTAAGGCATATGCCCTCAAATAAGAAAAAAGAGAAAGAAAATAAAAATCCATGGGATTTATAAATGGAATATCTTGATACAAAATATTTTAGCTACGCAGACCCTAATGATCCAATTCACAAAAAAGCATTAATTAGATCTATAGAGTTTGTATCTGGTCAACCTTATCTATACAATATTTACAGAGAATATCAAAAAAATCCTGAAAGATGGGATAGTTTTTGGGATGGGTGTGTTGATTTATTAAAACTAGATGTTCAGTATGATAAGGAGAAGATAAATAATGTCCCTTCAAAAGGACCGCTAATGATAGTAGCAAACCACCCTTTCGGAGTTCTAGATGGATTGGTAATTTGCTGGCTTACAAATAAAATAAGGTCGGAATTCAAAGTTCTTACACATTCACTTTTATTAAGAGCGTCAGAAACAAAAGACTATCTTTTACCAATTGATTTTAGTGAAAGCAAAAATGCAATGATTACAAATTTGGAGACTAGAAAAACAGCCAGAAGCATTCTCGACAATGGCGGAACAATAGTTGTTTTTCCTGGCGGTACCGTATCAACGACTAAAAGATTTTATAACCGCACAGCACTTGATCCAAGTTGGAGGAACTTCACATCCAGACTAATCAAAAGATCAAAACCAACAATACTTCCATTACATTTCACTGGGCAAAACAGTTTCTTATTTCAAACTGCAAGTCATTTAAGTGAAACATTAAGGTCATCTCTCCTTTTTCACGAGGTAAAGAGAAGAATAAATACAAAAGTCCCTGTTATTATTGGAGACCCAATAAAATATTCAGATATTGATGAAAATTTATCCAACTCAGAACTATCCGAATACCTTAGAAATAAAACATACAAAATTAATCCATTTTGGAAATCAAAAGATGTTCCTTTGGGTAAAGATTTTAAAGAATTTTAGATTAGTCAATTAAATCTGGATAAGGATTTACAGTTCCTGACATATTTCCTGAACCACCATCATTATATAAAACTCCATAATGTCTCTCTGAAAATAACCATTCACCATTTACTTTAATATACTTATCTTGATAAACACCAATATTAAACATACCTGTAGAGTTACCTTGTTCATCCTTTTCTGCAAATTGAAGATGTTCAGTAATATACCATCTACCAGATGCCTTATCGCCATCAACTTCAACAGTACCATTTTGAATTAACTGTCCAGCAAATGGAAAACCTGACATAGCTTGAACCCATAAAGCAACTATATCTTTTTTTCCTTTAACAGGAGGCATACTGCTTAAATCCCATACTGCATCCTCAGCCCAAGTTGATGCCCAATCCGCTTCATCGCGCCTACATACAGCATCAGCATATTTCTCAACCAAATTTCTAATTTCTTCTTTATCGCTCATTTATTCCTACCTTTATGAAAAATCCGCTCTTGCAACACCTGTTTCATCATAGACAGGCTCTTCTTTAGCAATTTTGTATTTTGCTGAAAACGCACTTAATAAACCAACTTCATTAAGTGTAGCACCCATATTTTTATACCAGTCATCTTCAAAATGTTTTTTAAGAGATTCTTCGCTCTCCCATCTTTCCATAACCCAAATTCTTCCAGGAACATATGGATCTAATGTCCAACTATAATCTTGGCAGCCTTCTTCAGTTAACGCACCATCAATTAAAGGTTTACATCTTTTCATTAAATCATCAATTTTTTCAGGATCCACATCGAAAGTTGCAGTAATTATAATATCTGTTGCCATTCTTACCTCCAAATAAATTAATTGAAAAATATTAATGCATTAGAATATCAAAAGATAAAGACTTTATTTATTTTTTTAATGATTAAAAAAATTGTATTTATATATAAATAAACGAATCTGATAGTAGTTTTTAATGACTAATTTTTTTAAAAATTTGTTAAAACCTGAATCTGGCCTAGCAAAATTTCTTTTAATTGCTTTTGTACTTTTTTTCTTTTCATTAGAATTTTTACCTTTTCTTGAGCCTATCAAGAAATTCCTTGACGCTGATGAGCTCTCAATAAATATCGGTGATTCAAAGTTCTCTGCTTATCTAATTATTCAGGGAATTTTAATAATTGCAACGCTTCTGTGGGTTACTGGAATATTATCAGATATTGCAGCTAAGTTTGTAAAAAAAATACCAGGAATTAATTCAAATAATAGAAATTTAATAACCAAAGCATTACAAATTTTAATATATTTCATAGCATTTCAAGTAGGAATGAATTTTCTAGGAATAGATCTTACCGCTCTAGCAGTTTTTAGTGGTGCTTTAGGTATTGGTATAGGTTTTGGCCTTCAAAAGATTACGTCAAATTTTATAAGTGGAATTATAATTTTATTCGAAAAGACTGTTCAAAATGACGATTTAATAGAACTAAATGATGGAACATTAGGTTTTATTAGAAATACAGGTTCCAGAGCGTCACTTATCGAAACATATGATGGAAAAGAAGTTATGGTCCCTAATGAGGATCTTATCACTAATAGAGTAATCAACTATACTCACAGTAATAAAAAAGCAAGAATAACAATCAGCATTGGAGTATCATATGATTGTGATATTAAAAAAGCTCAAGAATTAATTTTAGAGGCTGCAAGCGAGCATCCTAAAACAGCTAAAGAACCCGAACCCTTATGTTTTTTGAGAGAGTTTGCAGATAGTTCAGTAAATTTTCTTTTATTATTTTGGATTAATGATGTCATTGATGGTCGTTATGGACCGCAAAGCGACGTTTTGTTCTCTATTTGGGAAAAGTTTAAAGAAAATAATATTGAAATCCCCTACCCACAAAGAGATATTCACATCAAAGAGAGTCTGAGCAAATAATGCTTAAAGTAAGAAATATCCTTCTGTTGTATTTTTTATTAATATTTTCTAATCAAATTTTATTTGCACAAATAGTAAACATGGAGTCTGCTCGAAAAGAAAATTTATCTGGTTTTCATTTTCAGGCTAATTTAGGATTAAATGGTTCAAGTGGAACTGTGGATAGAACAAATTATAGTGTTGAAACTAGGATAGATTATAATTCAGACAATTGGCAAAGATTTGGTGTTTTTTCTTACAAAAGAGAGGAAAAAGACGACTCAATCACCTCAAATAATACTTTCTTTCATTTAAGAGCTGTTAGAAAAGTTAATAGCTTATTATCTCTTGAAGTATTTACGCAACTTAGCGAAAAGCCTCTTCAAAAAATAAAAAGGAGAGAACTTTTTGGAGCAGGAGTTAGGTTAAGTCCTTATAAATCTATTAGATTAGGACTTGGTCTTTTCAATGAGAATGAAGAAAGAATCTTATCAGATACAAGAAAAACTACTAGATTAAATACCTATATTACAAATGATTTTAAGATTTCAGATACAGCAACATTTGAGTCAACGCTTTATGTTCAGCCTGATATTGATGATTTTTCTGAACTAAGATCATTTTTTGTTACAGGACTTAGATTAAAAATATCTGATAAATTTTCATCCATTATAAGTTATGAAAATACTTATGACTCTTCTCCTCCTCCTAATACAGATAAATCAAATTCATTTTATGGAATAAAATTCAGTTTTGAATATTAAATACTTATTAATTTTCAATATAATAGCGTATTAAATTAAAGTATTCATAAACTAAAGACTTGAATTCAGGGGTAAAATAAAAACTTACAAAAATACCTAATAGAAAACCAATTAAAAATTTAATCACAAATTTTTTTCCTTTTTTCTATTATAAATCTTCTTACTTTTTACAACTCTCTGATAAGTTGCTTGTTTTTGCCTTATAACTCTTGGTTTCTTAGGAGCTTTCTCTTTCATTATCTGAATTCCAAAGACCAGCCTCTTTGAGTCTTCTTCTTTTATTCTCGAAATAATCGATTAGGCTTGGGTTTAACGCGACTGCTTTTTTATAAAAATCAACTGCTTTATCAATATTCCCAAGGTATTCATGTGCCATACCCTTATTAAAATAAATTGCAGAAATATCCTCTAAATTATTTTCAAGAGATGCTTGGTATTTTTCAAGGGCGCCATTATAGTCTTTTAAAAGTAATAGACTATTACCTTGGTTTAAAAGGGTTTCAGCCCTCATGTTTTCATTATTATAAGCGATTTCAAATTGCTCTAAAGCCATTCTGGGTTTTGATTTATTATTATAAATAATACCAAGATTAATTCGGGTAGCATCATGATCTTTTTTCGAAATTGTATTATCAGAAAGGGCTTTTAAACAGGTAAAAACAGATGATTGAGTTGTGTAGCCAAATTTTGCATGTTTATAACATATTAAAGCATCACTACTACCAACTACTGTAACAGCAGCATTTAAATTTAAAGAGCCTAAAGACACCAAAAAAGAAAATATTATAATTTTTTTAAACATTATTTATCCTTAAAAATCAGTTGAGAAACCCTCAGAAACATGGCGTTCAGGCCAGAAAAACTCTAAATTCATATTTTTAATTTTCCAATCACCATTAATTTTTACATATTCTTCATCATATAAGGCAAACCATAAAAAATTACTAGAGCCTGGTTCAATATCTGATCCATCACTATTTTTAGTAATACCATCTAATAGATAGACCCTCCCTTTCGCAGTATCAGGGCCGGTAATTTTAATGAGATGATTGGTATTAACATGCATACTGACAAAAGGAGTGTTGAGAGTATCCTTAAAAGTCTCTTTATAATTGTTATAAATTACTTCTTTACCAACCCAATCACCATATGGTCCATATCCGCAAACTGCACCTTCTGCAAAAACATCCATTAATTTATCTAATTCTCTAGCATCCATATGATATGAATATCTCAATCTTAACTCTTTAATTTTTTCAATATCAATTAAATTTCTAAGAGACTTAATCTCCTCTGCAGATAAATTTTCTTCATTACTCATTTTTCTCTCCTTTTGAATATTGCTCATATTTTGCCCTACCTACTGAGTTAACCTTTATTGGCGGATGTATAAAATCCTTATTAGTGTTTTGTACAGGAGGTAAGAAAGAAACTGACCCAAATGATGTTTCTATAACACCTGGATTTGCTATAATTGACTTCCAACTATTCTTATTTGATGACATTTATCTATATTAAAATAATTTTCTAAATATTTCAAAGAATATCATTTTCTGTTAATTTAAAATTATGAGCATTACTAAAGAATTAGAAAAATTTAATAAATGGTATGAAACTGAACCATTTGAAGATTTTGTTGGTCCTTTTTTTTATAAAAGAAATACCGAAAATAACCACATATCTGCTTTTGAATGTAAAAAACACCACCTTAATGCTATGGGCACTCTTCATGGAGGCATGATAATGTCTTTTATCGATTATACAATGTTTGTAATATGTCTTGATAGCATTAAAGAACAGTCTTTTGTTACTGTATCTTGTTCAACTGAATTTCTTAATCCATCTATTAATGATAAAATTATCTATGGAGATGGTGAAGTTACTCAAGAAACTAAATCAATGATTTTCATTAAGGGAAGAATTTTTAATAAGAAAAATATTAATATATCGACTTTTAGCGGTATTTTAAAAAAAGTGAGACCTAAATAATAATTGGAATTACTAAAAAACTAGATACAAGAAAAGTTACTAAAATTCTTGTATTAACATATTTTTTCTGGGTTATTTTTTCTCTAAAAATATAGACGTCTATTAACAAGAGAATAATCAAAATCAAAATCTGTAAAAAGAAATAATTCCTCTCTTCCAAAAGCAAAAATCCAATAAAACTTAAAATTGTTAAAAAATTACTTAAAAGAAATAGATTAATTCCTAGGTTACTATTTGATAAAAAAATACCCCAATGACTTCCACAAATAAAAGAAATTATCGATAAACTATATATTGATAAAATAAAATTTATTTCTATTTGAAAAAATTCTTGATAATTAAATAATTTTAAAAGTGAAAAAAATATAAATGGAATACTTCCAAGAAAAATTAATATATATGGCAAATCTTCTTTATACATTTTGATTTTTATTTCTTCTGCATCTTTCCGAACAATACAGGACCTGATCCCAACATGATTTCCATTTTTTTCTCCATGAAAAATCTTTTTTACATGTTTTACAAACTTTTATTGGTAAATTTTTTTTATTCATTTTCTGACTATTAGACCTTGCTCATTTTTTTTCTTTCATTTGGGTCAAGATATTTTTTTCTTAATCGCAGGTTATTGGGTGTTACCTCTAATAATTCATCATCTTCTATATAAGCCATCATTTGTTCAAGTGACATTTTTTGATGAGGTACCAAAACTACTGCCTCATCTGCTCCAGAAGATCTCACATTAGAGTGTTTCTTCCCTTTTAAAACATTTATACCTAAATCATTATCTCGATTATGCTCTCCCACTATCATTCCCTCATAGACCTCTGTTTGAGGACCTAAAAACATTACTCCTCGATCTTGAAGATTAAATAATGCATATGCAACAGCAGAACCTGTCTCGGTTGAGACTAAAACACCATTTCTTCTTCCCTCAATGTCGCCTTTATAAGGTCCATATTCATGAAAAACTCTATTAATAACACCAGTACCCTTAGTGAGCGTTAAAAACCTATTTTGAAAACCAATCAAGGCTCTTGATGGCGCATGGAAGATAATTCTTGCCTTTCCTTCTCCTGATGACCGCATATCAACCATTTCACCTTTTCTTCTGTTCATATTATCTAAAACAGCGCTAGAAAATTCATCATCTACATCAATTGTTACTTCCTCAATCGGTTCTAGTTTATCGTTTTCTTTACCTAATTTATATAAAACTTTAGGTCTTGAAACTGTAAGTTCAAATCCTTCCCTTCTCATCGTTTCAATTAAAACACCGAGCTGTAATTCACCTCTTCCTCCAATTTCAAATGACTCTTTTCCACCAGCCTCAGAAAATGTTATTGCAACATTTGTTTCAGATTCTGCAATTAACCTATCTCTAATAACAGTTGAGGTAACTTTTTTTCCATCCCTTCCAGCAAAAGGAGAGTCATTAACAGTAATTGTTACGGACATTGTTGGGGGATCTATTGGTGTTGATTTTAGTGGTGTAACTATATTAGTATTGCAAATAGTATCTGATACAGAGGCTTTTGTTAAACCAGCAATACAGATAATATCGCCACAAAAAACTTCATCAACTGGGACTTTTTTTGTACCTTCAAACTTGAAAAGCTTTGTAAGACGTCCGTTTTCAATTAAATTTGAATTCAAGTCTATAGCTTTAACTGGATCATTAATTTTAGCATTTCCTGAAATTACTTTTCCGGTCAAGCATCTTCCTAAATAAGAGTCATAATCAAGTAGTGTGGCCAACATTGCAAAATTATTTTCTTTATCAACTTTTGGTTCAGGAACATGATCAACAATAAGGCTCATTAAGGGTTTTAGATCAACTGACTCATGGTTTAAATCAGTTACACACCATCCCGATCTACCAGAAGCATATAATATAGGAAAATCCAGTTGATCATCATCAGCATCTAAAGAAACAAAAAGATCAAATACTTCATTTACCACTTCATCAGGTCTTTTGTCAGCTCTATCAATCTTATTAATAACAACCATGGGTTTTAAACCGAGTTTAAGAGCTTTACCTAAAACAAACTTAGTTTGAGGCATTGGACCCTCAGCAGAGTCAACAAGTAAAATAACTCCATCAGCCATTCCCAAAACTCTTTCAACTTCACCACCAAAGTCAGCATGACCAGGTGTATCAATAATATTTATTCTAATATTGTTCCAAGTAATTGAGGTTGGTTTGGCTAAAATTGTAATTCCACGTTCTTTTTCAAGATCACCCGAATCCATTAACCTCTCATCAACCTGCTGATTATCTCTAAATAATCCACTCTGCTTCATCATAGAGTCTATAAGTGTAGTTTTTCCATGATCGACATGAGCTATAATAGCAATATTTCTAATTTCTTGATTCATTGTGACCTGATTTAATTTTTGAAAAGGTTTCTATATCTTTATTATAAAAATAGATAGTTTTTTATATGAAGCAATTTAAATACCATAATAAAATTATTAGAGTTAAAATCGGAAAAGCAAATAAAGATATTATTCTAAACATTGTTACTTAATCATAGAAATCATATATTATTGCAAGTAAAATATGTAAAAATTTAAAAAGGTTTTTATGGAAAAAGAAATATCAGAAATTGCCTCTCCATGTGTTGGTATTTGTGCCCTACATAAAATAGGTAACGAAACATTATGCGCAGGGTGCAAAAGAAATCCAGTTGAGATAAGAAATTGGATAAAATTTTCTAATAAAGAAAAAACAGATATTCTTGAAAAATTAAAAATAAGATAATTAGTATATAAAAGGGAGTGAAGAACCACATTCAATACATAAATTTCTTTTCAAGTCTTTGATTGGGTTTATATGATTGCAATCATAGCATGTAATGTGACCATCAATTTCTATTAGTTTTTTATTTTTCTTTTTTTTTAAAACCTTCATAAAACTATAACCATCGACGCACGTTGGAGCAGTATTTCATATATTCTTCATTGTATAACTTTTTTAATGCATCTTCTTCAGGTAAGATTTGAAAAATGGTTATGTAACAAACAAATAGTGGAAAATAAATTATTATTCCTAAAAAAGAATTAAAATAAAAACACCCTGCCAATAGTATTAATGTTAAACCTAAATACATTGGATTACGAGTATACTTAAAAATCCCTTCTGTCACCAAGGTAGTCGACATTTCAGGTTTTAGAGGATTAACTGTAGTTTCATATTTCTTAAACTCTTTGTTAGCTAAAAAAATTATTATAAAACCAGCAGCCAAAAATAAAAGAGGCAAAGCGCTTTGAAGAAATGGATGTAAATAAAGTATAAAAATATAATCTCTTGATAAATATGCTAAAAGAATTGCAATCAAAGTAACTATTGGTGGTGGAATTTTTGTATGCATAAAAACCTCTATACTTAGCCAATTATTATCCAAATAACATAGCTAATTAGTAGCCATAAAATTGAACCTGAAAATAATTTTAAGAAAAACATAAAAATCCTATTTAAAAATCTTGCGCAGTTGGTCTAAGAACTATCTCATTTGCTGCCACACCTGGCTTTTGTTTTAAAGCATAAAGTATTGCTTCAGCTATTCTTTCTGCAGGTTGTGCTAAATTAACATATTTTGCTTCACTTGCTAAATAATCAAGCATTGAGGTGTCTTTAATTGTTGTTCCCAATTCAGTTTCAAATGCCCCGGGAAAAATACACGTAACTTGCAGTTTACCAGCGCTTTCTATCCTCAGGCCTTCAGAGATTGCTCCAACAGCAAACTTTGTACCAGAATATACCGCACTACCAGGAATAAGTCTTTTTCCTGCAACGGAAGAAATATTTATTATTTGGCCATTACCCCTTTCAATCATGTGATTATAAACAGCGTCAATTGCATACAAAACACCTTTTATATTTACATCAATCATACTATCCCACTCATCAGTTCTGCCTTGCTCAATAAAAGATAGCGGCATAATTCCTGCATTATTTACTAATGAGTCAATTTTACCAAATGTATCAATACCAAAATTTGCTAAATCATTTACCTGTTGTTTATTTGTAACATCTGTAGCTTTAAAAATTGCATTTTCATTACCTAATTCATTGCATAAATCAGACAACCTATCTTCTCTTCTAGCGCCTAAAACTACTTTTGCGCCATGCTCAACACACTGTTTTGCTGTAACCATTCCGAAGCCAGAACTTGCGCCGGTAATTAAAATAACTTTTCCTTCAATACAACTCATAATAACTCCATAAAAAACATAACAATTTAATAATGGTTGTTAAAAACATACAAGTTATAATTAAAAAAATTTAAGATTTTTCTTTTTGACGTTTTTCGTATTCAGCTTTTTTTATTTTATAATCATCTTCACTAAGCGCATGCCAACCAATACAATTCTCAACTGGCGAACGACCACACCCACATTTTTGTGACTCTCCAATAGTAATCCCCTTATGTTCTATTAAAACAGGAAAAAATTATAACGATTCTTAAAAACTTATTAATTAAATTAAATTTTTAATTTTTGATTTAATATTATCAGGAAATTTAATAGGTCTTGAATTTTTATTTAAAAGTGCAAATTCTATCTTTGTAGAAAAAACTTTTTTGTCATTTTTAAAAATATCCTGATCAATTTTCAGTCTTACGCCTTCTATACCTTTAAATACAGACCTGACTTCAAGTATATCGTCGATTGATGAAGTTCCTATGAATTTTGATTTCATTTTATAAACCACAAAAAATTTAGGATCTTCAGAATCAATTAATTCCGAATGATTAATATCCAATAATCTTAAAAAATTTGTTCTTCCTCTCTCTGCAAATTTCAAATAATTTGCGTGATAAACTATACCAGTAAAATCGGTATCTTCGTAAAAAACTCTAACTTTAAAAAAATGAGTATTTTGTTTAATTATCCCCGATAAATCAGAATCCAAATTAATATCTCCCAAAAGAAAATAAACTTTCAATATAAATAAACTAATAAATAATGATGTTTAATGGTGATCCCGAGAGGATTCGAACCTCTGACCTACGGATTAGAAATCCGTTGCTCTATCCAGCTGAGCTACGGGACCACACTTTAAATTAAAACAAAAATTATATGAGTAACAGTTTAAATATTATATTTAGTTAAATTTAAATTAATATCTATTGCTCATGTTATTTTTATAAGTATTACTATCTTTTTCATTATCGTTATGTTCTTTAAAATCTTCTTCAATATGTTCTTTTGAGGCCGCTGCGTGAGCTTCAGCATCACCACAATGAGCAAAAACCTGATTAGAAAATAATAGAACTGATAACAATAAGCCA
>MDTD01035890.1_pt1 | contig 32798 bp, 28 predicted proteins | sample 811221 | NCBI WGS metagenome assembly MDTD01 (sample SAMN05326646, study PRJNA326480) | marine metagenome | isolation source: seawater | place: Pacific Ocean: South West | collected 2011
GTCGGATTCCCGATTCATACTAATGATGTCCTCGATCTCGGAAACTCAGGAACCGGCTTCAGGATGTTGATGTCTCTGTGCTCATCGCTGCCAATGGAGACTTCGATTACCGGAGACTCCTCACTGAGGTCTCGTCCATTCGATGTTCTTTCCAGCGCTCTCTTGGCAATGGGTTGCGATTTCGAGCGCTCAAATGACGGTTCAGTGCGGATATCTGGCCCCCCAAATTCCAGCAGTATCGAACTGGATCTGTCTAAAGGAAGTCAGCCACTCTCGGCACTGCTCATAGCGTCTCCATCAATGAAGGTGGAATTAGAGGTACATATCCACGGGAAGCCTGTTAGCAAGGGGTATCTAGATCTTAGTTATGAAATTGCGAATCTAACCGGGTCAGAAAATAAGTTCTCAGAAAATTCACTCACCATCAAGCCATGGGACATCGTTTTACCTGAAAAGGTGGAAGCCCCCCCGGAGAGAAGCCTTGTTCCTGTGATCATGCTGTTGGAAAGGCTGCATTCTGTCGATCTTGGAACCTCCATGCATTTGAATTCAAAACTTCTCGGGAATGCAATAGAATCACTCCACGAGAATGACGTGGAAAGTCTGGATCTGTCTGATGCGAGCGACCTCATTACGCCTGCGGCAGCACTACTTGCGATAGGAGCGGGAGGGACTATCACCGGCATAGGGCATGTCGGTCGCAAGGAATCTCATAGGGTTAAGACTACAGTAGAGCTTCTCTCGTCATTCGGAATGATTGTCTATTCTAAAGACGGCGGCATCATAGAGGTGCCTGGTGGGCAGACCTTGATCAGCCCTAAATTCAAGGTAGAGACATACAACGATCATCGCGTGGCTATGACGGCTCTTGCCCTAGCAAGTCGTGTTGGAGGGGTAATCATGGGCCATGATTGCGTCGGAGCCACTCACCCCAACTTCACAAAGACGCTGTTGAAATTATTGCAATCATGAAATGAGGCGATGTTGTGTACAACAGGAGCACGCTCAATGTTCATTTCCTCATGTTGCTGGTTGCCATCATTTGGGGGGGATCGTGGGCCATCGGCCGCATGCTTGCATTGTCCTTGCCCCCAGCCACGGGGGCGTGGATGCGATACATCGTCTGTATGTTAGCGTTCTACCTGTGGTTCTTCTACAGATCAGCCAGAGGCGAGCAAGTACGCTGGCTTCCTGATTCCAGAGATGCATGGGTGCGTGTTCTCCTCATTGCCGTTTTTGCAGTGATGGGGTACCAGCTCCTGTTCATGCACGGGATGAAGTTCACCGCCGCGGGAGACGCCTCGCTGATAATCACCATGAATCCCATATTCACGGTATTGCTCGCATCTCCCTTCCTCGGTCAGAGAATCACTGCAAGGATGGTCTATGGCCTAATCCTTGCCTTCATCGGGGTCGCAGTGGTGACGGGGTGGAGCCCTAACACCGATATCGCCCTGAATGACAGGCTGAAAGGCGACTTCATGATATTACTCGCAGCACTGTGCTGGGCCACTGCGACCAATATTACTCGTATAATGCTCGAGACTGAGGGAGACTACGGTGCCAGTTCCTCTGAAATTGTAGTGTGGTACTCTCTCGTTGGAACGGCCCTACTCACGCCATGGTGGCTGGCGGATGTTTACACAGGGGGTTTCAAAGCCCCCAGCAACGAGGATCTCTTGGCTATATTGTACCTGAGCATCCTATCCACCGTTCTGGCCTACATATGGTTCGTCGTTGGTGTCGAGAAGATTGGTGCGACCTCCGCCTCTTCCTATGTGTTTCTAGTGCCGCCCTTCGGGGTCCTCGGTGGTTGGCTGCTTCTTGATGAGCGACTGGGGGCCTCACTCCTGTTGGGATTCGCACTCATCGTACTTGGCGTGAGGGTCGTCCAGAGCGAGAGCGAGGCGGTGGGAAGAGCAGGTAGAAACCCCCTTCAGGATTAAATACGAACGGCCGGTCGCCGCGGACTGAGGGATTGAGATGGCACGCAAGCCAGCGAAGATGTATCGCCGGATCAAAGGCCCAGCCTATACCCGAAGGAAGTACACTGGCGGTGTACCTAACAACAGAATTCTCAGGTACCACATGGGAAACAGAACAGTTGCTGAAGCAGATGGCTTCGAGGTGATTCTTACACTAACCGCTGATGATTCCTGTCAAATTCGCCATACTGCGCTTGAAGCCGCTCGGCAAATCTCAAATGCCACAATTCGTAATGCAGCCGCTGAAACCGGCTATGCTCTGCGTGTTCACAAGTACCCTCATCACGTGATTCGCGAAAACAAGCAGGCCACAGGTGCTGGTGCAGATCGTGTTTCACAGGGAATGAGGCTGTCATTCGGCAAGAACGTGGGGACGGCAGCCAGAGTGAAGCGCGGAGAAGTTGTCATTTCAATACACACCAGACCGAACTTCTACTTGGAGGCCCGCGACGCATTGCGAAAGGCCAGCATGAAGCTACCAACTCCTTGCACGATAAAAGTCGTGAAGGGTGCCGAGACATTGAAGGGTCTAGTCTGAGACCGTACCACATGGGCGACCTTGATCCGATGAGAGTTTTAGAAGAGTCTCTGAAAGGTGCTCCGATCATTTGGAAAGGGGACTATCCCTATTTTATTCATCCAATTTCAGACGGGATCCCCAGAATGGATCCTGAAGTCCTGAAAGCTGTTTCAACCCTGATTGTAGAATCGACCAACTGGGAAGGCGTTGATCTGATAGCAAGCGTGGAAGCAATGGGCCTTCCACTTCTGGCAGCTGTTGGAGATGCCACGGGGATTCCGACTGTCGTGATTAGGAAGAGGTCCTATGGAATGGAGGGCGAGGTCGCCGTAGATGTTTCAACTGGATACTCCAGCTCAACGATATACATCAACGATATAATGCCCGGCGAGAGAATCGTAATTGTCGACGATGTGATATCGACAGGAGGGACCCTCGAGCCACTTCTCGAGAAGCTAGAGGAAATGGGGGTAATCCTCCAAGATGTCATAATTGCCATCGAGAAGGGCGAAGGTCGTGCAAGACTGAATCAGGAACGCCCAGAATGGCCAATACGGTCGTTGGCTCGTATCGAAATTGTAGATGGCGAGGTCCAGATGGCTGGATGATTGGAATCTTCAAGATTGATTATTCATCTCAAAAAGGTACCATTCCTATAATCCGAGAGTGCCTGATGGATTTCCTCCCGGGTATTCATGACAAATGGGCCATAACGCTCTATTGGCTCATTCAATTCCGGGCCTGCGAGGATCAAGAATTCAGATTCTGACCCGGATTTAATCAGAATTTCGTCACCATCTGAAAGAAGGGCTAGTTCGCCATCTTGAATTTGCTGTTTCGATAGTATTCCAAGCGGTATTGGATTAGCTTTGACTTGCATCCTATTTTCCAATGCTATCCTTCCACCGAATACGTAAATCATCCCATTCAGGCCCGATGCCAACTGCTGGGTCAAACGTGCTCCTGCATTCATTTTAACGTGAATGAGCGTGATTGGTATCTTTGTGTCGATTGATGAAGTTGTGCCCATGCACTCACCAGCGATAACTCTAGCCCAAACCCCATCTTGCTCTACAATTGGAGAATCGGATGATGGGACTTCCTGGTATCTCGGCTCCATCATTTTGTGAGATGAAGGGAGATTGACCCATATCTGGAAGCCGTGTGTTCTCCCTCCTGTTCTGAGGAACTCTTCTTGAGGCTCCTCGCAATGGATGATTCCGCGTCCAGCAGTCATCCATTGGACATCGCCTGGATTTAGCTCTCCGCTATTACCTGCGCTGTCCTCATGCCTCATCCTGCCGTCCAACAAGTATGTCACGGTCTCGAATCCGCGGTGTGGATGCCATGGTGCACCTAGTGCTTCTCCGGGTCCGTAATTAACAGGGCCCATTTCGTCGATCAACAAAAATGGGCTCATCACTCTCCCCATCCTGTATGGCCGACGAACCTTGAATCCGCCTCCTTCCCGGACTACATGAGTCGGAACGATCTCAGTAATGGCCCGAGCATAACTCATGTATTACGAACTCCGGATAATACGCTTAATTGCTCGTATTTTGATTCGATAAGAGCAGGGTGTTCACTTTCTGAAAAGAGGGATAAGTTGAATTCGATTGTGAGAAACCTCTTCGAATGATGAGGATGAATTGCCAGTAATCTATGCAACCGATGAAATAGGCGTCCATGGCCCGATCAATTGGCTGTCATCATGGACCTTGATCGTCATGACTTCGAATTGGATGATCTAGTAGCCAGAATAAAGGAGAATGACCACCGGCTGGTGGCTCTTCAGGTTCCTGAAGGGCTCAAGATGCAGGCTCTCGAGATGATGGATAAAATTGAGACTGAAACCTCAGCTCGAGTAGTTCTTTCTGCGGATCCTTGCTACGGTGCCTGTGACCTAGTTCACGACAAAATGCAAAACATCGGAGCTGAACTGGTGGCGCACATGGGCCATTCTCAGATGAATATCGATTCAGGCATGCCCACTCATTTCATCCCAGTCACGTATGAGGGGAGCCCTGAAATCGCACCGGTTCTCCCCTATTTACACGCTCATCGAGACATTGCCATTAATCGGATGAATGACTCATCTGAGGCAGTATTGTCCGAAATAGAGGGGGTGGATCGGTTTGAAGACATGGTTGGCAGAGTCGCACCGTTGACAGATACGAAACTCGGTTTAGTGGGGAGCATACAACATTTGCACTTACTACCGACCTACAAGGATCACTTTGAACAGGCGGGGTTTGATGTCACAATTCCAGTAGGTGGCGCAAGGTTGTCATTCCCAGGCCAGGTACTCGGCTGCAACTATTCAGGCGACGATCCTACGGTAGGGCATTACATATTCTTGGGAAGCGGAGATTTCCATCCGATTGGATTAGTATTGCATACCGGAAAGCCCCTCGCAATGCTGGACCCATACACTGGCGAGGCCAAGGAAATGGGCAAGGAAAGGATTGAGAGAATACTTAGACAGCGTTCAGGATTGATCATGTCTTCGATGGACAAGAATAGATTTGGCATATTGATAGGTGCGAAGCCCGGACAGATGAGGCGGAATTTGGCTCTAAGGATGAAGAAGAAATTGGAGAAGCATGGCAAGAAGGGTTTCCTTCTAGCAATAGAGCACGTGGGGCCCGAATTGATTGACTTCTACCCAGTCGATGTTTTCGTGAATACAGCATGCCCTCGAATAGCCATTGATGATGCTGTCAAGTATGCAAAACCGATGATAACTCCCTATGAACTCGAAGTGGCCCTTGGGGAGAAAAAATGGGAAAATGGATACCGATTTGACCAGATTCACTGAATGTGCCCTCTCCCCGGATATCTCTAAGAGCGGTGTGATACGAATATTGTCGTATGGCTGGCTACCTGGACCGTATAGGTGCTGGGAAAATCCTTGTCGATAGATCGCCGCTATCATACGATTGGACACCAAATACGCTGGTTGGACGGGATGACTCTCTGTCCGAGCTTGCATCAATATTTTCACAGATAGAGAATCCGGATACGAGTTGCAAGGCTGTGATAACTGGGCCGGTTGGGTCGGGGAAGACGGTGCTCACACAGGTATTTGCAAACGATCTCAGGAAGCACTTGGAAGGACGAAGGAAGATCGTGCATGTTCATGTTAACTGCAGAAATCACCCATCGGGCCCCCAAGTATTGCAGCAAATAGCAGTAAGCCTCGATGAGCGACACCCGGAGAGAGGTTTCAGTGCGGGTGAAATGATTCAGTCGATCAAACGGTATCTTAGAACACATAACGCGCATATGCTCCTTGTCTTAGACGAAGTAGATGTGATGATTCGAAGAGACAGCACGGATCTGATATACAGGCTGTTGAGGATCGACGAGGGTCAGAATGAAAGAGGCACTATGTCGATTATTTTAGTCAGCCAGGACGCTTCTCTTCTGAGGCTTTTTGAGCCTGCCATAATTTCTCGACTCGGCGCTAGTAGCAGAATGAATCTCCACCCATACAATAGGGATGAACTCCTTCAGATAGCTCGTCAAAGAGCGGAAGCGTCCTGCATCAAAGGTTCAATTGGAGAAGATGTTCTTGGGAAGATAGCTAGGTATGCCGCAGAATCTGGTGATGCGCGATTGGCGATAGAACTCTTGGAAGCGGCGATTATTCGGGCAGAAAGAGAAGGCAAGGGACAGGTCGAGACAGGAGACATACATCCAAGCAAAATGAGGAGCGCGTCCGTGGAGCCAAATCAGGTAGATGATCTATCTGAACATAAGAAGTTGATTCTACTTGCAATATGCAGACGACTGAAGAAGGAAGACGTGATATCGAGTGGAGACGCCTTGAAACTGTATCATGTGGTCTGCGAGGAGTTTGGATTTGAGCCACGGGGGTACACTACATTCTGGAAGCACGTGAAATCCCTGGAGCAATCTGGGATGATTGAGAGTCAAACAGCCTCGGCAACGAAGGGGCGAGGACGGACCCAGCACATCACCATGTCAAACATGTCGCCCGGGGTATTAGAAACACGACTTTCCAGCGTTCTATCGTCCAACTGAGGCACGATGAGGCTCCGAACCGCTCTTATAGGGGTCGAGTGTCGCATCGCCTGTCTCGGTGTGCGCAATGGCAGGTGATCAGTCTTTCAAGGGAGTACTCAACGATACTGATCCGAAGGCAAAGGGACGCTCATTCGCAATCGATATCACCGGTACAGGGTACAATCACTTTCTCGGGAAGAGAATCGGCGACACTGTTGATGGCATGTTTGTAGGAGATGGGGACCAGACCCTCACTGGATACACATTGGAAATCACTGGTGGGTCCGATACAACGGGAAGGGCAATGCGTCCGGACCTAGACGGAGGAGGGGTGAAGCCTGTACTAGTTAGCCCTGGAGTCGGATACAAAGGAAAGAGGTATGTGAATAAGAACAGCAAGATATACCGATACAAGTATGACGGCATAAGGAGGCGGAGAAACCTCAGAGGCAATGTAATCAGCCAGAGTACCCGTCAAATCAATCTCAAAGTAGTCGACTATGGCAAGCGGCCTCTCGGCGTGATCTTCGGACTAGAGGACGAGGCCTCCGCTGGATCCTCCGAAGAGGAGTGAATCGGCGGGAGATAAATGGCAACATCGCTACCATCTCAACCTGAAGTCAACATTGGCATGGTTGGCCATGTCGACCATGGGAAGACGACTTTGACAAAGGCTCTTTCCGGGGTCTGGACCGACACGCATTCAGAGGAAAGGAAGCGTGGCATAAGCATCAAACTTGGATATGCAGATACTGCATTCTACCGGACTTCTGAAGGTGAATTCTATCCCACGGGAAAGAAGCCCGGAGGAGAAGGCGATGATCCGAATGAGTTGGCAAGGGTAGTATCCTTCGTTGACGCGCCTGGCCACGAGACGTTGATGGCTGTGATGATATCCGGGGCTTCGATCATGGATGGGGCGCTATTGCTGGTTTCAGCCACGGAAACTTGTCCTCAACCACAAACAAGAGAGCATCTGGCTGCTCTTGAAATTGCAGGCATACAAAACATAGTAGTCGTTCAAAACAAGATTGACTTAGTAACAAGGGAAAGAGCAATCGAGTCGCATAGGGAAATCAAAGATTTCCTGAAAGATTCAATCGCTTCTGATGCGCCAGTCATCCCAATATCGGCACAACAGGGCGTCAATCTGGATGCCTTGATTGAGGCCATTGAAAAAATCATACCTACTCCTGAGAGGACTGATGAGGAGCATGGCCTGATGTATGTGGCCAGGTCTTTCGACATAAACAGACCCGGCCTAAGGCCTAATCAGCTGAAAGGCGGCGTAATTGGCGGAAGTGTCGTCAAAGGCTCATTTTCTGTGGGGGACGACATACTCATCGCGCCGGGAAGGAGGATAACAAAGGGATCCAAAACAAATTGGGAGCCGATTAAGACTCGTATTCAAGGGATCAAGGGAGGGGGTCTTTCACTTGATTCGGTGCACGCTGGGGGCCTCTGCGGGATATCTACACCTCTTGACCCGATGGTCACAAAGGCGGATGATCTTTCAGGCCAAGTTATGGCAAAGGAAGGGGAGTTGCCGCCTGTTTGGACGGATCTTAACATTGATCTGGTTCTACTGGATGTCATGGTGTCCTCGTCCGGTGAGGCCCCGGAAAAGGTTAGGCCGCTTCAATCAGGGGAGATGTTGATGTTGAATTCGGCTACTGCCACTAGTGTAGGTACAGTATCGCAGATCAAAGGGAAGAATGCCAAACTAAAGTTGAGGCTCCCTATCTGTGCAGAAGTTGGAAGCAGGATAACGCTGTCTCGAAGAATCGGTTCGAGGTGGAGGCTGATTGGGCATGCAGCCATCAAGGAGTGATATGCCTGTCCGGCCTAATAATAGACGCATGTGGTTGGGCAGCATTAGTCGATGCTAGATTGAATCTGGATGTTGCCATGGCTCCGATTATCGGTTCGCCGAAATTGTTGGTTCTAGACTCTGTGGCAAGGGAGTTGGAGAGTCTGTCGAATAAGAGGAGCGGCCTATTGCTGGATCTACTCGAACAAAGATCGGAGAGAATGCCTGACATTGAAGGCATGAAGCATACTGATGATATGCTCGTGAAGGTGTCAGTGGATAGCGGTTGGCCGGTACTCACTGTAGATAAGCGATTGAAAGAGAGGTTAGTTAGCGCTGGAGGTTCGTATATCGAAGTTACAAGCGGATACTCTCTGAGGCTCGTTGATTGAATCGATACAAATCGAAATCTTAGTTTTATCTTATTCCATGAGGCTGCTTATGGCAAGGTGAACAATCGATCGTCGTCATGCCCATCCATCAATCCAATCCTCACAGCTGAGTCGATCCATGCATGTGCGTAATTCACTGCTCCGAAAGCTCGAATCAGATCTCCCTCAGACAGGAAATACTCAGCATCTGAGAGATAGTCATCGAACATCCTCATCATGGATTCGAGGTTCTTCTCCTGTTCGTTATCCAGATCTTTTGGGGTCGCCTTCGCACGTGCTTCTTTTGATATTGCGATGTATCCGGAAACTCGTTCCTTACTTAGGGTCGTCTTTTCATGGTTATCTGAGGGCATCGGAAGCCTCCTTACTTATTCTGAAATATCGTGTTCTCCCTTCCTTCCTTACAATCAAGTAACCGTTTCTCTTCAGTTTATTGAATATCTGTGACAGCCTTGGACGGCCGACCTCGAGTCTTGCTTGTATCTCCGGGTCTGAAGGGGATATATCGCGTACCGATGAGGCTGAGAGCACTATCTTCTCTGCTTGTGTGAGGCTTCTCGAGTAGGACATTACGAATGCCTCTGGAGCTTCCCATGAAGGCTCAGAGATTGATGAAAATGATATCTTGGTAGGTTGCGTCTCTTCTTGAAATGAATTCGGCCTGGAGTCAAGGTAATCGTCGAACTGTATTTCTTGGCGTTCCTCGACAGGAGGAGGCAGGTTGGCCTCAAATTGGCCATCAACAGTCCATACGGCCTCTTCAGTTGCCAATACTGGCGTATTGTCTGGAGGGTTTTCATCGGAGCGGAACAGTGAGGGTTCTATCTGCACCCTTGATTTCACTCCATGGGGTTCCAGTGGCTGTTGGCTTGCATCGATGACACGGTTTCCATCGCCGCCTACTGGCATCTCAAACGTAGCGGTGCTTGTTCTCCTGTAAAGTCCAGAGAAAGAGCCCCCTGGTGATTTTTCTACAGGGGGTTCTGGAAGCGGGGGAGGCTCTGTTCCTGGTTCCATCCAGATAAATCCGCCATCAGCAGGCTCAGGCACATTTTGTGGCTTGATATCGGGTATTTCCGCAGCCTCATCTTTAGAAGGTTGGATAATTTCATGTTGTTCAAGTGTTTCAGTTGGTTCTGAAATATCCATTGGCGGTTCTTTCTCTTGATCGTCTAATGTATTGGAGATTGACTCCGGGCGATTTTGATTTTCTTGTGGTTCCAGTGAACCTGATAGATCGGTTTCTATGTCTGCGTCTGGTACTGAATCAAACTGTGGCAACCCATATTCGTAGATTGATGATATCGCACCTGCTACAGCCGGCTTTTGCTCCGATGGATTCTCAGCCACATGAGGGGTTTCGGAATCAATAGCCATAGGAGCGTCCGACCAACGCACCAAGCGTTCCAAAGAGCCTTGGCTACCCTTCATGCCCCTACTCTCATCAACAAGGCCTCTGAGCGTTCGAACTACAGCTCTTGGAAGTCCTTCTGTCAACTCGTGAATCTTTTCTAGAAGAAGTGGCCGTATTATCCATCTTTGTCTTGCAGCACGTGCTATTCTCCTATCAACCAGCAATTGAATCTCAATCTGCTCGAGATTTTTGAGAGCATATGGTGTGTCGAAAATCTCCAGTGTTTCCTCATCTAACGATTGCAGTTGCTTTGGCAGCATGGTAAATACAACAAGCGCCCTCATCTTCTGCATTATCTGAGCAATTCTAGGTATTACTCGATCTACTTCGACATTATATGGTAAATCAAAGGCTATGAGCGGGATTGGGCCATCCTTCCTTTCCAACTCTTCAGACAGTTGCAATATTGTCTCTGATACCACGGATGGCAAATTGTGGCTCAAGAAATGCGCTGCAGTTTGGGTGACCATATTCTTCACAGGATCTCCATCCATTGGCCAATAATCGCTGATGAAGGGATGCGGTGTCTGTGAAGCGATTGCATTCAACAGAGATGTGCGCCCTGATCCTCGTGCTCCTGAAATTATGCACATCCTTGGAGAAGCTGAAATCATGTGTTCTCGGCATTCAATTACAATGTCGTCTCTGCCGATCAGATCTTCTGCTTGACCAATGGAGAGAGGCCTAACTTCAAACGGATTGCCACTTAGGCTGGGAAGGTCCAACAGAGACGGTTGTCCTTCCATGTATCTTGGCTGTAGCAAGTTGTCTTTAGTATTAACGTATAATTACGCAAATTTAATTGATATTAACGTATTAATTTGTCTTATTTTTCTTAAAATATCATAATTAGGCTATTTTTAATGATTTGTTAACGCTTTGTTAACGCATTGTTAACGCATTGTTAACGCATTGTTAACGCTTTTAATTTAAATTAACGCTTTTAATCTGATCACATTATGCTGAGATCTAGCTTTATGGATTGAAATGGGGGGGTCTCATTACATGCTAATCTGTTCGTAATTTTCCGCATTCCTTACAACCAATCAACCGAACCCAGTCCCATGCCAATCGAAGATAGTAGGATGCCGGGCTTCCATCGCCTATCGCCCAAAGAACGTAGAGAGAAGCTCGCTGAGGCCGCTAACCTTGATGGCGATCACCTGAAAGCCTGGGAGGCGGGAACTCTGGATAACGATACTGCAGATAGGATGATTGAGAATGTCGTGGGCACCTATGCCCTACCTATCGGTGTTGCCACCAATTTCGTAATTGACGGGGAGCACTATGCTATCCCATTCGTAGTTGAAGAGGCTAGCGTGGTGGCTGCTGCTTCAAACATGGCTAAGAGATGCCTTTCAAATGGCGGTTTCAAATCGAATAATGATGATCCGATAATGATTGGTCAGATACAAGTTGTTGGTCTCGATGATGCTGATTCCAGTGCAGAAAGAGTGTTGTCTGCAAAAACACAAATCATCGATATGTGTAATGAAGTGGATCCTATCCTTGTTAGATTCGGAGGGGGATGCAAGGACATTGAAGCACGGCCAATTGAGACTTCTTCTGGGCCAATGTTGATTGTGCATTTGCTAGTTGATTGCAGGGATGCAATGGGTGCTAACGCCGTTAACACGATGGCAGAAACAGTTGCACCCAAAATAGAGGAGTTGACTGGCGGTACTGTAATTCTTAGGATAATAAGCAATCTCGCAGTTCATCGCTTGGCACGTGTTTCAGCTACATTCACTCCAGAAGAAATGTCGGATAGTGGGAGTGATGCATCTCAAGGATCTGAAGTGATTAAGGGGGTAATACAGGCATATCACTTCGCAGCTGCCGATCCATTCAGGGCTACTACGCACAATAAAGGCATAATGAACGCTATTTCTGCCGTTGCTATAGCGTGTGGGCAGGATTGGCGCGCCATTGAATCGGGAGCGCATTCTTACGCTGCATATGGTCGGACGTATGGATCGATGACTGAATGGAGCACAGATCCAGATGGTAATCTTGTAGGGTCTATCGAACTACCAATGGCTGTTGGTCTAGTAGGTGGGGCGATACGTATCCACCCGGGGGCAAAGGCGAATGTTGCACTACTCGGCGTGGAATCTGCGAATGATCTTGCAAAGGTCATGGCTGCAGCGGGTCTTGCTCAGAATCTAGGGGCTCTCAGAGCATTGGCTACTGTTGGCATACAAGCTGGTCACATGAAGCTGCATCTTCAGAATATGATAGTTGCCGCAGGTGCAGAGGAAGCGGAAATAGAGGAAGTTTCTGCACTTGTAAAATCAAGCGGAGAGAGGATAACCATGGCTGCCGTAGAAAAGGCGCTTGAAGAAATAAGGAATTGATTTGAGATTCTCACTCTTCTTCGTCTGATGGCCCATATTCCATAATAGTGGCCTGGCCGCCACTCAATGAAGCCGCGAGTTCGGCGCCGGTCATTCCTGCATCTGACGCCTGCTTCCTGAACCATGCTCGTACCTTCGAAGATTCGACATCGGGGGCGCCAAAATATTCAGCGAATCTTCTCGTTGTCATTAGGCGTCTAGTCGATCCATCACGACGTCTGCTAATTAGGCCCATTGCAGATAGTTCACGCACGTGATCGTATGCCCTTTGGCCCAACATGCCAACCAAAGTCGATTGCAGCATTGGCTGGTGGTATGCTATCAATGCGGCAGCAGGCATCAGCCTCTGGGGTATATCTGGACGCACTCCCCCGGGCATCCGATCTGAAAGGCTGGGTTTCACCTCCATTATCCATCTCCCCGATATCTCAGATACCTGTAGTGCTCCTGACCGTCGACGCGACAGTGTTGCCTTGAGGTTAGAAAGCGCTTCCTCGACCAGTGCCTCGTCTTCCTGGGCAGCGAACGCGATCTCCCCCACGGTCATTGAACGGCCGGCACCAAACAAGATTGCTTCCAGAATCGTGGAGAGTTCGGGCTGATCCATCAGACAACCTCCTCGATTTCAGGAGGTGGATGCAACCTCGAAGATAATTCCTCGAAATCGGATTCATCCGGGTAAAGATCGGTCAGAATCACTGAACCATCAATCGCATCCTTCTGCTCGATTGAGGCATAGCCCCGGTTGACCAGGAATAGTGTTGCAACCATTGCCGCGACCTGTGCTTCAGCATTGGCCTCCTCGCGTGTTGTACCGCTTTCCATGGATCTATCGGCTAGCTCCTCGGATATGGCTGAAAGAGTGCAGGTTTGATCCTCAGGATTTGTGCGCATTCGCATGGCCTCCCAAGTCCTTCTGATGTCTCCCTCCAGATCTTCGACATGCAGGCTCCCACTGAATCTCTCGCGTGCGATTTCAAGTGATGCCCTCCGCTGCTCAGCGATCTTTAGACGTAAGGTCTGCTCTTCGGATATCCTGCTTGCAGCTTTCAATCCCATCAATAGTTCTCCGAGAGTAACTGGTCGCCCCTCATCCCTCTGAATTCTTCCAGCAAACATATCTGGAAGTTGTTCGTTGTGAGTTCCTGTAATTATTCCAACTGAGAAATTGTAATCATTATCATCGAAATCAGACTCCCAACCGCCATCATAAATCCAAGGTTCATCGACTTCATCCTCGTGATTTTGTCTTTCTATGAGGGATTCCGCCTGGCCTCTGAGCACCTGCCATGCCATGCGAATGAGGCGGCCGCATGTGGGTAAATCGATGTCCTCTGCATTTTCGATTCTTGTTGAAAACATCTCAAGGAAAGCGGATAAATCGACGGCCCATGGATCTAGATCCTTGTCTTGAAATAACTGCAATACGAGTGCTACTGATCTATCAAAAGGGTCATTCAGAAATTGGTGCTCGGCCTCTTCCATCTCAGCTAATTCTAGTATCCTATCCAGGTAGGCACTGGTCTCCAAGTCTACCTCGTCAGTGATTAATCGGGCTACGATATCATCGCGTAGGGCCTTCGCATCAAGGATGCCCATGTAACCTCACTCCGTCTCCAACATCTGTCCCATGTCTTCGTCTCGTACGGTGGAATCAATCGATGCAGCGGGATTCCTTTCACTTCCATCGTCTGCTGCTTCAGCGCGGTCTCGTAATTCTCCCAAAGGATCCTTCTCTCCTCCCTCGATGCTTTCAGGGTCTACCCCTGCGCGTTCCATCACTCCTCCGATAGAGGATAGCGCGTCAATAGGTTCTGGTACGATTGGTCTCTTTGAAGGGTGAGGGAGGTTTTCTGGTAGCATATCTGAAGTTGATGGGGGGCCTTGGGCTTCCATTTCTTTCTCGAATGCTTCGCCGAGAGCCAATGCGGCCTCTCTGTTGAAATCGGTAATTCTCCTGCTTACGCCATCTCCAGCATGTGTAATTCCAACGTGATGATTGGCCATTGAGAGGCTAACTTTCCTCAACGTGACCATGATGAATTGAGCGGCCTCACTTCGCCGTCTGCACAGCATTGCAATGCGTTGACAATTGAATGGATCTAGATTTTGGTCCACCTCATCGAAATAATAGAATGTACTTGGCTCAAAATCCTGGATCGAGAAAACAAGTGCTAGTGCAGCCATGGACTTCTCTCCGCCGGAGAGTTGCGATCTTCGTGTTTTCTGACTCTTACCCGGTGGGACACAGTCCATCTCCAATCCGCCATCGAAGGGGTTTTCTGGATTCTCAAGCCTCAATCTCCCATTGCCGCCTGGTTGAAGGATAGCATATACCCTCGAGAAATTCTCACTGATGTGCTCAAAGACCGCGAGGAGCCTGCTCTTTCTTTCATCCTCGAGTCTGTCTACGATATCAACGAGCATATCGCGCCTCTTCCTAAGTGTGGAGCCGTCTTCGATGAGTTGCTCTATCCTATTTGCAGTCTCATCATACTGTTCGATTGCCAGCATATTCACATCGCCTAGACCGTCGAGTTTCCTCTCAATCTTTGATATGAGTCGTTCAACCTCGACCAAGGTTGGCATCTCTTCATCAGGGCGGGGGATTTCGATTTCCTGATCGAGAAGTTCCTGTTTCAGGTCCCTTGCAGCGCTTTCAGCCGACATGATGCCGTGATTGAGTGCGTCAATTGTGACTTGTATTCGTTCCCTCTCGGATCGTTTGTTCTGAGCCTCGGTACGAGCTTGTGAACGCTCTTCGATGATTGAATCTCTCCTAGATGAGAGGATACCGAGTTCCTCGCTTGCGTGTTTTGCCCTGGATCGGAGCTCGGAGAGTTCAATTCCAGCATTTGCTGCCGATGAATTGATTCCTTCTATCTCCTTTCTTTGTGATTCGCATCGCTCAATGAGACGGTTTTTCTTTTTCTCGAGTTCGGTGATTCTACCCTTTAGAACGACGAGGCTGACGTCGGCTGATTCTACTTTTGCAATGGCCTGCTGTCTTTTGACTAGCGCCTTGCCTTTCTCAGTCTCAGCCTCGGAAAGAGTTCTTGAGAGGTGGTCTGGAGATTGCTTGAGGAGATCTTCACTTGCTGCCTTCCGCGCGTCTACTGCTTCTTCGAGGTGTTCCTTCGCCGCGATAAGATCGGATGATGCCACTCTTCTTGCCGCCTCACATCGCTCTAACTCGGACCTCGCGCTTTCCAATCGCTTTGAGATGTTCTTCACATCGGCCTCTGCTCTATCCAGATCGGCCTTCCATTCCCTGACACGGGACTCCGACTCGGAGCCTGAAAATTCTGCAATTTTATCAGTGAGTTGCTGAACTGAATCCCTAGTTTCCCTGAGAGCAGCTTCCACAGTGGCCCTCACTAAACTTGCTTCATTCACAGCACCCTCTAACGGTCTGAGTGAAAGAGAAGGGTCGGAAGGTCCGAAGGAAGGGCTGTTTCGAGATGATGACCCCCCTGTCATGGCGCCGCTTCCTTCCACTATGGATCCATCGAGAGTGACTAATCTGACTCCGCCCATATTTCTCCGAGCAACGTCAAGATTCTCCACAAGCAGTGTGCTCCTACTTACAAGATGGATGGCATTTTCGATTTCTGAAGGATAGTTCAAGAGTTCGTGCACAAAACCGATTACCCCTGGATTCCTGGCAACCATCAGAGATCTGCCCTGAGGGCGTTGCCTTCCCAGTCGATTGAGTGGCAAGAATGTGGCTCTTCCGCCACCATTTTTCTTGAGCCAAGAGATACAATCTGCTGCGACCTGATCGTCTTCGACCACGATGCTCCGCATACCTCCGCCAAGTGCATGTGCGATCCCCTCCGCATGATTGTCATCTTTCGGAGATGCCAGTTCTGCAATGGAGCCAAGTATGCCCTTCACAGACCCCTCCTGTCGAAGTCTGGTCAATGCTGCAGCGACCGCTGCTGAACCATGTGTCTGGGCATCTAACCTGGCTCTTGCCTTCTCAAGTCTCATCTCGGCCTCCCTGTATCTTGAGTCGGCCCTGTCTCTATCCTCGCGCAGCTGTGACTCGATCTTTCTCAATCGCATCAATTCCTCGCCAAGTTTAGCTGGATCGTCTCTATCTGCCTCGATCTGCATGTCTTCGCCATGTATCTCCAAATCATCTCTGAGAAGAGTAGCCTGCTCATACTCCTCCTCGAGAGAGGCTACTGCCTCCATGGCGATGGCCGTAGCTTGATTGGCCCGATCAGAAGTTAGCGTAGCATTCGAATGGGAATCTTGTGCGGCGGTCACTGCATCGCTTGCCTTCCCAAGTGCTCTGCTAAGGTCCATCTGAAGTTTGCTGCCTGTTTCCAGAGTGCTCTTCGCCTCTTTTATGGAGGCTTCATATTGCTCAATCTCAACATCTGCATCTCGAATATCATCAGAGGCCTCGGCCTTTGACGCTTCATGTTCATCGATGGAAGTCTGAACGCGGTTGATCTCATCGATATCAATCTCAAGGTCGATCTGTGCCTCTTCAACAGATGTTTCGAGATCACTTATTCTGTCCTTTGATCTCTCTATCTCTACCTCAAGAGCTCTCATCTTATCTATGATTTCACGATTTTCGCCCGTTGAAAGTTCCTCTATCTGCCGACCTACCTCGGCAAGTTCCTCTTCCAGGGAAAGTAGGTCTTTCTCCCTCTGGCGCGCTTCTTCGAGGAGTGCGTGTGATCGTGTTCTATATCCTTCTTGCTCGGATCTCAATGCATCGGATTCATGTATTTTGGCAAGATATCTGCATTTGGATAAGGCTGCACGATTGAGTTCGAGTTCGTCTTTGAGATGCTTGAATCGTAACGCTTGCTCGCGCTCCTTGCCCAAGCTTTCGAGTTGCTTCCTTTGATCAGCTTCGAAAAGGTCTATTGTCTCCATTGATCCTTCGACTTGCTTTCTTTGTGCGGATGCCTTCCGTATGTCTTCGTCATAGGCGGTTACTCCTGCGACGTCTTCCAAAATGGCCCTGCGGCGATGGGCGGTCATCGTGGCAAGGGTCGTCACATCATTTTGTAGTACGACATTGTATCCGTCTCCCCTGAGACCTGCTTCTTTGAGAATTCTTCTGAATTCTCCAGAGGATGTTTTTTCGTTATTTATCCTGAACTCGGATTTCGGATCGCCTCTTTCTGTGAGTCTGACCGATCTAGTGAAAGCTACTTCGTCAGAATCCACCCTCAGTTGTCTAGAGCCATCAGATGATTTTGGATTGGTAAAAGTCAAAGTGGCGGACATTCGCTTAGCTGCTCTCCCACTATTTCCCCCGTTGAATATGAGTTGTTTGAGATTCTCGGCTCTGAGTGCCTTTGTCGATCTGGTACCCAGGACGAATTGTATGGCATCCCCGGAATTCGATTTACCGGAACCATTTGGGCCCGTTATAGCAGTGAATCCGGATTGGAATGGGATGGATACTTCTCCTCCAAATGACTTGAAGTTGAGGACGTCTATCCTTACTAATCGCATTTCCCAATCCCCACAAAGCGGTTTTTTCCACCACTTCAGACACGAAGCGGCTCTCGGCGGCATTATCAACATTGAGTATCAACGAGGGCGCAGCATATCGATTAGTGGGGTTGATTGTAATCACCGTTTTTTTTTCCCTGCCAAGGTTCAATTCAGTGGGTCTCTTGCAATTAGCAATGGGGAGCATGCGTGGCATTGAGTTCGATGTCGTGATTGTCGGCTCTGGTATCGCCGGATTGTTCACTGCACTGAGGTGTACGCAGAGGGGGCTAAGTGTGCTAGTAGTAACAAAGAGCAGGATCGCATCGTCTTCGACCAATTGGGCTCAGGGTGGAATCGCTGCAGTTCTGGATGTGGATGATGAAAAAGCAATAGAAGCCCATGTCCTAGATACGATATCGTCTGGAAAAGGCCTCTGTGACGAGGAAGTGGTTCGCTCGGTCGTAAGTGAAGCCGCCCACAGAATATCCGATCTCGTATCTTTTGGCGTGGGGTTCGATAGTGGGATTGACGGGTATCACAAAGCAAGAGAAGGTGGCCACTCCGAGGCTAGAATTCTACATGCTAAGGACCGAACAGGTGCAGAGATCGAGGGTGCGTTGGAAGCGGCGACGTCCGAGAAAGGCATGATGGGGCTCGTCATAAAGGAAGATTGGATGGCAATCGACATAATTCAGAAAAAGCATGGTGATCCATTATCAGGAGTCTGCGGGATATGGTGTCTAAAGTCGGATGGTCTGGTCGAGACGATACGCGGATCGGCGGTAATACTTGCCACAGGAGGCTGCGGAATGCTGTATAATTCAACAACAAACCCCACGATTGCAACTGGCGATGGCGTTGCGATGGCGTCGAGATGTGGTGCTGATATTCGCGATATGGAATTCATACAATTTCACCCCACGGCATTGGAAGGTCAAGAACGGCCTTTCCTGATTACTGAAGCAATGAGGGGGCATGGAGCAGTCTTGATGACTGTAGAAGATCACATCAGATGGCGTAAGGAAGGCGGATCGGTCGCCGATTGGTCCTACATGAAGAAATACTCTCCAATGGGCAGTCTGGGGACCAGGGATGTGGTAGCAAGAGCGACTGACGCGGAGCTGAAGATGAGTGGTGAATCGCACGTTCTGTTGGTAACCGAACATCTCGACGTGAACTCTTTGCGTGACTCATTCCCGACGATATGCGAACGTCTTGAAGAGCAGGGATTGAGCCTTGGGCCGGATCCGATACCCGTTCGCCCTGCTGCACACTATCTCGTCGGTGGGATATCTGTCGATCGATTTGGCAGGAGCCTGAAAGATGGAGAAGTTATTCCAGGCCTATATGCCATTGGAGAAACAGCCTGCACAGGGCTCCATGGCGCCAATCGTCTCGCTTCGAATAGCCTTCTAGAAGCGGTGGTTTTTGCTGAAAGATGCTCAGAACATGTATCTGAGTTCGCTCCTGAGGTGAATAAGATCGAACATATTCCAGATTGGAGGGCTGAGGGACTGTCTGAGTTGATTGAGCATGCTCCTCTTGGAACTGATTTACTCGCCCTCAGGAATATGATGACGCGCGATGTTGGACTTGTTAAGAGCGATTCGAGACTTATGAGAGCCAGGCGGAGGGTGTCACATCTAGAAGATGAGTTGGAAACCATATGGAGAGGGAGTCTTCCAACCAGAGAGCTGGTTGAGCTTCGGAATCTGATCATATGTGCTGGACTCATAATCGAATCTTCAATTAAAAGAAGAGAGAATGTCGGTCTACATTACAACATTGACTTGGAGTGATGTCTCATACGGAATTCGCAGTCTCGATTGCTTTCACCAATGCGTAGAGTGTCGAATTTACAGGCACTGGAACTCCTGATATCTCGGCTTCTTCGGATATACGACCGCAGAGTGAATCGATTTCTGTTCTTCGTCCGGACATTAAATCCTGAAGCATGGAACATCGATTGTTCGATGTTGACCTTATCACCTCGATTACCCTGCTCTCAATATCAATATCGGGAAAATCAACTCCCTTACTTCTTGCAACTGTTGCTGCTTCGGATGCAGCTGCCAAAGAAAGTGAAAGGAGATGCGGGTCCGATTCTATCATCCCGTTCTCCAGACCTGCAATCGCACAAATGGGATTTATTGCAACATTGATAATCGCCTTCATCCATATCGAAGAGTTGAGGTCTGGGGACCACGATGGTTTGAGATTGGCATGCTCGAATGCCTGAATCAGTGATGTTTCAATCTGTCCGGGGGACTTGCTCTCAAGGGATCCTAGAGTTATATCTCCAAAACCAGCCCAATGTATCCCTCCAGACTCGTCTTTCCAAGCGCCATGAGTAGTTGAGCCCCCTAGCACTCTTTCTTTACCGATAATCCGGTTCAATTTCTCGACATTTCCTAGGCCATTCTGTAGGCTCAGAACCATGCCAGACGGAACGAGCAAATTACGAGCAATCCGACCGAGTAGCTCAGTATCTCCAGACTTTCCGCATATTATTGCGATATCAATCGAGTCGGATACTTGGGATGCTTCTTCATCTATCGTTGTATCCACTACCTCAAATCTACTTGGTGGGATCATCTCGATTGGACCATCGTGATGATGCAGCACCAATCCCTCAGCAGAGAGTCGAAGTGCTGTTTCTGCTCTAGATACAGCGACTAGCACATGATCTGTCGTGCTTAGTGCCCCTAACATTAGTCCGCCTATTGATCCGACACCAAGTACGGCTATGCGCATCAGGTACATCCTCCCCATGGGCATCTGGCTGCGAGATGAAGGACCACTCCGTTGCTATCAGTCGTGATCCAGGCGAAGCCGAAAGCGCCTCCACTGTTATCGAAGGTAACTGTTATCTCTATGGATTGGTTTGCAGGTATCGAATCAGGACCGTCAACATACCAGACCTCAAGAGACGGTACATCCCCAGACCATTCCCTACTTACTGTAACCGTCATATTCTCCCTGTTCTCGATGGAGAATTTCTCCGAATCGATGGCTATGCCCATTCCTGAAACTGATGATTGGATATCTAAGCCCTCTTTTATCCTCAGAACCTCGATAATATCCCGGCCTTCACACACAACCACCCAACCCTCGGAAGGAATTGTTAGATTGACTGAAGTGGGATTCGCGGAGAGTATCAAAGATGCCGTCCCTATATTCCAGTCTATGGGGCCTTCGAGATTTGTATGTGTGTCCATGGAGGATGTTTTTACACAGCTGGGATCGAAATCAGGACTTCCGTGGGCGATCATGGCATTTGGGATCAGCATCCTATCCGGAACACTCCAATTGCCGCTTGGTAGACCTAGCCAGGATTCACTCGCCTTTATCGGGAGTTGCCATGAGCGTGCATCCCCCTGATCTTCTCCTTCAGGTGTAAATGTGATTTCTGGGGCCATTGCTCGCCCCCTGTCGTCCCTATCGGCACCTTCTATGGCCCCTGGGAGAGGTTTTATGCAATGTCTGCTACGAACGCCTGGTTCCATCTCAGTGTTATCCGATAGCCAGAATGGGTGTTCCACTGACCATATGCCCGGGTCACCAATGGATGTCTCGATATCGATACATGCAGATGTAGAGTTTCCTTCCAACAACCACGAAGACGAGAATGGCGCACTTCCGCCCGGGATCGTAACAAGAATCGGATGCTGTCTGATGGTGACGCCGTCGTCGATTGTGAGGATGATTCTGGCTGGATGTACAAGATGTGACTCAGGCGGGCTGGATACCAGCTTCAACGATATCTTTTGTTCGTTGCTCTGAATGACATTCTCGAATTTGATATCGTCGACCGGCGTGCCACCTGAATCCGTGACTTGCCAGCCTGATTCGGAGGGATCGTCGATTTCAATCGCGATCTCCCCCGACAAGGGTATTGCTCCGATAGGGGTAAGCGGAATTTCAAATTCTTGTGTTTCATTGACCTCGATACTTGACGGCCATGCTGTTGGGTCTAATCCCTCCGACCACTGTTCGAATTCAGTCGCAGGTGACATCCCAGGAACTCCAAGAAGAAGTATGATAATTGTTGCAGCAGCGTATCTCTCGAGGGATTCTCTCGGGAATCCATCGGCCAAATTGATCACGACTGGGGGTCTAAGCTGATCATTGCCAAAACGCCGCATACAGGCGACTGTCGCAATTAGTAGCCATGGTACGAAGTTGCTTGAAACGAATACGAGGACCAAGGCGCCCAGAGACGCTACGAATAACATATTCTGGGAAGATATCTCTAGGTGTCGATCGCTCCCCATTATTGCGGAAAGGATCCTGTCCCCTGGAAGGCCCGGGATCGGAAGCAATAGCAACCATCCAAGGACGCTCAAAGACAATCCTGCAAGACCCAGGGGGTGAATCCACTGAAGCCTAATTCCGACATCTGATTCGATTAATAGTGGTGCGATTAGATTTGGTATGACGCTGCCATGGAATACCAATGGAGCAGATGCGAGACCCTCCGGAGGAGAGGAGGGGGTGAGGAGTATCCCTGCCAGAATTAGAGGCTGGCCCACTGTGAATAGGATAGCAGGAATCGTTATCTCAATTTTAGCGAGTGTCCTTCTATCGGGGACAGGCGTGTGTTCGGAACTCTTCTGACCAAAGAGTCCGAAGATTCCGAAAGGCCACCATATTGGTGAAATTTGAGGAATGGCGAGCGGTATTATCTGGCCGGATCTAATTCCTGCATCTCGATTCATCCTTCGCTTACACTCGCTGGCGAATGCCAATGTGAGTATGAGCGGTAAAGCGTAGTATAGCGTAGAAGCGACGTACGTATTTCCAGAGATGCCAACATTACTTGACCATGCGCTCCCTGCGAATATGGCCATTATTGTTGAGAATAACCAGATCGAGGCCAGTTGCCATGAAGGCAGTATATCTGAACCATAGGATCTCTCCCTAATTGTTAGAGTAGGGGGATCCATGGAACTTATCGTTCCAATTAATCCGAGTTGGACTAGTTCTTCATTGAGTCCTGAAATGGCATCTCCGTTGGAGTAACCCGACCTAGCTTCGACTATCCAGGAATAACGACTGATTGATTCATCGCCGATGATGAAAAAGCGGGATGCTATACGCTCGATTAGTTCAGAACGAGACCATTCTCTACGGTGAATGGTGATGGTATTCTGCCCTGCCAAGTGTATCTCTCCGGGAATGTCACCCCGGGGAGTCATTTCAATGACTTGTTCAGATGGAGGTCGGGATCGATCTATTTGTTCTTGAATCTCTTTAGGCGGAATGTCTCTTCGCGCTCCATTTCTTCGAGTCTTAGTTGGATAAATGTCTGTGCTTCCTTCATTTCAGGGATTACCTTGAATTCGAGTGCGTTGACTCTTCTTTTCGTAGCTTCTATTTCTGCAAGAAGTTTCTTGAGAGTTGCTTCCATCTCAGCAGCCTTTACGATGTTCTCGATTAGATTGGAATATGCATCTGCTGCTTCATCGATATACGCTGATCCGCCGATGAGTCCTATGCCACGTTCCTGAATCGTTGAAGTCAGATGCTCTCCGGTTACGCTTGGGACGACAACGCCCATGATATTACGCTTTGAAACTTCAACTTCGGGGCGAGTGGCGATCGCAATGGCGGTACTTTTGACGGGGAGTGCGCCTTCTATGCTGCTTGCAAGGCTAATCGATTTGATAGCGGCCCTATAAGCCTCCAGAAGGTCTTCTCTTGCTTTTATCATGTCTGCAAGAAGCATTCTGAACTCATGAAAGAGTCCATCTCTCTTCATTTTGAGAAGTTTATACCCATTCTGAGTCTGCTTGATACGTCGCTTGAGGTTGATTAATTCACTTCGAGTTGGTTTGATATCCAAAGCCAAAACATCACCTCCAAATAAGCCCTATTTCCCTCAAATTCATTCTTTCTTCTCTTCAGGATGGTACTTCTCGATGAGTTCTTGATCGAGTCTGACGAGGTACTTTGTATCGATATTCGTCATGAGTTCCCAACAAAGATTCAGAGTCTCGTCGATGGTTCGGTCTTCATCCCTGTCTTGCCTCAGGAACTTGTCCTCGAAGATATCTGCGAACTTCAGAAGTTGCAAGTCTCTCTCGTTAAGTGCATCCTCGCCGACGATCGCAACGAGACCCCTCAATTCTCTTCCTTGTGCGTATGCTGCGTACATCTGATCACTGACTTTCTTGTGATCATCTCGCGTGGTCTTCTCACCGATGCAGGACCCCATCAGCCTGGATAGGGACGGGAGAACGTTAATCGGAGGATAGATTCCCGCCTGGTGGAGTTCTCTTGAGATAACGATTTGCCCCTCAGTTATGTATCCCGATAGATCCGGTATAGGGTGGGTGATATCGTCTCCTGGCATAGTAAGAATGGGGAATTGGGTTATGCTGCCCTTCTTCCCCTTCACAATTCCTGCGCGCTCGTAGAGCATAGCGAGATCCGTGTACATGTATCCCGGGTATCCACGTCGGCCCGGGACCTCTTCCCTAGCAGCTCCAATCTGTCGCAGCGAATCGCAGTAGTTCGTCATGTCAGTGTATATGACAAGAACGTGGTAATCATGCTCGAATGCGAGGTATTCGGCCGCAGTGAGTGCGAGGCGCGGGGTGATCAGCCGTTCAACAGCAGGATCGTCTGCAAGATTCACGAATAACGCAGCATTCTCTAGAGCACCCGTACGCTCAAGATCTGATCTGAAGAAGTTGTACTCTTCCGCCGTGATGCCCATTGCACAGAAAACCACAATGAATTCCTCATCGCTATCCCTGAGTTTTGCCTGTCGTGCGATTTGCAGGGCTATGTCATTGTGTGGGAGTCCGGATGCACTGAAAATAGGTAATTTCTGGCCTCTTACCAGTGTCGTACAACAGTCTATGGCGCTGACCCCGGTTTGTATGAAATCGTGCGGTGACTGTCTAGAATAGGGGTTTATTGCAGCGCCGATGATGTCTGCATTCTCATCCGCGATTATTTCGGGGCCTCCGTCACGGGGGCGTCCTGCTCCATCTAGGATTCTTCCTACGAGGCCCTTGCTCACTGGGAGCTTGAATACATCCCCCAGGAACTTCACGCCCGCTTTACGATCTATTGCTTCCGTGCCTTCGAAGACCTGTACCACGACCATATCATCCGAGGTGTCCAAAACTTGGCCATTTTTCTGAGATCCGTCACTCAGACGGATGCTCACGATCTCTCCATAAGCCACTGGTTCAGTCTTCTCCAGGAAGACTAGCGGTCCTTTGATGTCTGTGATTGTCTTATACTCCTTGCTTGTCATTCATCATTCCTCCTTCAGTTGGCCTCCGCAGTTGCTGCGATTTCGACCACCATGGCCTCGACGAGCCCGCCGATCTTCTCCAGGTAACCTTCAGCGAATCTGGCGCGCATTAGCTCAGTACGAGCTGGTACGTTCACAACGTCTTGTAGTCGTGCCCCAGCGGCCATTGCCTTCTTTGCCTCTTCCTGGAATGTTAGAATAGCCTGCGCCATGGCATACTGCTGTTGTACGCCACTGTAGGCATCGATTGGATCGAAACCATTCTGCTGCAGGAAGTACTCGCGAATCATACGAGCGACTTCCAACGTCAGTTGTTGATCGATTGGGAGCGCGTCTGAACCTACGAGTTGCACGATCTCCTGCAACTCGGCTTCAACCTTCAGAAGCGCGCTGATCTGGGTCCTGACTTCTGGGAAGTCGCTTGCGATGTTATCGCGGAACCACTGATTCAGGCTCTGCGGGTATAGCGAATATGAGCTGAGCCAGTTAATGGCGGGGAAATGTCGCTGCCTTGCCAGACCGGCATCGAGTCCCCAGAAAACCTTGACAATCCTGAGGGTTCCCTGGCTCACAGGTTCGGATATATCTCCGCCGGGAGGGGAAACAGCGCCTATCACAGTGACTGAGCCGTCTTCGCCATTGAGAGTCTCGACACGTCCTGCACGCTCGTAGAACTCTGCTAGTCGACTGGATAGATATGCTGGGTATCCCTCTTCACCGGGCATCTCCTCTAAGCGACTGGATATCTCCCTCATGGCCTCTGCCCACCGGCTAGTGGAGTCTGCCATCAGAGCAACGTCGTATCCCTGATCTCGGAAGTATTCTGCGATAGTGATTCCCGTGTAGACAGATGCTTCACGCGCTGCCACAGGCATGTTCGAGGTGTTTGCGATCATGACTGTTCTGTTCATCAGAGGCTTTCCAGTGTTAGGGTCAATAAGGTGAGGGAACTCATCTAGAACCTCGGTCATCTCATTGCCTCTCTCACCACAACCGATGTAGACGACAAGTTGGGCATCCGAGTACTTTGCGAGTGATTGTTGTGTAACTGTCTTGCCTGAGCCGAAGGGGCCTGGTATCCCCGCTGCCCCGCCCTTGGCGAGAGGGAATAGGAAATCGAGTATCCTCATGCCCGTGACCAAAGGTGTGTCGGGAGCGTACTTCTGCGAAAAGGGGCGAGGGTGACGTACTGGCCACTCTTGCATCATTTGGATTTCAGTTCCGTCATCGAGTTTACAAACCGTCTGAGTGACATTGAATTCTCCCGACTTGATGGACTTTATTTTTCCAGATGCTTTTGGGGGCACCATGATCTTGTGAGTGATTGTATCTGTCTCTTGGACGGTTCCAATTACCTGGCCCCCAGTGACATCATCACCAACAGATGCTGTTGCAACAAAATCCCACTTCTTTTTCAGATCGAGCCCATCAGCATCCACGCCACGAGTGATGAAGACACCCATGACCTCTTCAAGAGTCTGAAGGGGTCTCTGTATGCCGTCATAGATTTGGGTGAGTAGCCCTGGCCCTAACTGAACGGACAGGGTCTGTCCTGTGCTCAGGACAGGTTCACCTGGACGTATTCCCGATGTGTCTTCGTAAACCTGTATGACGGACTGCTCGCCATGTATCTCAATGACCTCTCCCATTAGTTTCTCATGGCCAACACGGACCACCTCGTACATTCTTGCTTCAATTCCGGTCGCTGTAACGACAGGTCCAGATATTCGATAGATGACTCCTTCATTTTTACTCATTTCTTCACTTCCGTTGTTATTTACTTCCATAGGTCGACGCCTAGCGCCGACTTGATTGACTCACGAAGGGTGTTATCCTCCTGAGTCCCGATGCCCAAAACGGTTGGCGTTATGCTTTCCGCGATCTGCTCTCGGAGACGATCCGAAAGTTGGGCGAGATCTGCGTTATCCATGACAATTATGCCGACGGACGAGTCCTCCAAGAGATCCTTGATGGTCGATGACATCTCTTTCTCCGATGAAGGATGATACAGGCGGGTTACGCCTGCCAGTTGAAATCCAAGTGTGAATTCATGTGACCCTACTACTACGATCTCCATTTAATCACCTCATATGCTCCTCAATAACCTCGTTTGAGAGTCCGGCCGCCTTCCCTCTAACGAGTAAACGGAGGTTCTGGACCTCATGGGTCTTGCTTTCGATGTAATGAACTACTGGAAGAACTGATACGGGGCTTCTGTGGGACATGCTGTATAGAAGAGCGTCTCGCTTCTTTGCAAGTAGCTGTATTACAGGATCAAGCGAACCGCCTTCTGATGCTTCAATTGCTTCCATCAACCCTTCTGAGTCAAATCCTGTAGATCTCTTTGTAAGCGTCTCGACGACTCCTGATCCAGTAGCCTCACGAGCCATTGCCCTGAGTGCATCCTTCGATATTGAGCGACCACCGGGTATCATGATTTGAATGATATTCTCTTGATCGATGCCTTGTCTTATTGATCTGAGAATATTGATTACATTCTTATGATCAATCTCCGATCTAAGATATCGCATCAGGGTGAAATCTGAACCGGGCAGTGAGACGGCTTTGAGGGCATCTGCGTAATACGCGCGATCGAGTGCGTCTTCCATTTCCTGAAGTGTGGACCCCTCTGGTAATTTAGACAGAGTCTTGCCCCATGGCGAGGAACCCATCAGGGTGATTGCCTCAGCAAGGGTCTTCGATCTGGTAGCCATATCGAGCCATTTACGATTGCTGGAATTCTCTTCAGGGAGTATCTCCGTGCGAAGCACTTCATGATCTGCTCCGCTGTGAATTGCTCTCAACACAGTCTTGGCATTGGCGAATTCGAAGCGCAATGCGTAGATCGCAACCTGATCTCGAACTGATCCGGTGCAGAAATGGAGGACTTCTGCCAAATCACGATCTAGATTGTGAGACAAAGCGGCTTCGACGAGTTCAGCGCCTTTCAAGCGAGATGCGTAAAGATCCAAATCCGCCCTGTAGCCTGAATCTGCGATACTGGCTGAGATTGCATTGACATCCTGTTGCAAAAGCTGTTTCATCCTAACTTGGTCGATTAGTGCGGACTTCCTTGATTTGGCACGGGCTGAAGAAGCTGAATAATTTGCCTTTCCAACCGATTGTGCCATTCCAATTCCCCCCTCTATCCAAATAGAATCTTATTTACTTCTGAAAGAGACTTCTTCCAAGCAGCGTCTAATTTACCATCGAATCGATAGTCTAGCAATATCGATCCATCCGAAGACTCCAGAGTGAATCCTCCGAGCCCTTCTATCGAATCTCCCATCTTGAATCCAGACTTCTCCTTCTCAATTGCCGATCTATCAACTTCGACGGGATGTAGGATCATATCTTTGGTCCCTTCAGATTTTGCTTCCTTGACTAGAGTCTTGATCAGTGCATTTCTACCTTTCATTTTAGATGCGGAAACGGCTTCTCTGGCAGCTTTGTATGTATCGTCGAGAACGGCTCGTCGGGCTATTAGGCCCGCATTCTGATTCTGCTGTCTAACACTCGCAACTACCTCTACTGATATTTGCTCAGCATCTTTTTCAGCCCTAGAAAGAGCCTGTTTCACATGATTCTCGGCCTCAGCCTCTGCTTCAGCGCGTATTGTCTTGGCCTGATCTTTGGCGGCCTTGATAATCGCTTTAGCCTCTGCTTTAGCTTCAGCCTCAATTTGACTTGAAAGCGCTTCAAGAGACATGGTACATCCTCATTTGCGTATTCTTATCCATCTAAGCTAGAAGCTCAGAGGAAGAACGCTAGTAGTCCGAAGAGTACGATTGTCTCTGGTAGAACAGTGAACAGAAGGGCTCTGCCGAAGTTGCCGCCTTCAGCGACCATTCCTACTGCTGCGGCTCCGATCTGGCTCTGGCTCATACCAGTCCCAATTCCACAAAGTCCGAGAGCTATTCCAGCTCCCAACTTGGCAGCGTCCCAGTTGTAGGACGTAGTTTCCTGGGCGGAAACCACCGAGGCAATCATTGCAATCGAGGTTAATACCATCAGAGCGCTTGTTCCTTTCATCATATTTTTCTTCATTTTCTTTTCCTCCTTTTTTCCATGCTTTGCAGGAATATCATGTTGTCTTATCAACCTCAATGTATCTTTCTTCGAAACCGAACGGTTCGAAGGGATCGCCATCGGCCATGTAGAATTGCTTCATCCATTCAACGAAGTGTAACCTGACTGCATGGATGTTGGGACTGACGAGGCCCAAGACCCATGCAAACATCTGGACACCGAACCAGCCAATTAGAGCGACGATCCCTATCAGGATTCCGAGACCCCCATCTGCGAAATTTTCTATCGCTGCAGAGTAGAGCATGTCATTGCCAGCGTAAGCAATCTTCACGCCCACGATCCCTACTGCGAATAGCCGAATGTAAGACAGAGTGGATGAAAGTAAACCGATGGCCTCTATTGGGGCCAGCAACATGGATATTGCAAGTGGCATTCCCTCATGCATCAAGTGTACGACCAACAGAATCAAACCGACTGAAATAAGAGCCAATCCAGGAGTATTGATCGAGTCTTCCCTGTAGAAATCGTAGCAGAAAAGGAAGCCTCCGACCATTATTATCATCCACGACACCTTGCCGTAGAGTGCTCCTTGCCAGCCATGTCCGACCCTTACCTCGTCTATGGCACCGAGAATGAAGCCGACCATGAGGTGGAATATTCCGAGATATATTGCGATGACAATCAAATTCATCAGATCCGATGATACACGGTGGAACGGGAATGCGAAGGTTAGGCTGTAGGGCAACTCGAGAACGTAGTGAATTTTACCGCCATTGGGGTAAAGAGCGGTCATCCACGAGACCCACGAGGGAACATCATATGCATCCTTGAAACATGCATCATGTGTCCATGTGTACTTACATGCTGCCTCAGTGGTATACTGTGACTCTATGTGCGGCAAGAACTCAAAGCCTGCGAATTCTCCATACATGTATCCGAAGAATACCGTTGCTGTTCCAATGTAGATAAGCAGCATGCCGAAGTATCTCATTAGCTGGTCTGTTTTATCACTCGGGAATGATCTCCTGATGAATAGTCCAAGAGATATGGTGAGCAGGCCGTAGGCCATGTCCCCAAGCATCAAACCGAAGAAGAGTGGGTATGAGAAAAGCATGAAGACAGTGGGATCCATCCTCCCATAATCGGACCTTCCTATCGCATCTGTGAGTAGTTCCATCGGGGCAGATGCTCGGTGATCGCCAAACGCTACAGGGGGTTTTGGCTCGGATGAATTGTGATCATCGTGGTCGTGGTGGAAGACCGTCGGACGGACCGCCTCATACTCCGTGTAGGTGCAGTAGGGGCTGAGTGCATCTATGACTTCCTCCGACCTGTCATCGGTAATCCAGCCATCTATCACGAAAGTATGATCTGTGACGGCTATCTTCACTGGTGCCTCAGACTCTGAGAAGTCGAGTTCCAGAAGTTCGAGGCCGACACATAGTTCTGCACCGTTATCTTCAGTCCATGCACTTATCTTGGATTGGATTTCTTGTCTTTCTCCATCCAACTCAGAGCGTTCAATATCAGCAGCCTGTATCATCGAAGGTATGCTTCCCTCGCCCTCGGGGACCTCAATTGCCTGGAAGCCTGCTGACTCTAAGATCGAGGACATCATTGCTTCATGCTGCTTAGCACAAAAGACTGCCACGACATTGTCCACAACCTCTGCGTAGGCATCATCTGGAAGGTTCATCTCGGAGATTGCCGAAGGAGTGGAACATGTTCCGACAAAAGAGGCAATAGAAGTATATCCCCCTAGCAGATGGAGGTCTATATGGAGGGGTTCTAAAGTCCTTAGAATCTCGGTATTCGCTTCAATTGAGTTGATCTGATCTTCAATTTGATCGATTCTTGAGAATGAATCCATCACTTGCTGGACTGATGAGTAAAAATCGTCATCAACGATATTCCTTGCCTCATCGAGCGGAACTGTGTCTGAAGGTCCGCTTGCACCTGTTTGCATGACGATCGACCTGTATGCGGATACCTGCCTTCCAAGGGCATCATTGCGGGAGGATGGCGATCCAAGGCTAAACCCCTCTTGATCATCCGCATACTCATTGATGTGTATTGCCTTCAATCTTGAGACGATACTGACAACGTCGTCGATGGAGGATCTAGAGCCTGCGGCGATGAGTCGGCCAACTTTCTTGTTGGTGTACTCGCCAGACATCTTTTCGGCCACCAGGATAGAGATAATTATTCGACGAAAGAGTTGATTATTGCGTCTACGGCAGTTTTTCTATTCGCTTCTCCTTCTGAGCGAATCTTGTCAAGGTCTTTTTGCCCGGACTTCCTCGTTTTCTGGGCTTTCTTCTCGGCTTCTTTTCGAGCTGTAGAGATTAGGTCTTGTGCTCCGGCTTCTGACTGCACTCGTCCTTTTGCTACGATCTCAGAAGCGTCGCTCCTCGCTGTTGAGACGATTGAAGATGCTTCTTTAGCAGCTTCATCGAGGATATTTTGAGCTTCTAATTCTGCTTCTCTTATGGCTTTGAGAACCTCATTCTTGCTCATGATAACCGCCTATTCGTGCGGACCCATCGAAAGGGGGTATATCATGTTGACCAATACGTCGCATAAGTCATGTTGGCGTTAATAGTTTCACAATGTGCCAAATACCCCCCATCTTCAGCAAGCCATATGGACACGGAGGGTATGGGGGAAGTTGACTGGAACGAGCTTCAAAATAATCTCGAGGCAACCATCCCGGTGTACGATCGAATCAATCGTTTTGCCACTGTTGGCCAAGTTAGTAGATGGAGGAGAATGGTGGCCGATCGTCTGCCCAAGGAAGGAAAAATATTGGAAATTGGTTCTGGGCCTGGGTCCTTTGCTGAAATTGTCGAAGGCCGAGACTTGGTTTGTCTCGATCCCATACCCTCGATGATCGCAGCGGCTGAGCCTCGTGTGAATTCAAAAAGGAGGGGTAGGGGCGATTCCGAGGCATCTTTTGTCAAAGGTGAAGCCGAGGCTCTCCCATTTGATGATTCGACCTTCGACGGCGTTTGTTCCCTCTTCTCCTTCAGAGACTGGTATGACAAGCGCAAGGGTCTCTCAGAGGCCCTTCGCGTTCTGAAACCAGGTGGTTCGATTGTTATTGTGGATCCAGCGAAAATCAATCGATTGCATGGATGGCTTGGAAAAATGTACATGCAAATATGGGTAGGGTCCTATGCAAGATGGGTCTGTGGAGTTCAAGATCATCCTTGGAAATGGCTGACGAAAACCTACGTGCACTTTGGGACAACTAGGGATTATGTCAAGATGCTTGAGGAAGTTGGATTCAAAGACGTTTCTTCAAAGGTCATATTCCCGGGCATGGCAACCATATGGCAAGCAAAGGCCTAAGAAAAAGTAGAATTTGGGTGGTTGAATGATTTCGTATTTTCCGGGAATGGCAGTTGGGATGATTTTACTTCAGACCGCTATCGTTGCGCCGGGACTTTTCAGAACCTTGGAAATCGAAGACTTTGGTCGCTCTATCAGGAGTCTTTGGCCGAAATTTTTCGCTTCCCTCGCA
>MDTD01085461.1_pt1 | contig 32796 bp, 26 predicted proteins | sample 811221 | NCBI WGS metagenome assembly MDTD01 (sample SAMN05326646, study PRJNA326480) | marine metagenome | isolation source: seawater | place: Pacific Ocean: South West | collected 2011
GGCGCCGCCAGTGCCAGCGCGGCGGCGAAGGCGGCATCGACAGGCACCGGCATGGCTAGCCGCACCCGCCGCCGAAGAGCGGCCGGGCTGCGGCCCCCTCGCCTGCCGCAAGGTTCGTGCTAGGCTCCGCGCCGGACGCCGATGCAGCGGGAGGAGGCAAGGTGACGGAAAGCTGGGAGGACATGGGCGACGGCTTCGACTGGGTGATCGTCGGGGCGGGCACGGCCGGCTGCCTGCTCGCGAACCGGCTGTCAGCGGACCCGGACAACAAGGTGCTGCTCCTGGAGGCCGGGGGCAAGGATGACTGGATCTGGATCCATGTTCCCATCGGCTATCTGTACACCATGAACAACCCCCGCACCGACTGGTGCTTCATGACCGAGGAGGAACCCGGCCTGGGCGGCCGCGCCCTGACCTATCCGCGCGGGCGCACCCTGGGCGGCTGTTCCTCGATCAACGGCATGATCTACATGCGCGGCCAGGCGCGCGACTATGACGGCTGGCGCCAGCTGGGCAACGAGGGCTGGGGCTGGGACGATGTCCTGCCCTACTTCCTGCGGCACGAGGACCAGGCCCGCGGCGCCGATGCGATGCATGGCGCCGGCGGCGAGCTGCGGGTGGAGGACCTGCGGCTGAGCTGGGAGATCCTGGACGCCTTCCGCGACGCGGCGGAACAGGCCGGCATCCCGAAGACGGACGATTTCAACCGCGGCGACAACGAGGGCTGCGGCTATTTCCAGGTGCACCAGAAGCGCGGCGTGCGCTGGAGCGCGGCAAAGGCCTTCCTGCGCCCGGCCGCGATGCGGCCCAACCTGACGATCCTGACGGAGGCGGAAGCCGCCGGCATCGAGATCGCCGACGGCCGCGCCACCGCGCTGCGCTTCCGCCATGCCGGCACGCCGAGGCGCGCCACCGCCCGGCGGGAGATCGTGCTGTCCGCCGGCGCCATCGGCTCGCCACAGCTGCTGCAGGTCTCCGGCATCGGCGACCCGGCGCTGCTCGCCGAACACGGGATCCCGGTGGCGCAGGCCCTGCCCGGGGTGGGGGAGAACCTGCAGGACCATCTGCAGATCCGCTGCGTCTACAAGGTCTCCGGCACCCGCACCCTGAACCTGCGGGCCAATTCGCTGATCGGTAAGGCCGGCATGGGGCTGCAATACTTCCTCGCCCGGCGCGGGCCGCTGACGATGGCGCCCAGCCAGCTGGGCTGCTTCGCCCGCAGCGACGAAAGGCGGGAGACGGCGAACCTGGAATATCATGTCCAGCCGCTGTCGACCGACAAGCTGGGGGAGGCGCTGCACCCGTTCGAGGCCTTCACCGCGTCGGTCTGCAACCTGCGCCCCGAGAGCCGCGGCCATGTCCGCATCCGCAGCGCGGATCCGCGCGAGAAACCGTCGATCCGGCCGAACTACCTGGCCGACCCGGCCGACCGGCAGGTCGCCGCCGACGCGATCCGCCTGACCCGCCGCATCGTCGGCCAGCCCGCCCTGCAGAAGTTCCGGCCGGAGGAGTTCCGCCCCGGCGACGAGGTGCAGGGCGAAGAGGAACTGGCGGAGGCCGCCGGCCGCATCGGCACGACGATCTTCCACCCCGTCGGCACCTGCCGCATGGGCGATGACGACATGGCGGTGGTCGATGCCCGGCTGCGGGTGCGCGGCATCGCCGGCCTGCGGGTGGCGGATGCCTCGGTGATGCCGCGCATCACCTCCGGCAATACCAACGCGCCGACGACGATGATCGCGGAAAAGGCGGCGGCGATGATCCTGGAGGACGCGAAGCGGTAGGTGTCGACAGGGTCCGGGGCCGCATCCGACGCCACCAAGGCGCCGCGCCCTTGCCAAGGGCCGGTGGAGTTCGACGGTGGGCTGCGCAATGTGGCCCGCAGCCGCTCGACGCCCGTCCTGGGCATGGCGGGTTGCCTGGGCTTCGTCGTACTGGGGGCAATCCTGCTGTTGCCGGCACCGGTGATCGGCATCCCCGTCCTGCTGTTCTTCGGCTACGGCTTCGTCGCGCTGCTGCGCGCCTGGCGGGACCCGGCACCGGCCCTGGCCTTCGGCCCCCAGGGGCTGCACCTCTATCCCGGCCGGGCCGGGGTACCGCCGATCCCCTGGCGCGCAATCCGCGAGCTGCGCACGATCCGGATCCGCGGCAACCGCTTTGCCCTGGTGATCGTCGACGATCCCGCACGCTTCATGCCGCCAGCCGGTGCCGTGCAGCGTCTGTTGCGGCGCGCCAATGGCGCCTATGGCAGCCCGCTGCAGATCTCCGCCAACGGCATCCGGGGCGATTTCGACGCCCTGCTCGCGGAGCTCGAGCGCCGGCGGGCGATGCCGCCCGAGCCTCAGCGCCGCCAAGTATAGTCGACATCCGCCATCTCCAGGACGGCTTCCATCTGGGGCGGCGGCGGATAGATCACCTCGGTGTTGATCCTGCGCTTCAGCGCCTTCCCTTCCGCCCCGTTCATCGCCACCTCCCGGTCCCAGCCGCGGGTCAGCACGGCGCCGGAGCGGCCCAGGTCCAGGCAGGTGACATAGTCCGGCTGGCGGTAGGGCCGAAGCTCCCGGCCCAGCAGGTCGCAGGCGGCGTTGCGGCCGGCGAAACGGCCCATCCGCAGGGCATGCTGGCAGGACATCAGGGCGGTGTTGCCGGCCTCGTCCAGCGCCGCCCGCGCGGCGTCGCCGGCGGCAAACACGGCCGGCGCCTCGGGCAGGCGCAGCTCCGGCGCCACCACGATGCGGCCGGTCGCATCGCGCGGGCCCGGCAGGCCCGGCCAGTCCATCGCCGCCGCCATGCCGGTGGCGGCGATCACGGTGGCGGCGGGCAGCGCCGTGCCGTCGTCCAGCAGGGCCGCCCGCTCCGTCACCTCCGCCACCTGGCGGCCCAGGTGAAGCTGCACACGGGCCGCCGCCAGGGCCTGCAGAATCACCGGCCGCGGGTTGGCGCCCAGCTCCGGCCCGACCACCGCGCTGCGTTCCACCAGATGGATCGCCGCCGCCTCCGCCACAGCATCGCCGGCATGGGCGGCGATGCGGTCGCGCAGCTCCAGCGCCATCTCGATGCCGGTGAAGCCGCCGCCGATGACCACGAAGCCGTCGCGATCCGGCGGTCCCGCCGTCGCCGCGAGCCCGGCCAGATGCGCATCCAGCTTCAGCGCCGCGTCATGGCTGTCGACATCGAAGCCGCGTTCCGCCAGACCCGGCACCGGCGGCAAGGTCATGCGGCTGCCGGTGGCGACCACCAGCCGGTCGAACGGCAGCTCCGCCGCCACCCCCGCCCCGTCGCGATAGCGCAGCCGGCCGCCCGCGCCCTCCGCCACCGCGTCCTCCGCGTTGCCGGCGACGAAGCGGATACCGGCGGCCTGCAGCAGCGGCCGCAGGTCCTCCCGCAGGGTGGCCGGGTCGCGCTCGTAGAGCCGCGGCCGCATCACCAGCCAGGGCTCCGGCGACAGCAGGGTCACCGGCAGTTCCGCGCCGGCCAGCTTCGCCTCCCGTACCGCCGCCAGTGCCGCCCACAGGCCGGCGAAGCCGCCGCCTGCCACAACCAGTCCGCCCGTCATCCCGCATCCTTTCCCGCCTGGCCCGCCTGTCCAGCTTTGTCGGCCCGCCGGTTGCCCCGGCGGGCAGCACGCGCCGCGAACCAGGCCCTTGCCCGTCGCTCGAATTCGGCCGGCACCTTCGGTGCCAGCCCGGCGGCCAGGTCGGCCAGGCTCGTTGCGCCCAGCACCTGCCGCATCTGTCGTTCCGCCTGCAGCATCACCGCATGGATGCCGCAGGTGCCGGCGGTGGCCCAGGCCGGGGGCGCGTCCGCATAGAGGATGCAGCGGTGCCGCACGTCCTGGCAGTCGAACAGTCTCTTGCCGCCTTCCAGCGCGTCGGCGACGTCCAGCACGCTGATCTCCGCCGCCGGCCGCGCCAGCTCGAAGCCGCCGCCGGCCCCCTCCGTCGCGCGCACCAGGCCCGCCTTCTCCAGCCGGGTGAAGGTCTTCGCCAGGTAGCTGGGGGAGACGCCCTGATACGCCGCCAGGTCTCCAGCGGAGGGCGGCAGGGTGGCGCCATCCGCCTGCGCCCCGCCGGGCATCCGCACCAGCAGCAGCAGGCAGTGCAGCCCGTATTCGACATTGGCTCCGTAGAGCGCCATCCAATAACTCCGACTCAATAAGTCGTAGTTATTTTCCACCAGATCGCGGAGGATGCAAGCCCCGATGGCCGCCTGTACCCTGCGCCCGCGAAAACCGGGAAGATCTGGGGGAAGAGCCTTGCTGCGCTGTGCCGTTCTCGACGACTACCAGGATGTCAGCCGGACGATGGCCGACTGGTCGGCGCTCGCCGACCGGGTCGCGGTGACCGTGTTCACGGAGCCGATGACCGACCGCCTGGCGCTGCCCAAGGCGCTGGAACCGTTCGACATCGTGGTCGCGATGCGGGAGCGCACGCCGTTCGACCAGGCGCTGTTCGCGAAGCTGCACCGGCTGAAGCTGCTGGTCACCACCGGCATGCGCAACGCGTCCATCGACCTCGACGCCGCGGCGACCGCCGGGGTCACCGTCTGCGGCACGGAGGGCTATGCCAGTTCCACCGCGGAGCTGACCTGGGGCCTGATCCTGGCCCTGATGCGCCGCATCCCGCAGGAGAATGCCCTGTTCCACACGGGCGGGCGCTGGCAGACCAGCCTGGGCCGCGACCTGCGCGGCCTGAAGCTGGGCATCATCGGCTACGGCAAGCTGGGCGCCCGCGTGGCGCGCTTCGGCCACGCGTTCGAGATGCAGGTCGGCGCCTGGAGCCGCTCCCTCACCCCGGACCGCGCCGCGGCAGCCGGCATCGGCCATTACCCGGACCTGGACGCGCTGCTCGCCGATGCCGACGTGGCCAGCATCCACCTGGTGCTGAACGACGGCACCCGCAACCTGATCGGCGCACGCGAACTGGGCCTGATGAAGCCGTCGGCGGTGCTGGTGAACACCTCCCGCGGGCCGATCGTGGAGGAACAGGCCCTGGTCGCCGCCCTGCGGGAGAACCGCATCGCCGGTGCCGCGCTCGACGTCTACGACCGCGAGCCCCTGCCGCCGCGGCACCGCCTGCGCGGCCTCGACAATCTCGTGGCCACCCCGCACCTGGGCTATGTCACCGAGAACACCTACCGCATCTTCTACGGCCAGGCGGTGGAGGATATCGCCGCCTGGCTCGACGGCGCACCGGTCCGGGTGCTGGCCGGGGCGTGAGCGCTGCTCTGACTCCACCCCTTCTGCCTCGTCGCCACCGGGCTTGACCCGGTGGCCCGTGGTTCCGCCGCCCTCAATCGATTGAGGGTGACCGCACCATGGACTCGCGCATCAAGTACGCGAGTGACGATTGTGGGAGATGCAGGTATCCCTGCCGCACGATCGTCGACCGCAACCGGGCAGCTGCGATCAAGTCCGCGGGCGACGACATGGGCCGGAGAAACCGCCCCCTACGCTTCCGCCCGCGCGCCCGCCTTGCCGACGCTCTCGCGCAGCAGCAGATAGACCTTGCCGATGTCCGACGAGATGAAGGCGGAACTCAGCAGTTCCTCGTGCTCCGCGGACCGGGCCTGGGCGAGCAGGTCGCCGAAGCCCTTCAGGTACTTGTCGACGAAACGCTTGAACTCCGGGTCGCTCTCGTAGTTGCGCCGGATCGCGGCGACGTCGCGCTTGTCCAGCAGGCGGCGCGCGAACAGGCCGCGCTCGCCCTTGTAGTAGCGCCGCCAGAGATCCTCCGTCAGGTCGCGGTCCAGCACCCGCGCCAGGTCGATGGAGATGTCGTTCAGGCTCTCGGTGACGAAGGCGGCGGTGCGCAGGAAATCGCCCGACGACAGCTCCTTCGCCGCCTGGCGCAGCTCCTCGGTGCGGCCGCTGGCGCGCTCCGACGCCGCCTCGATCTCCCCCGCCCGCGCGAGTAGGGCGTCGGCGGTGTCCTTCGCGTTCTCCAGGGTGCGGTTGGCCAGGTCGGACAGCTGGTTGATATGGCCGTCCAGTTCCTCGTTGACCGAATAGAGCGCCTGTACCGCGGCGTCGGAGCGTTCCGCCAGCGACCGCTGGGTGTCGGAGAAGCGCGCCGCCGCGGCTTCCGCCCGTTCCGCGACCGAACTGCCCGCCTCCTCCAGCCCGCGGGCCGCCTTGCGCAGGGTCTCCACCGTGCCGTCGGCGGCGGTACGTGCCGCACCGGCCGCCTGGTTCACCTCCGACGCGCTGCGCCGCAGCGCCTCGTTGGCGGAGGTCATGGAATGGATCGCCTCGCCGGTGGCGCGCTGCACCTCGCCGGCACCGCCGGCCATCGCGCTGCGCAGGCTCTCCATCCGCACCGCCGCCTTGTCGGCATTGCGGGCGATGCTCTCGGCATGATGCTCCAGATTGTCGCCGATCTCGCCGGTGCGGTTGGCGGCCACATTGGCCGCCTGCTCCAGCAGGGCGGCGCGGCCCTGCAGGGTCTCGCCGATCGCCGCGGCCTGCACCGCCAGCCGGGCGGCCAGCTGGTTCAGGCTGTCCATCTGCTTCTGCGCGGCATCGCGCAGGGTGACGATCTCGCCCGCCGCGGCGCCGGCGGAGGACTTCATCTCCGCCAGTTCGCGCCGCGCGCTCTCGCCGGCGCCCTGCAGCTGGTGCTCGACCCGCTCCGTCGTCTCGCCCAGCGCCTCGGTCTCGCCGCGCGCCTCCTCGCCCGCCTCCTTCAGGCTGCGCAGGCGGCGCAGCAGGATCTCGCCCAGCCCGTCCAGCGCATCGCCCAGCTCGCCGGCGATCGCCTGCAGTTCCTGCGTCTGCTGGCGGGCGAACTCGCCGGTCTGCCGGGTCTGCACCGCGGTGCGTTCCGCGCTCTCGCCCATCGTGGCGACCTGCTGGCGGGCGACCTCGCCGACATGCTGCAGCCGCTCCGCCACCCGCTGCGCCGCGGTCTGCAGCTCGCCGGTCTCCTTCAGCGCGGAATCGCCGACCTCCCGCAGGCCCATCGAGATCCGCTCGACCGCGGATTCCAGCCCGTCGACCCGCTGGCCGGTGCCGTTCAGCACATGCTCCAGGTGCTGCGCGGCACCGTTCACCACCGCCTCGATGGTGTCGCTGCCCTCCTTCAGCGCGGCGGCGGCATCCGCCGCCTTCTGGACAGCGGCCGCGGTGGCATTGTCGACCCCGGAGGTCGCCGCCTGCAGGGTCGCCTGCAGGCTGCCGGCCAGGCGCCCGGTCTCGCCGGTCAGGCGGGTCAGGTCGGCGACCCGCTCGCCCAGCGCGCTGGCCAGCTGGGCGACCCGGTTGTCCATCCGGTCGCCCGCCTGGTCCAGCGCCCGGGTATGGCCGGAGATGCTCTCGCCGAACGCCTCGGCGCGGTCGTTCAGCCGGTCGGCGGCACCGGACAAGGCGGAGCTTTCGCGACGGAAGCTCTGCGCCGCCTCGCTCAGCACCCGGTCGCTCTCACGGCCGACCCGCTCCAGCGCGCCGCGCTGCTCCTCCAGCATGCGGCCCAGCCCCTCGATGCTGGCGGTCGCGGCACGGCCGGCCTGCTGGATGGTCTCGGCATGCGACAGCAGCGACTGCGCCGACAGGTCGGCGGACTCGCTGTGCTCGCGCAGGCCGGCGCCCAGTTCCTCCAGCTGCGCATTGGCGGCGACCAGGCCCGCCTTGAAGCTCTCGCTCTCCTTGCGCACCACGTCGCCGGTCTGCCGCAGGCGGGTCAGCAGGGCCGCCCCCATGCCGTCGGCATCGTCCTTGTAGCGCTTGATCGCCGCCACCGCCTGCTCCACCCGGCGGACGGAGGTGTCGGAAGCCTCGCCGATCGCGCGTGCCTCCGTCGCCATCGCGTTGGAGGCCTGGCGGACGAAGCCGACCGCCTTGTCCGCCGCGCCCTCTAGGTCGCCGGCCGAGATCTCGATGGCGCCGCCGATCGACCGGAACGCCTGCTGCGAGCGCGACAGCGCGCCGTCCAGCGCCTTCAGCTTGCGGTCGAGTTCCGCGCTGACCGCCTCGGCCGCGTTGCGCGCCTCCTCCGACGCCTGCCGCAGTTCCGAGCCCTGCGCGCCCGACAGGTCGGCGAGCTTTGCGTTGTGGGCCGCGATGTCGGTGACCAGCAGGCGCAGGCTCTCCGACTGTTCCGACACCAGCCGCCGGGTGCCGTCCATCTCGCGGCCCAGATCGTCGCTGACCGCGCGCAGCGCATCGCCGCTGGCGACGATGCCTTCGTGCAGGGCGTCGGCTTCGGCACGGATCCGGTCGGTCAAACCCTCCATCCGCTCGCCCTGCTCCTCCACCGCACGGTAGAGCGCGGCGACCCGGCGTTCCGCCTCCGGCGTCGGGCCGTCCAGGCGCGCCATCAGGTCGAGAAGGGCGCGGCCACGGGCGGAGGATTCGCGGCCGTTGATCAGCACCGCGATGAACATCCACAGGAAGGCGAGCGGCGCGGCGATGCCGGCCAGGAAGCTGCCGATCTCGCCCGGCAGCAGGAAGAAGAAATTGTCCCAGCCGACCGCGGTGTCGACATAAGTCCAGGCAACCGCCAGCCAGGCCAGGCTCAGCACGACGCCGAGGGCCACCAGCAGGCGGCGCAGGCCGCGATGGCCGCTGGTCGCCTGCGCCAGCGCCGCCCGCTGCGCCGCCTCCGCCATGTCGAGGCGGCCGCCGGACTGAGAGATCGCCGCCGGCGCCGCCTTGGCCCGGCTGCCGGCGGCGGTCTCCTGGCGCGCGGCCGGTTGCGTGTCGCCGCCCGGCTGCTGGCCGCCGCGCCATGATGCGCGGGCCGCCGCACTCGCCGCCGCGGCGGTCATCGTGGCGGGCGCAGCGCCTGTGCCGGACCTCTCCCCCGCGGCATCCGGCCGGCCGCGCCCGCTATCGGCCGCTTCCGCCACGGCGGTCGCCGTCACGCCCGTATCCGAGCCCGCCTTCGCATCCGACTTCCGGACGCTGCCGGTTCCCCACCAATACTGTTCCGCCTGTTCGCCCGGCCTGATGTAGGGGGACTCCGTCCGCGCCTGCGCATCTGTCGGGCCGTCATCGGCGCCGCCGAGGGACGGCGCGGGCGCCCGCCCGGCCCCCCCGTCCGACAGAGCTTCGGCCTTCCCGCCTTCTTCCTTCCGGGCTTCGCTTTCCCCGGCCTCGTCCGTTCCGGGCGCGACCTTCGCCATCCCGGTCCGCCCGGCGCCGCCCGTGGTGGTGCCAGAGGGACTGTCAGGGGAACTGCCGGATGAGCTGCCAGATGAACTGCCTGGGGAACTGCCTGGGGAACTGCCGGCGGTGCGCGCGGCCGGCGTGAAGGATGCAGACCGCGCCAGGCTCGACAGGGCGGCGCTTCCGAGCAGCGGCCGTTCCGCCGCGGCACGGTCGCCGGCTTCCGCCTGGCCGCCCTGCACCGCCTCCGTCTCCAGCCGCCCGGCATCCGGCCGCCCGGCATCCGGCCGGGGATCCGCCTTTTCCACGACCGGCTCCGCCCTGCCCGGCGCCGCAGCCGGCCCGGCGGTGGAGGCCGAAGCCGGTGATACCGGCGGCGTTGCCGGAGAAGACGAAGCCGGAGAGGAGGAAGCCGGAGAGGTCGATGACGGAGCAGCCGGTGACGGAGCAGCCGATGACGGAGCAGCCGATGACGGGGCCGCCACAGCGGGACGGCCCGCGCCGATGGTCGGCAGGCGCCGCCCGGCCACCTGCAGCGACGGCGCGTCGTCCTGGCCGGTACGGTCCGTGTCGGCGGCTGGCCTGTCTTCCGCCGGCGCCGCGCCGGCCGGCGGGGGGCCTGCCTGCCGCGCACCCGGGAACGGGGTCCCGCTGTCGGTCGCCGCCGGGCCGGCAGGCGGCGCCTCGCCGCTGAGCCGCCGCAGCGCTTCCCGCGATACGGTATCGCCCCAGACGGCCTGGCTGTCGGATGCAGGCGGGCGGTCCGCGGCGGCGGACGCCTCGTCCCGCGGCGATCGGTCCTGCGGCGAGCCGTCCTTCGGCGATCCGTCCTGCGGGGCGCCGTCGCGGCCCGGCGCCTTGTCCGCCCGTGCCGCCACCTGCCGTGCCGCCTCCGGCGCCTTTGCCGCCTTGCGGTCGCCGCGGCGCATGAAGCCGAACAGGCCGCGCCCCTTGCGGCTCGAGGATGCCGCAGAATCAGCCGCCGCCGATCCGGCGGCAGCGGTTCCGCCACCGCCCGTCCCGTCAGCTTCGGCGCCGGTCCCCGCCGGACCGTCGGCATAGGGCGTGCCGCGCAGGGCCGGACGGATTACCGCACCGCTGGCATCCAGCTGCCGGTCCGATGTCCCGTTGCGTCCGGCGGTGCGCCAGTCGAGGGGCTCCCGGTCGGCCGGACCGGCCTCTTCCGAAGTGCTCCCGGCCGAAGCGCTCCCGGCCGCGCCGGTCTTTCCCGCAGCGGCCCTGTCCGCGAGGGCGTCTTCCCGGGCGCCATCCTCCGGCAGGTCCTTACCGGGGCCCGCTTCCCCGGAGGCACCGTCCCTGGTGGCCGCATCCTTGGCGCCTGCGCCCCCTGCGGTCTCTACGGCCGGCGCATCGCCCGGCGGACTGCTGCCGCTCCCGCTGGCGCCGGCAGTGTCATCGTCCTGGCCGGCCGTGCCGGCCGACCTCCCGGCGGCGTCCGGTTTCCCTGCAGCCCCCGTCGCAGCATCGCCCGAAGCAGCCGCCGCCCGGTCGTTCCCGGTCCCGGCTGCCTCAGGCTCGCGGGTGACCGTGGCTGTGGCGGGGGCCGAAGCCGGTTTCTCCGTCTCTGCCGACATGACGCCCCTGCCCTCCACTCAGCCTGTTTCGCTTGTCTGTCTGCGGCATGTGCCGGCCGGTCGCATGGCCTGCAGATCCTTCCGCCGCCGGCGGGACGGCTGTCGCCCGCAGGCTCTTGCAGGCGATCGCCTGCGCCTGGGCCGCAAGGCCCCGGAATCTTCGGCCAGGAGAGAACCTTTTCCGGGGGCTGCCGGTCCGTGCCGGCCCCCGGGGACGCGCAGCCGCCGGCCGCCGGCTGTGCGGACCCCGATGCCGGTGCCTCGCGCCTCAACGGCTCGACCGGACTGACGCCACGCAGCCAGGTCCTGTCCCGGATACCATCTGGCCGGTCCCGGCGCGGCCGGGGCGAACCGGCCGGAAACATGGCGATTCACTTGAATCATGTTTGCCGCCTGTTCGGCTGGGGGTCAATTGTCCCGGCATGCCGCGGGGCCGCCGCCAGGGCCGTGCAAATCCCCGCCTGGCGCTCGACTGCCACACCTGTTTCCCATCTGCGATCATACATCTTGTTGACGTCAGATGATATGCAGATACCATATCTAGGTTCCTCAAGGGGGCAGCAGCAAAACAACCGAGGCGGGCAGGCGCATCCGGCGCCACCACCGCCGAAGCGTAGTGAAGGGGGCCGGTCGCGTGCGGGATGTCGTCCAGACGAAGAATGGCGGACGGGTGGAGATCGAGCGGTCGCGCGATTCGCTCCTGACCGATTTCGGCAAGGCGACCTTGGAGGACCGTTACCTGCTGCCGGGTGAGAGCTACCAGGACATGTTCGCGCGGGTCGCCAGCTACTATGCCGACGACGACGCCCATGCCCAGCGGCTCTACAACTACATCTCCAAGCTCTGGTTCATGCCGGCAACGCCGGTGCTGTCGAACGGCGGCACCGACCGGGGCCTGCCGATCTCCTGCTTCCTGAACGAGGCGAGCGACAGCCTGGAAGGCATTGTCGGCCTGTGGAACGAGAATGTCTGGCTGGCCTCCAAGGGCGGCGGCATCGGCAGCTACTGGGGCAATCTGCGCGGCATCGGCGAGAAGGTCGGCAAGAACGGCAAGACTTCCGGCGTGGTGCCCTTCATCCGGGTGATGGACAGCCTGACCCTGGCGATCTCGCAAGGGTCGCTGCGGCGCGGCTCGGCGGCGGTCTACCTGCCGATCGACCATCCGGAGATCGAGGAATTCATCGAGCTGCGCCGGCCGACCGGCGGCGACCCGAACCGCAAGGCGCTGAACCTGCACCATGGCGTGCTGGTTTCCGACGCCTTCATGCGCGCGGTCGAGGCGGACGAGGAATGGGCCCTGGTCAGCCCGCTGGACGGCACCGTGCAGAAGCGGCTGCCGGCGCGGCAGCTGTGGATCCGCCTGCTGACGGCGCGGATCGAGACCGGCGAGCCCTATCTGGTGTTCATCGACCGGGTGAACGCCGCGATGCCGGAGCATCACAAGCTGGCCGGGCTGTCGGTGAAGACCTCCAATCTGTGCAGCGAGATCACCCTGCCGACCGGCCGCGACCATCTGGGCAACGACCGCACCGCGGTCTGCTGCCTGTCCTCGCTGAACGTGGAGTTCTTCCACGAATGGCGGGAGCATCCGCTGTTCATCGAGGATTGCCTGCGCTTCCTGGACAATGTCCTGGAGGATTTCATCCGCAAGGCGCCGGAGAGCATGAAGAAGGCGGCCTATGCCGCGATGCGCGAGCGTAGCGTCGGGCTCGGCGTGATGGGCTTCCATTCCTTCCTGCAGGCCAATGGCGTGCCGTTCGAAGGCGTGATGGCGAAGGTCTGGAACAAGACCGTCTTCCGCCACATCCGGGAGGCGGCCGACGAGGCGTCGCGCACCCTGGCGGCGGAGCGCGGGCCCTGCCCGGACGCCGCCGACTACGGCATCGACGAGCGCTTCTCCAACAAGCTGGCGATCGCGCCGACCGCATCCATCTCGATCATCTGCGGCGGCGCCAGCCCCGGGGGGGAGCCGATCGCGGGCAATGCCTTCACCCACAAGACCCTGTCCGGCTCCTTCATGGTGCGCAACAAGTACCTGGCGCGGGTGCTGGCGGAGCATGGCCGCAACGACGAGGCGACCTGGGGCTCGATCATCGCCAACGAGGGCTCGGTGCGGCACCTGGACTTCCTCAGCGACGAGGAGAAGGACGTCTTCAAGACCGCCTTCGAACTGGACCAGCGCTGGGTCGTGGAACTGGCCGCCGACCGCTCGCCGATGATCTGCCAGGCGCAGAGCCTGAACGTCTTCCTGCCGGCCGACGTGCACAAGCGCGACCTGCACCAGATCCACTTCCAGGCCTGGAAGAAGGGTGTGAAGAGCCTCTACTACTGCCGGTCGATGTCGATCCAGCGCGCCGACAAGGTCGCCGCTGCGCCGGTCGACGTGCCGGCCTTGAACGCCGTTCCCTTCGCGGGACGGATCAACGACCCGGAAACGCCGCTGCCGCAGGTCGCGGTCGCGGCCCTGCCGAGGGTTCAGGTTCCCGCCAGGGGCGCACCTGTCAGGACCGAGCCCGCCGGCAGCGCGTACCAGTCGAACGATTACGAGGAGTGCCTGGCATGCCAGTAGACCCGGCTTGGCTGCGGGTCCGGGTGTGCGGGCGGCAAGGCGCCCCTTCCAAGGGCTTCTGACGGGGCTGCCACAAGAAGCAGTCTGACCTCGTCGGGAGGACCGGCCCGTAACGTCCCCTGTCGGGCCGGCCATTAACTTCTCCTCCCTCTCCAACTCGGGCGGCGCCACAGTATCGGCGCCCCCCTTTTCTGTGCGGAATCCGTTCCGCCGGGGCCTTTTCGCACAATGGCGAATCGCAAGCCCTTGGGGCTTGCTCGCGCCTTTCTCACTACATATAGTGGCCTTCAAGCCTTTCACCCCACAATCTGGGAGCGGAACCATGTCGCTGCTCGACGCCAGCCCGGTCTACAAGCCCTTCGCCTATCCCTGGGCCTACGATTCCTGGCTGACCCAGCAGCGCATCCACTGGCTGCCGGAAGAGGTGCCGCTGGCCGACGACGTGAAGGACTGGAACCGCAACCTCACCGACAACGAGCGGCACCTGCTGACCCAGATCTTCCGCTTCTTCGTGCAGGCGGATGTCGAGGTGAACAACTGCTACATGCGGCACTATTCGCGGGTCTTCCAGCCCACGGAGGTGCAGATGATGCTGTCGGCCTTCTCCAACATGGAGACGGTGCATATCGCGGCCTATTCGCACCTGCTGGACACGATCGGCATGCCGGAGGCGGAATACTCCGCCTTCCTGCGCTACCAGGTGCTGAAGGACAAGTACGACTATATGCAGCAGTTCGGGGTCGACACCCCGCGCGACATCGCCACCACTCTGGCGGTGTTCGGCGGCTTCACCGAAGGGGTGCAGCTGTTCGCCTCCTTCGCGATCCTGCTGAACTTCCCGCGCTTCAACAAGATGAAGGGGATGGGCCAGATCATCTCCTGGTCGGTGCGCGACGAGAGCCTGCACACCGCCTCCATCATCCGGCTGTTCCGCACCTTCATCGCCGAGAACCCCGATGTCTGGGACGACGAGCTGCGCCGCGACATCTACCGCGCCTGCACCACCATCGTCGACCATGAGGACAGCTTCATCGACATGGCCTTCGGCCTGGGCGGGGTCGAAGGGCTGACCGCAGAGGAGGTGAAGGCCTATATCCGCTACACCGCCGACCGCCGCCTGGCGCAGCTCGGCCTGCAGCCGATCTTCCGCATCGACCAGAACCCGCTGCCCTGGCTGGAGGCGATGCTGAACGGCGTGGAGCATGCGAACTTCTTCGAAAGCCGCGCCACCGAGTACAGCCGCGCCGCCACCCGCGGCACCTGGGACGAGGCGTTCGACTGACCGGTTCTGCGGGGCTTCGCCCTCGCGGCGTCACCCGCCTTGCCGTCATCCTCGGGCTCGACCCGAGGATCGTGACGGACCGCTGCCACCGCGCGACGGCACCGCCTGGCCGCGGCTCTGCATCGTCGTGATCCTCGGCTCGGGGGCCGAGGATGACGGAGAGGGCAGTGCAGCAGACGGGTCTCGACCTGCGGCCGCTTCCCAGCCATCCTCCTTCCGCACCGGGGAGGAACCGCATGAAGACCATCGAGACCCGCAACGGCAGCTTCGCCGCGCTCGACGAGGGCGACGGACCGGTCGTGCTGCTGCTGCACGGCTGGCCGGAGAGCGCCTATTCCTGGCGCCACCAGGTCCCCGCTCTGGCGGACGCCGGCTACCGGGTGGTGGCGCCGAACCAGCGCGGCTATGCCGGCTCCTTCGCGCCCGAAGCGGTCGACGCCTATACCCAGCTGCACCTGGTCGGCGACGCGATCGCGATGCTGGATGCGCTCGAGGCGGAGACGGCGGTCGTCATCGGCCATGACTGGGGCGCGCCGGTCGCCTGGCATACCGCGCTGATGCGCCCCGACCGGGTGCGCGGCGTGGCGGGCCTGTCGGTGCCCTACACGCCGCGGGGCGCCCGCAGCCTGACCCAGGCGATGCGCGACCACGGCCATCGCGGCTTCTACATGCTGTATTTCCAGGAGCCCGGCGTGGCGGAGGCGGAGCTGGAGGCGGACATCCGCGACAGCCTGCTGCGCATCTACTATGTCGGCTCCGGCGACGTGGCACCGGGCGGCGAATGGGTCGCCATCGTGCCGCCCGGCGGCGGCGTGCTGGACACCGCGCCGCCGCGCGACCACCTGCCGCCCTGGCTCACCGACGCCGACCTGGATCATTACACGGCGGAATTCCGCCGCTCCGGCTTCCGCGGCCCGCTGAACTGGTACCGCAATGTCGACCTGACCTGGGAGCTGATGGCGGCGTATCACGACGCGCCGCTGGAGGTGCCGGCCTGCTTCATCGCCGGCGAACGCGACATGGTCCTGCAGGTCCGCGGCCTGGACAAGATCCGCCAGGACCTGGCGGCCAAGGTGCCGAACCTGCACGGCCCCCACTTCCTGCCCGGCGCCGGCCACTGGACCCAGCAGGAGCGGCCGCAGGAGGTGAACCGCATCCTGCTCGACTTCCTGGGCGGGCTGCCGGCATGACACGCGCCCTGGTCCGCTCCTGGGCCTGGGCGCTCTGCCTTGTGGTGCTGGCCGGTTGCGCCGGGGCATTGCCGGCCCGCGCCGATGCCTGCGGCGACCCGCGGGAGGTCGCGCCGCAATGGTACCTGAACTGCAAGGGCACGGCGCCGGAGCTGATCTGCGCATTGCGCCATCCGGTGGCGGCACGGGAGATGGCGACGGAAGGCGTGGCGGATCCGCAGGACGCGATCCTCGACATCGCCCTGGGCGGCACCGCAACCGGCGGCAGCGGCACAGCCTTCCCGTACCTGGCCATCAACATCCGGTTCCCGGACATGCAGGTGCCGGACGGGGCGAAGGCGTCCCTCGCCACGGCCGCCCCGGGGTCGCCGGCCGGCGACCTCGCGCCCCTGCCGGTCCCGATGCGCGTCCGCGACGGCTCCGTTCGGGGCCTGCGTCTGCCGAAGGACAGCCGGGTCCCGGTGACGCGGGACACACTGGCCGCGCTGGCGGACGAGCCACTGGGCCGCATCGCCTCCGACACCCTGCTCTGGCTGCGGCTCGATCTGCCGGGCGCCCGCGGGACCGCAGGCTACGGCCTGCCGCTGGCGGGCGCGGCCGAAGCCGTCGCCGCGCTGCGGGCCTGCCTGTTCGACCGGTTGCCGTAGTCCTGCGGCCGAAGCTGGCAGGCTCAGTCCATGCGCGACAGGAACTCGTCCGTCGTCATCACATGCGCGGTGGAGAAGGCGAGGATCGTCAGGGTGGCGCGATGCACCTCCTCCGCCGGCAGGGCGCCCTGGCCGACATCGGGATAGTCGAAGGTGCCGGTGGCGTCGGACAGGAAGACGACCTTGTAGTTCCGGAACATCGCGTCCCGCGCCGTGGCATGGCAGCAATTCTCCGTCGTGGTGCCGGAGATCACCACCGTGTCGATGCCCCATTCCCGCAGAAGCAGGTCCAGGTCGGTGGCGAAGAAACCACTGTAGCGGTGCTTCTTGATGACGTGCTCGCCGGGCTGCGGCGCCAGGACGGGAAAGATCTCCGCCCCGTCGGTGCCGTCCACCAGCGCGGCGCGGTCGGCGATCGGCGGATAGAGGTCGTCGTACAGCCCCATGTCGCTGCCGTCGCGGCGGTGGACATGGGCGGTGAAGACGATGCGGATGCCCTTCTCCCGGCAGGTCTGCAGGGTCTCCGCCAGCCGCGGCGCCATCGCCGCGGCCTGTGCCGATTGCAGGGCCGCGCCGTTGGCCACGAAGTCGTTCTGCATGTCGACGACGATCATCGCCGTCTTCGCCGGATCGATCGTCTCGCATTGATAGGACATGGCATCGCCTCCGACCGCCGATAAGGATCGCCTGCGATAGCACGGCCGGCCGGACCGGCGCTTTGCCGCCAACGCCAGGCTTTGGCACCTGCGCGCCACCCCCGCCAGGCATCGCATTGACAGCCGGCCGCCCCGGCGGCGTCTAATACGGCGATCGACCGGCGCGGAACCCGCCGGTGCCGCCAGACGGGACAGGCCCATGCCCGTGACCAGCAGAACCGATGTCGTGCGGCCCGGCGACGGCTTCGCCCACTGGCACGCGGTCACCTGCCGCCGCTATTCGCTTACCGAATGCAACGCCGTGCCGGACCGGCGGTTCAGCGCACGGATTTCGCTGGGCGCATTCGGGCCGCTGACCATCTCCAAGATCTCGTCGACGATCGGCGGCGGCGATCCTTTGCGGGTGGTACGCGGTGCTGGCGACATCCGCAGGGACGGGCGCGACGATTTCATGATCTGGCTGCCGCTGGAGGGCGAGACCGCCTTCGCGCAGGACGGCCGCGCGCTGCGCATGCACTGCGGCGACCTTCTGCTGCACGACCAGGCGCAGCCCTTCGACCTGCAGTTCGGCCGCCACGCCGATGCGATGATGATCACCGTGCCGCGCCCGCTGCTGCTCGCCAGGCTGCCGGAAGCGGCGGCGATGGTCGCACGGCCGCTGTCTGCCGCCTCGCGCTGCGGGGCGCTGGCCGCCGACCTCATGCGGGACCTGCTGCGCCTGTCGGAGGCGGCCGAGGTGGAGCTGGCGCGGCGGGTTGGCATCGCCGCGCTCGACATCGTGGCCGCCACATTCGAGGCGGAGCTGGCGGGCACCGCCGGACCGGCCCATGGCGATGCGCGGCTACGGCAGGCCAAGCGCTACATGATGGCGCGCCTGGACGATCCGGCGCTGGACGTGGAAACGATCGCCCGTGCGCAACATATGTCGCCGCGGACCCTGACCCGCCTGTTCGCCCGCGCCGGAGAGACGCCGATCCGCTGGCTGTGGCGCCAGCGGCTGGCCGCCAGCTACCGCATGCTGGCAGAGGGCGGTGCGCGCAACATCACCGAAGTGGCGCTGGCGCACGGCTTCAGCGACCCGTCCCATTTCAGCCGCGCCTTCCGGCAGGCATTCGGACGGACGCCGCAATCGGTGCGCGCCGTCAGGTGAAGTGCAGCCCGCCATTCACCTGCACCGTCTGGCCGGTCATATAGGCATTGCCGGCCACCATCAGCACCGCCTGGGCGACCTCCTCGCAGCGGCCGATGCGGCCGACCGGGATCCGTGGCGCCAGGTCCGCGGCGCGGGCAGCGACATCCTCCGACGCGACCAGCGACGGCGCGACGGCATTCACCGTGATCCCCTCGCCCGCCAGCCGCGCGGCATAGCCGCGGGTCAGCCCCTCCATGCCGGCCTTGGCCGCGTTGTAGTGCAGGCCGACCATGCCGGCGCCGCGCGCCGCGCCGGAGGAGATGTTGACGATCCGCCCCCAGCGCTGCGCGCGCATCGCCGGCAGCACCGCCTGGCTGCACAGGAAGGCGGATTTCAGGTTCACCGCGATGGTGCGGTCGAAATCCGCCTCCGTCAGCTCGTCCAGGGAGCGGCGCAGCATGATGCCGGCATTGTTCACCAGGATGCCGGCAGGGCCGAGCGCCTCCCGCACCCGGGCCGCCAGCTGCGCCACCGCCCCACTGTCGGAGACGTCGGCCCGCAGCGCCACTGCGCGCCGGCCGGTGGCGCGGATCTGCGCGGCGACGGCTTCGGCCTCGGCGATCCGGCTGACGCAGTTCACCGCCACATCGGCCCCAGCCGCCGCGAGCGCCAGCGCCACCGCCCGGCCGATGCCCCGCGAGCCGCCGGTGACCAGCGCCAACCGGCCGCTGAAATCCACCGCCGCTGCCGGCGCCTGCCCTGCCGCCTGGTTCATGGCCCGCCCCTCCCCGATATGCCGGCCGATCCTACACCCGTCCGCCGCAACGGCATGCGGCGGCTCGCGGGAACCGCCGGCCGGCAAGGGCGTTTCCTGCCGCATGACCGGACAGACTGCGGACCGTACCGAAACCCTCTCGCCCGCCCTGCCTGACGATGTCGAGCGGGCCGCCCTGGCGGTGCTGAGGCGGGCCAATGCCTGCGGCCTGAAGCTCGCCACGGCGGAAAGCTGCACCGGCGGGCTGCTCGCCTCCCTGCTGACCGATATCGACGGCTATGGCCATGTCTTCGAACGCGGCTTCGTCACCTATGGCGACCAGGCGAAATGCGACCTGCTGGGCCTGGCCCGGAAGCAGATCGAGGATTGCGGTGCGGTCAGCCGCGAGGTGGCGGTCGCCATGGCAGAGGGAGCGGTACAGCGCTCCGCGGCGCAGGTGGCGGTGGCGATCACCGGGTTCGCCGGGCCGGCGGGCGACGGCGACGAGGAAGGGCTGGTCCATTTCGCCTGCGCGCGGGCAGGGAGGCCCACCGCCCATCGCGAGGCGCATTTCGGCCCCCGCGGCCGCGGTGCGATCCGGCTCCGCGCGGTCCGCACCGCGCTGGAGCTGCTGGAGATGGCGCTGCGAGAGTAGCTACAGCCGGTACAGCGCCTCTGCATTGTCATGGAACATCGCGCGCTGCTCGCCCGGCGAGAAATCCGCCAGCAGGCGGCGGAAGCGGTCCCAGATCGCGTCGAAGCCGGCGGCATCGAGCCCGTTGGTCAGGCCCGCGACCGGCCAGTCGGTGGCCAGCATCGCCCGCCCGGGACCGAAGCTCTCGATGCAGTGCAGCTGTACCGCCCTCAGGCTGTCGTCCGTCGGCGCGGGGTCGTAGCCTTCCGCGTTGGAGACCTTGATGCAGATATTGGGACAGCTGGCGAGACGGGTGACCGCCTGCCGCCAGCGTTGCATCCCGTCGGCATCGCGGTCGACGGGGCTGGCACAGTGGTTCACCACGATCCGCAGGTCCGGCAGGGCCGCGGCCAGGCCGGCCAGGTCCGCCGCCTGATAGGGATAGAGCATCACCTCGAAGTTCAGGCCGGCCCGGGCCAGCCGCGCGAGGTCGGCCCGCCAGGCCGGGTCGTCGGCCAGGCCGTCGGCGGCGGCGAAGCTCTTCTCCGGCACCGTCGGATGAAAGGAGAGGATGCCGCGGATGCCGGTCATCCGGCCGAAGGCGGCCTGCGCCTCGATCACCACCGCCGCCGCCGGCGTGCCGAGCGGCGCCGCGCCGACATAGGCGGCGGCCACGCCGCGGGACTTGTCGAGCCCGTCCAGCCAGCGGCTCTCCCCCAGCGGATCGTCGGGCGACCACAGCGCCTCGACATGCACGCTGGCGGCGATGGGCTGGTTGGCACTGTCCCGCAGATAGTCCGCCACGACATAGTCGCGCTGCAGCCGCGCCAGCCCGCCCAGCGCCTGCACCGCGCCGTCGCCCGGCCGCAGCCAGGGATGCCGGTCCATCGACAGGTCCCAGAGATGGGTATGGGCGTCGATGATCGGGCCGTCATACATGGCGGCTGTCCCCGCTCCCCGCGCGCCCGTCAGGCCGCGCATTCATGCGCCACCAGCTTCTCCAGGAAGGACAGGCAGGCGGCCAGCTGGTCCTCCGCGACCCATTCGTCGGGGGCATGCGCCTGCGCGATGTCGCCGGGGCCGCAGAGCACGGTGGGGATGCCGGCGCCCTGGAACAGTCCGGCCTCGGAACCGAACGCCGCGCTGCCCGCCTCGCCGCCGGCCAGGCTGCGGGCCAGCGCCTCCGCCGCGCTGTTGGGCTGCGGCAGAAGCGGCGGGATCTCGAACAGGGTCTCGGTGGCGATGTCGACATCCGCCTGCCGCGCCCGCATGGCCGGCAGGATCCGGTCGTCGACCGCGGCCGCCAGCGCATCGCGCACCTGCCCCACCATCCCTTCGCGGGTGGCGCGGATGTCCCAGGTCAGGGTGCAGTCGCCGGCCACCGTATTGCGGGCGCTGCCGCCCTGGATCAGGCCGACATTGAGGGTGGTGTGGGGCGGCTCGAACAGGCCGACGCTGTCGGGCGCATCGGCCAGGGCCTGGGCATGGGCGCGCAGGGTGTCGATCACCTCCATCGCGCCGTAGATCGCGTTCACCCCCTGGTCGGGGCGGGAGGAATGGCAGGCATGGCCGGTGACCTTGGTGCGCATGCCGCAGCTGCCCTTGTGGGCGTTGACCACCCGCATCGAGGTCGGCTCGCCGACGAAGGCCATGGCGGGCCGCAGCTCCGAAGCCGCGATATGGGACACGATCTCCCGTGCCCCAAAACAACCCGTCTCCTCGTCATAGGAGAAGGCCAGGTGGATCGGCCGCGACAGCGGCGCGTCCCGCATCGCCGGCACCATGGCCAGGACGCAGGCGATATAGCCCTTCATGTCGCAGGCGCCGCGCCCGTAGAGGCGGCCGTCCTGCGGGGTCAGCCGGAACGGGTCCGTCTGCCAGTCCTGCCCGTCGACCGGCACCACGTCGGTATGGCCCGACAGAAGGATGCCGCCGCGCGGCTGCAGCCTGCCCGGTGCGATGGTGGCAACGATGTTCGCTTTCTGCCCATCCGCGCTGGGCAGGGTGGCCACGTCGACGCCGTGGCCGTCCAGATGGTCCGCCACCCAGTCGATCAGGGCGCGGTTGGACTTGTGGCTCACGGTGTCGAAGGCGACCAGGGTCGACAGGATCCGGGTCGCATCGTCCAGGGACGGCGTCATGCATGCACCTTTTAGAGGCGTGGCCGGCCGTCTCCTCCCCGCGAGAATGGCCTGTTGCGCCCGGGATCTGGCGCCCCGGTGGCGGTGGGCATCATCGCAGGCCGTGCAGCGCCCCGCCAGCCCCGACGGAGTGCCCCGGCTGGGCGGATCCGTGCAGGGGCCTAGCCTGTGCCGTATTTCCTGGTATCCGGCTATTCAACAACATTGAAACAAAATCGGGGAGGCGCGGAGGATGCAGTTCGGCATTTTCGACCATATGGACCGGTCGGGAGAGGATCTGCCGCAGCAGTACGAGGATCGGCTCAGGCTGATCGAGGCCTATGACCGGGCGGGCTTCCGTGGCTACCATCTTGCGGAGCATCATTGCACGCCACTGGGGCTCAGCCCGTCACCGGGCATCTTCCTGGCGGCGGCGGCGCAGCGCAGCAAAAGGCTGCGCCTCGGTGCCCTCGTCTTCACCCTGAGCCTGTATCACCCGCTGCGGATCCTCGAAGAGGTCTGCATGCTGGACACGCTCAGCGGCGGCAGGCTGGACCTCGGCATCGGACGCGGCATCTCGCCGATCGAACTGGGCTTGTACGGCGTGGATCCGGCGACGGCGCAGGAAATCTATGGCGAGGTCGCGGAGATCCTGTCGATCGGGCTGACAGCGAAGGCGATCGACTACGAGGGCCGGCATTTCCGCTTCTCCAATGTTCCGGTCGAGCTGCGGCCGGTCCAGAATCCGATCCCGCGATGGTACGGCGCGGGGCGGCCGGAGACCGCGGAATGGGCGGCGCGCAACGGCATCAACATTGTCTGCAACGGCCCAGCCGGCGCGGTCGGCGAGATCGCGGCACGCTTCAAGTCCGTCTGGCAGGACGAGGGCGCCCGCGGGTCGGAGATGCCGCTGGTCGGCATGAGCCGGCATGTGGTGGTTGCCGACACCGACGCCGAGGCCGAGGCGGCCGCCCGGGAGGCCTACGGCCAGTGGTATGCCCACCTCGTCCACCTCTGGCGCCTCAACGATCTGCAGATCCCGCTGAAGTTCCCGGAGACATTCGACGCGGCCAACGAGGGCGGCTTCTGCTTCGTGGGATCGCCCGCCACGGTGCGCGACGCCATGGCGGCGCAGTTCGCCGAGGCCGGCATTTCCTACTTGCTGTGCCGCATGGCTTTCGGGAACCTGCCGCTGCCGCAGGTCCTGCGGTCCGTCGACCTGATCGAGCGCGAGATCATGCCGGCCTTCGCCGCCCCGCAGCGCGCGGCCTGACAGGCATCCCGCAGGGCCTGCCGGAACCCCAAATGCAGGGCGGGCCCGCCGTCGGGCGCCAGGCCCCCACCGAGCGCCGCTATCGCAGCGCCGCCTCGATATTGCCGCCGTCGACGGTCATCACATGACCGGTCGTGCGCTCCGCCAGGGCGAGCGCGACGAAGGCCTCGCCGACATGGCGCGCCTCGACCTCGGCGCCCAACAGGTTGCCGGCCATGTACTTCGCCTCGTCCACGCCGCGGGCCTTCGACCGGGTGGCGATCATCTCGTCGGTCAGCAGGCCGGAGCGGATGCGGTCGGCGTTGATGCCGTTCACCCGCACGCCCATCGCGCCCAGTTCCAGCGCGTATTGCCGGATCAGGAAGAAGGTCGCCGCCTTGGGCAGGCCGTAGGCGCCGAAATCCTTGCCCGGGTTCACCGCCTGCTTCGACGCGTTGAACAGCAGCGAATGGCCGCGGCCCTGCTCCCGGAACACCCGGGCGGCGGCCTGCGCCATGCGCTGGTGGGCAAAGAAGTTCAGCTCGAAGGACTTGCGCAGCAAGGCCTCGTCCAGGTCGATCATCGCCCCGCCCCAGGCCGCGCCGGCATTGGAAACCAGGATGTCGATGCCGCCGAAGCGTTCGATGCAGGCGGCCAGCGCCGCCTCCCCCGCGCCGTCGGCGGTCAGGTCCAGCGCCAGGCCGCCGGCATCGCGGCCCAGGCCTTTCAACGCCGTGCCCAGCGCGCCCTCGTCCGCATCGACCAGGAAGATGTCGGCGCCCTGCGCCTTGAAGGCCGCCGCCGTCGCCCGGCCGATCGCCCCGGCACCGCCGGTCACCAGCACGATGCGGCCCTGCAGGGCCGGCGGCCGGCCCTTGCCCAGCTTCGCCTGCTCCAGGGACCAGTGCTCGGTCTCGAACAGGTCGAACTCCTTGATCGGGCGGAATTCGCCGACGCTTTCCGCCAGCTCGATCACCCGGATCTGCTGGTCGCCCAGATCGGCCGCCGCACTGGCTGCCTTGGCGCTGGCGCCGATGCCGAGCAGGCCCAGGCCAGGCACCCAGGCCAGGCCGGGCACCGGCTCCAGCATCGTCTTGCTGCCGCCCGCGGTCGCGTTGTTGCGCTCGAAATAGCTGCGATAGGCGGCCGCCCAGTCGGCCACCGCCGCCTTCAACGCGTCGGCATCGCCGGTGGCAGCCGCACCCTCCAGGATCAGGGCCGGATGCTTGGTGCGGATCACATGGTCCGGGGTGGCCACGCCGCGGGTCGACAGTTCCGCCATGTCGGGCCGGGCCAGGAAGGCCATCAGATGCGCCGCCTGGCGCAGGTCGAAGACCGGCATCGCCGCCTCCCGCGGCCGGTCGGCGGCCAGCGCGCCGCGCAGGCGCGGCAGCAGGCGGGTCGCATCGACCTTCTCGACCGGTCGTGCCGGCGGGCGGCGATTGCCCTTGCGGGCGAAGTAGGCCTCGACCGCGTTCACCTGCTCGATATGGCGCTCGTAGCTTTCCTTGGCGGTGTCGCCGAAGGTGAAATGGCCGTGATTGACCAGCAGCATGCCCTCGACATCGGGCTTCTGCTCGAACACCTCCGCCGCCTTCTTGGCCAGGCCGAAGCCCGGCATGATGTAGGGCACCAGCGCCACCCGGTCGCCGAACAGCTCGGCGACGATCTCCGCCGCCTCCGGCAGGTCGGCCAGCGCCAGCATCGCCGTGGCATGGCTGTGGTCGATGAAGGGATGCGGCAGGTAGGCGTGCAGCAGGGTCTCCACCGACGGATTGGGCGAGGTGGAATCCAGCAGGTTGCAGCGCTGCTGGTTCACCATGTCCTCGTCGGACAGCGCATCCAGGTCGCGCAGCTTCAAGAGCGGGTCCAGCCGCACGCCGGGCAGGCCCGGCGCCTCGATCGAGCCCAGGTCCCAGCCGGAGCCCTTCACGTGCAGGACGCGGATCTCGTCGCCCAGCAGGTCGCGGCGCAGCACCTTGCAGGAGGTATTGCCGCCGCCATGCTGCACCAGGTCGGGATCGCTGCCGATCAGGCGCGAGGTGTAGACGCGCAGCGCCAGCGCGCGGTCCGCGGGATTGTCGCCTGCCGCCGTCTCCAGCGCCTCGGCCTCTTCGTCACGCCACCGGTTCTGTACCATCGCTTCCGCCCTCGTTCCGCGCTGCCGGACGGCTCGGCCCGCCCGGTTGCGGTTTTTGACAAATGTGAAGTCGCTGTGTCAAATGACTAAGAATTGCGCATCATCCATGACTGGCGGCAGCCCATGACCGACCCCGCCCGCGGGCGCCCCGCATGAGCGGCCGGCGCCGCACCCCCTCGCCCTCCGGCAGCTTCGAGATCGTCGTGGAGGCGGCCTGGCTCTACTATAACGAGGGACTGAACCAGAACGAGATCGCGCGCCGCCTCAGCGTCAGCCGTGCCTCCGTGGTCAACTACCTGCAGGAGGGGCGGGAACGCGGGCTGATCCGCATCCGCCTGGCCGACGAACCCTTCCTCGCCCATTCCCTGTCGCTCGACCTGCAGCGCCGCTTCGGCCTGAAGGCGGCCTATGTGGTCCCGGCGGCCAGCCCGGCGGACGACACGGCCACCCTGCTGCGGGTGGCGAAGGCGGCCGGCAACTGGCTGCCGTCCCTGCTGCAGGCCGGCGACACCCTGGGTGTCGCCTGGGGTCGCACGATCTACGAGCTGGCGGAGGGGATGGAGCCGGAGCCGGTGCCGGATGTCAGCGTGGTGCAGCTGACCGGCTCGATGGCGACCCCCTACGGCTTCACCGCCGAGCTCTGCTCTGCCCGCCTGGCGCAGCGGCTGAACGGCCGCTGCATCAACCTGCACGCCCCGGCGATCCTGTCGACGCCGGAGTTGGCCGCGGCGCTGCGGCAGGAGCCGCTGATCCGCGACCAGCTGCATGCGCTGGGCGATTGCAACAAGGCGCTGTTCGCCGCCGGCTCCTGCACGACGGAGAGCCATGTCGTTCTGGCCGGCATCGCCACCGCCGCCGACATCGCAGAGTATCGCGCCCGCGGTGCGCGCGCCGTGCTCTGCGGCCGCTTCGTCGACGCGCAGGGTGCCCACGTCGCCGGCGCGCTGGACGAACGGATGATCGGCATCACGCCGGAGCGGATGCAGGACCTGGAGATGGGGCTGCTGGTGTCCTGCGGCCCCGACAAGGTGGAACCGATGGCGGCGGTGCTGCGGGGCGGCTATGCCAGCCACCTGGTCACCGACAATGTCACCGCGCAGGCGCTGCTGGCGGAAGGCTGAACCGACCTGCGGAGGGTCAGGGCGCGATCCGTGCGGCAACGATGCGGCGGATTAATGCATCGAATTCCCGCCGGCTGATGAAGCGGTCCTCGCGGCAGAAGGCGGTCGCCCGCGCCGCTTCGTCGAAACAGCCGGTGACCAGGTCCTCCAGCGCCGCCTCCGGATCCGCACCGCCATCGACCTCTGCCCGCCAGCGGTCGATGAAGGGCCCCATGTCGGCCTGGTGGACGACGATGCTGTCCCAGGCGGGGATCACCAGCAGCATCTGCTGGCCCAGGCCCCAGGCCATGAAGCTGCCCGCCGGCAGCCCGGTCTCCGCCGGATCGGGCAGCCACCACAGATCGCCATGGCCGGCCCGCATCCCGCCGATCCCGGTCTCCGACGCTTCCGCCGCGATCCGGTCGATCCAGGCCGCCGGCAGCACCTGCCGCCCGCCGGCCCGGCCCTGGTCGAGATAGAGCCGCCCGAACCTCAGCAGATCGGCGCCGGACATCCGGAACATCGCCGCCGGATGGCGCGACAGCTCTGGTTCCACAATGTAGCGGACGTCTTCCACGGCGAATCCGGTCATCCCCAGCGGGGCGGCAAGCCCTTCGGCAAAGGCCTCCGCCACACTCAGGCCGGTGCGCCGTTCGAAGATCGTGGTCAGCGCATTGTAGTCCCAGTTGTTGTAGGCCCAGACCGTGCCCGGCGGCTTCTCCTCGTCACCCAGGCGCCGGTCCTTGTCGGCCGTCAGGCCGGCTTCCGCAGCCGCCGCATGGTTGATGCCGGAGCGACTGCGCAGCAGGTCGCGGACCGTCGCCTGTTTCTGCACGGCAGAGAGAGGCCCGGGCGCATCGTCGATGCCCAGTTCGGCAAGGCTGGCGTCCAGCGGGATCTGTCGCGGCCCGGCCCCTTCATGCAGCCCGACCAGGGCGCTGAGCAGGGCCTTGCGCATCGAATGGAGGTCGTGGGCGACCGCCGGGTCGCCGACGACCAGCACGATCCGGTCCGCCGTCCGGATGGCGAAATGGTCGGTCGGCAGCCGGGCGACCAGGTCGGCCAGGGCCGCCAGGCCGGCAGGATTCCAGCCCAGCTCTTCGGTCTGCGCATCGTCCAGGCCCGCCGCCTCGATTGCGCGCGGCGGAAAGCGGCTCTCGGCCCGGTCGCGGCCGCCGGCCTCCCGGCGGCCTTCGCCTGTCGCCAGGAACATCGCGACTGCACCCACCATCACGACCGCGAGCAGGCCGATCAGGGTCGTCAGAAGCCTGCGGTTCATGGACTCGCCCTGTCTGCAGGCGGTTCGCGCCTGGCGCCGCGGGAATTGCCCACGGGAATTCCCCGGGGGAAAGGGCCGTGGGAAATGGCCGTGGGGGGGGAATGCCAGGGGATCGCACGCCCCTGCCGCTGCGCTATTCTGACACGGATTCGCGCGTTGCGGCGCAACGCAGCCCAGTCAGCGTTTCCGGTCCTCTGCCATTTCCTTCAAGGTGACCTGCAGGTCGGCGGCCACCTGCAGGCGAATGCGGACCATCTCCTTGCGATGGATCGCCAGGGACTTCTGCATCTCCGCCCGGACCTGTGCCATCTCAGCCCGCTGGCGTTCCAGCGATTCCGAGGCCTGCGCGGCGGGCAGGTGAAGAAGGGCGGCCGCCGCTGCCAGGCAGAGCACCGCCAGGATCCGTTTCGCGTTCATGAGATCTTCCGGGGTCTTCCGGGATCGTCCCGGGCATGTCCGGCCGCCGGCCGGCGCGCCGCACGCGCCGCAATCAGCGGGGGCTAGACGGGTGATACGCCGAAGAGGTTGCAGGAACCTTTACGGCAGTGCAGCAAAGCCTGAGCTATTGCGGCACACGTTCGCGCATCTGCCGCATGACGCGGGCCCGCTCCGCCGCCATGTCGGCACGGACCTCCGCCATGCGCTGCTCATGCACAGCCCGGTCGCGGCGCATTCCCGCGCGCACTTCCGCCATTTCCTCTAGGTTCTGTCGCAGATCCGAGGCCGCCCTGGCGACATCCACGGCCGCAAAGGTGGCGCTTCCCGCAGCCAGGACCGCGACAGCCAATGCCATCGCGCGCCGCATCTCATGCTCCTGGCCTTTCGCCGGCCCCCGGTAATCCGGAACGCCGGGCAACGTCCGCATAACAGGCGATGTCGCGAAAGGTTCCCCGGCTGCCGATTATTTTTCAGGCTGGCGCTTCAGGCGTCCGGTTCAGCCGCTCTGGCGCGGCCATGCCGCGGAGGCGATGCCCATGCCGGCGGTGAACAGGGCCGGGACAAGGAGCGCGGCGGCCACCCCGACATGCAGCGCGACCAGGCCGCCCGCCACTGCGCCACAGACGAAGCCAGCCCAGACCGTGCCGTTCTCCCGCATCTCCGCGGCCCCGCCTCTGCCCATCAGGAACAGCGCCAGGCCGCGGCCGAACTGGACGATCGTGCCGGTGATATAGGTGCGCACCGCAGCGCCGCGCTGCGGATGAAGGCTGGCATTGTGCACCCCCATCGCCCCGGCCAGCAGCGGCAGGAGAACCCCCGCGGGCCAGCCTGCCAGGTGGCCGGCCAGCGCCAGGCAGAGCAGCAGCGTATCCGCCAGATAGACCCAGGGCTGGCGCCAGCCGCCGGCCGGGCGGCCGAGGCACTCGCCCAGCACCACCCCCGCCAGGAAGGCCCCAACCACGCTGCCGACCAGAAGAACGCCCGGCCAGGCGCCCTGCGCCACACTGGATGCGATTTCGGTGTTGTTGCCGCTCATGAAGGAGACGAAGGCGTTGCCGGCCAGCAGGAAGCCTGCCGCATCGACCCAGGCCGCCATGCCGGTCAGCAGCACCGCCAGACGGGCCTGCCGGCCGGCGCTGCCGGCATCTCCATGCTCTGCCACCCTGTCCCCCGCCCCCGACACCGTACCGTGCACCGGACCGCGCGCCGGCGGCACGATCCTGCCGGCGGCGCAGCGCCGGTCAAGTGGCGCCGGTCAATGCGGGGATGCGCGCTATCGCTCCCGCGCTTCCCTCATCCGCTGCAGCAGCATGGCGCGGGAGGCATCCATGTCGGCACGCACTTCGGCCATGTTCTGGCGGTGGATCTGCAGCGACCGGGCCGCATCCACCCGGCCGGCCGCCATCTGGCGGCGGTGCGCCTGCAGCGATTCCATCATCTCGGCACGCACCTCGGCCATGTCGGCCAGGTTCGTCGCCAGCCGGGATTCGGAGGCCTGTACGGCCGGCGCCCAGATCGACGCCCCGGTCAGCGCCGCAAATCCGGCCAGCGCGCCGAAGACGGCGGGACGGATTGCCCGGGCGAGACGGCCGGAACGGCGGGCGGTGGGTGAAGGCGGCTGGCGCATGCTGATGCTCCCCGGGAGCCGGCGGACCGCCCTTCGACATCGCGAAAGTCGATCGCACATAGTCATCCTGGGCATCTATATAGTGCACGAATGATGAATTTGGAGTTAAGAGATTTTTAATACTTAGATACGGTAAATTTTAATTTACGCACTTCTTCATTATTATTATATTCTTCAAATCAATAATAATTCGATCAAATTCGCACGGCCCGCACGGCGGCGCGCGGACCGGTCGGCCTCGGTCTCGGATGGGGCTGGCGGACGATGGACAGGGAAAGGGCAGCGGACCGGAAAAGGGCAGCGGACCGGGATCGCCGCCGATCCAGATCGCCGTCCCTGCCGCAGGGCGGGGCGTTCAGGCCGCGGCGCGGTCCGGGAACAGGCCGGCCAGGCCTTCCGCCGTCGCGGCGCAGATGCCGCGCTCGGTGATCAGGCCGGTGACCAGGCGGGCCGGGGTGACGTCGAAGGCCGGGTTGCGGGCGGGCGAGGCCTCGGGCGAGATCCGCACCGGCAGCACGGTGCCGTCCGGCCCCTTGCCGGAGATGTAGGAAACCTCGTCGCCGTTGCGTTCCTCGATCGGGATCTCCGCCACGCCGTCCTGCACCGTCCAGTCGATGGTCGGCGAGGGCAGCGCGACATAGAACGGCACGCCATTGTCATGTGCGGCCAGGGCCTTCAGGTAGGTGCCGATCTTGTTGCAGACATCGCCGCGCGCGGTGGTGCGGTCGGTGCCGGTGATCACCAGGTCGACCAGGCCGTGCTGCATCAGGTGGCCGCCGGCATTGTCGGTGATCAGCGCATGCGGGATGCCGTGCCCCGCCATCTCCCAGGCGGTGAGATAGGCGCCCTGGTTCCGCGGCCGGGTTTCGTCCACCCAGACATGCAGGGGGATGCCGCGCTCCGCCGCCTGGTAGATCGGCGAGGTGGCGGTGCCCCAGTCCACGGTGGCCAGCCAGCCGGCATTGCAGTGGGTCAGGATGTTGACCGGCTCGCCCGCCGGTTTGCGCGCCGCGATCTCTTCGATCAAGGCCAGGCCGTTCGCGCCGATCTGGCGGTTGATCTCGACATCCTCGTCGGCGATGCGGGTGGCGGCGGCATAGGCGGCCTCCAGCCGGTCGGCCGGCGGCAGCGGGCTCAGCACCTGGCGGACCTCGTCCAGGGCCCAGCGCAGGTTCACCGCCGTCGGCCGGGTGGCCATCAGCATGTCATAGGCCGCGTGCAGGGCTTCGTCGCCGGGATCGCGCTGCATCTGCAGCGCCATGCCATAGGCGGCGGTGGCGCCGATCAGCGGTGCGCCGCGCACCCACATGTCGCGGATCGCGGTGGCGACGGTCTCCGGCTCCACCATGTCGACGGTGACGAAGGCGTGCGGCAGGCGGGTCTGGTCGATGATCCGCACGGTGCGGCCATCCTCCGCCAGCCAGATCGACCGGTAGTGCTTGCCGTCGACGTTCATCCTGCCGGCCCTCTCGTTGCGTTCAGTGGTTCACGCGGGCACGCCGCGCGCCTCGATGCGCCGGGCCAGCGCCGCGAGCTCGGCCGGTCCCGCGACGGACTGCCGGCCCAGGACCAGCAGCCGCCCGAGTTCCAGCGCCCGTCGCTCGCACTCGGCGCGGCGGTCCGCATCGGCGATATCGTCCAGTTCCGCGATATGGGCAAGGCCCAGGATGCGGCGGTGCATCTCCACCCCGCAATAGCCGACCGTGTCGACCCAGACCTCGCGCAGATAGTCGCTGCAGGCTTTCTCCGCCGCCATGTGGTGGCCCTGCTCCTCGAACAGGGCGGCAGGGTAGAGGATGCCGTTGCGCTCGCTCTGCCACAGCGTGCGGAACCGGGCGGTGAAGCCTTCCCAGACCTGCTGCACCACCTGCAGCAGCCAGTCGCGATAGGCATCCCTTTCGCCAGGCGCCGCCTCGTGACCGGCCTGGGCGTGGAAAGCCATCAGGAAATTGGCCAGCAGCATGCCGATGTCGAAGCCCATCGGGCCGTAGACCGCGAATTCGGGATCGATCATCCGGGTGTCGTCGTCCGTCACCATGATCGACCCGGTATGCAGGTCGCCGTGCAGCAGGCTCTGCGCCTTCGACGCGAAGCCGGCCTTCAGGTGCTGCGCCTGCACCTTCAGTTCCTGGTCGGCGCGCAGCGCGGCGACATAGCCGTCCAGCTGCGGCGTGGTGTGCCGGTTCAGTTCCGCCGTGTAGTAGGGATCGGTGAAGACCAGGCTCTCGGTGATGTCGCAGAGGTCGACATTGTCGGCGAACAGCGCCAGGTCGGCCTTGCGCTGGCGGGTCTCCATGCTGAGGTCGGAGCCGCGGAACAGGGTCTCCGCGGTGAAGGCCGCCAGATGCGCCGCCAGGTCCTCGTGCACACGGCCCGCGGCCAGGCTCTTGCGCAGGATCACGTGCGGCGTCAGGTACTCCATCACCGTCAGCGCCTGGCTGTCGTCGTGATGGAAGATCTCCGGCACCCGCCCGGGGCAGCGCGCCGCCTGCCGCTGCAGGGCATGGCGCTCGAAGAAGGCGCGGGTCAGCGGCAGCGGCCAGGATTCGCCCACCAGACGCACATAGGGCAGCGCCTGCTTGACCACCGCAGCGCCGGCCGGTCCCTCCACGATGAACACCAGGTTCAGATTGCCGTCGCCGACCTCGCGCACCTGCCAGCCGGCCGGGTCGCCCAGCCGCTGCCGCAGGGCCGGCAGCGGGCCCAGCCGCTGCACCAGGCTGTCGGCGTCCAGCGCCAGATATCCACTGCCGTCCCCGGCGACCGTCCCGTTCACGACGGCTCTCCCCCCGCTTGATTCTCCTTGGTGCGGCGCCGCCGGAGCGGCCGCCGATCGGGGCACGCTATCGTCCCGCTTTTTCAAAAGTCAACATCAATTGACATTTGAAAAACGGCTCCCTAGCGTCTCCCCATCGGGGAGGAAGGCATGGATCAAGGCGCGGCCCAGGGGCCGGCATTCGAGATATCGGGGCTGCAGAAATCGTTCGGCGCGAACCGCGTGCTGCGCGGCATCGACCTGGCCATTCCCGCCCGCGCCGTGACCGTGCTGATGGGAGCCAACGGCGCCGGCAAGTCCACCCTGGTGAAGATCGCCGCCGGCGTGCATGCGCCCGACCAAGGCGAGATGCGGCTGGCCGGCCGGCCCTACAGCCCCGCCACCCCGGCGGAGGCGATCGACGCTGGCATCGTCGTCGTGCACCAGAACATCAATGACGGCGTGGCGCCCGACCTGGACGTGGCCAGCAACCTGATGCTGGACCGGCTGGCCGGCGGGCGCA
>MDTD01075827.1_pt1 | contig 32791 bp, 27 predicted proteins | sample 811221 | NCBI WGS metagenome assembly MDTD01 (sample SAMN05326646, study PRJNA326480) | marine metagenome | isolation source: seawater | place: Pacific Ocean: South West | collected 2011
CGTCAAACAGACAGGCTGGAGACTGCCCCAAACCTGTCGTTCCAGTGTGTTTCAAAGAAAGGCAGCGCTCACGCGCCGCCTTCCGCCAGGCGATAGACCGGGATGCCCATCTTGCGTGCCTTGTCGGCGAGGTTTTCCTGAATGCCGGTTCCGGGGAAGACGATAACCCCGATCGGCATGGTATCGAGCATCCGGTCGTTGCGCTTGAAGGGCGCGGCCTTAGCGTGTCTCGTCCAGTCGGGCTTGAAAGCGACCTGCGCGACCTTGCGGTTGTCGGCCCAAGTGGCCGCGATGCGTTCCGCCCCTTTCGGCGAACCTCCGTGCAGGAGCACCATGTCGGGGTGTTTGGCATGGACCTGATCGAGCCTGGCCCAGATCAGCCGGTGATCGGTGGTGTCGCCGCCCGAGAAGGCGATCTTCGGCCCGGCGGGTAGCAGCACCTCGTTGTCGGCCCTGCGCTTTGCGGCGATGAAGTCACGGCTGTCGATCATGGCCGAGGTCACCTGGCGATGGTTGACCCGTGATCCGGAGCGCGGCGACCAGGGCGTGCCGGTTGTGCGCAGGAAGAGGTCGGCGGCAGTGTCCCGGAAAGTCTCCATGCTGTCCCGGCGCTCGATCAGGTTTTGTCCTATGCCGACCAGGGTCTCCAACTGGACGGATTTCACCTCGCTTCCGTCCTGTTCGCGCTGAAGACGCTTCTGAGCCTGCTCGTTGTCGTCGAGTTTGCGTTCGATCCGCTCGACGGCGCGGTGGAAGGTGTTGACGGTGGACCACATGATCTCGTCTAGGTCGAAATCGAGGCTGGTGTCGGCCATGGTGGAGATCAGAGCATCGAAGATGTCGGCAACTGCGCCCTGGATGGCGTTGTCCTCGGGCGTGATCCGGGGATCGGCCTCGCCCTCGGCGGGACGGTAGCCATAGAGTTCGAGCTCTTCGACGACATGGCCGGTGGGAGACGTGCTGTGATCGGGGTCGAATTCGTCATGGGCATACATGGGATGTGTCCTTCGGCAGGACCGCGACCGTCGCGGCCTTCATGGCGACGACAAGCCCACGGGCGCTCCGGCCTGGCAGTCCGAGCCCTTTGGCTCAGGACCTTGATGGCAAAGCCCGGCTGATTTGCTTCGCGCTGTAAAGGCGGGCCTGCCCGCCGACGGAAATCAGTCGGGCGCCGCCATTGCTGGGCCGGAGCGTTTGTGGGCCGCTCGCCCTCTCAAGAAGGCCAAGGCGCGGCCCCCTTGCCGAGGTGCCGCAACCCCTTGCCCATGGCGGGATCGGTCATCTCCGAGCACGGCCCTCTCTGGATATTGTGCGCGCTATGTGAAACGGCTGACGTCCTCAGGGGCAATCTGCACCCGGATCTGCGCCCGAAGCGCCTCCAGGCCGAAGCTGACGAGATCGTCGTTGAAATCTCCCAGCATGGGCGAGAGCGTGATGGCCTCGATCCCGGCCTCGATGGCCCGGTCCACCAGGCTGTCCCGCGCGGCGTCACCTGCCGGATCCTTGTCGCGGACGATATAGAGCCTGCGCAGATGCGGCGGGAACAGGATAGCAGCGAGATGTCCGGCCGAGAGTGCGGAGACCGTCGGCATGATCGGCAATGCCTGCCGCAGCGAGAGGATGGTTTCGATCCCCTCGCCTGCCGCCATGACATCCTCCGCCTCGCCAAACCGGACGGCGTTTCCGAGCAGGTCTCCCATTGCCTTTCTCGGCGGATCAAGAGGCGCCTTGCCAGAGCCGTCACGTTGGAGCCAGGTGCGATGCGCGCCGGTGATCTTGCCATCGAGGTCGGTCACCGCGGCAATCATGGCGGGCCATGCCTCTGTCGGCGCATCGCCCTCGGGTCGCCAGTAGCAGGTCGGATGGAACCGCAGGTTCGCGGTTCCGCGTAAATCCGTAATGCCGCGTCCGCGTAAATACGTCTCCGCGAGGCTGCCGATCAAAGGCTGCGTTATGCGCCAAAGGCGACGGGCCGCCTCGGACGATCCCGATGGTGCTGGCGGTGTTTGAGCCCTGCGGGACTGAGGCTCCAGTTCAAAATGCGGCAGGCTGAGGAAGCGGCGCGCTTCTTCAGCAATATCGGCGAAATCGATGAGGCCAAGGGTTTCGCCGATAACGTCGAGCAGATCGCCATGCTCGCCGCTCTGAGCATCGGTCCATTTGCCGGCAGCCCCTTTACCAGCCTCCGGCCCGGTCAGACGGACGAACATTGAACGGCCGGGAGTGTTCCGTACATCCCCAACCTGCCAGTAATTGCCCTGTTTGCGCCCATTCGAGAGATAGTGGCGGCACACCGCCTCGGCCTGGCGACCGAGACGCTGCGCCAGTTCGGAAGCGTTGAGACGCGCCATCACGCAGCCACCCGCTCGGAGATGCGCTCGACGGGGAAGCGGTCGAGCAGTTTGCCGATGATCTCCGGCCCCAATGCGCCCACCGGCACGAAGAATCGTAGCTTCCAGGAGATGATCTCGCTGAAGAGACCATAGGTTCGCAGCCGATCGCGCATGGTATCGGTGAAGCCGGTGAGCTCGATCCGGTTGGCGCCCATGACCCGGACGCGTCGCAGTTGCAGCCCCTCGGTGAGATCAAGGATCGTGCGGCCTTCGATCAACGCGGCATAAGCGGCATCCGGCGTCAGGCTGCTGGTGACGCCACTGGTCGAAGCATTGGTAGCCCATGCCGGCGAGACCCGGCGACCGATGATGCGTTCGCCCTCGTCGGTCTGGAGCCGATAGACCCGGGAGGAGTCCTGCGGCAGGCGCTTCCAGATCGGCAGCAGAAGCCCAGTCACCATATGCAGGATGCTGTCGGTGAACTCCGGCACCTCTGCCAGTTCCGCGTTCCAGGCCGTGGCGAAGGAAGCCTGGTCCGCCTCGCCCCAATGGGTCTCATCCATTGTCCGCATGGGGATGCTCACCGCTTCCATCGGCCGGATCAACCGCACACGGCGCTCGATCTCGCCATCATCCAGCATGACGCTGGTGGTGGGGATCTGCACGGCGGCGCGACCGGATCGCTCGTTGATGAGCAATCTTGCGCGGGGATCATCCAGTTCCGCCAGGGCTGCATTGAGCGTGACCGGCTGATTGCGCTTGCGCTCGGTGAGCGTCAGGAGCCGCGTTTCCGCGCCGGTGCCCGGATGGGTGTGGATCACCTGCCGGTCGGTGACGATGAAGCTTTCCGCCTTCAGCGTTTCCAGTCCCATGTCATAGGTGCCGGATGCAATCGCCCCGTCGATCCGCGCCTGCAGGAGCTGTTCGAAGGCCGAGAACAGGATGCCCTGCAATTCGATGGTCAGCGCCAGCAGGCGATTGAGGAAGGTGGTGATCGGCGGTAGTTCGTCCTTCACACCATTGCTGTCCATCAGCTTCAGGCCGGTGGCGGATTCAAACCGTTCCAGCGAGCATCCCTCGACCTTACCGCGCACAATCAGCAGATAGAGCTGGCGCAACGCATCGCGGGCATAGGCGGATTCCAGATTGTCCTCGGGCCGGAACAGCCCCTGACCGCCGGTCTGGCGCTGGCCGCGGGTGATCGCGCCCAGCGTGTCGAGGCGGCGGGCGATGGTAGAGAGAAAGCGCTTCTCGGCCTTGACGTCCGTGGCGATGGGTCTGAACAGCGGCGGCTGAGCCTGATTGGTGCGGTTGGTGCGGCCCAGCCCCTGAATGGCGGCATCTGCCTTCCAGCCCGGCTCCAGGAGGTAATGCACGCGCAGCCGCTGGTTTTTCGCCGAGAGTTCGGCGTGATAGCTGCGCCCCGTGCCACCCGCATCCGAGAACACGAGGATGCGCTTCTGGTCATCCATGAAGGCCGAGGTCTCGGCAAGATTGGCAGAAGGTGCACGGTTCTCGACCGCCAAACGCGCCGATGCCCCGTCGCCCTTGCGCACGATCCGGCGCGAGCGGCCCGTGACCTCCGCCACCATATCCGTGCCGAAGCGCTGGACAATCTGATCGAGCGCCCCCGGCACGGCGGGAAGCGAACCCAGCTGCTCCAGCATCTCGTCGCGCCGCGCTACGGCTTCGCGGCTTTCGACCGGCTGACCATCGCGGAAGACGGGGCGTGACGAGAGGTTCCCCTCGCCATCGGTAAACGGCTCATAGAGCTGTACCGGGAAGGAATGCTGCAAATACGAGCCAACATATTCCCTCGGGGTGACATCGACGGAAATATCGCTCCATTCCTCGGTCGGGATCTCGGAAAGCCGCCGTTCCATCAGGGCTTCGCCGGTCGAGACGATCTGGATGACGGCGGCATGGCCCGCTTCCAGATCGGCCTCGATGGACCGGATCAGGGTCGGGGTTTTCATGGAAGTCAGCAGATGGCCGAAGAAGCGCTGTTTGGTGCTCTCAAAGGCCGAACGGGCGGCGGATTTGGCCTGCCGGTTCAGCGTTCCCTCGCTGCCGGTGATGTTGGCGGCTTCCATTGCCGCGTCCAGATTGTTGTGAATGACGGCGAAAGCCCCGGCGTAGGCATCATAGATGCGGCGCTGTTCATCCGTGAGCTGATGCTCGATCAGTTCATATTCAACGCCATCATAGGAGAGCGAGCGGGCGGTATAGAGGCCGAGGGATCGCAGATCGCGGGCCAGCACTTCCATGGCCGCAACGCCACCGGCTTCGATCGCCTCAACGAACTCGGCGCGGGTCTGGAACGGAAAATCCTCACCGCCCCAGAGGCCAAGGCGCTGCGCATAGGCGAGATTGTGAACTGTGGTGGCGCCGGTCGCCGAGACATAAACCACGCGGGCGTCGGGCAGCGCGTGCTGAAGCCGCAGGCCCGCACTTCCTTGCTGCGAGGCGGCGACATCACCGCGTTCTCCTTTTCCGCCACCGGCATTCTGCATGGAATGGCTCTCGTCGAATATGATGGCTCCATCGAAATCGGACCCCAACCATTCGACGATCTGCTTGACGCGCGAAACCTTCTCTCCCCGGTCGTCGGAGCGTAGCGTGGCATAGGTGGTAAAAAGGATGCCTTCCGACAACGTGATTGGCTTGCCTTGCGGGAAGCGTGACAGAGGCGTGACAAGCAGCCGTTCCATGCCGAGCGCCGACCAGTCGCGCTGCGCGTCCTCGATCAGCTTATCGGATTTGGAGATCCAGATCGCCTTGCGCCGACCGCGCAGCCAGTTGTCGAGAATGATGGCGGCGGACTGGCGTCCCTTGCCAGCGCCGGTTCCATCACCGAGCATGAAGCCCCGGCGAAAGCGGATTGATCCCGCAGCATCCTCGGGCGCAGCGCTCACATTGTCGAAATGCTCGTCCACGGTCCATGCGCCGGCGAGATGATCGGCATGGGCTTCACCGGCATAGATCACCGTTTCAAGCTGGGCGTTCGACAGACGCGCGCAGATGTCAGCGGGCAGCATGGGCCGGTAGGAGGGCTTCGGCGGTGCGACCGAGGCCATGGCGGCGGATTGCACCAGTTTGGTCGGATGCGGCTGCGCGCCAGCAATGCGCAGCGATTGCAGCGCATATTCCTCATAGATCGCGTCGGACAGGCGAGCGCCTTCGGGTGGCGTCCAGTCCACGGTCTCATAGGCGAGTTCGACGCCCTCGGGATCTTTGGCGGGAGCAGCGACAGGCCGAGCAGCAGTCGCGCGGGCCAGATAGCCCCGCACGGTTTTCGGCGCGGCGGTCGAAGCGGGAAAGACGATCTTCGGTAGTGATACCGGCAGGCGCTGCGGGACCAGCGCCTCGATCCATCCGATCAGCGTGGCTACATCGGGGGCGATTCCCGGTGAGGTCGGAAAACTCGCCGGATATTCGGCGGGTAATTTGTCGATCACGGTCAGCCGCGTGTCGATCGTGGTGCCGTGCTTTGCATAGACCGCGCCATCGACGGCGGCGCTGAACACCACGCGACCACGGGCCTGCAAGCGGATGAACGCGTCCCGCCATGCCGGAGCTTCGGGGCCAAAGCCAGCGCCGGTGATCGTCACCAGCCGACCGCCCGGAGCAAGACGGGCCAGCGCCGAGGCGACATGGCGAAGCGCAGCATCCGCCATCCGTCCCTCGACATTGGCCATTACCGAGAATGGCGGGTTCATCAGCACCACCGACGGCACGGCCTCCGGTGCCAGATGATTGTCGATCTGGGCGGCGTCGCATCGGGTGACGGGACAGGCCGGAAAGAGGGACGAGAGAAGATCGGCGCGGATCTCGGCGAGTTCATTGAGGATCAGCGAACCGCCGGCAGTCTGTGCCAGGATCGCCATCAGGCCGGTGCCAGCCGAGGGCTCCATCACCCTATCATCAGGCGTGATGGCGGCAGCCGTCAGAGCGGCAAGGCCGAGCGGGATCGGCGTCGAAAACTGCTGGAAGCTCTGGCTTTCCTCGGAACGCCGGGTCTGCGTGGGCAACAGCGCCGCGATCTTTGCCAATACGGAAATCCGTGCAGCCGGAGACGCGGCTTTACGGAAAAGCGCCTTTCCGTATTTGCGTAAGAAAAGGACGGTAGCGACCTCACCGGCCTCATAGGCGAGCTTCCAGTCCCAGGCGCCGGTAGCGTCCGACGCGCTGAAAGCCGTTTCCATCGCACCGCGCAATGTCACGGCATCGACGCGCTGACCGCGTTCGAGATGGGGGAGCAGATGATTGGCCGCAGCCAGGATCGCTGGCGCAGCCGCCAGCGGCGTGACCGGATCGGCCACGGGGAAAACCATGTTCATGTCGGGAACCTCAGGAGAGTGGGAAGGACAAGCCCGGACGGCGCTCTCTCTCTCGACCGCCCTGACCTGACCACTTCCGGCCCACCTCTCACTCTCAAAGCGCAGCATAAAAAAAGCGCCCCGACCGGACGGCGGGGCGCTTGGCAGTGTCTTCCCGGGATCATCCGAAGCGGCGACCGGCTTCGGTAAAGGTGTATTCATTGGCAGCGATGGTTTCATCGACCACTCCGTCCGAGGACAGATAATCATATTCGCGCTCAAGCTGGCGGTAGAGCCAGCGGGCCAGATCGCGCAGCGCCTCGATGATCGTCTCCTCGGTATCGGCGGTCATGTCCTGCCCGGTCGGGCTGTCGCGCTCGGCCGAGATCGACATGCAGTATTCGTGGTAATAATGGCCGCGATGACTGACTTCGGCGCGAAGCTGGTAGAAATTGCGCCGCTGGACCGTCTGCAGGGCATCGGCGATGCGATGCAATTCGGTGTCCTGTGGTGCGTGCTCCCGAATAAGGCGCGGAGCATCCTTCGGGTAGGAATACCAGGATTCAAAGCACGCGCCGTCCCCCTGCGAGGAAAAGCCCCGGAACCAGATGCAGGGGTCTTGCCGTGTGCCGCCGCCCATCAACCGGACGGTTCGGGTCTTGAGGTTCAGCCCGAGGATTTCCGCAATACGCTGGAAATCCTCGTAGACGGTATCGTACCAGTCATAATCTAAGCCGCCCTCGCGATACCAGGCGCGAGCCTTCTCCCTCGCCGCATCGGACAGTTCGTCGAACCGATAGACGGTGGTTTCGATGATGTCAGGCATAGGGGTCGCCTCCGTCCAGCACAGTGGACAGCCAGCCATCGGTATAGATCCAGTCCACCGTTTCGCCGGTAGCAAGATCAAGGACATGCGCGCCGCCGCCGAAGCCGTCGATTCTCGGCCGAGAGCAACTGTTTGCGTATTGAAGGCCCTATAGACCCGTCAGACCAAACTCGGTGGCGCAGCGTTTGACGAACTGGATGACATGCTCGGGATCGCCGGTGACGTCATCACCCATCCAGAGCTGAGTGCCACCATGTTCTGGCTGGATGGAGAGCACGAAGCCGTCCGATGGCGGATCTTCGGCGGCAGTGTCATCCGCCAGTGCGTTGTAGAGATCGAGTGCGCGGGCAGCGTTTTCGGGGGTGCCCACGTCAAGCAGGCAAGAAAAGTGCGTGAAATAGTCGGCCATGATGGTCTCCTGAGAAGACATCGCCCGATGCACGACCGGGCCGAATGGGTAAAAAATGATGAAGCTCATGCGACCTGTGGCAGGCGGAGCAAATCAGCCGCGGCGTCGCGCCAGAAGGGATCGACCAGTCGGGCCTCCAGCGCAGCGGCGCGGTAACGCAGCCGTCGCGCCTCGGCGGGATCTGATGCCCGGAATGCCATACCGCGCAGGCGGCTGGCCTCGGTCACGATCCTGCGTGCCTCGGCATCGGATGCGACCGGCTGTTGCCAGAGGATAATGCCGGCGCGGATTTCACCGGCGAGGACCAGGCGCTGATCGCGGTCCTGAATGAGCATGACGCGCGGCTGGAAATACGGAAAGCTGTCCGGCCCCGTGCAAATATCACCGCACGACAGGCGCAAGGCCCCGGCCTGAATGGCCTCTTCCGGTGATGGGCGTTCCCCAAGCGAGATCACGCGGTCAAAGCTATTCGCCGCGTCACTGGCGTCATAGCTGGCCACACCGAGGCACGAAATGCGCAGCGGCAGCTTTTGCGACCGATAAAGCGCGGGCAGAACATCGGCCGCCAGAATATGACCGATGGAGCGGAAGGTTTCGGAACGGGCAAACGTCATCGGGATCACTCCATGACGGGCGCCGGTGAGCCTCTCTCTCCGGCCTTCAACCCGTCACGGCCGAACGGCCCACACTCTTTCTGACCGGGCTTGTTCCCGGTTCCGCCGCCGACGATGGGGGACCATCGTGAGGCGCCGACGGCCCGAAGCGCGGGTCTCCGCGCTCGGGCCGTCGGGGATGAGGCGCTTTCGCGCCTTACTCCCACGGGTCCAGCTCCAGCTTCACCATGTCGTCGTCGCCGTCGAACTCGGCGGCGGGGCAAGCGGCGTGGGTGCCGTCTCCGGCCTGGAACACGACGATCACGACCATCAGAGTGGTGGCGAGGCTGGCGGCGAAGGCGGTGGCATCTGCATAGGACATGGGTTCCGGCTCCTGTCTTTGGAGGCGAGGGACCATCCCCCGCGCGACAGGTGCCCGAAGTGTCTGACCGGATCTGCAATCACCCGAGGGCGTTCGGACTTTTTCCGAATCCCCGAGGGCGGCACGCGAAGCGTCAAGCCGACCCCTTCGGGGTTGAATGTCAAAGAGACGGATCGGACCAAGGTTTGCGAATGGAAGCGGGGTTGGTTTTTCGCATCTGACAGGTGCCGGATATCCCTTGCAGATGCTTCGCCCGGCCAACCCTTGCCGCCGCATCAACAGAGGAACCGCGTTACAAGCCCGAGACGGAACCGAACCCATGGCACGCGCCTTGATGGGATGACGGGGACATGGTGAAGTTGGAACTGGAGCCGCCGCGTGACCCTCCGCCCCCTGTACACGGTATGACGGTCATGCGACCTGACCGTTTGATGGACGGAGGTGCGACAGTGGTTCTGAAGGCCAGGTCACAGCGCTCGAATGATGTAAATACAGGGCGATCCGCCGGGCAAAGCCCCGCAACGCGCACCTGTGGGCACAACAAATATGCCCATGTGCGACTTGTTTCGATCACGCCGATCTTTCCAAAACCGCGAGAGTCAATTAGGATTCGACGAAAAGACAGACGACTGGGGCGACGCGGTGTCAAATGCGAAACAGATACTGGCGATGCTCAGAAGCCAGGCGGAAGGCGATGAAGAACAGTTCTTCTCCATCGCGCTTCAGGTTGCGGCTGGCGAGGCGCGCCAAGGACACCGTGCGACCGCAGAGGATATCCGTGCGGCAGTGGATGCCGCACGTTCACAGCGCGGCACGCGGGCGTCTGTCCCGATCGCCTTTTCTCGACCCCGTGGAGACCTCGACAGCCTTCTCGATCTGCGGGACCCGCAGATCCATCTTGCCGATGTGGTGCTGAATGCAGACGTGAAAGGTCATCTCGAAGCGGTTGTGCTTCAGCAACAGCGTCGGGATTGGCTCCGGGAACATGGGAAGACACCGAGCCGCCGCCTCCTCTTTGCCGGACCTCCGGGATCGGGGAAGACGATGACCGCCGAGGCGCTCGCGGGCGAACTCCATCTTCCTCTGTTCGTGATCCGCCTAGAAACCCTGATTACGCGCTTTATGGGGGAAACGGCCGCCAAACTGCGTCTGGTTTTCGACGAAGCGCAGAAGCGCAGAGGTGTTTATCTCTTTGATGAATTCGATGCCGTGGGCAGCGACAGGTTGGCGACGAATGATGTCGCGGAAATGCGGCGGGTACTGAACAGCTTCCTGCAGTTCATGGAAGAGCCTTCTGCGACCGACAGTGTTCTGGTGGCTGCCACGAACCACCCCTCTCTTCTCGACCGCGCGTTACTACGGCGCTTCGATGAAGTTCTGCAGTTCGAGATGCCATCAGCAGATGAAGTGCGCGCCATTATCAAGGCCCATCTGTCGCCGATGAAATATCCCAAGATCAATTGGAAAACCATTGTTGCCGCGGCCACCTGCCTCAGTCAGGCGGAGATTGTCCATGCAGCAGAAGAGACCGTGAAAGCGGCAATCCTTTCAGAACGAAATCAGATTTCCACCGCCGATCTGACGCGCGAACTTCGCAAACGCCAGGCCATGAGAACGGTGTTCTCTGAAGAACAGGGACACATTGGCTGAGTACGAGCACCGACATATCGACCTGAGCGGTCTTTCGACTATCCGCAATTACAAGTCCCCAGGCAGTAGCGCCCGACAACGGCCGCTTCAGCGTATCCGTGAGGAACATGGGCAGCGCATTGTCGGCGAGCTGGAAGCCGCCTTCGAGGCGTCTGATCTCGGACGAGAGGATTTGGGGGCACCCGAGGGAATTCCAGCATCGGACGGCGTCTACCTTGAGGTGGAGCTCGCACCCTCTGTGGGGCCGACCACGCTGGAGAAGACGCGCGAGGGGACACGCCAGGGCGCCGTCACACTTTCCGAAACAGGCGCCCGTCGCATCGCCCTCTTCGTCCCTGACGAAACCAGAGATGTCTTTGAGGCGGTTTTCAGGGATTACGCCTTTACGGAAGTAGACGAAGGTGCCGAGGCCCCGAAGAAGTCCCGCGTCGAGCCTGTCGAGCATATCCGCGCCGCGCGCTTGCGAACGTTCTGGCGCGACGATCCTCTGGCTCTGCCCGATGATCCGCAGGCGGAAATGTGGTGGGCCTTATGGTGTTTTGCCGACCGCCTCGAACGTGTTGAGACCAGCGCTCAGCGGCTCGGCCTGACCGTCGGGGGAGAAGACAGCTGGCTGCACTTCCCCGAAGTCGTGGTTCTTCCAGTGCATGGGCGCAGAGCAGCGATCGAGATGCTGCTGTTTTCAACGGGAGGCATTTCCGAGATCCGGCGAGCGAGCGATACGCCGACGGTATTCACGGATGAACTCGAGGAGATGGCGAACGCGTTCGTGGATGATCTGGCCGAAAGGATCACCTGGCCAGGCCGCGACGTGCCCGCGGTTTGCCTCCTCGATACGGGTGTGAACCGCGGCCATCCGCTGATTGAACCTGCCCTAGCTCCCGGTGACATGCACGCTGTGCATGCAGATTGGGGGGTGGATGATGATAGTCCCAGCGGGCATGGATCCGGAATGGCCGGGCTGGCGCTCCACGGCGACCTGACAATGCCGTTGGGAGATGCGTCGCATCCAATGCTTGCGCATCGCCTCGAGTCCGTCAAAATCCTTCCGCCGGACGGCTTCGAGCAGAATGATCCCGGCTCCTATGGTGCGATCACAACCTCCGCCAGCTCGCTTCCGGAGATATCGGCTGCCGAGCGGCCGAGGGTCTTTTGCATGGCCGTGACGAATGAAAACCGGTCGGGAGCGGAGCCAACGGCTTGGAGCTCTGCTCTCGACCAGATCTCGGCGGGCGTGGACGCAATCGAGGAAGGCCCGGACCATATTCGGCGCCTTTTCGTCCAGGCGATCGGCAACATCGCGGACAGCTCGCGCGCCGAGGACATTGCCGATGGCGACGCGTTTCCGGGAGAAGATCCTGCACAGGCATGGAATGTCCTAACGGTCGGCGGCACAACTCTGAAATCAGAAATCGCAGAAGCCGGTTACCGAGACTGGCGCGGATGGTCTCCTCCCGGGGACCGCAGCCCCTACAGTCGGACGAGCGCGCTTTGGCGCGCGGGGCAGTCACCGATCAAGCCGGAGATCGTCTTTGAAGCTGGAAACCGCGCGCTGAGCAGATCAGGGCTCGAAGCACTGTCCGGCCTCCCTTCCCTCTCGGTGCTCACCACGGCGAAATCGATCGCTCCGCATCCGGTGACACCGTTCTGGGCAACCAGCGCAGCGACAGCGCAAGCGGCACGGCTTACGACGCGGATCATGGCTGAGCACCCGGAGTATTGGCCAGAGACCATCCGCGCCCTGACCGTGCACAGCGCCCGGTGGACGCCGCATATGCTTACGGAATTCAACGCGACCGCGTCAAAGTCGGACAGAAAGGCGCTCGCAAGAAAATACGGATACGGGGTACCGGATGTTCGGCGCGCCCTTGCTTCGGCCCGCGATGATCTTGCGTTGGTCGCCGAGCAATATATCCAACCGTTCCGGGTCGAGAATGGCAGCGTGCGCTTCTCGGATGCTCATGTCTACCGCTTGCCCTGGCCCCGACAAGTCCTTGAGGATTTGGGCGACCAGCCTGTGCGCCTCAAGGTGACGCTCTCATATTTTGTCGAGCCGAACCCAAGCTTTGCAAGCGCGATCGATCCTGCCCGATATCAGTCTTTTGGGCTGCGCTTCGACCTCAAGCGGGCACGCGAAACTGACGGGAATTTCCTGCGCCGGGTGAACAAGGATGACCGTGGCGAAAACGACCCTCGCCCTATCAACGAAGGCAATGACGGCTGGTTCTTCGGACCGAAGTCGATCTCAGCCGGCTCCATTCACATGGATATCTGGGAGGGCAGCGCTGTCGAGCTCGTGGAGCGCGATTTCCTCTATGTCTACCCGATCTCGGGCTGGTGGCGAGAAAGGCGAGCCCTGGGGCGAGCGGACAGCAAGGCCCGTTATGCGCTCGTTGTCGGCATCGAGACCGCGGAGGTCGACGTCGATCTGATGACGCCCATCCAGACCGAAGTTGCGGCGTTGCTTCAAACTGGAGTTGATATCGAAATCTAGTTTGTGTTCTTGCTGAGACGACATGCTCTGTTCTGCGAGCGCCTTTGGGTCATTAACATCTGACATCACGGGCAAAATGACGCCTTTTACATCTAGGCTACATTTCGCAGGCCTTTAGGCGCCAGACTGACAGCGACAACGAACAGTAACGGTCATCCACCCTGCCTCGCCGCCCATTGCAGGCCAAGCGCATAGGCCCCGGCAGCACTCACCAGCGCCCCCACCAGCACCGTCAGCGCAAGGATCGTCCAGCTGATCCAGTCCACGCCCAGAATGAAGAAATTGTCATTCCAGATGCCCCAGACCGGAATAGAGGGGCGCCACAGGTGAACTTCGGAGAAGGCCGCGCCGACCAGCAGACCGTTGATCATTGTCGCAACGCCCGCGCCCTTGCCGCGCCACAAAAGCGCCAGTGCGATCAGGCTCGGTACATAGACGGACACATTCACCAGCCAAAGCTGCGCGCTGATGGTATAGCACCAGTTCGCGGCCTGCCGAACGTGATCGCTGTCGTGGGATAGTGCCCCCGCGCGTGGTGTAGGAGCGTCGACCTTCGGAGAGGTCCGGGTCTGATCAGGATGCCACGGCGGGCAACCTGACGGTGGGATTGTCGGTGACGCGGGCCAGGGTTTCAAGGCTCATGTATCGCCGCGCCACTGCCCATTCATCGTTGGTTTCGAGCATCAGAGCGCCGACGAGGCGGATGATGGCGGCGTCGTTCGGGAAGATCCCGATGACATCCGCACGTCGCTTTACCTCTCGGTTCACCCGCTCCAGCGGGTTGGTCGAAGCGATCTGGGTCCAGTGCTCTCGAGGGAACGACATGTAGGCCAACACATCGTCGCGGGAGTTGTCCATCAGGGCGCCGAGCTTGGGCTGTTTCTCCCGAAGGGCGTCCGCCACGACGGCCCACTGGTTCTCGGCGTCGGCCTTGCTTTCCTGGGCGAAGACCGTCTTCAACATCGCCGCCACTGCCGTGCGCTGTTTCGCAGGGGCATGCGCCAGGGCATTGCGCATCCAGTGGATGCGGCAGCGCTGATGAGTGGCGTTGAAGACCCGGCGTGCGGCGGCCCGCAGGCCCTTGTGGTCGTCGGCGATGACCAGCTTGACGCCACGCAGGCCCCGGTCGGCGAGGCTGCGCAGGAAATCAGTCCAGAACACCTCCGCCTCGGATGGACCGGTTGCGACACCCAGAACCTCGCGCTTGCCGTCCTCGTTGACCGCCACCGCGAGTATCACCGCCTTGCTGATGATGCGCCCGCCCTCCCTGACCTTCAGGTATGTGGCGTCCAACCACAGGTAGGGCCACGCGCCTTCAAGCGGCCGCGACAGGAAGGCGTCGACCCGCTCGTCGATTTCCATGCACAACCGGCTGACTTGGCTCTTAGACATGCCGCCAGCTCCCATGGCCTTCACCAGGTCATCCACGGACCGCGTGGAGATGCCGTGAACGTAAGCCTCCTGGATCACCGCCACCAATGCCTTCTCGGCTGTCCGCCGCGGTTCAAGGAAGCTGGGGAAATAGCTGCCCTTGCGCAGCTTCGGGATCTCTAGCGCGATCCGGCCGGCACGCGTATCCCAATCCCGCTCCCGGTATCCATTCCGCTGGGCCTCTCGCATTGGCGAGCGCGTGCCCTTGGCCGCGCCGGTCCGCGCTTCGATCTCGGCCTCCATGATGCGCTCGGCTGCAAAGGCCAGCATCTCGCGCACGAGATCGCCATCAGCCTGCTTCTCAACCAGCTCCATCAGAGCCATTCTGTCGTCGGTCATCGTCATCTCCGTCTCAGGTTTCAGGTGTCGCAACCCAAACCTACTCCGAAGATCGACGATGACCGCCAGCCTCGCGATCAGCGACGCTCGCGGCTTCCTACACCACGCCGCGGGGCACTATCCTGTCGTGGATAACGATCATCGCAATCATGGCGATATTGGCCCAGAGAATGGTTTTCCGGGCGCGGGTGCTCAGGACTTCTGAGCGGGTTCCATCCTGTGTCGCACTATCAGTCATGGGCGGGCCTTGCAGGTCAGATCGGGCTGAGGCAGATCAAGTAGGTCGGCCCAGACGGGCGCGCTCTCTTTGGACAGGGCTTCGATATGTTTGAGCGCGGGCAGACCGTAGTTGGCGGGATCGAAGATGCGAAATTCGGCATCTGAGGAGGCAAAGACCTCCGCATAGCGTCGCACCGCAACCGGCGGGACGACGACATCGTCGGCGGCGACGCAAATACGGATGTCCTTGCCCTCGATGCTGTAATTCGGCTCCGGCAGGGTGACACCGATGTCCGAGGCGTAGAAATCGCGCCGGGTGCACCATCTGCGCCACTGCCAATAGACACCGGCGGGCAGATCGGCCCCTAGCGACAATCGTTTACCCGGCATATAGCCCGCAAGGGCGGTCGCCACGGGGCCAAGCGCGAACCAGAAGGCTAGAACCTTGGGCCGGTAGCTCCAGGGATGGTCGGTATAATGTCCGATCCCGGCTCCGATGGTGGTGATCCGCGTGACGCGGTCGGGCAGGTTCTGGAACGGAAGACCAAGCCCGCCCAAACTGTGCCCGAGCACCCACAAGGGGCCTGTCGGAGCCAGTTTGGCCAGCGTATCGAGTGCTGCGGTCTGATCGTGCACGGCCCAATCCGCGAAATTCGCCTGACTTTCGCGCATCGGTCGGGTCTGGGACGCGCCGAAGTCTCGATAGTCATAGGTCAGGACATTGATCCCGCGCGCGGAAGCCCAAGCGGCGAAATGGCGGTAAAAGCGCTGCGGCACACCAGTGGCCCCGTGCAGCAGCAGACTGGCCCGGGGTGCATCGGATGCCGGATACCAGGTCCCGATAAGTGTGGCTCCGTCCGCCGGAATGGTGATTGTCTGCGCGGCCTGTTCCAAAACTCTCGCTTTCCTTGCATTCTTCCTCTGTATTGGACCGACTGGTCTACGCAATCAATAGACCAATCGGTCCAATGGCGCTATCTGTTTTGTCATGAGTGACCCAACGTCTCGCGACAAGCTGATCCGCACCGCCTCGAACCTCTTTCGCCAGAAGGGGTATTCGGGCGTTGGTCTTTCGGAGCTTCTCAAAGAGGCGGGGCTCCCGAAAGGGTCGCTCTATTACCATTTCCCGAACGGCAAACAGGAATTGGCCGAAGCCGCGACACGCTGGGCCGGGGCGTGGCTGGAACGGTTGCTCGATACGACCTTCGCGCAGGCCGAAAGCTTTGACGAAGGTGCGCTCATGGTCTGCGACGCCATTGCCTCCGAGGTGACGTCGCAACCTCATGTCCCGGCCTGTCCCGTGCTCAGCATCCTGCAAGCCGCCCCGCTGGAACCGCGTCTCCAGATCACCGCGCAGGAGGTCTATGGCAGCTGGACGAAATGTATCGAGAAACACGCCAAACGGTTGGGTCATCCCCGGCCCAACGACGCCGCCTTTTCTTTGCACTGCAAACTCCAAGGGGCGTGGATCATCGCCTTTGCCCAGCAATCCAACGCGCCCTTCGCCCAACTGGCGCGAACATTAGATCAAAAGCTCTGATGTCAGACCTAGGGAAGCACTTATCATTTTTGATATCTGCGGGCATCAGGGTTCTCCAAAGAAAAAGCCCGGTCACGAGGACCAGACAAGTTGCGGAAACGGAAGAGATGAGGCGGGGCAGCGAACGCCGCCCCACCTGAAGATCATTCGGCGGCGACCATTGGCTGCTCCTCGTCCTCCGTGGCGTCTTCATCCTCGCCATCGCCGGCAAGGAATTCAGGCAGATCATCCGCCTCAGTGTTGACCCCGGCATCCATCGCGATATCGGCATCGCGATCCACCATGCGCAGCGGCTCCGGAAGCCAGCCGGTTTCGGCCAGCAGGCGCTCGGCTTCGGTGGCCATGTCGCTCTTCTTCAGATGGTCGATGAGCTGGGCCGCCCGCTCGCCAGCGCCCTCGCGCACTGCCTCGATGATCCGAGGCTTTGTCACGCGGCCGAGATAGTTGGCGACGGTCGGGCGCCAGCCCACCGCCACCATGTCGAGGCCCGTCGCCCGCGCCAGCCGGTCGGCCTGGGACAGGCGCAGGTCGAGCCCGTGCTGGCTGACGCCCATGCCGCCATAGGGGTTGGGCTTCTCGTGCAAGGCGTTGACGCCGAAACTGACGCAATGGGCGAGCAACTCCATCCGGGTGTCATCGTCCTGATCGACCAGCCAGTCCCAGAGCGCAGCATCGTCAGCGGGGATATGATCGCCCCAGCGTTCATGCCGATCCTGGATGGACTTCGCCGAGGCGCTTTCGCCCAGATCGTCGGCCTGTGCCGGGAAATGAACTTCCCGGACATGGGCCTCCAGGCAACCTCTGGTGGAATGCGGCAGAAAGCAATCGGTGACCAACCGATGCAGGAGCGCCGTCATCGCCACATGCGGGTTCATCGCCACAACGTCCCGGAGCGCCAGCGTGCGGTGCGCGGTCAGTTCGCTGACGAGCCGATCGGGCAGCGGCCGGATGGTCTCAAGCTCTTCGTCCTCCTCGGGTTCGGTGGCCGTACCACCCACCGTAATGACAGCGCGCTGCAAACCACCGGACTCGCCGCCCTCGGGAGAACACCCATCGGCACCCTGCCCTTCCTGACCTTCCACCGCCTCGTCGTCGGCACGGATATAGCCGCGCTCGACGGCGAGTTGGCCGTCGTGACGAATGCTGAGGAAGACACCGGCACGGGCCATCTGGTCCGCGTCATACCGCATCGGACGGGCCTCGAAGGCCTCCAGCGCCTCCTCGATCTCGCCGAGGCGAGCATCAACCTCGTCGGGGAACTCGTCAGCCTCAGCATATTCCGCCTCCAGCGCGTCGAACTCGTCCCGCAGCTTTTCGCGCTCGGCGCGTTCGTCATCGGTCAGATCGACTGTGGTGCCGGTCAGGCGACGCAGGCCACTGGTATGGCCATAAGGGAAATCCGCCGCGACCTCGATCCACTTCCAGCCCTCGGCGGCGATGGTTTCTGCCTCTGCCTTCAGCTTCTCGCCGACCAGCCGGTCGAGCAGCACCGGGTCCTGGAGCCAGCCGCCATCGTCCTGCTGGAAGAGATCGCGCAGCACATAGCCGCTCGCCGCCTCATAGGTCTCGATGCCGACGAAGAGAGCCCGCTTGTCGGAGGCCCGCACCGTGGTCTCGGTTAGCATACGCCGGATCGTGTAAGGCTCCTTCTGCCAACCATCCTTGATCGCCGCCCAGACCTGTTCCTGCCGGGCATGGTCGTCGGAGATTGTGAAGGCAATGAGCTGTTCAAGCGTCATGCCGTCCTCGGCATAGATCTCGAGCAGCGCCGGCGAGACCGAGACCAGGCGCAGGCGCTGCTTCACCACCTTGGCATCGACGAAGAAGGCGGCGGCGATTTCCTCCTCGCTCATGCCCTTCTCTCGCAGCACCTGGAAGGCGCGGAACTGGTCGAGCGGATGCAGCGGCGCGCGTTCGATATTCTCGGCGAGTGAGACCTCGTCGATCAGGATATCGTCTCCGGCGTCCGAGACGATGCAGGGCACCGGTGCGGTCTTGTTGAGGCGCTTCTGCTTGACCAGCAGTTCCAGCGCCCGGTAGCGGCGGCCGCCAGCCGGCACCTCGAAAAGGCCGGTTTCCTGCCCCTTGGCATCGAGCTCGGGCCGGACATGCAGGGACTGGATCAGCCCACGCCGGGCAATGGACTCGGCCAGTTTCTCGACCGAAATGCCGGCCTTCACCCGCCGGACGTTGGACTGGCTGAGCACCAGCTTGTTGAAGGGGATGTCGCGCGAGGACGACAGGGTGATTTTCTGCGTGGCAGTGGCCATGTCAGTGTCTCCATGACGGACGCCGGGGAGCCTCTCTCTCCGGCAACCAGCCCGTCATGAAACCTCCACCCTCCTTTCCCTCTCATGGCCGAGCCGCATATGAACACGCAGACCCATCAGAACTCACCGCGGGCACGCAAGCTGATCTCCCGGCCAGCACCGGTGATGATGTGGTCGTGCAGCATCACCCCTAGGGACGCACAGGCATTTCGGATTTCCTTCGTCATCGCGAGGTCGGCGGCTGAGGGCTCGGGATCACCGGCCGGATGATTGTGGACGATGATCAGCGCCGAGGCATTGAGCGCCAGGCAGCGCCGCAGCGCCTCCCGGGGATAGACCGGGACGTGATCGATGGTGCCGATGGCGAGGCACTCGTCTGAGATCAGCCGGTTCCTCCGGTCGAGATAGAGGGCATGGAAACGCTCCACATCGCCCCTGATGGTGAGGGCACAATAATCGAGCACCGATTGCCAGGACGACAGGACAGGGTTTTGATTGAGGTGGCGCAGCAGGATCTGCCGGGCCTCGTAGACCACGGCTTGCTCTTGGGCGGAGAACCGCAGCGGCTGCGGTTCGATGGCGGGTGTTCTCGTGTTTCGTGTCATGGTGCTGTTCTCCGACGGGCAGTCGGCCGGGCGCCGAACTTTCACCGTGTCACGAGGAGAAGCGCCGCCCTCTTCCTTCGAAGAGAGCGGCGCCGAAGCTGAAGAGCGTGGATCTCAGGAACGCCGGGGCTCCGCATCGGGGCGTGTCCCGCCTGGCAGACGGCCCGAGCGATAAAGCAGGCGCTCGGCATCGCGAATGCTGCCGGCATCGCGGGCGGCCTCGGCCCAGACCGAGATCGGGAAGTCCCCCGTGAAGAGCAGATCCCGCTCGATGCCCATGCCGAAGGGCAGCCGAATGTAACGCAGTTCGTTGAGGCTCCATGAGCCAAGTTCGGGGTAGCCAATGTCGGCCAGGCCAAACATGATGTCGCCGTCCTCGTCGAGCTCGGTCGCGAGCCAGACACCGGCGCCAAAGGGATTGAAAAATTTCACGATCGGAATGTGATCCTGATCGCGATCGCGGCCATTCGCCAGCAAACGGTCACGCTGTGTGTCGGTCAGGAGGATCATGCCGCAGTCCTCCCTTCCGTCGGGGTCTGCCGCTCAACATCGGTGCCGGCGTCGGGCAGATGGGCCAGCAGCCAGTCGGCCGCCTTGCTGGCCTGCGAGGCGGCACGCACGATGGCCCGCGAATCCTCGCGCATCACCTCCAGCCAGGAGCCGATGTAATCGGCATGGCGCACAGTCGGGACGATCCCGAGCGAGGCGCAACAGAACGCGCTCGAAATCTCGGCGATCAGTTCCTCGAAGGCGTATTTCTTCGTGCCGAAAGCGCCCGAGAAGTCCCGCCCCAACCTTGAGGCATGGCCCGTTGCGTGCCCCATCTCGTGCAGGGCGGTCCTGTGCCAGTTGATCGGCTCAAAATAAGCCTGCGGAGGTGGCACCTGCACATAATCCTGCGAAGGGACATAGAAGGCGCGGTTGCCACCGATCCGGAAGTCGATACCGGTCGCGGCGATCAGTTCCTCGACCCGCGGCTCGATCAGCCCGGGCGGCGGTGGCGGTGCCTCGACGGTGATATCGTCGGGCAGACCCTCGCATTGCGCCGCGTTGAACACGGTGAAGCGCTTCAGGAACGGGATGCTATTGGCGTCTTCCCCGGTCTCCCGGGCGCGGCGCTTCTCGTCTTCAGGCGTGAAACGGTCGGCGTAGACGACGGTGGTGCCGCGCTCGCCCTTGCGGACATTGCCGCCGAGTGACAGCGCCTGGCGGAAGGTCAGCCAGTGCTGGGTTGGATAGCCCTGCTGGATCACGGCGCCCCAGAGGATCAGGACATTGATCCCGGAATACTGCCGGGAGGTGGCCGCGTTACGCGGCATGGCGAGCGGCGCCTGCGCCGCCGCCGTCCCCCAGGGCTGGACCCATGGCAGCCGGCCGTCCTCCAGCTCGGCGATGATCTTGTCGGTAATGTCGTCATAAAGGTTCGTTCGCGGGCCGCTCTTGCGGGCCGCGCGATGCTCCATGGTCATCGGAATGATCTCCGCGACGGGCGCCGGAGGCCTCTCCTCCAGCCCTCAACCCGTCACGGAAAACCCGCCCGCACTCTCACTCTCAGGGGGCGTTGCGGGGCCTCCCCGCTGATGGGGGTGTGTCGGCAATGCCAGTGCCGACCAGGGAGAAGGCTTTCCCCTCCCATCCCCTTCCAGATCGCGACCTTCTTGGTTCCAATTAGCGACCCATTGACTTCCAATCAGCCGAGACAGATAGTTCCAAATGTCGGAGACTAGAGGACGGGATGTTCAAGCGGTTTGTAGAGCGCCGGGCGGAGGAAGCCCTTTCGGATACGCCCGTGGTTCTCATTGTAGGGCCACGGCGGGCTGGCAAAACCACGCTCGTCAAGAAGATGGGGGAAGCCGGCCGCACCTATATCACGCTGGACGACCAGACCGTGCTGGAGGCTGCGCGGTCCGATCCGGCCGGGTTCATCCGGGGACTGGATAGGGCCATCATCGACGAGATTCAACGCGCGCCCGACCTGCTGCTGGCGATCAAGAAGACGGTCGACGAGGACTATCGTCCGGGCCGATTTCTCCTCACCGGCTCAGCGAATGTGCTGACCTTGCCACGGGTCGCCGATAGTCTCGCCGGCCGGATGGAAACGCTCGAGATGCTGCCGCTGGCACGGGCCGAGATCGAGGGCAGGACGCCGACCTTTCTGGAGCGTCTCTTCGAGGGAAAGCTGCAAAAGCCAAGCAAAGCGATCGTCGGCGACGATCTCGTCCACTCCGTCCTGCTCGGCGGCTTTCCCGAGGCGATCGCCCGTGAGAGCGAGCGGCGCCGGCAGGACTGGGCGCGATCCTATCTCACCTCGGTTCTCACCCGCGATCTCAGGGACATCGCAGAGGTCGAGAAGCTGACCGAGCTCCCGAAATTCGTGCGTTTGCTGGCCGAGCATTCCAGCCAATTGGTCAACTATTCGCAGTTCGGAGCCAGCATCAATGTCAGCCACAAGACGGGACAGCGCTACGTCGGGCTGCTCGAACAAGTCTTTCTGATCGCGACGCTGCAGCCCTGGTTCACCAACGCGCTGAAGCGCATCGTCAAAACACCGAAGCTATATTTCCTCGATTCCGGCCTGCTGGCGAGCACGCGGGGCCTGACCTTCGACAGGGTGAAGGCGGATCGCGGGACGTTCGGCGCCCTGCTGGAAAGCTTCGTGTTCTCGGAAGTGCTCAAGCTGACGACAGCCTCGGACCTGCGACTGACACCCTATCACTTCCGCGATCGCGACATGCGCGAGGTCGACATCGTGCTGGAGCGTGACGACGGCATGATCGCCGGCATCGAGGTGAAGGCGAGCGCCACGGTCAAGTCCGGCGATTTCGCTGGGCTGCGCGCCTTGGCCGAAGCCTGCGGAGACCGCTTTGCTTTTGGCACCGTGCTCTATGACAGCACGGATGTTGTGCCATTTGGTGACCGGCTGGCTGCGGCGCCATTGTCCTGTCTGTGGAGTTGAGCGGATGTGCAAAGATTGCCGACTGATCAACCTTCGCGATGCAATGATCGTGGGAGGCCTACGTGAGCCTGTATGAGAGGTGGTGCGACGCCACGAGAGAAAAAGACAAACGCAAGTACTACTGGACCTATGTCGAGAAGCATGGTGGCCGCGATGAAATCCAGGGGGACTTGGCTGAAACGATCCGTTCGCATTACGACCGACTGGAACGCATTGCGGAGGACGTGGACCGGCTCGGATACAAGGTCGCCGCCGAGATCCTCAGCGAGGCGATGCCTCAGACGTCCAAGGGTCGTTCGGGCGATCTCGGCGAAATTCTCGCGACTGAGCTCGTCGAGGAGGAGATTGGCCTGCGTGTCCCTGTGCGCCGTCTCCGCTACAAGGACGGGCGCAACATGGCCATGCGCGGAGATGATTTCATCGGGGCCGGGTATGACAGTAAAGGCGAGAAACTCTGGCTCCTGAAAGGGGAAGCTAAGAGCAACAAGGTACTGGGAAAGTCAACGGTCACGAGCGCCCGCAAGGTACTCAACCGCGATAGCGGTCGGTGTACGCCGGACTCGCTGCTGTTCGTTGCAAACCGCCTGCTGGAAAGCAACGACCCGGACGACAACGCACTGGGCCGCAGCCTTCGCGACGAGGTGGGCCTGAAGTCTCTCCGGGCGGATCGCATCGATCACATGCTTTTCACTATATCGGGCAACGGTCCACACGCTTCGTTGAAACAGGATCTCGAGGCGACCGGCAGCAATCGAGACCAGTATGTCGTGAACATTCACGTCAAAGACCACCAGGACTTCATCGCGGCCATGTACCAGGAGGCGGAAGATCTTGGAGACGATTGACGAGCTGACAACTTTCCTGACGGACGCGACCGTCGATGGCATCCTCGGACGCCTCCTGTATCGCGGCGCGGCATGGTCGCTGATGCGCGAAAACGGTGTACTGCCGCCGAATGCGCCGCCGCTCGGCGCGACGATCGAAACGGATCTTGCGGAACACGGCTTTGCTTTGCTTAGGGGCGCAATGGCGCTGCGTGCTCAGGCCGGCACCTCGGACCTGACCAGTAAGGCATTCGAGCGTGCAGCCAATGCCTTCGAAGCCCTTGTTCGCAATGGTGATGCGGGGTCGCCTGATCGAGGCTTCCGCCGCACCATCGCTGCCGCAGCCTATCATCTCGCCGGATTTTCAGCCGTTGCCTATTCGCTCTTCAATGAGACTGCGGGCGATCTCAACACCTCACCCGGCGAAACAGCGATCCAACATCTGATCCTGCGCGATCTCGGCCAATTGCGCGGCTTCGTTCGCGAGTGGCTGGACAACGACGATCACAAGGATGAGCAGATCGCCGAGATGCTGCGGGGTGAAAAGCCCGATGTCGATGAGGTTCTGTCGACCATCCTCAACACGACGATCTGCCGGGCGCTGGCGTATTTTGATTTCGCGCTTGAGACGGGCGAAGCCGAGCCGATCGAGACAGCAAGGGCATTGCTCGACGCCGCGGTCAGTCTTGCAGACAATGCGGAGAATGTCCCCCTGTGGTGGATATCGAACCTCTGTCGCCACCTTATCGATGACCTGTGGCAGCATTCCCTGCACGAAAGTCTGCCGACCGAGCCACCGGAGGGAACGGAGGAAAAATACCCGGACCTGCGCAGGCTATTCATCTCATCGCTCTATGCTCGCAAGAATTCCGAGGTGGAGTTGTGGCCATCGCAGCGCGAAGCAGCCCGGCGCTCCACCGACGTCACGGACGATCTGGTTGTCGCCTTACCGACCAGCGCAGGCAAAACGCGGGTAGCCGAGATTGCCGCGTTGATGACCCTGTCGTCGGCGCGCCGGGTCCTGATCGTCACGCCGCTGCGTGCGCTGTCCGCACAAACCGAGCGATCCTTCAGAAAAACCTTCGCGCCCCTCGGCTTCAGCGTCTCCTCACTTTACGGTGCCAGCGGCCTTTCGGCAGGCGATGAAGACGCATTGCGCACTCGCGAAATCATCATCGCGACACCTGAGAAGCTCGACTTCGCACTGCGAAGCGACCCATCTCTGATAGACGATGTCGGTCTCATCGTCCTCGACGAAGGCCATATGATCGGCCCGAGCGAGCGTGAAATCCGTTATGAGACGCTGGTCCAACGCCTGCTTCGGCGCTCGGACGCGGAGAGCCGTAGGATTGTCTGTTTGTCCGCCATTCTGCCCAGTGGCGAAGAGCTAGACGATCTCACGGCATGGATACGCTCCGACGAACCCGGCGCGCCGGTGCTCTCAGACTGGCGTCCGACCCGACAACGATTTGGCACGCTTACTTGGCGGGGCCAAGACGCACTGCTTCGCCTCGATCTGAATCGCAATGGTCCGTTCATCGATAAATTCGTAGTGCAGAGACCGGCTAGAGGCAAAGAAAAACTACCCTATCCGCGCAAGACGTCGCATCTCACCTTGTTCGCTGCATGGGAGTTCGCCGGCCAAGGTAAGAGGACGCTGATCTTTTCAACCCAAGCCAATTGGGTCGAAGGCTTCGGCAAACAAGTCGTTGACCTCTGCAAGCGTGGATATTTGGGCTCGCTGCTGGAGGATGAGGCACCGATTGCCCGCGCTCTTGAGGTCGGCAAGGAGTGGTTGGGAGAAGACCACCCCGCCGTTGCCAGTCTGAAGGTAGGTGTCGCAATCCATCACGGTCGGCTTCCGAGCCCATTCCTGCGCGAATTGGAAACGCTGCTGTCCGAGGGCGTCTTGAAGGTCATCGTTGCATCGCCGACGCTCTCGCAAGGCCTCAATCTCAACGCTGCAGTTATGCTGGTGCCGTATCTGGTCCGCAGAGGCGAGAAGATCAAAGGCGAGGAGTTCGCAAATGTCTCCGGGCGAGCCGGCCGCGCTTTCGTGGACGTCGAAGGCCTCATCGTTCACGTGATGTTCGACAAGATCAAATGGCGAGAAAGAGAGTGGCGTGAGTTGGTTGCCTCCGCCAAGGCCCGCACACTGAAGAGCGGCCTCATCCAAATCGTCGCAGAGATCCTTGAGCGCCTGGCCCGTGAAGGCGTTCTGGAGCGCGATGACGCATGGGAATATCTCGCCAACGCCCGCGAAGCCTGGAGATCGCCCGCGGAGGAAGCCGCAGTCGCCGAGCGCTTGGCGGCCGGCGCGGAATATGACGCAGATGACGGTGAAGATGAAGGCGGTGATGACGAGGGGGAGACAATCGACGAGGAACCGCTTTCGCAAATCGTCGAACGTCTCGATGCGACTGTCTTCGGATTGATTGAAGCGCTGGACTCCGACCGGGCGGATCTGCCAACGCTCTTGGACGAGGCGCTCAAAGGGTCGCTCTGGGCGCGCCAGATAGCCCGAGAAGACGAGGACATCGCGCCATTGCACAAGAAGGTGTTCGAGGCGCGCGCTGAACTCATATGGAAGTCCACTACAACGGAGGCGCGGCGCGGACATTTCGCGATGGGTGTCGGGCTTGAGGCTGGGCTCGCCATTGATGCCATGGCAGACGAGTTGGCCGATCTCCTCGATCAAGCTGACGCTGCCGCGCTGAGTGGAGATGTCGGCGAACTTGTCGACGCCCTTTCAGGTCTCGGGGAACGCCTGCTGTTTATGCGGCCGTTCATTCCCGACAAGACCAACGCGCTACCGGCCAACTGGAAGGACATCCTGCGCCGTTGGGTGTCTGGCGACGATGTCGCCAATATTGGGCCTCAGAATATGCGGGCTGTCGAAGAGGCCTTCACCTATCGTTTGGTCTGGGCCTTGGAAGCTGTTCGTACCCGCCGCATGTCCCTCGGCTGGTCTCCAGAAACAGTGGTGGGGGGCGCCGCAGCAGCGGTCGAAACCGGCGTTCCACAATTCATGATGTCGATGCTGATCCGCGCGGGCCTTCCATCACGGCGCGCAGCCATGGCGGCAATCGAGGATGCCGAGCCAGCCTTCGTCACGCCCGCGGAGATGAGGGCCTGGCTCGAATCCGACGAGATCACAGCTTACACCGATGCTGGTGATTGGCCGACCCCCGACACGGCAGCGCTATGGGCGCGGTTCCGAACGGAGGCCCTGAGTGGCGGCATTCAGAAATGGTCGGTCGAACACTACAAGCGCCTGCTCGACACCGCGACCGCCCCACCTGCCGGCCTCTATCGGATTGTCACAGACGATGGAGATGGGCGGACCTGGATGGCGACGCCTGACTATCAGCGGGTGGCGGCATTCAAGAAATCGGCACTTGATCCGAAGCCCAGCCTGTTCTCGGGGCGGCTGCCGGGCAATACTAGGTTGGTGGAAGCGTTGCGCGTCGGCCGTGGGAAACTGCGCTGGCCACGGGCCAACACGTAGAGGAGAACCTACGAGATAATTTCCGCTATTTTTCGTTGGAAGGCTGAAAAAATCCTGCTCTTAGGTCACGAATACTTTCCGAGTGCTTAGGCAGCTGCAAGGAGATGCGCTGATTCTTTCCCATCCGCCGCTGCGAAGAAAATTCTACGCGCTGGATGGCATCGATATCGCCGGATGAATACTCGACCCTGTTGGCCTCATCGAAAGGAATGTGTTCTGCCTCTACCCAGAGAGCAACGGTGAGTATTACGTCTCCCAACCGAACGGGTCCGTCGGGAGTCGTGACGGTCACCTCGCCGGGGTAGGGAAAGCACACCGTTCGGAAAACGGGTGACTGGGCCTTTTCTATGCCTTCAAACGGATCAGTTGCCTCCTGAAGCTGGAGCCAAAGATCGTTCAAAGACCAGGCCGCGCCGGTCTCCTCGTTACGAAAGATGGATGCGAAAGGGTCCGTATCCTCGGGTAGCGTGCAGTCAACATCCGACGGCTCTGGCATCTTCCAATCGAGCGAGCGAAATTTTCGAATGCCGACTCGTGAGATGACGCACGCTTTGTGCCAGAAGAGCACGAAGTCTACCTGCAGCAATGAATTGACATCCTCACTCGCGATTTCCGAGAGCTCTCGAAGAGAAACACCGCTTTGCTCGGCGACCTTCCGGGCACTGTCGGTGAAACCAGACGCACTCACCGCGATCGTACGATCTGCACCAATCGCCTTTTTCTTCGCGGCCAGTTGCTCGATCCAGGTGACATCCTGAATTGCAGTCCTTCGCCGACACTCGATCGTCAAAAGGACTTCGGCGGTTCCAATCCGCGTACGGATACTTGCATCGACCTCTCGTAGCTGACCTGTAATCTTGCATCTGATACGATCAGGAGAGTTAACAGTCACATTTCCGGGGTCTGCATCAGCCTCTATTCGCGCAACCAAACGCTCGAATTCACGCCATTCAGGATCTTGGCCTTCGCTGGCGCTCATCTTTTGCGACGCTTTCCGTCCGCACCGGCATCGAGGAACATCGGGAAGAAGCTGCGCTGTGTCTTCACCTTGATGACATCATTGACCCCAATCGTGTTTGCTTTCCGTCGCTCACCGCCTGCAGGTGTAATGACTTCAAGATCGGGGTTCTCGATAATCGCCGTATGAATGTCATCAGCGTGAGCAGGTGTGACGTTGTAGATGCTCTCGTAGAAATCCATGACGGGCATCGCATCACCAGTCTCAGTCACAAGACGCGGAATATCTCCCAGGAGTTGGCTCTTCGCGGACGCACGGGCATCACTGTCGAACAGATAGAGCATGCCTTCGTCATGCCGCGGATCATAAGACAGCATGTTGAGGCCAGACCGACCGAAATGTGCCTGCATCGTTGCATTGTCATGCAGGATGTTGTTGTAGACCTGCCGCGCACGGCAAGCGTTGGCGAAGTGAATGAGCCAATACCGCCAGCCACCAGGGTTATTAATCGAGAACGGGCTTACATAGGGAGCGCATCTCCTGAAGACGTCAAAAACGATTTTTTCAGCCGTGCCGAGCCAGTCATTCTTGCTCATGACCCCGTTCAGTTCACCGATATCGGTGGTCTTGAGCCCAAGATAGTCCAGTCGGGCAGTGAGTTGATCTGGTTGGTCCTTTTTCAAAAAGGCCAAAAGAGAACTGATCATGAACGTGTAGAAGATCTCAGCCGCTGGATAGGTCCGCATGATGTCGACGATCGTGTCACGCTCGACGTGGCTATCCCCGCACTGGTCTAAGTTGAACAATACGCTTCGATAACGGCCCTGCTCCAGCAACGCCCTGGTTTTCGGGTAAGCTTTCTCGAAGAACTCATTCAAGTACTCTACGCGAAGATGCAGCTTCGGGCATGTTTCCGCGATATCTGCCTGCAGTGGTGCGACATGGGTCTTCAATAGTTCAATCGCATCCCGACTGGCATCATTAAAAATGAGAAGACACTCGACCTCAATAGCGCCCAAGCCTTGCGCCGCCCGCTGTGTGTTGACCGCTTCAGTCGCGCGCCTGAGTTCTTCAATGAAAATCAGCGGGGACCCGGGCGTTCCGCACTGGTAACGCCCCCCACCAGCAAAACCATCGACTATTGCAAGCCTGAAACGTTCCTGTTGGGGTAATTTGCAGCGAACGGTAAGATAATCAAAGACGTACTCACGAAGAATCTTGTGTTTGCGCCGCGAATGCTCTTCGAGCTTCGCGCCATCTGCCCATTCGTATCTTTTTTCGACCATGTTGCCTCCCCGCCTATCTCTAAACTCTTACACAACCGCTTGCGGGGCGGCAGGCATTTCGTCCCAGGTGCGTCCACGATATTCTCGCCCGTTGGCCTTCTTCGAGCGCTTCTTGTTGTCCTTGCCCCAAGTTCCCCACTGTTTGAAGAAAAATGCCGTCCCTGCCTTAAGGCATTGGGCATGTATTTCATCAATCCATTCTTCGCGAATTGGACGGGCGGACTTTCCGCTTTCGCCGCCCACAATCGCCCAGTGAATATCCTGAAGATCAATTGCGCCAACGGCACCAATCAGCGGCTCAAAAGAAATGAAGCGGATCGCTGCAGGTGACCGGCGGAGGTCATCGATGCGATCAACGACTTCAGCGTTTTCGATGCTCGTACCAAGCCAAACGTTGGGCAGGACCTCTCCGATGCGGTCGCTGACCAACTCTGCCATACGCTCGGGACGCTTAGTCAGAATCTGGTAGTTATGGCGTGGCGTTTCACGCATGACTTGCCAAACGTCCAATATGAATTCATCAGTCACCCGGTCATGGAAGAGGTCACTCATCGAGTTAACGAAGATCTTTCGGGGCTTGCGCCATCTGTGGGGAATCGTCAGTGCCTGCCGATCCTCACGCACGACTCCATTCCAAACGGTCCTCCGACCCGTCTTGCGAGTTAGTCCTGCATATTTCTGGACACCCATCGCTTCGAGCCGCTTGGCCATTTCCATCGCATAACAATGGGTGCGGCCGGCTGTAACGATCGAACACCCCGCTACCGGATTCCACGTGGCATCTGTCCATTCAATCTGTGTTTCAGCCATGTCGGCCTCCCGCGCATTCATCGTTCCGGCAGCACATCAGTCAGTACCGCGTAACGGGTTGATGAACTGGATATCGGAGAAATCTTTTTCGTTTTCTGTTACCACCACGCAATCGTTGGCTCCCGCGACGGCGGCGATAATCACATCCAACGTGCTCCGCGGACGACCCGTAGACGTCCCATCCGCCATAAGTCGTGCCCATATCAAGGCAGCCTTGTCGTCAAAGGCTAAGATTCGGTCCATGAACAATTCCTGCGGGCCTTCCGGCCCTGAAAACCAAGCATCAAGTGCATCGCGCTTCTTGCCACGTGGTTTTTCCAGAATGCCGCGTCGGATTTCGGCTATGGTCAGCGATGCGATGAAGAGGTCCTCATCCCGCTGAGCTGCCATCCATTTCATCAGAAGTTCAGATGGCTTCGGCTTGACGATATTGCTGATGATGTTGGTGTCTAGAAGGTAACGGCTCACAGATCGACCCTTCGCCCTTCATCGCGCGAGCGCGAGAACTCGACTTCGGCTCCAACCAGGGGCGAACGGCGCAAGGCGGTCAGAATACTACCGGACTTCGGCGGCTCCTCCGCCACGACGGCCTTCACCGCGGCGCGCGCCTCTTCCGCTTCTGGCCCCTCTTCGGCCAAACGGCGAGCAAGCGAGCGGATCAGTTCGCGGTCGGATTCGAGAGCCATGACTTCGAAACGTTTGAAGCCGCGCTGTGTCAGGCGCGCGCGGTAATTCTTGATCGCTCGTTTCTGTGCAGCGTTGCTCATCGCCGATCTCCATGCTATATCAGGATATATATACCAAGAAACATTGGCTTTTCAACTGCCGTGCCGAAGAGCAAGCAGTCACGCCAAGATGGACGCGAGCCCGGAATGTGCCACAGGGTCCGACGTCAAGGCAGCATGGGTTAGATGTACATCGCGATCAAACAGACAATAGCGATTTTGCCCGCCGTTATTCACGACGAGGCTATATCCGTTTCTACGATCCGGCACGACGTAATGCGCCAGAAAAACCGACAACACGCTGTTTTTACATACTATTTTTCCTTGAGCGATCACTTCGAGATGTCATTCTTTGTCTTGCGCACCTCAACGCGCGAGAAACGGATGGCGACCTCTTGGCACGACAGCGACAAACCAAAGCGGAGACACTGCATCTCTCCGTCGAAGCGGCGGACACCGACGCCGCGTGTCTCGCGGGCGCCGAGCCTGATGCCCGCCTCCGCGATCTGGTCCGCCTCTTGGCCCGTCAGGCCGCCCGCGACTTTGTCAACGCCGAGACGGCCCATCATGAACAGGACCGCCTCCCCAAGTAAGGAGGCCGCCGTATGAAGGTCGCGCTCTACGCTCGCTATTCGTCCGACAATCAGCGCGATGCCTCGATCGCAGATCAGTTCCGGATGTGTCGGCTCTACGCCGAGAAGCAGGGCTGGCAGATCGTCGAGGAATACTCGGACCATGCAATCTCGGGCGCCTCACTGCTCCGTCCAGGCATTCAGGCCCTAATCTCCGATGCCACACACGGCCGCTTCAATGTGATCCTCGCAGAGGCGATGGACCGACTCTCCCGGGACCAAGAAGATATCGCCGGTATCTTCAAGCGCATGTCCTATGCTGATGTGAAGCTCGTTACCCTTTCCGAAGGCGAGGTCACGCATCTGCATGTCGGCCTTAAGGGTACAATGAACGCGCTGTTCCTCAAGGATCTCGCCGACAAGACTCGCCGTGGCCTGCGCGGCCGGGTTGAGAGCGGAAAATCCGGAGGCGGTCTCTGCTACGGATATAACGTCGTACGCACCGCCGATCCGGACGAGCGCGGTCACCGGGAGATCAACACCGCCGAGGCAAGCATCATCCAGCGCATCTTCAAGGATTATCTTGAAGGCAAGTCCTCCCGCACCATTGCCATGACGCTGAATCGTGAGGGCGTCCCTGGGCCGCAAGGCAAAGAATGGGGGCCCTCCACAATCCACGGAAACCCCAAGCGTGGCACAGGTATCCTGAACAATGAGCTCTATATCGGCAAGCTGGTCTGGAATCGCCTGCGCTACATGAAGGATCCGGATACCGGCAAGCGCGTCTCGCGCCCAAACCCGGAGAGCGAATGGGTCGTTCAAGAGGTGCCGGAGCTCTCAGTCATTGACCGGTCCCTATGGGATGCCGTGAAGGCGCGGCAAGCCAGCCTTGCCTTTGACAAATCCGAGAAGAGTTCAAACCCTATGAACAACCGGCGTCGCCCAAAGCACCTGTTCGGGGGGCTGATAAAGTGCGGCTGCTGCGGAGGGGGGTACTCGATGATCTCAAAAGACCTCATGGGGTGCTCAACAGCCCGCAACAAGGGCACTTGTGACAACCGAGTGAACATCCGACGCGATGCACTGGAGGCTTCCATACTGAACGGCCTCAGGAAGCATCTGATGGGACCTGAACTGTTCAAGGAATTCTGTGCCGAGTTCACAAAGGAGGTAAACCGCCTTCGCATGGAACGCGGAGCTGATCTGGAAGTATGGAAGAGTGAGCTGGAGCGCACCGATCGGGAGCTGGACAAAATGGTAGATGCCATTTTGCAGGGATTTCCGCCAGCCAAGCTGAAGGACAAGGCCGAGAAGCTTGAGGCGCGCAAAGCCGAACTAACCGAACTCTTGGCCAATGCCGACGAGCCACCGCCCTTTCTGCACCCGAACATGGCGCAGATCTACCAGGACCGAATTAGACAGCTCTATGAGAATCTCCAGCGCGAAGAAGAGCGAGCACAAGCTGCCGAGGTGTTTCGTTCCCTTGTGGATCAGGTGACCCTTATCCCGGAGGACGGCGAACTTGCCATTGTACTGCGTGGAGATCTGGGTGCCATCCTGCGCTTTGCTGCAGGAAAGAAAAACCCCGACTTCCTTTCGGAGGCCGAGGCTTTTGACAACCTGCTATCGCAGGGATCGTTGGTTGCGGGAGGGCGCAACCAACGATCTCTGCGGAATGGGTCCTGGAATGCAAAAACCTCCGCGGCGGGAGCCTTGGAGGTTTCGCAAGTATCGTTGGTTGC
>MDTD01135375.1_pt1 | contig 32791 bp, 29 predicted proteins | sample 811221 | NCBI WGS metagenome assembly MDTD01 (sample SAMN05326646, study PRJNA326480) | marine metagenome | isolation source: seawater | place: Pacific Ocean: South West | collected 2011
CTCATAATGTCCTTCCGCCTTTACGGAAATAAATGATGGTCATGAGTAGCATTACAGCCATTAGGACGAAGCTCAGCGCGGCCCCGAATGGCCAGTTTCGAGCAGTTAGGAATTGTGTGACAATATAGCTTCCAAGAAGTGTTGTCTTCGCTCCACCAAGTATCTCTGGGGTTACATATGCCCCCAAGGAAGGAACAAAAACTAATATAGAACCAGCGATTACGCCTGGCATAGACAGTGGCAGTAGGACATTTTTAAAGGATTGCCACCCATTTCCATAAAGGTCTCTGCTTGCCTCTAGCAATTGACCATCTATTCTTTCAATCGCTGCGTACAGAGGGAGGATCATAAATGGGAGGTAGCCATAGACAAGACCTAGCACAACGGCTTTTTGTGAGAAGAGAAGCTCGTGTGTTCCTAATCCGAAGAATTCGGTGACTTTAGTGAAAGGTCCATCATTTCCAAGTATTACGCGCCACGCGTAGTTACGCACTAAAAAATTAGTCCAAAACGGAATCATTACGAATACGAGCATCACGTTTCGAATAGCTGGTTTTCGTGTAGAGAGATAATAGGCAAATGGGTATGCAATGACTAGGCAGATAACTGTTGTGAGTATCGCCAGCCAAAGGGAGCGGAATAGTATCGTCCTAACGATTGGTTCAGCGATTCTTTGGTAGCTTTCTACATTCCAACCTGATAGATCTGTTCCGCCAAATCGATTTCTTGTGGCGAAGCTGTATATGAGGACGATTCCTAATGGAATAACAAAGAACAAGATCAAGTAAAGATAAGATGGCAGTGCCATGAGAAGCCCCCTTCGAGCTTCTTTCTTTTGTGCCGTTTTTTCGAATTCGGGTGTTGCCACCTCTACGACATGCTCCGTGGATTCTCGTTTACGCATTAGTCTTCTACTACTGAAATAGCGTCATGTTCCCAATGGACAATGACATCATCTCCGACATTGAAAACTTCCAAACCTGGCCTGTTCTCCTCGCGTACTTCAATTGATAGCCATGTGAACTTCACCCCGTATACTCGCGCATTCCCAAGGTATGTTATGTTTTCGACTGTTCCTTGAATACTTGATAAGGAGTCGGATGGCTCTAAACGATGCGTGATCTTCGTCCTTTCCGGCCTGATACTGATTGATACTTTGGTTCCTTCAGGGAAAGCATTCTGTGCTCTGATTAAAGTCCCGTTGCTAAGCACGACAGTTTCATTATCTGAGGTCGTTCCATCTAGAAGGTTTGTCCTACCGATAAAGTCAGCGACAAACCTATTTGCTGGGCTTTCATAAATTTCTTCGGGGCTTGCGACTTGCAAAAGTTTCCCTTCGTGCATGACTGCTATCCGATCGGACATTGTTAGAGCTTCTTCTTGATCATGCGTAACGAATACAAAGCTGATTCCTACGTCACGTTGGAGTTTCTTGAGCTCTAATTGCATTTCTTGCCTGAGTTTTAGGTCTAATGCGCCTAAAGGTTCATCTAGAAGCAAAACCTTTGGTTGGTTCACCAGTGCTCTGGCTAGTGCTACTCTTTGCTGTTGCCCGCCAGACATTTGCGATGGCTTGCGAGTCTCGAGTCCTGCTAACTGAACTAGCTCAATCATTTCCATGGAGCGTTCTTTTGTTTCTTTCTTTGCTACTCCTTGCATCTTGAGTCCGAACCCGACATTATCAAGTACTGTGAGATGCGGGAAAAGTGCGTAGTTTTGGAAGACTGTGTTGACGGATCGTTTATTGGGGGCAAGGGTACCTACTTCTTCACCAAAGATTGATAGGCTTCCCTCGGTTGGGAATTCTAAACCTGCGATCATTCTTAGTGTCGTGGTTTTGCCACACCCACTTGGGCCAAGCAGAGAGAAAAATTCGCCGTCTTGTATGGTTAAGTCCACATTATCAACAGCGATGACGTCACCGAACTTTTTGGTGATTCCTCTTAATTCAACTGCAGCTGTCATTTTCCCCCTTTACGTAATCGTATCTTTCTCTAGACATATCCAAACGGTTGACGTGTAGCCCCTCTTTTCTCGGCTTGTAGACATATGAAGTCGTGTAAAAGTGTCGCAGCAGCAATCGCCGTGATCTCGCTAATATCGTATGACGGCGCTACTTCGACAACATCCATGCCGACGATGTTGAATTCTCCCAGAGAACGTATTGCATCTAAAGCCTGCGCTGTACTTAGTCCACCTGCGACAGGGGTTCCAGTTCCTGGAGCGAAAGCGGGGTCCAAGCAGTCAATATCAAAAGTCAGATACGCGTTACGTGCACCTACGATTTCGCGAATGACATCTATAACTGCTGGGATTCCTTCTCTATGCACCCAGGGAGCTCCGAGGATAGTGAAACCATATGTTTCTGCATTATGAGTTCGAATCCCTATTTGAACAGATGTTTCGGGATTTATGATTTCTTCACGGAGTGCCCGCAGGAACATTGATCCATGATCTAGTCTTTGCCCATCATCTATCCAAGTATCACAGTGTGCATCAAAGTGGATTAGGGATAGTGGGCCGTGCTTTTTCGCATGCGCTTTTAATAAAGGGTATGTTACGAAATGGTCGCCGCCCATACTTAACATCATTGTTCCGTTTTCAATGATTTCGAGAGCGTGCTTTTCAATCTGGTCAGGTGCTTGGTTTGGATAGCCATAATCAATGAAGCAATCCCCGTAATCAGTGACTTTCAAATATTGAAAAGGGTCGAAGCCAAAGGGGTATGCTTCTAATTCTGCTAAGCCAACTGAGGCCGCACGTATTGCTCTGGGGCCAAGACGTGTTCCTGGCCGGTTTGAGGTTGCCATATCGAATGGAATACCGGTTACTGCGATATCAACATCGGTGAGGTCACGTGAGTAATTTCTTCTCAGAAAAGAGAGAGCTCCTCCAAATGTCATTTCAGGATTTCTTCCAAGCAGGCCTTTTCGGCGAAATGCTTGGTCGCCTTCAATTTCTTTCCCCATACTTAGCTCTCCTTGTATTCTTGGTTTCTCCAGATAATTAAGGCTGCGTAATTATCAATCTCTGGGTTCGTAATGTAGTTCGGTAAAGCGCAAATCAATTCAAAGCCATTGTTAGATTGGAATGAGAGTGTTGAGTCGTAAATAACCTTTTCCCTTACGGCAGTTATGTATTCATCAGCGGTCATTTCTTCTTTGTATTTTGCAAATCCTGGCATGACGCCTCCCGCAATAATCCCCTTGAGGTTTCTGGTCACGCATACCTGTTTACGCAGCTGGTAAAGCTCACCACCTATTCCTTTGCGTCGATAATTCGGATGAACAGCTATGGAGGTACCGTAGTACCAGTCTCCACTGGGTATGTGGCCCGAGCTTCCATTCCCAGGCATGATGTCGTGGACTGTGTGGACTGGATTACCCTCATCAAAGAGAACTTGCACACCTAAACCCATTGCAACAGCTGAGTCCCCATCAAACCCGACGAAGCCACCTTCGGGGAAGTCGTGAGATAGCACCTCCAGCTCTTCTTTGTTGTAGAGATCTTCTGGATCAGAAGTCGGGAAAGACGACAGTTCAATGCTCTCCATTTCCGTTGACCATTCCGGTCTAGGATGCCTGTAATTCAATCCTGACTTTTCACCGACATGCACAATGGTTCCATCAGTCATCCTGCCACCTGATCAGTTCATAGTCGTTATGAGATGGCTGACCCCAACATGCCCAGAATTCACCTGTTTGTGGTCGCATAATGGCTGCACCACTTGATTCTATTCTGTGGGGCGGTTCGGGCTTTCTACATATTGCTTTGTCATCCTGAGTTAACTTGATTAAGCGTTCTAGACCTATTTCACCACCTGATAGAAGTTCGTTTCCTCTTGAAAGCCTCAGAGTTGAGTTGGCTAAGAGATCCGCTGGCCGTTCGGCTTCTTCGGTTTGAGCTTCCGGCGACACGGCATGATTAGTATGGACGATTGGTACTGATTCCAATTGGGTAACCGTGTGCGTTTCAGGCATGGCCTCTACGTTGAAGCCATCTCCTTGTTTATCCATTATGAGGTAGTTGTGAGCTCCAGCAAGATTAGCGTTGCTTAAAACACCCAGTGCATCAATTGATGATTCCTGCCGTAGCATTGCTCGAACGACAGATGGCCACACCACTCCGACTTTTCCGGTGCTGCTTGTGAGGTTATTAATCCCTACTGCTACGCCCTGTCTGTTCATTCCTATCTGCCCTAGACAACCTGTTGTGGTGAAAATAAGTGCAGAAGGGCATTCATCAGGTTTAACTCGGAGCAAAAGCACATGATCTGTCGCAGTATCGTGCATGTCCCAGGTTTGGGCAAGAAAGCCCTCTCCATTAGATCGTGAGTTAGGAACTAGGACTGCTGTACAGTCATCTTCATGTAGCTCGGGTGGGGTCACCCCGCCTGTTGCTGACCTGACCGTGTCCACGAAATCAGTAAAGCCGCCAACAATGATTGCTTCGGCTATAGAAATATTTGCTCCTTCTGCGAGGGCGCTCATTTCGGCAAAAAGTTCGGGGTCAAAATGTTGGTGCTCGGGGATCATTGACTCGGCGAGGTCGATAATATCGGACACGCTTATCTGCGCGCCAGACCAAGATCCTGAGGCTACAAGTTCGACTCTTTCTTTAACATAATGCTGGATCTCATCTGCAAACTGCTTTCCATGCAGGAACCCTATTGATTCGAAAGAGCCCTGAGCATCAAGAATACGTAGATTGGGTCGTTTCATAAGCTCATGATTTCGTTAATTGCTTGTTCGGCTATATCAATCATGAGATCGATGTCTTGATCTTCGATGATGAGTGGAGGGCAAAATGCTAGTGCGCCGTTTATTGCCCTGCATATCACCCCCTTTTCTGTCATTTTATCCCTAACTGCAAGTCCTTGTTCGGTTGTGGCTCCCTCTATCTGCCCAGCCCAGATAGCCCCAACTCCACGAACTTCAGATAGGAGCCCGTCGCTTTTAAGTGCCTCAAGGCCCTGAGAAATTCTCTTTCCGATATGCTTTGCCCGTTCAACGAGGCCTTCCCTTTCTATGAGGTCAATATTTGCAATAGCTGCGGCGCAAGCAGCTGGGTGACCGCTGTATGTGTAACCGTGCATAAAAACAAAATTTGGGTCTTGCTCAAATAAATCACATACTGCTCTACTAACGAGGACACCACCCATCGGCTGGTATCCACTTGTCACACCTTTTGCAAATGTGATGAGGTCTGGTTTTACGTTGTAGGTGTCGGAGGCGAACCAGTTTCCGGTCCTTCCAAATCCAGTAATCACTTCGTCAAAAACGAGCAAGGAACCATTGTCATCACACAGGCGACGGAGTCCTTCAAGGAAGCCATCTGGAGGGGGAAAGACTCCGCCTGCCCCTTGGACAGCTTCAGTTACTACTCCGGCAATATTCTGACCGTGTTCTTTAAAAATAGATGCTGCTGACTCTATGTTTGTCGGATCTATTTCCAATACTTTTGGAAGTAAATCTCCCCACCCTTCTCGGTTAGCCGGAATACCTTGAAGAGTTGTTCCGCCAACATTCACACCGTGATACCCCCGACCGCGTCGTAAAATTATTTGACGTTCGGGCTCACCTCGCAGGATTGCTACTTTTCGCATAATTTTGATCGCCGAGTCTACTGACTCAGAACCGGAACTGCATAAGAAAACACGGCCGTCAGGGAACGGCGAAACTGAACGTATCCGTTCCGCCGCTTGATCAGATATCTGACTTCCCATGGGAGCGAAGGTATGATACGAACTTAAAGTTTGGAGTTGCTTGGTAATTGCCTGAACTAATTCTGTTCTGTTATGACCAACTTGGCAATACCATAGGCTTCCTAAACCATCTATATATTCCTTACCCTCGTCATCCCAGACACGCACACCTTCAGACCGGACAAGCGTTCGAAAGTTATCAGAGGATGGTTTTGAAAATGGATGCAAAAGGGCTGATGTCATTTAAACCTCCTCATTGTAGATTTCTCAAGATTACTCATTAGCAATCACACACGCTAGTTCACACAGGGCTATAAGTTTCGTATGTCATGATGATAAGGTTACGTAAATTTATGTCTCCTCTACAGAATGCACGCGAAGCTCCTCTTTGGTTGGACTCTTTTGATCAAAGTTCATTTGACCGGAAACCCTTAGACGGTCCTACAGCAGTTGATGTCGCTATTGTCGGTGGCGGCTATAGCGGATTATGGACGGCGTATTATTTACTTGAAAATGACCCTTCTCTCCGTGTACTCATCATCGAAAAGGAATTTTGTGGATACGGGGCCTCTGGGCGGAATGGTGGATGGTGCGAAGGGGCGTTGGCCGGAGGCACTGAAAAGTATGCAAAACGGTCAACAATGGACGAAGCTCTTCGACTTGAACGAACAATGTTTGAAACAGTTGATGAAATACAGCGTGTTCTTGACTTTGAAGACATCAACTGCGGTTTCCATAAAGGCGGGTTCGTCAGCTTGGCAAGAAATTTGCCACAAGCACAAAGACAACGTTCTGCTGTTGAACTCGCTCGTAAGCGAGGTACTGAAGAGGAGGTTATCCGAATCCTTGATGCAGATGAGGCTCGAGCACATGTGAACGCCACTAATGTGCATTCAGGTATTTTCTTCGCTCCTTCTGCTGTCGTTGACCCCGGCAAAATGGTTAGAGGCCTAGCTTCAACTGTTGAACGAAAAGGTGGAACGATTGTCGAAGGAACAACAGCTTTGTCTATCAGTCCAGGAAAAGTTGAGTGTTTAGAAGGTGTCGTATCAGCTGATGTAATAGTTCAAGCAACCGAAGGGTACACGCGAGATATTAAAGGAAAGAAACTTGATCTCCTTCCCGTTTATTCACGAATGATCGCAACTGAACCACTCACTGATTCCCAAATGAGCGAAATCGGGCTGGATGATCGACCTACATTTAATGATGGTCGGTACATCGTTGTCTATGGGCAGCGAACCTCAGATAACCGAATTGCCTTTGGAGGGCAAGGAAACCCTCCATACCTTTATGGGTCGAGAATTGATTCGGGAGTTGAAAGCAACCTCCACTCGCATGAAGTTGTTTGGGAAAATCTCGTGAACCTTCTTCCTCAGCTAAAGGACGTAGCGATAACACACAGATGGGGCGGCACATTAGCAATTCCCAGAAATTGGCTCCCTGGCCTTCGCCTTGACAAATCGTCCGGTGTTGGTTTCCTCGGTGGATACGTAGGTGAGGGTGTTGCAGCAGCAAATCTAGCGGGCAGAACGATGGCAGACTTAATACTTGAAAGACGAACCGACCTTACTTCTCTTCCTTGGGTTGGAGTGCGATCAAGAAAGTGGGAGCCGGAACCCTTGCGGTGGTTAGGAGTGCGCGTTAGCAGGCGCTTCATGGGTGCTGCTGATATATCTGAGACGAGAAAGCAGAAGACGGCCAAGCTAGCTATGCGAGCCGCACACGTTTTACGAGGAGATTGAACTTAGCTTTTACCTATGGACTTGATTGCAGCAGATATAGCTTCGATCCCTTGATCAATTTCGCTTGCTGTTGCATTTAGCATTGGTGTGATGCGGATCACATTTCCATAAGCGCCACCTTTACCGAGAAGAAGGCCATGGTCTTTGCAGGCTTCAAGAAATTCTGCAGCACGTTCAGGGTATGGCTCTGTGTTGCCGCTACTTGAATCTGTACCAACAATTTCGAGAGCTACCATCAATCCTCTTCCCCGAAGGTCACCGATCCATGAAGTGGTACTAACTATTTTTTCGAGGCCACTTTTGAGTCGCTTTCCCATATCGAGAGCGTTACCTTGCATATCTTTCCCTTTGACTTCTCTAAATGTTGCCAGACCAGCTGCTGCCGAAAGAGGGTTACCTCCGAAGGTGCTAAAATTTAATGCGGTAACGTTTTCCATGATTTCAGATCGAGCTACGACCCCTGCGAGAGTTATCCCATTTCCGACACCTTTTGCGAAAGTGAGCATGTCAGGCGTGATCCCATGTGCTTGATATCCCCAAAAGTGTTCACCTGTTCTTCCCCAACCCGTTTGCACTTCGTCACTTATCAATAGGGTTCCATAATTTGAAAGGACTTTACTCATCTCTCCGTAAAATCCATCTGGGGGAATTGCAAACCCTCCGACTCCCTGAATCGGTTCAAAGATCAAACATGCAACGTTTCCTGTCGTCGCAGTGTCAAGAATTTGTTGCAGATCCACAACGCAAGCTTCCGTGAAGTCTTCGTCTGGCATATCTTGGAAGGGGCTACGCAACCGGTAGGGCCCTTGAACGTAGTTGACGGAGAGGCCAGATATTCGTGACGATAGCCACGTTGATTGGCTAGTTATTGCTTGAGTAGCGAAAGTCCTCCCGTGATAGCTATGCCTCATTGCCAGAATCTCATTGGAGTTTCGGTAGCTTGTAGCGAGCATAAGAGCTGTGTCATTTGCTTCACTACCTGATGTCGTGAAGAAGACGCGTGCATCGGGGATTCCCGATTCTGCCCCTATTTCTTCTGCCAATTCAATCATGGGTTCACTTAAATACAGCGTGCTTGTGTGGAGAACTTTTGAAGCCTGCGATTGAATTGCTTCCGTTACGGCTGGATGGTTATGCCCAATCATTGTTGTGAGAACACCACCAAAGAAGTCAAGGTACTGGTTCCCCTCTACATCCCACACATAGCTGCCTTCTCCCTTGTCGATTGATATAGGTGAGGTATATAAGGGATTCAAATAGGGGGCCATAATGGCCTTATATCTGTGATGGAGTGAATCGTTTGTTGTCATTGTTAATCCTGGATTCCTATATATGAGGATATTAAAGGCATGAGAGATTTACGTAGATTTTGCCGTAAGTTTTCGCCTACTTTCCAAGTTTAGCTTCGATCCATTCTGCTATTCCTTCTTGGTCAACTGGACCTATGACATGATCCGCAACGGTTTTCACTTTCTGAGATGATTGACCCATGGCCAAACCTGTTCCCGCCCAACTGAGCATTTGGAGGTCATTCATTCCATCACCGAAAGCAATTACTGATTCCTTCTTTATTTGTAGATATCCTGACAACCACGCAAGACATGTGCCTTTCCCGCTACCCGAAGGAACAATCTCAATCATAGGCAGACCGGAGTAGACAACGTCTACACGTCGGTCATGGATGATGCTGCTTATAGTGGTGAATAACTCTTCTAGTTTGTCAACGTAATTGGGGTGGTAGATTAGGAGGTCGCGAACGTTGACGGTTAGAGCATCCATAATGTCGCTGACGACTCGGTCAGGCGCTATTTCAATTCCAGGCACCAAACCATCAATGACTTTTGGCTCTGCATATAGTTCACTTCCTATCCCTGCCCCGATTGAAACTCCAGTCACTGAAGTACGAATGGTTTCGACTAAATTCCCTACGAGATCCTCAGGAATTTCCTCGGTGTATAGGCACCGGCCGGCTCGGTCATAGGCTTCCAGTCCATTTGTGCAAATCGCGTATTCTATTTCAGGAATAGCTTCCATTACTAGATCAAGTTCACTCCAACTTCGACCGGTAGCCAGAGTGATCGTTGCTCCTTGGTCAGAAGCAGACGCTATAGCTCTAATAGTTCGTTGGGTTAGCTCTCCGTAGCTATTGAGAAGAGTTCCGTCGACATCAAAGGCGAAAAGTGAATTTTTGAAAATCATATTAATATCCAGCTTTCATCTGAGATCTGGAGGAATCATTTCTCCATGTGCTTTTATCATTTCATCAACCATCGACCAGATTTGTTCGAGGCTCAGTTCAGCTGATGTTCGTGGATCTAACATAGCAGCATGATAGATGTGATCCTTACTCTTTTCTAGAACAGCTCGGACAGTTAAGGACTGAACATTTATGTTTGTTTGGATGATTGCCGCTATATGTGGAGGTAATTTACCTACCTTTTGAGGGTGTACTCCAGAGCCGTTCACTGTACACGGCACTTCAACGCACGCCTCTTTAGGAAGGTTTGTGATGAATCCCATGTTCATGACATTCCCGTTAAAAGTGCGTTCTTGCCCTGTTTCTATACTGTCAATTATTCCGGCCCCATATTCATTACTCTTTTGCGATTCAAATTTAGTGTCAGGATTTTCAAGTTTGTCTCGCAGCGAAACCCATTCTGCTATTTGTTCCTCACATCGCCTTGGGTACTCATCGAGGGGTATTGAGAATTCATTAAGAAGATCCTCTCGCCCACTTTTTATGAACCATGGAACGTACTCTGCGAAATGTTCACTTGATTCCGTTACGAAGAATCCGGTGCGTCGAAATACCTCATATCGCACAGCATCGGATAAGGAGACAGATTTTGAAACTCTTCTGTATGGGATCTGACCCTTGGACCGTTCCCGTAGCCGAGGGTACAGGTCAATTTTTTCCAGATCTGCTTCTTTTTCAAGTTTCAGAAAGAACGACATGTGATTTATTCCTGCGGCTACATAATCTAAATCTGTCTCTGGAATTTCTAGATCGCGAGCGAGTTGTGCAGCCGTGTGCTGGACACTATGGCATAAACCGATGGTCTGTATGTTCGATGATTCCGCAATGGCCCAGCACAGCATAGCCATTGGGTTTACATAATTTAGCAATAAGGCATCAGGGCAGCGAACTTCCATTTCTTTAACTACTTGCAGCATCACCGGAATAGTTCGAATAGCTCGCATGATGCCACCTATTCCGAGCGTGTCTCCGATAGTTTGACGTAATCCGTATCGCTTAGGAATCTCAAAATCAATTACAGTGGATGGTTTATAACCGCCGACTTGGAACATGGTGATGACATAGTCAGCTGCGTCAAGAGCCTCTCTGAGATCCAATGAAGTTGATATAACTGCATTAGTATCAAGTTGTGCTTGAATGCTGTTAGCAACCAGTGCAGTTGTCTGTAAACGACCATTATCAATGTCGTGTAGCATGATTTCGGAGTGACATAAGTCAGGCAGGGAGAGAATATCTGTAAGAAGATTCTGAGCGAATACCGTACTGCCTGCTCCGACAAAAACTATTTTAGGCATCAACTCAATTTAGACGAGTTAGCTACATGGAGGAATTCCTTAGTTCTTCATTTTATTTCTGACGCAGATGCTGAAGAATAGGAATGTGAACGTTTCTAACTCTGATCATGTGGGAAAGATCTCGGATGGTTTCCAAAAGCAATTTGGTTCTGGTCCAGACATAATTGTGCGTTGCCCCGGAAGAGTTAATCTAATTGGCGAACACACAGACTACAACGACGGATTTGTCCTTCCGATGGCGTTGCCCTTTGAAACGTTAATTGCTGCTTCTTCGTCAGAAGATGCCCAAATGAAACTTATTTCCGAAGAATTTGGACCAGCACATTTCTCTCTCGAAGATAACCCTATGGGCACATCGGGTTGGGGTAGATACATCCACGCAATCGGAAGCCTTCTAGCGCAATCCAATGGGGGCCTATTGGGCTGGAATGGATATATTTGCTCCACTATCCCTATTGGAGCAAACTTATCGTCCTCTGCGGCCTTGGAAATCGCAGCCGGCATGGTGTTCAAACATCTTGGGAAGCTAGAAATAACACTGACAGAGATTGCTTTAATTGGACAGCGTGTAGAGAATGAGTTCATTGGTGTGCGTTCTGGAATAATGGACCAAATTGCCTGTGCTCTTTCGCAACGCGACACTGCGTTACTACTTGATTGCCATACCTTGCAAACCTCAATGGTTTCTATCCCTGAAGATGTAGCAGTGGTGATTATGGATACTGGCACAAGAAGAGAGTTAAGATCATCAGAATATAATAAAAGACGGGAAAGTTGTGAATCTGCAGCTTTAGATCTTGGAGTGCCATCACTGCGTAATGCGTCACTTGATGACATCACAAACCTATCTAATCAAACTCTTAGACGCAGAGCTCGTCATGTAGTTAGTGAAAATAAGCGTGTTCTCAATACAGTCAAGGCATTTTCCACAGGCGATTTACTAACTGCTGGACAACTCTTCACTGATAGCCATTTAAGCCTTCGAGATGACTATGAGGTGTCGGGACCTGCATTAGACAGAATTGTAGAGGTGTCTTTAGGTGCCCCAGGTTGTTTCGGGGCACGTATGACCGGCGGGGGTTTTGCCGGATCAGCATTGGCTCTTGTTGCTCGTGATGAGGTCAATAATTTCTGCAAGTTCGTCAAAGCAAATTTCACAGCACCTAGAACACAACCAGCTGAAACTTCAGTAATGCTTTACGTAGTTGAAGCGTGCGACGGTGTTTCAGTTTTGTAAGACCTAATTAAGTAAGTCAAGCCCGTTTACGTATCCTTCTGGGCCAATTATCTCAGGTGGTAAGGAAGTTCCATCTGGATATCCTATCTCCACAAATAAGGCTGACCCTTGGCATAGTGATTGGAGTCCTATATCTGCATAAATGCATGACCAGCCGAAAGATCCTACTCTTCCTCGAGTCTCACCATCATCCATAGTTCCGATAATCGTCTCTGCCGTGAGATTTTCATATCCGATCTCGGAATATAGGTCATAGATATCAAGCATCGTTGCCCAACCGAGACCGGTGAAGGAGGCATCTGTAGCTTCGGGTGAATATTTCTCCAATAGCCCATCCGTTCGGTCAAATTCGTCCCAGACTTCATCAGGTGCCCAAACTTCACGATCGGTATAGCCACCTTTATGGATGTAGCTGCCAACCATTAGCTCACCGACTTCTGCATAAATATCTTCCGTGTCACATGTTGCGCTGTAGAACATGCTCTCCGCTGGTATCCCTAACTGGTTTGCCGCTCTAATCACAGGAACACATTCATTGCCTGCCGCAAGGAGCATAACAAGATCAGCGTTCGCTGCGTTTGCCTGACTTACTGGCGGAATTGCATCTGTCAGAGGAATGGGTACATCAATAGCTTCATATTCAATCCCGTAGGCATCAAATATAGGAGCAAGGCCTGAGTCCATAGCGGCAGTAGCTGCAGGGTTCTGGTTCACAAGAACTGCAACTTTACTTACCCCAAGGTCTTCGGCTACGAATCGTGCGGCGGCAGAATACACTTGTACGCTACCCCCATTAAAGTATCGGGCGTTTGGTTGGTTATAGTCACCGGCGAATAGAGGCAAGCCCCCTATCACTGGTGTTTCTCCCATAGTTCCATAGAAATCGAATGCAACTGTCCAAATATTCACTCCGTTTATGACTGATACTAAGTCACTGGTAGCAAGTTCCTGAGCGCATTCTTGTGCGGCAGGGACACTATTTTGGAGGCAAGTCACGAGTTCCACAGGATGGCCGTCAATTCCCCCCAGTTCTGCATTGATATAATTGACAGCTCCCTCGATGCCGAACCTTATCTCTGGAAATGAGCCTATGGGATCATTTTCTTGATTCATTAAACCTATTCGGACGGCAGGCAGAGAATAGTCTGCTTCAACCGGTTCATCAGCATCAGAACCCTCTTCACCAATCTCAGAAAGTTCCCTGATTTCTTCAGGAGATAATTCCGCAATGCAGGCTATGCTTGCTGCTTCAGCTGCTTCATCAGTCTTACTCTCTTCGCTCGTAATGTCTTGAAGGATTTCGTCATACGTGAGCCCTTCTGATTCAGCAACAGAGTCAACTATGCATGCTACATAGCCCTCATTATCTAGACCGATAACTGCGCTGATGAGGCCAATAAGAGTTTCGCGTGCATTATTACCATCTAAGTTTTCACCTACGGGAGAGGAGTCTTCGGAGGTCCCGCTGGATGAAGGAGCATCTTCCGCAGAACTCTGTGAGCTCTCATTATCTGACCCACTATCTGACCCGCCACAGGCAGCCACGATCATTACAAAAATTGTGAACACTGCTATAAGTGTTTTTTTCATCTTTTCCCCCATCCTGCCTTTAGCAAGACCTCTTTTTTTATCTGCTTTGATCTAGCTTGTCTTTTCGCTTGGTTATCCCGAGCGATCTTTCCTGCTATCCCATCTGTATTTAGAATTGCGGTCAGTATTAAACCAACCCCTCCGACCAAGTTAGCGTAAGTCCCGATACTGTCGCCAGAAAAGCCTTTCGCAATTAGCGCGACTGCCAATCCCCCTGGCGCTATGACTCCTGCAACGAAGGCACCGCTTACTGAGCCAATACCCCCAAGATAGGCGAAAGCTAGCAAAGCCAAACTGGCAAATACGCTGAAGGACTCGCCGCTAATTTGCCCACGTAGGTAGGCCATCATTGCCCCCCCGAGCCCCGCAAGAAAGGATGAGAATGCAAAAGCTTGCAGTTTCACTGCCGCACCGTTGACTCCACAAGCTGCGGCAGCTCTTTCGTTTGCGCGAATTGCGAGAAAGCGAAGTCCGGTTCCTGAACGGCGAATATTAACGACGAATAAGGCACATAAGGCAGTCACGATTAGGAGCATTATGCCGTATTCCCAACGGTTGAAATCCGTGCCTACGTTAGCGGCGAGGTTAACCCCAAATAAGTCTGGTGCTTCAATGGGAAGTGCGCCCGTGTTGCCAATAAACCATCTATTAGTGAACAGTATCGTGCCGAGAGCGACACCGAGGGCCATAGTGACAACCGCTAATTGAATACCCCGGATGCGCAGGGCTGGGACGCCAACGATGAGACCAAGGATTGTTGCTCCTATCGCTCCTAGAATTGGAGAGATGGGAAACGGTATTCCTGTTTCTAATGCTATTTTTCCTAGTATGAATCCGGCGATTCCTGCAAAAACAGCTTGAGCTAAAGAGACTTGTCCGACGTAGCCTGTGAGAACGACGATTGATAGCACGATGATTGTTGATGTGAGGGATTCATAGAGGCTTAATCGAAGCGCCCTATCAAAGAAAAAGATACCGAGAAGCGCCAAACCAGATAAGGCAACTGTTGCATTAAGGACGTTTCGGGGTTTAGGAGCGAACGCTAGTTTTACATCAACCAGACTTGCTCGTGTCGGGAGACTTCTACCTTTCAGAAATAGGATTCCCACGATGACAATAAAGGGAAGGACGTCACGCATTCCGGTTCGAGCAAAATCTGGCCACCATGATTTAATTTGTAATAAAGAGAGTTCAGACCGAACCATTCCTAATACAAGGCATGTTGCAGCTGTAACCCAAAAGGAACGTAGCGCCCCCACTAACGCCCCAGCCAGGGCAGGAACAACTAGCAAAGTGTAATTGACGGTGTTGACCCCATTAGATAGTGATGCCGCTAGGATTCCGAAGACTGCTGCGACTACCGAAGCTAACATCCAATTTCCGGCTGCTAGGACATTTGGAGAAAAGCCCAATAATGTTGCTCCCTTTTCTTCTTCAGCTGCTGCTCGGGTAGCCAACCCAAATGTGGTTGCCTTATACAAAATAGTTAGAACCAGAGCCGTGAGAAGGACGATGCCAGCAAGCCAGAAGCGGTCTTGGGGAATTCGTGTACCTAATATTGTGAGTGTGTCAGTAGGAAGAATCGCTCTTACCGTTTCGTTGGAAGTGCCGAACCGAAGTAGAACGAGAGATTGCAGCAGTATAAATACACCAACGGTCGCAACAACTTTCGCAAGTAGCGGAGCGCCGCGCAAAGGCCTGAAGACAAGTAAATGAATCAGTAAACCTAAGACCGCCGCCATTAGGAGCGCAATGATGAAGGCAGGCCAAAATGCTGCTAATTCCCCCTTTTCAGGGGTACCAAGCAAATTAATTCGGTCTGATCCAAAAAGAGAAAGCGGGAAAACAAAGTCGCCAGTGTCGCGAAGTTCATCGTAAATATAGGTTGAGTACATCATCATTGCACCATGTGCGAAATTCAGAACTCCTGACCCCTGATACGCAAGAACCAAACCAAGAGCCACTCCGGCAATAACAGCGCCATCACCCAAACCCGTTAAAAGGTTCTGAAGGTAGAGCTCCACGTAATTTCCCCCGACATGTTGTGCCTGCATTAAAGGTGTAAATGGTAATGCGATTAGATTTGTGCAACAGTATCACTAAGCATCATTGGATACCTAAACGGTGCTTAGGGGGAAATATGGCAACGACGGAAATACCCGATTTGGGCACAGATGACGGGAAGCCTTGGCACCTGTCGGGCAATAATGCTCCGGTCTTTGATGAACTCACAGTTACCGACCTCGAAGTAAAAGGATCTATACCTACAGAGTTACAAGGTCGCTATTTCCGAAATGGAGCAAACCCACAGTCAGGAACATCTGATCATTGGTTCGTTGGAGATGGAATGATCCACGGTGTTGAGCTCTCTAATGGAAAAGCTAATTGGTATCGAAACAGATACGTGCGGACACCTATGTTTGATAACCCCGATAAGGAACGTATGGAGTTGTATTTAGATATGGAAAAGGGTGCGTTCAATTATGAAGTGAGCGTGGCAAATACGAGTATTCTCGGACACGCTAATAAAATTTTCGCGCTTGAAGAAGGCTCCTTCCCCTATGAGTTGAGCAGAGATGTAGAAACTATTGGCTATCACGATTATGGCGGCAAGCTTACGACAGCTATGACTGCGCACCCTAAGGTATGTGGTGAAACTGGTGAGCTTCTTATGTTCGGGTACAGCTCATTGCCCCCCTACCTTGTGTATCACCGAGTTAGTGCCGATGGAGAACTTCTTCAGAGCGAGGAGATAACTGTCGGTGGCCCTACGATGATGCACGATTTTACGGTCACCCGGAACCATTCTATTTTTCTCGACCTTCCTGCAGTTTTTGATATGGAAGAAGCTATGAGTGGAGGTATGCCTATTAAGTGGAGTGACGACTACCCGTCTCGGTTTGGGGTTATGCCACGTGCTGGCAAGGATTCTGATGTGAAGTGGTTTGATGTTAATCCTTGTTATGTGTTCCATACATTGAACTCATATGAAGATGGTGACGAGATTGTCGTAAATGGATGTAGGTTAAGAGAGATTTGGAGGAACTCGTCTGATATTGCTGTGTCGAGTGACCCTAACCCTGAAGATGCTCCAATGATGTGGGAATGGCGTCTAAATATGGAAACCGGCACAGTTTCAGAACGACAAATAGACGATAGGGGAAGTGAATTTCCTAAAATTCCTGAGAGTCTCGTTGGTCTTAGAAACCGCTATGGATATTGCCTTTCTACAGGAGATGGAGGAATCACAAGTGAAGATGAGGGCGGCGCAACAATCAAATACGATCTTGCTAATGGTGGGGCCTCTGAAAAGCACAACTACCCTGCGGGTCACTTTCCTGGTGAACCCTCATTCGTTCCTGCGGAAGGAGCCGTTAATGAGGATGACGGATACATAATGACATTTGTTTATGCTGGAGATACGAATACTTCGTATCTTTCTATTCTTGATGCGAGTAATATTTCAGCTAATCCTCTGGCGGAAATACACATACCGCAAAGAGTACCAACGGGATTCCATGGAACTTGGATTAGCGATAGCTAAGTAATTGTTTAATTAGCTATGAACCTTTCTGCCATTGCGTGCCAGTGGCGGATTTTGACCTCTTGGTATTTTGTAAGCGTCAAACCATCAGCTCTGAAGGTTTCCAACCCCTTCTGTACTTTAGGAAGGTTAAAGCTATCTTGATGGAAGACTCTGGCGAGGTTCCCTATTACGGGTATGAGTTCAGTCCATTCTTGGTCGATTCCTAGCTCAATATATTCAGCGGGTGCAGGCCTTTCATCACCTTCAAAGTCCTCGGTGTAGATGCATTCCATAAGGCACTCATCAACTTTTGTACCTACCGGCCGAAACCGATAATTGATCCTATTGAAAGCGCCCCATGGATGGAAGTTCGGAAATAGAGTGAAATACATGCTGTCATTAATTTCAGCATCGCAGTAGGTATCAACATCAGGGACTGCAGACCGGAGTCGTTCTCGTGCAACTTGAGCCGCAAAAGCCCTCGCTGTCATTCCTTCCGGAATGGTTGCCATTGATTCTTCATCCAATCTTTTATCGGTGATTGCATCAAATATTTCTTGCTCCGTTGGATCCCATTGAAGATGAGGGCTTGGCGTACCATTCGGTGTGATCGCTCGGGAGAAATTCCCAAAGACATCGTACTGACTGTTGCAATCTCCAGTTCCAGTCAGGATTTGAGGGTGAGTAGCGATCACATGGAAGGCTTCCATGAATGCCTCTTGGGCTACTTTCCAGTTCACTGGGTATCGCTTCGCAACATGAGCAGAGACGAATTTTTTGTGCGGCGCCCACTTTTCGAAATGCATGGGAAGGTCACCTATATATTCATTGAAGTCTTGGCACTGAGGGTTCATGTTGATGAAGACCCAACCTTCCCATGTTGCTACTTTCACTTCAGGAAGCGAGAAGTTCTCTGGTTGCACTTGAGGAAAATCCCATGCGGTAGTCAGGTTCTCTAGGGACCCATCTAGGTGCCATGCGAGTGCGTGGAAAGGACAGCGAATCACTTCGCCTGCGTGACCACTGCATTCTCGAAGTTGGCGGCCCCTGTGAAGGCATGCGTTATAAAACGCTTTGATTTCGTCTGGCGCTGACCGAACAACAAGGATTGATGTACCGACAATGTCATAGACATAGGTATCCCCCACATTTGGAATATGCTCTTCGCGGCATGCCATTTGCCATGCCTTTTTCCAAATCTTCTCAACTTCCAGATCAAAGAACTCTTGAGAAAGGTAGCGTTCGACTGGGATATTCATGGTTCCAAAATCTACGTCGCTTGTAAGGCGAAGCATCGGATTGACCTCGTGTGTATCGCAATCTAACAGTTGTTGATAGGTGAGGTCTTTTGATTGTGATTCTGCAAGTGTCATGACATTTTCCTTGTTCTATTTTCTGTATCTCGAAACCGGTTCTCGCCTCGCTCGCTTCCTAACCAGCCACATAAATGTGCGTCGGCTGCTTTGAGGTCACCTGAAATCCATTGTCCGCCAAAGGTGAAGACGCCGGAACCAGCATTGCCAGTGACGATGACGTTTTGGCCGTCATCGCTGACTTCGTATATTTCATCTGTCATTGGATGTTTGATACCACGCATATTTCCCCTTTCATTAATATTACACTTTTGCGATACCGGACACTATTTAAGCTGCTGTAAGTCCCCCATCCACGGAAAGTATTGAACCGGTACAGCGAGCTGCTTCGTCAGAGGCCATCCAGCAGATGGCATTTGCAGCAGATTCTGGTTCAGCCATTCCTCTAAAACCGGTGTACGTCTGCATTAACGAATAATCAATTCCTTCAGGAACATGATAATTTTCTGTCATACCTGTATTCATCCCGCCGGGAGCGATGGCGTTAATCCGTAAATCGGTTTTGATATATTCCATTGCCAATGCGCGCGTCATATTTATGACAGCGCCCTTTGCAGCACAGTAGGGAACCGTATACGCCTGTCCCATAAAACCGGCATTCGATGCGACGTTCACAATATTTCCGCCTGTTTCTAATAGATGAGGAATGGCCGCCTGCGTGATCCAAAACATTCCGTCTAAATTAACACCCATGATGAGTCTCCAAGTTGCTTCATCAACATCTGTGACATGATGAGACTTAACAACGCCTGCAACATTTGCGACAATATTGAGTTTGCCAAAGGTTGTCACACACTCCGCAATTGCAGCATGCGACGCTTCGCGATTACTGATGTCGCAAACAGCAGGTTTAAAATTCGCTCCGAGCTCCTCTGCAATCAGGTCTAACCCTTCTTTATTGATATCAATTCCGAAAACTTTTGCGCCTTCATCAATCATTTGGCGCGCAGTTGCCCTACCAACACCAGATGCAGCTCCTGTTATTAGCGCAACTTTCCCTTCAAACTTGGTCACTTTTCCTCCAATTACTTTCAGCGCACCCACTTTAACCCGAATAGTGCCTTTGGGAAATATTGAACATGTGGGTCATTTCTAAGTCTGACTGTTGTGAGGTTTGCATTGGTGCTGAGTTTAAGCGAAGCTACTCAGAAGATTAATAAGGAGCGACTGTGACGATAATCCATAAAAGCCCATTGCCCGATGTAGAGATTGCTGATGTTTCAATAACTGATTACGTGCTGCGAAAAGCTGATGAATTACCGGACAAACCTGCTTTTATTGATGGCGGAACTGGAAGGGTGATTACGTTTTCTGAACTGAAGGATCAAGTTCGACGATTTGCAGGTGGGCTTGCGAACCGAAGCTTCGGAGTCGGGTCAACGTTGGCATTGGTAGCTCCGAATATTCCTGAATATGCAGTCGTTTTCCATGGATGCGGTATTGCTGGCGGAACCGTAACCACGGTGAACCCAACATATGGTGCGGAGGAAGTCCGATTCCAATTACTTGATGCCTCCGCTACCATCCTCGTTACCACCGAAGCAGCAATGCCTGTTGCCCTTGAAGCTATCGAGGGCACCGACGTTCAGGAAATTATCGTTATCGGTGAGCATCCAAATGCTACTTCATTATCGGAGGTCCTCACGGCTGACCCTATAGACCAAGTCGAGGTTGATCTTGCCAATCACCATGTTGTGCTTCCATACTCTTCAGGCACAACTGGACTTCCAAAAGGCGTGATGCTTACGCATCAAAATCTTGTTGCGAATCTATGCCAATGTGAATCGGCGATTCCTTATAATCAGGATTCTTCAGGTTTAGCGGTTCTTCCCTTTTTCCATATCTATGGAATGCAAGTCTTGATGAATGGATTGCTGGCTAATGGATGCACTGTCATTTCAATGCCTCGGTTTGATCTTGTGCAAGCACTTGAATTGATTCAAGAGCATAAGATCACTCATTTTTTTGCTGTTCCGCCTATGATTCTAGCTCTTGCGAAGCAGCCCATTATCGATAATTTTGACCTGTCTTCACTTGAAATGGTGATGTCAGGGGCAGCTCCTCTTGGAGCAGAACTATCGGAGGAAGCGGCAACACGTATTCAATGCGATGTGATTCAAGGTTATGGGATGACAGAATTGAGCCCTGTCTCTCATATGACACCACCAGGACAATACCGGCCAGGTTCTGTTGGCGTGACGGTACCTAACTCGGAATGCCGAATCGTTGACCCAGAATCAGGTCAAGATAAAGATGTCGGTGAGGAAGGAGAGCTTTGGGTAAGAGGGCCGATGGTTATGGCAGGCTATCTTAATAACCCTGAGGCAACTGAGGAGACTATTGATAGCGATGGGTGGCTACATACTGGCGATGTTGCGGTGATTGATGAATTTGAACATATATATATTGTCGATCGCGTAAAAGAGTTGATTAAGTACAAGGGGTTCCAGGTTCCCCCGGCAGAGTTAGAAGCACTTATTATCTCTCATCCCGCTGTTGCGGACGTTGCTGTTATCGGGATTCCCGATGATGAGGCTGGCGAGTTACCGAAGGCCTTTGTGACGCTCAAACCTAATATGGAAGCCACTGGTATAGAAATACAGGATTTCGTCGCAGATAAAGTAGCCACTTACAAACAGATTCATTTAGTCGAATTCATTGATGAGATTCCTAAATCTGCCAGTGGAAAGATCCTGCGTCGGTTCCTCCGAGACCAAAGTTGAATCGTGGGGAAAACATGCATTGTTACGGGTGCTAATTCCGGGATAGGCCGCTCGACTGCAATCACTCTCGCCAAGAACGGCTATACCGTGTTTGCAACCATGCGTTCCTTGGAGCGAGGTGAAAAGCTGAGGGATCTAGCACAACAACTTAGTTTGGAAATTAATGAAGTAGTACTCGATGTCTCTGATACAGATTCTGTAAATCAAGGGATCGATGAAATATTAGATCAAACTAACCAAATAGACGTCCTTATTAACAATGCGGGTGTGGGTTCAAACGCTGTAATTGAAGACGTTGATATTGATTCAGACAAAGATGTTTTTGAGACAAACTTTTGGGGAGCAATTAGGTGCATACAGGCTGTTCTTCCTGCGATGCGACAACAAAAATCTGGTCACATAATCCAAGTGTCCTCCATAGCTGGACGGGTGGGTTTACCGGCCCAACCGATTTATTCCGCATCCAAATGGGCCCTCGAAGGGTTAAGTGAAAACCTCGCACATGACTTGTCATCATTTGGAGTACGGATATCAATTATTGAACCCGGTGTTACGCGAACAGCGATTCTCGGAAAAAATAATACCGTTCCCCACAATCCTGATTTCGAACATATCTACGGACGAATGCTCGATATGTACATGCAAGGAATAGAAGCAAATATAAGACCTGAGGCGGTCTCGGAGACTATACTTCGGTGCCTTGAATCTTCAAGTAAGCAGCTTCGCTGGCCTGTTGCCTGGGGGGCTGAAACAATGGTAAACGCCCGTCACGACGGTTCAGTCTCAGATGAAGAATGGGTCAAAATTGGGTCGCTAGTGAACAACCGTGAAGAATGGGTTCGCTCATTCAGTCAAGCATTTAATCTGTAAACCAACCTCAAACTATCACTGACAACTACCAGTGTCCGCTAAGTAGTATCATCAATTGTTAGAGGTAAATATATGAATCCCAAACGCCGTTTACTTGCAGCTTTAATCTCGACATTAGTCATCGTTCCGTTCACCGTGTCGTGTGGGGGAACCTCAAATTCCGATTTGGAAACAAGCCTGCGGTCACAACTTTCAGCCACTCAAGCCCAATTAGAGCAAGCTCAAGAGCTAATCACAAATCTTCAAGATCAAATTGAATCGATTGAAAGCACTGTCCAAAATCCAGTACCAGAGCCCGAAATAGAAGAAGCTGAAACAAGCGAAGAAGCTCCGGAAGAAACACCTGAAGTAAGTGATGCAGAAACTGAAGCGATACTCACTGCTGAGTACGAATGGTTAGTGCAGAGCGATGACACGGCCAGATTGCAAGAACTTCTCGGTATAGAAGCAGATGGGTGGTACGGAAATGGAACACGAACTGCTCACATCACAGCTCTAGAGAATTTAGAACTACCCGTGACCAATGTCCCTGAGGTTCCCTGCGCAGCTCAAGATGAGATAGCTAAAGAGATCGGTGAGATAGAATCTGAGAGCGACACAATCGAAATCGATTTAGATGGGGATGGAAACCCAGACCAAGTCAAGGTTGTAACAATAGCTGACACTAAATACATCACGGCGGAAACAAGTTACAGCGGAAATTTAGTCTGGAAAGAGTTTGGTGAATGGGGCTCATTTAGCGCTTCAGAAGTTGCGGTAACACCCGAATTCGGCACTGATGTAAATCAAGACGGGGCGAACGAATTATGGTTGAAGATTAACCCACTGACAGGACCTGCTGGTGGAGCTAAACAGCATTACGTATACGTATTCCAAGATTGCGAACTACAAGTTGCAAATGATACCGAAGCCACACCTTACGATTTTTACAGGGGCAATACTGTATCAGGTGAAACTTTCTACATTGATTGTGTTACCGAGAATGGGGAAGCGCTTCTCGTGTATCACGAGGATTATCGGATAGGCGAGCCCGGTGATTTTGTATGGGCGTATGTTCCAACAGCACTGCGATTAACGGGAACAACTTTTGAGGAAGTCATTTCTTCATCATTTGAAGATGATATTTCTCCAGCTCCAGATCCTCTTCCAACGGACAGCTGCCCTAAAGTTTCATAATTCACCGTCCCATTCAATGGCTAACGAAAAGTTGACAGTTTCACAATGTCTTACTCAGATGCCACAATATAAATATGGAAATTCTGATTGGTCTTCTTGCTGGTTTATTAATAGGAACTATTGTCTTCGTCGTAATACGTTCAAGATCTGCGGGCGAGGTTGAACCTTCTGCTTCTAACCCTTCAGGGCTGAGCGAGGCTGAACTTCTGGTTCTAAAATCAGTTATTAGAGACGAAGTAACTCAGGCTACGCAGTCAGCGATGCAGGCAACCTCTGATGGCACTGAGAAGTTCTTTGTCGCCCAAGCCGCAACGCTTGAAGAAAAGACCAAAAGCCTCCTCACGCCTGCAGAAACCATCCTTAAAGCTCTCGATGAGCGAGTAGAAAAATTAACGACTTCCTACAACACCCATCAGGGGAAAGTGTCAAGACTAACCGAGGAAATGATGGGTATGAACACAGCAGCTAACAAAATGGTGCAAGCGATGCACTCCCCTGTTTCTCGAGGAAAATGGGGAGAAAACTCTCTAAGGAACATTATTGAAACTGCAGGAATGCTCCCGTATTCAGACTTCACGGAACAAACTACAGGAGAGGTTGAAGGCAGGATCCTCCGACCTGATGTCGTTATAAATCTCCCTAATCAAGGCTCCCTAGCTGTCGATGCTAAAGCACCTGAATTTGCAGAGGCATACGAAAAAATGATTGCTACTGAATCAGTTGAGGAACAGCAATTGCTATTAGCGGATCATATTAAATCAATGCGGGCACATGTGAAGACACTTTCTCTTAAAGAGTATTGGAACCAATTTGATCGCTCGCCTGAATTCGTTGTGATGTTCGTACCTCTAGAGAGCATGCTGTCAGACGCTCTTAGGGCAGATCCTTCTCTAGTTGATGATGCGATGCGGTCAAGGGTTCTCATTGCTTCTCCAATGAATTTACTTGCCCTATTGTTGGCTGCTCATCGCGGCTGGCAAGACTTTCGAGTACAAGAGGATGCAAAGAAAATAGGTGATCTCACCAAGGAGCTTTATAAACGCTTCAGCACACTGTTTGATTATGTGCGAAAGACTGGCAAAGGTATTCAACAATCCACAACTAACTACAACAACTTAATCGGTGCTCTTGAAAGCCGTGTCCTCCCCACGTTACGAAAACTTGATGACTTGAATGTAGTTGATGGAGAGATAGCCAGTATTGAACCGCTGGAAACATCCATACGAGAATTGTCGGTCCCCGAGGAAAATCCTGAAATTGAAAACCCCGACAGCTAAATAGGCACTACTTTCAAATTAGGGGGAACATGTTTGTGCCAGGGTGTGATCTTGTTAGAACTTTGGTAATGCTGTTACAGAAAAACATTGAATTCTAGACTTTTTGTAATTATACAATTAGTATTTATATAGTAAATTGTATTTTTCACAATTTATGCAAGTACTACTTATGGAAGGCACTTACTTGTCTAACAATCCCCTTCAAAGCACCGAAGCACCAACGATCGAAGACCATAAAGTTCTTGTAGCAACAGATATTGCACTATTCACTATCAAGGATGAAACATTCCAAGTACTCCTTATTAAGCGGGGCGTTCCTCCTTTCTTGGATTTTTGGGCCCTTCCTGGGGGGTTGATCCGCATGGATATTGGTGAGCGCGGCGAAGAACCAGAGGAAGCAGCTTTACGCGAGCTGAAGAAAGAGACTGGGTTGGAGAGAGAATTGGGCTATTTGGAGCAACTCGGTACGTATGGGTCTCCGAATAGGGACCCAAGAGAGCAACGAGTCATATCGATTGCTTATTTTGGGATTGGCCCTACATTGGAGGACCCTGAAGGCGGAAGGGGTGCCTCTCACGCAAACTTCATGCCAGTTGAGGAAGCTCTAAGTGATCAGATGAATCTTGCATTTGACCATCGCCACATACTTACTGATGCGGTTACAAGAGCAAGAGCTAAATTAGAGTATTCCACCATCGCCACACAATTTTGCGCTCAGGAGTTCACAATTAGTGAACTGAGGAAAGTATACGAAACTATTTGGGACGCTGAACTCGATCCAGGAAATTTCCAAAAGAAAGTTCTCACCTCCCCTGGCTTTATTATTGATCTTGGCAGAAATGCTGACTCTTCTCAGACCGGCGGCAGGCCCGCAAAACTTTACTCTGCTGGAACTGAAACCTTGCTGAATAGTCCTATTCGAAGATAACTAGATAAATTCTCCTGATTTCATCTCATTTAGACTATTCAGGGGCAGACTTTGATAATGCAAATACCCAGAAGCATCTATGTAGCTATCTTTACGCTAACTGCGTCAATTGGTGTCGTCTTTGGCCTTATAGCTTCGCTCCAAGATGAACTGGGTTTCGCTGACGGCATTCTGGGTTTGATCGCTGCTTCTGCCTTTTTCTCAGCTGTCGTAGCGCAACTCTTACTTGCACCATTAGCAGATCGGGGCCAGACAAAGATTCTTATGGCAGGTGCTATTGTAACTGCAGCTTTGGGTTCATTGTGGTTCGCTGTGGCGTCATCAGCGTGGGAGTTAATCTTAGCGCGAGTGCTAACTGGACTTGGAATAGGTGCTTTTGCTCCGGCTGCCCGAGCCGTTGTCGCTAACGCAGATACGAGTCGAGCAGGCGAGCGATTAGGTCAGTTGACAGCAGTTGAAACATCCGGATTCGTTGCCGGCCCTGTTCTTGGGGCCTTTATCAATGAGGTCTGGGGGCTAAAAGCTCCGTTTCTGACTTTTTCGTGTGCCCTTATCTTGATACTGCCAAGCTTGTTGAAGCTGAATTTCTCTCCACCACCAGTTGCAAAAAACAAAGTCTCACGATCTGACTCAGTGCTACTTATCATTCGCCGAAAGGAGGCATTGGGAGCTATTCTTCTCGGAGCGGCTCTCTTCTTTCCCGCAGGCATGTACGAAGCTATATGGGCACGGTTTATGGAGGACTTGGGAGCAAGCACACTGTTCGTCGGTGTGAGTTTGACGATGTATGGTATTCCTTTTGCGATCGTTGCAAGTATGGCAGGTAAGTTTATTGATCGTGCAGGAGCGTGGAGAGCAGCACTATTTGCTGTAGCAATAATTATCCCTATGACAGTTGTCTACGGATTCCTTACTTCGCCAATCTTACTCATGGCGTTAGCAATGATCGAAGCTTTGGGCCAAGGGGTGGGGTCACCAGCATGTCATGCAGCTATGGTGGCCGCAACTGATGAGAACGAGCGTGCTACAGGCCAAGGCTTGGTTGCAGCAGCGAGTTCGATAGGCGCGGGGATAGCGGCTTTGCTGGCCGCCCCTCTCTATGCAGGCCCGGGGCCGGAGGTAACATTCATTATTGTTGCAGGAGTAGTTCTCATCCTAAGCTCCTTAGCCCTTAAGTTAAGTGGAGTTCAATTTTTTAAAGCGGGTGGAGGTTTGGTTACGCATGGGTAACGAAAAGGTTGTGTTTGGCATCTACAACGCAGACGGATCATTCCTTGGAGAACTTCAATACTCAATTCTAAAAGTTCTCGGGAGAGCCTCGTGTAACCTTTGCGACACCACACATGGGTGGAATCCCTTTGGTAAAAGGAAATGGAAAAGAGTTTGCAACTCAAGCGACCTTGATATTCATTTGATCCATCGAGATGAGGCGACAGCATCGCAACTCAAAGCTGCTGGAGGTCTACCTTCCTTTATTACCGAATCTGAAGGTAACTGGATTCAAATTATGAGTGCAGATCAATTAAGTAAATTCAAGAATAAGCCTTCCGAACTTGTAGCAGAGCTTGAAGACTTATTTGAAAAGAGTAATGAAGGACTGGATTGCTAGGAGTGGAAATCTAGAGAGGCCTGCGCAAGAATAGAGGTCGGAAGGGTGTCGGTCATGTTTATTGACTTTACAGATGAGCAAAAGGTTTTGCGGGAAGAGCTTCAGACTTACTATACGAACCTCATTACCCCTGAAATTCATGAATTGCAGAAACTGGAAGAAGGAACAGGGCCTGTTCGGCGAAAGCTTGTTGAGCAGTTAGGTGAAGACGGTTGGATTGCTATGGGCTGGCCTCAGGAATATGGAGGTCAAGGGAAAAGCGCTATTGAACAATTCATCTTTTACGACGAAACGATGCGTGTTGGGTCGCCTGCTCCTATGCTCACGATCAATACCGTTGGTCCGACAATTATGGAATATGGAACTGATGAACAGAAAGCCTTTTTTCTTCCACAAATCGCTGCAGGAAAACTTCATTTCTGCATAGGTTACAGTGAACCTGATGCGGGGACCGATCTCGCATCTCTCACTACAAAAGCAGTTCGTGACGGAGACGAATATGTCATTAACGGGCAAAAGACATGGACCAGTCTTGCATTAGGTTGCGATTATATCTGGCTTGCTGCGCGCACTAATTTAGATGTTCCTAAGCATAAGGGGATATCACTATTTGCTATTCCTATCGATACGCCGGGTATCACAATCGAGCCTTTATCTCTGTTGTCATCTCATAATATTAATCACACATTTTTTGATGATGTTCGCGTTCCTGCCTCTGCAATAATTGGTGAGGAAAATCAGGGTTGGCGTCTCATCACTAGCCAACTTAATCGTGAGAGGGTGACGCTTTGTTCGTCGGCTTTGGTTGAGCGGTGCATTGATGAAGCACTAGCTTGGGCTAATGAGAATTGCCGTGCTGATGGCACACGAGTTCTTGATATCCCTTGGGTTCGGCGAAATTTAGCTGAGGTTACCGCCGAACTTGAATTCCTCCGATTGCTGAATTGGAAAGTTGCTTGGAGTGTGGCGACAAAGCATCTTGATGTGGCTGATTCGTCGTCGGTCAAGGTGTATGGAACCGAGTTTTACACAAGGGCTTTCAGAAAGCTTATGCAAATATATAACGAAGTAGCATATTTGGTTTCTGATGATCTTGATAAGGAAGGACGGTTGGAGTCTCTTTACCGAGGTCTGGTGATTCTTACATTTGGAGGTGGCACCAACGAGATGCAACGAGACCTTATAACAATGTTTGGGATGGGTTTCCCGAGGGCAGATCGGTAGAAGCATATGGATTTTGATTTTTCTGAAGAAGAGCAAGCGATTAGTGACCTAACCCAACAGATATTTGAAGACAAAGTTACACATGAACACCTTCGATCATTAACTAAATCTGGAGAGAGCTTTGATCGGGACCTCTGGCTATCGTTAGCCAAAACCGGAGTCGTGGGCGCAACTATCCATCAAGAGTTTCAAGGAGCCGGTCTAAGTTTTCTTGGCGTCACTGCTTTGCTGGAAAAAGTTGGGAAATATGCTGCTCCGGTACCAGCGTTGGAAACAATTGTCACTGGTGCCTTACCGATCCAAGAGTTTGGTACTGAAAGCCAAAAGGCTGAACTTCTGCCAATGATTGCCGAAGGCGAATTAATTGTGACAACGGCTCACATCGCCTCTGATGAGGTAACGGTTGAAGAGGCCCAAATCAGTGGATCTTTTAATTTCGTGTCTTTTGGCCTTGAGGCTGACATCTTTTTGGTTCCAACAGCCTCTGGCGTTTTTGTTGTCAAGAGATCAGAAATTGGAGTTTCTATACAGCCTCGTGAAACTACCACGGGATACTCTCAGGCAATATTGACCATGGAAAATGTAGATACCCAGCAACTAGGAACAGTTTCATATGAAGATTTCACGATCTGGTTAGGTTTGCGCATTGATTCTGCTATTTGCTCGATTATGGCAGGGGCCTGTGAAGCCTCTTTAGATCTCGCATCCGAGTACACCAAAATACGGCAACAATTTGATAGAGCTATAGCGACTTTCCAAGCTGTGAGCCAAAGAGCTGGTGATGCGTATATAGATACCGAAGCTGTGCGTCTTACCTCGCGTCAGGCGGCTTGGAGGATCTCTGCAGGGCTTCCAGCTGCGGAACAAGTTGCTATAGCACGCTGGTGGGCATCCGAAGCGGGATTCCGGGTTGTCCATGCCGCCACGCATTTACATGGCGGAGTTGGTGTTGATCGCGATTACCCATTGCATAGGTATTTTTTGATGGCACGTCAGCTGGAACTGACGATGGGCAATAGCGAAGAACAACTTGAAAAATTGGGAAATTTACTCGCAAATAAAGCATAAGTTAGGGGACTTACCCTATTTGCGTTAAACTATAGGCATGGAAACACAAAATGAAGGTTGTGACTGCCCTTGCGAGCCAGTGTGCGAATGCACAGCGGAATCCAATTGTGGTTGTACCTGCTGGCAATAATTGCTGAAATTAGGGTTTGATACTCAAAATCTAAGCAAGCTTCGGGGCTAACGAAATAGCAAGTTCGACAAGGTAGCCGAACTGCTCTTCAGTTAACTCGCCACTACTTCGATGGACAATTCTTCCTGTGGCATCTACGAGCACCCAGTAAGGAAAACCAGCAAGTCCATACGCTGCTGCTAAGTCATTGTCTTGGTTATCGACGAGAATATCTGTTGGCCAGCGTTCCTTAGTAAACCATTCTGAGGGAGGGTAGTTAGGGGTTCCTTCACGTACAGCGGTTGAGACAGCCAAGATCTCGATTTCGGTGGGGACACCGTTTTCTTGCAGCCACTTAGATACGCGTGGAACCTCCCGTTGACAGTGAGGACACCAGTGAGCAAAAAATCCGATGAGCCTGACGGTCCCATCAGCTGGATCAATAGTCACTGGTTCCGATCCAGTGTTCAATTGAGCTTTGAAAGAAGGGGCAAGATAACCAATTTCTGGATCAACAGGAATGGGGTCGCCCAGTATCGTAACCTTTCCCTTCTCCAGTGGCGTCAGAACTACATTCTCGTCAGCTTCAATTCCAATTGGATCTTGTTCATCAGGAACTACCTGTGATTGTGAGGGAGGCGTTTCATTTATAACAGAATCTGTTGAACTGTCGTTACTATCTGACAACGTAACTCCCAAGACAATAGCAGCAATTAAAATTATGATTGAGAAGAAGCCAAGAATAACCTTTGGGTTTCTATTTCGCTCAAAGGTTATTAAATCTTCCTCAATTTCATTCATATCTGTGTTGTCTTCCATGGACGAGGGGTCATTATCAAAATCATACTGATGAAAGCGAAACTTGTGAGAGCCAACAATGGAATTGTTACGAATCCAAATACTTCTATCCAACGATATGTGCATGATGCATCAAGCCCGCATGAAGAGCTTTGATCAGGAAAGAGCTGAAGTTGATAATGGTATGCAGATATACCGAATCCTGCTAGCGATAGAGTCAGTGCATAAGGGATTATATTCTTGTCACGGCGAATCGTTGCAATGAGCAAAATTAGTGCTAACGGGTACATTGCAATTCGTTGATACCAACAGTATTCACAGGGAACAAAGTTTCGAATCTCGGAGAAGTAAAGACTTCCTAGAGTTGCTCCCATGGCAATCATTGTGGAGAGCTCCAAAGTAATGGCTTGAAGTTCTTTACGAAGCGACGCCTTTGAAAATAAAAGTATTCCCATCCAAATGATCAGGGTCCCTCCGAGAAGGACCGTAAAGATAATTTCCGGTGCCTGCTGTTCCATCCCCTTATGCTACGCGCTTAGAACATAATTTTCTCAATACTGTCGGTCATCCGACAGTTTCTACTACTCGTTCTAAAACCCAATCGGGGTTATCGTTCATTGTTCTTGTCAAGCGACCTAAGGAGTCGAATAGTGCGAAGAGTGTTCCATCTAGTGAGCCTAAAACTCTCGTGCCACGAAGCTGCCGTATTTTTTCAGCAGTGACACCATCGGTTCTACGCGCTACTGCCCAACTAGTTGGCGACATATCTACTTCTGCGCCAAATTCATTCTCCAGTCGGTGAGCAAATACTTCAAACTGCATTTGCTCTACAGCCCCTAAAACGGGTGAAGCAGTTGGGGCATCCTGATCCCTTAGGACTTGCACGACACCCTCTTCATCTAATTGATCTAAGCCTTTACGAAACTGTTTTGTTTTTGAGACATCAACGGGCCTGGCACTCCAGAAGAGTTCAGGCTCAAACCTTGGGATCGCCGGAAACGTTACTGGTTCGCCAACGTACAACGTGTCTCCTATTCGAAGGTCACTGGCATTGACGAGACCAAGAACATCTCCAGGGTAACCTTCGTCTGCCGTATCTCGGTCAGAACCGAACATCGTTGTTGCGAATTTAGTACTAAATGGTTTCTGTAGTCTCTGATGGGTCACTTGCATGCCTCGCTCAAAATACCCAGAATTGATCCGCATGAACGCAACCCGGTCTCTATGCGATGGATCCATATTCGCCTGTACTTTAAATACAAAGGCTGAGAATGGGGAATCAATATCTCGCAGAGCCCCACTATCGGTTTCACGATCCGATGGGGAGGGAGCGAAGTTGACTACTGCATCAAGGAGATGACGGACTCCGAAATTTGTTAGAGCAGAACCTACAAATAGTGGGCTTGTTTCACCGGCTAAAAAAAGCTCTTGGTCATGCGTTGCCCCTATTTCATCTAATAATTCAACTTCTTCAAGTGCATTTTGTAGGTAGACACTTTCTATCTGATTGATTTCATTGAGGTCGAGAGTTTCTTCAATCGCTTCAGTTGCCCCCCTGCTTGTTCGCGTAAACCGAATAAATTGTTTGTTTTGTCTGTTGATAACGCCCTCAAATTCGCCGCCCGGACCAACAGGCCATGTCATGGGGGTGGTTTGGACACCAATTGCTTGTTCGATTTGGTCTATCAGCTCCAATGGGTCAAGGCTCGGCCGGTCCCACTTGTTGATAAATGTAATGATCGGCATGTTGCGGGCTCGGCATACCTCGAAAAGCTTAAGAGTTTGTGCTTCAATGCCCTTTGCTGCGTCGAGAACCATAATCGCAGCGTCAACAGCTGAAAGCACCCGGTAGGTGTCCTCAGAGAAGTCTCTGTGCCCCGGAGTGTCAAGAAGGTTAACGATCGTTCCCTGATAGTTAAATTGCAGAACTGTAGATGCTATGGAAATTCCTCTATCCTGCTCCATAGTCATCCAATCAGAGCGTGCAGATTTCCCACCTCTTTTTGCTTTCACTGAACCAGCTTCCGTTAATTGTCCGGAGTACAGGAGAAATTTTTCTGTCAAAGTGGTTTTACCGGCGTCTGGGTGACTAATGATTGCAAAGGTTCGCCTTCGAAGTGCCTCTTCACGTATTGCTTCTATTGACATCGTCCGGATTAACCTTCTGTTTTAAACTCAGGGCAGTTGGATTACCTGAGTATCAGCAGATAATGCTACCGTCTTTATGTTAAGAGTTTGCTTATCAAGGAGATCTAATGGGAAGTGATACCCTCACAAACGAG
>MDTD01062413.1_pt1 | contig 32756 bp, 41 predicted proteins | sample 811221 | NCBI WGS metagenome assembly MDTD01 (sample SAMN05326646, study PRJNA326480) | marine metagenome | isolation source: seawater | place: Pacific Ocean: South West | collected 2011
CTTTATGTGGTGTGCACCAGTAGTAATAGATGCCAGGTACTTCGAATGTCATAGAAACTTCTTTGCCATTCTTAGATTTTTTAGGAAGTTCAGCCCCATCAGGACCAGCAATGAATTCGACATTGTGGCCTTTTGAAATTGGGACCCAAGTAATGGTTTCGCCTACATCAACTTTCGCAAGTTCTTCGCTGTAAATCATTTTGTTTCCAGCGTCGTCCTTGTTCAACATTTCAATAGTCATATCTGCATATGCAAAGCTGGAGATAAACACCAGACCAAACACTGCCATGAAAAATGCTAATACTTTCATTATAACCAATACTTTCCTTTAAACATGAGTTCTCTCTGACGTCTTTCAAGATCGACAAGATCTGTAGACTTAGCGAGATAGTCGTGAATAGGGTCTTTACCTTTGAAGAATGCTTTAATCCACTTAATCATTCGGAAACTCCTTATGAATCGATGCGATTGTTCTCGCGTTCAAATCATTTAAGAGTTGCCAATAATCAGACTGACGATATTCGCCAGCATGAATCAGTTGCTGTGCAACTTTCTGATTGGCTTCTGTTTGACGTGCAATCATCCAACCAATCATAATACCTTGAAGTGTTTTCTTAAAGCCGTTTAAGACGATTTTTAAAACCCCATAGAATCCTTCAAGTAGACTCTTGGAGTAGCTCAGCGCTATTGTTGTCATTTTGGTTTTCCTCGTTTTTTCCAATTGAAATTTTACGAGGCTGCTTCTCTTTAGGCAGAACGACTTCAAGGTTGACAGCCAAGATTCCGTCCTCAAGATCTGCTCCGATGACTTCGGTATATTCCGATAGTCTGAATGACTTCTTCCAGTTCTTCGCACTGATACCCTTATGAACATATCGATCCTGCTCACGTCTCGATGGACGCTGACCAGTAATGGTCAGGACATGGTCCTTGACTTCAATATCGATGTGATCTTTCTTGAATCCAGCCACAGCCATTTCGACGGTGAACTTCATGTCATCGTCTTTTACGACATTATGCGGTGGGTAGGTATCCTTCGCATGCTTGTGAATGCTCTCAAGCTGATCGAAGATGTGGTCGAAACCGATGAAACCCGAACGTGGGTATACTAATCCAGTCATATGTTCCTCCTATTGACTAGCAAGGTTAAAATTGCGAACCCGCTTCCGCGGCATTCAGTTTTATTTATACGACTCGCGCTTACTTCTTACGATTTTTACGTCGATTTATGCGTTTTTGCGAGCCAATTTTACGTCTACCTTTCGGCGGACGATTCTTACGTGGCCAAGGCATACATCACTCCTCCATAATATAAGGAAATCACGAAGCCTTCGAGTTTCCTATGTTGTATTTTGGACACAAGTTCCACTGGTCCTTATCTCTAAATGAGATAATCTTAATCTGCCTCAACGGTGCTTTGTCATGTACCTGTGATTCATCGACAAACGAAATCAGACCCCAATCCGAAAGGAGCGTAGCTACTGTATTTCGTCTTTGAATATCGTTAACCATCAGGTTCGATGGCTTTCCGTCAAGTAAAAATAATTCTTTAAAATGTGTAATGAAATATCTGCCTTGTTTGTGCAAGATATGACATGATTGATAGAGAGTATTATCCTTGCGTGAAGCTACGCCAATACGTGTAAGTGTTTCTCGTACTTTGAGGAAATCATCCGGCGTGTTAAGCTGGACTTCCAGCATCATTGCTGGCGTCCATTCACAGCTCTCATTATTTTCGTTTTCCACCTTTGTAAACCTTTGCTTTTAACTGTTCAATTTGTTCATCATTTAGGATAGTCAAAGCTTGGCGTGCTTTTTCGTTGCTGTAACCATAATACTCTTTGACAACCTTAATGTTATCTTCTTCTTCAGCTTTCAACCATTTGCTGAAACGTTTCTTTTTTCTAATTGTATTTATAAAAAAGTCAAATTGAAGACGGTTGTCAAGATGATGCCGTTGGTTCATTTCATTAGCAAGAAGTGCGGTGTCATAAAAGTATGACAAACCGCGATTCACCATGAATGAGTTGTATTGCTTTTCAGCAATGTCATCAACCATGATGTCTTTCTTCGTGCTATTGATCGCATTGAGATATTCAAATGGATTCATTAAAACCACCCCAGCTTTATGCCATTATGAGCGATAATAAAAAAACAAGCGACCAGATGAGTAAGAACCCATGCTGAACGCAAGATAGCTGCAATGTCACTTTCACGGTCATCTCCTATTTTACTGCCAATTGTTTTGGCCCATATTTTCCACATGTATTTTAACTTAACCAAGTGTGTACCGCTTTCACACCGAGTTCAAAAATGTTTGAACCATCGATGGGATAAAACAGGAAAGTCAGGACTAATATGAACCACCCAAGTCGTATCAATGTAAGCATTATTTGAACTCCGCGTTGGCCATGATCTCGGTCATACACGCAACGATGTTGAGTTCGTGGTCCGCAACAAAGGCATTCTTGTACTGATAATCAGCAAGGATAAGAATAACCTGCGGAACTGACTGAGGCTGCAAGTGGTCGCCGGCTGTGTCATAGATGCTACGAAAGATAGCAGCTGGTTCAACATCAATGTTTGACGCAACCCACTTACGCATGGATTTAAAATCTTTAGCTTTAAGAGATGCGATAAGATTGTTGAAGTTCTTATCAGACATACTTACAAGGACACCCGTATCGATAGTACCAGATACGGAATAACGTTGAAGCTCATTAAGAACCCTACGCCAATCAGGTGCAAACTTCATAATGAGTTCTGCCAACACTTTTTCGTCATAACCTACATTCTCGGTATCAAGAATGTTCTTGACACGAGCAAGGAATTGAACGCAAAGTGCTGGCAGAGTCTTCTTAGTAGAACCAAACTCATATACACTACACCGAGAGTGCAGAGGTTCGATGATTCGGTTCTTAAAGTTGCAGGTGAGGATAAACCTACAGTTGCTTGAAAACTCCTCGATAAATCCACGAAGCGCAGGCTGTGTAGACTGCGCATTCAAGTAATCTGCCTCATCAAGAATTACAACCTTGTAACCACCCTGAAGAGAGACGGTGGAAGCAAACTGTTTGATTTTAGTTCGCAGAGTATCGATGTTGCCTTCTTCAGAACCATTCACAATAATATAATCGAGATCAAGTTCATTACAAAGGGCTCGAGCAACTGTGGTTTTACCTACACCTGCAGTACCGGTAAGTAGCATGTTTTGCAGCTCACCGGATTCTACGATTTTCTTAAATGTAACTTTCATATCCTCAGGGAGGATACAATCTTCAATAGTACGCGGACGGTACTTTTCAACCCACAGAAAATCTGTCATTCACTTTCTCCATAATAAAAATATATTATACCACAGTTGTGGCATAATGTACACTACTTTTGAAATCGTAGTGTATGCCATTTCCCATCGTACATAAACTTTACTGTCGAGTGGGAATATACGGTTTTCGCGGTTTCGTTATAGCGCGTCTCAGTTGAGCAAACTCTCTTAGTACCACCACTAGCGTTACTATTTGAATGACCAAGCATACCACCAAGAATAGCTCCAATTGCACCTCCACCTTCGATATTACCTACGTTGTTACCAATGATACCACCAAGAATGGCACCCTTTACTGCGTCTCCAGTCTTGTCACCAGAAACACTTACATCCCTACAAATTTCAACTTGGTAGGGAGTTTGTTCGATCACTGTTTTGAAGTGATCTTTAATAATGTTGTCAGCCATTGCAGGCGCAGCAAATGCCATACACACTGCAAAGCTCATTAACAGCTTCTTCATGAGAAGTGCCGATCTAGCATTTCAATACGATCGGTGGCAGCTGCCATTTTGTCAAGCTCTTCTTGGATAGCTTCAACAATATCGCTATGCTCACCAATGCCAACGCTTTGGTTCATATAGACCATAATGTTTGTCTTCGCGCGCTCGAGCTCGCCTTCCGCGTGCATGCGCGCAGCTTTAATCAGTTGATCCTTCATTCTCTCCTCCTTCCAGATCCATTTCCATTTGATCATCTTCAGGCTCAGCCAGCTTATTTGCATCGATAAATGCAGATAGTCGATCGCGAATATTGCCGACTGATACTAGTTCTTCGCCTTTAAAAGCTCCTCGTTGAGCGCATGCGTCGATGATTTTAACACATGCTTCGAGGTCGTTTACACCGATTGTTGGTGTGTCCATATTATCCTCCATAAGTTGAGTTCTTTTCAACAGCAATCCAGTATTCCACTGGCTTCGTTTGATGCTTAAACTGAGAAATCAATTTAGATGAAAGAGTAACATCGTAATCACCAGGAATGATTTTCAGATTCGGGATAGACAACACAAACTTGAAATCTTCATTTGGTACGCTTGTCATTTCAACTGCGAGTTCAAATGCGTTTGAAGTTGAGTTATCAAGGTCAGTAACGGTAATTCCATTAGGGGTAATCACCATATCATTTACTCCAAGAGCACTGGAGGCTTTCCGGATGGATGCCATATCATCAGCACTCAGCTTTAGTTGGACCTCGGAGCTTGGCATTACGACAGGTTTTGATGGAGATGTAAGAGTCGTAATGTCTGACAAGTAATACTTTACAGATCGCTTACCTTGTTTGATGGAGACTGATAGGTTATCGTCTGAAAAGATCAGCTCTGGATCGTCAAACATGCCCATAGCTCCGAGGAACTCGTTAAGGTCATATAGACCAAATTCATTAGAAAAGTTTTCGCCAACTGTGGCGGATGCCATGACTGTACGGGTTTCAGCCATAGTCGAAATTACGTTACCTGGACGAACTACCAGGTTTGCATTGATTGCAGAAAAGTTCTTAAGAACTTCGCGGGTTTCAGTACTAAGATTCACAATTGTCTCCATGATTAAGGTGTGTAAGTATAGTTATATGTAATTGGACGAGTAGTGAAGTCACACTCTGGTTTTTCAGGGTAATCTTCAACTTGATTATTTATATCGTGTTGATGCATAGCAATGATAGCATAGTGAAGAATTTTCATAAGATCATCACGATTTGCGCCGTTCTTTTTTCCATAGCGCTGTGCATATTTCAACACGTTACCAAGAGCAAATCCCATACCATGACCGCAGTCAATAATGAACTCCGTAGATTGGAATTTGTTTTTCGAATAATGACCTTCATAGGTCTTATCGACATATTGCTGGAGCTCTTTGATAAGAGCTCCTTCGTTGAATTTGTATTTAGGCATTAGCATTCTCCAGAGCAGAATCGAGGATGTCACCAAGTGTTGGATCAGCGTTATACTCACCGACAGATTCGCCGGTTGCGGTAGCATCTACCTTTGTATAGAGATCAAGGAAAGCTTCCTTGGTATCGCCGTCAAAGCGATTTACACAAAGTTCAAGTGCTTTCATACGATCACCAAAAATCGCAAACGTTTGAACAATGTGGCAAAGACGACGGGTAGAGATAAGATCATCAATACCATCATCCTCATAGGTTTTACGAATAGTTTCAGACCACACTGAAAGCTTCTCGGCAAAGTCAAGATCTTTCTTACCAAACTTATCCATGTGCTTAACGACGATTTTCTTTTCAATCGAAAGCGAAGGATATGGTTGCTCCATTGTGATAGTGAAGCGCTCAAGGAAAGCTTCATCGATGATGGTAGCTGCAATAAAGCGACCATCGTCAGAACCCTTACCTTTAGTGTTGGCGGTGGCAATTACGTTGAAGCCAGATGCTGGTTCAACAATCTCACCAGTTTTCTTGATGAGGATAGGCTTACCTTCAAGGACACCTTGAAGACACATGATTTTGTTGGAACCACGATCAAGCTCGTCAATAAGCAGGATTGCACCAGCTTTCATAGCCTTGATCACAGGACCTTCGGCAAAAACAGTTTCACCATTAACCAAACGGAAGCCACCGATAAGATCGTCTTCATCAGTTTCAGGTGTAATTTGAACACGGATATATTCACGCTTTGATTTAGCGCAAGCCTGTTCAACCATCATAGTTTTGCCGTTACCAGAAAGACCAGTAATGTACACTGGGTAGAACATGGTAGATTTGACAATGCTTTCCACGTCCTTGTAGTTACCCCAAGGTACATAATACTCGTCTTTGGCGGGGATAAAGATTTCGCTATTGCGAATTGATTGTACGGATGTAGCCACAGTATTCTCTTGTTGAGGCTGTTGAACGAAAGGAACCACGACCGACTCGAGGTTGTATACGCCACGACGTACTTTTGGCAGTTGGTTCAACAAATTGAAAGCTTCCCTACGATTGATGCCCTTGACATCAGCGATAGCAGTAAGGTGCTTAGGATAAAATTCAGTTTTGCCTGGGTATTCCTTTACCAAAGTTTCAACCAGGGCTTTTTGAGCGAAGTTCAGTTCCATAATATAGTCTCCATCTTTTTCAATTCTAGATATATTCTACCACAGTATTCCGAGAATGTAAACCTTTTTTTTCACTTTTTTGCATTTTTTTTCATTATTTTTATGCGTTCTTCTTCTGTCATGCGCAGCCAGTGAGCTATTTGCCATGTAGTTCTACCACATTCAATGCAAACATCATTCTTAAGGACACATACCCTTTTACAAGGAGACGATATCAAGCTACTGCCTCCGCAAACTTTGTAGCCAAGACACGGTTACCTTTCTTTGACTTTTGAAACTTTTTGAAGGCTCTTGAGATTTCGCCTTTCTTAGCCACAGCACTTACCGCAAATTCTTCGTTTGCAGTATCAAGTGCTCGCTTTTCAGACCGAAGGATAAAGTAGTCCGTATAGCCACTTTGATTTTTGAAGTGCAAGAACTTGTCTTTCAAGAACTGCTTGCGATCTTGTTCAAAGCCAATGGTATTGACAAATGAAGGGTGAGCCCAACGGAATGAGCTGCGATCGCCGCGAGTAAGGAAGTAACCAACCGAAGACTCACAGTAATTTTGTACATTTTCAAGAAGAAGTTCAGTAGTGTTTAGGCCTTCTTTTTTTGAAAGCATGCGACCATCAACTACAATTTGCTTTTCACCATAATCACTGTATGACATTGACTCAATAGTATTCGAGGAACCATCTGTCATACATACAAAGTTGACTTTCTGAAGGTTATGCTTTTGACGGAATTCTTTCAAAAGCTGAGGTACATATGTAAGAACATGATCGAGAGGAGTACCGCCCATACGCTCATATCGAGTAAACACCGAATGATTGTTCCAACCGTTTTTGGCATTCATAACCCACGCCATCTTGTGGTAGTGACGGAAGGCTGCAGCAAATTGAGCTTTATTCATGCGTGTCGAAAACATTTCAAGACATTGAATATCGCGGTGTTGAACATGCAACTCGCTTGGTAGCTTTCTGTTTTCGTCGTAATCTGCTGAAGTAAAGCTGTACACTTCAAACGGAATGTTAACTTTCTTACAGAAAGAAACAAGAGTCATAAGCTGCTTGATAACGGAACCAAGATCATTGTACATTGAACCAGACCAGTCAATCAGCATGAACAAGCCGTGATTCTTTGCATCAGGAATGTTAGTGATACGCTTGAAAATATCGTCATTGTACTTGTAGCTATGAAGACGATTTGTATCAAGAGTGCCAGAACGAGCAGTTTGGGCACGCTTGTTTCTCCAAGCGGCCTTTTTCATTTCAAACTCTTTAGCCATAACCTGTGTAAAGCGGTTGTTCTGGCTTTCAAATTGAGTCCAAGCTTCCTGCTCATCTGTATGCCAACGACCATACATGTCATGCAACTCTGTACGAGCTTCAGCAACCTTTTCGAATGGAACTACAACATCGTTCCACTGCTGCTTAGTCATACCATATATGACAGCTGTTGTTTCACCGTACTTATCTTTCTTTACGATGCTACGTACACCGGCACGGAAAGAAGCATCGGTATGAGATGAGTAAGGATCATCCTTTTCTACGTTCTCTACTTCATAAGCCTCAGAGCTCGTTTCTTCTCCTGCTGTTTCTTCTTGGCTTTCGCTATCAGGCGATCCGCCTGCCATATCAGAAGTTTTAGCCTGAGATTCTGAACCAGATTCTTGAGTTTCATTATCATTATTTTGTTCTCCAGCTTCCATATTGCCATAATCTTCGCCATCAGCTGAAGGTGTAGGCATTATGACTTTTGGCATTTCTTTTTGGGGTTCTTGCTCAGCGTACTCAACCATTTTCTTACAAACAGCAAGAACATCTTCCCATGTTTCAACAGCAAATGCTTCCTTCGCAAGTGGAAGTTCTTCTTCAGTAAACTCAACTTGCATAAAGTCACGAAGCTTTGCTTTCATGTTGAGACGATCAGCAAACTTGTAGTTGAAGGCTTTAAGCTTTCTGAAAGTACCAATCTTGAAAAAGTCACGATTGTAAAGATCTTCATAGCCTTTCTTGAAAGAAAGAACCAGACCAGGGTACTTACGCTGAATAAGCTTTTCAATACGAATATCTTCAACGATATTTACAAAAGCACGTGGGATACCAGGGATTTCTTCCTCGGCATCATGCCAGCCTTCAACTGGAGTGAAAAGAGCATGGCCAACCTCATGTCCGACCAGCAGGTCATAGACGTTATCCATATCTTCCCAAACAGGAAGACCAAGTACTCGACGCTCCACGTCAAAGAAGGCTGTTTGATAATGTCCATGCTGGACAGTGATGCCTTCTTTGGCGAGAAGCTTTGCGAGCGTATTTTTAGCTGTAAGGTTTACCATTCTTTTCTCCATCTTATAGTAGTATTCTACCACAGTTCTCTGGGAATGTAAACCACTTTTTTACTTTTTTTTCACTTTTTTTGCAAAAAATCATTAATCATTGGAAATACAGGCTCTAGAGCTCGAGCACAAGCTTCAGCAATAAGCCTACATTCTTTCTGAGTACCATTACCTGATCTCAATTCAATAAAGTGAGTCCATGAACGAAGTGTTCCATTCATATACATGCGAGAAACAGTCATACCTTCGGGCAACACAGCTCTTGCTTGCTCCTTAGCAATACCGTTTTCAATGGCCCATTGATACGCACTTCTGGCTTGATTCTCAATACCGGCTTGTCTGCGTTGCCATTCCGTAACAAGCTCTTGCTGAGAAGCATTGAGCTGAATGGCCGGATCATTCTCAATCTCAATTGAGTTTTGCCTGTTTTTAGGATCCTGTAGTCGTGCTTCACGGCGAGTGAATGCGCCTGCCAGTTCCTTGTCGGGGTCAGCATACCGCTGCGAAAATTCCTGAAAAGAAAATGAGCGGTGTCTTAGAATTTGCCGAGCAATATCCCGAGTTGTAGTGATTTCTAAACAAGCACTTGCCATTTCCAATGGTGACCAGTGCTGGTTTTTAATAAGATACTGAACGAGCTTGTCAGCTGTCTTTTTATTTTGTTGATTGCCTGGATTCGAGACTCTTGCGCAAAACGCTACAAGATCTTGTGTGTCCTCGATTCCCTGCACCCTGAACTCTTCGGTCGGGATGCTGTGGCTTACTAGTTTTACTTGCATTATGCTACCTTTGAAAAGTTTCTTTCTTTTACGAACTCAATCTTCGATCTGAACTTACCGTCAAGTAAATCTCCCTTATGTGATATTACAAAGACGTTCGTTCCATCCTCAAGAGTACCGAGAATCTTCATAAGATTATCGATACCATCGTGGTCGAGAGATGAGTCGAATGTTTCATCAAGGATGAGAAGATTCGTAGATGCTGAGTTCTTCATCCTAGCGATCTGTCGCCAGGTGAATAGAAGAGCCAGATCAATACGTTGCTTTTCGCCCTCGCTAAACGAAGAATAGTTAAAAGTATCACGATATCTTGATTTAATCGACTCGTTAAAGTTTTCATCCAAATCAAATGATACGAAAAAATCAAGTGTATTAAGATATTTATTCACTAAGTTATTCATAACCGGCAAATATTCTTTAACAATTTTAGTTTTGATACCACTATCCTTGAGCATCTCGCCAGCTGCATCATTATAGGATTTCTCATCGATGTACTGAAGCTTGCGTTCTGCAATATCATCTCGTTCATCAATAAGAGTTTGTAGTTCTGTATTGGCCTCACCAAGATCACCGGTTGAACCGGTAAGATTTTCAATATCTGTACGAAGAGCTTTGATTTGATCCTGTAATCTACCAATAGTAATATTGTTTGAATGAATTTCAGATTGCTTTTCGCGAATCTGGTTTGACGTTTCCTGTACCTCATTTAAATTAGTGACAACCGTATTCATTTCAGTTTGTACTTCGCCAAGTGCATCTTGAACTTTTTTGGCTTTTGCTTTTGCTTCGCCTAACTTCTTATCTCGAAGTTCCTGCCCAATCTCTTGTTCACATGTAGGACATTCGCTGTTATCTTCATAGAACTTGGCATCATTTACAGTAGTTTTGACTTGTTGTTCAAACTGGTGTTTGTAGTTGAGGAGTGCTTGCTTTTTGTCATTCAATTCTTTCAGGCCAGCTTCTACAGCTGTTTGATTATCTGTCACAAACTGTGTAGCTTCATTGGAATGCTGCTGCAGGTCATAGACTTCGTTTTCGCAATCTGCAATCTCTTGTTCTTTATCGCTTTTCTTTTCTTCGTTGAGTTCAGTAATGTCACGAATGTACTTGCGCTGTAGATTGATTTTTTCTTTTGCAAGATCAAGTTGGTAGTTTGTATCAGTAATCTCCTGTTTGAGAGTAACATTTTTCTCACGTAAGATTTGATTCATCTTTGTGAATACTTGAATGTCAAGTAAGTCTTCAATCACTTCACGTCTATGGTGAGATGATAGCTGCATAAAAGGAATAAACGATGAAGAGCCAAGTACCACAATCTGATGAAATGATTTATGATTGAGCTTAAGGATATTTTGCTCAAGAAACTTTTGATAGTCACGAGCAGCCGAAGCCTGATTAATCATATTGCCATTTTGCCAGATCTCAAACTTGTTTGGTTTGATACCTCTTACAATCTTAAATGAGTGTGATCCAATATCAAACTCCACTTCAACCAAACAGCTTTTGCCATTGATGGTATTAATCATCTGTGATTTATTGATATTGCGATGTGGTTTACCAAACAAACCAAAAGACACTGCATCGAGCAAGGTTGACTTGCCAGATCCATTATCACCAACAATCAATGTACTTGGTGATCGGTCAAGTTGAATATGTGTAAAGTTATCGCCCGTTGAAAGAAAGTTCTTCCAACGTACGTTCCTAAAAATAATCATCTATAGAATTTCCCTATTCTGCGCTTCTACATAAAGGCCACGCATAACCGCCTTCATTCTATCTTTGTTTAATTCAGTGTCAACTGCATCTACGTATGAGTCAAGAAGTTCAGTGGTATCTTCTACACTGATGCTTTCATCCATTACATTTTCGCCTGAAAACTCGTCAAAGGTTTCTGCAATCTTTAACTCATGAATGTTTTCTTGAGAAATACGATCAATAAAGCGATCAAAGACAAATGGATCTGTTTTGTTTACAACTACTACTTTTACGAACTGGTCATTGTACATGTCAGTAGGTTGCATATTGTAATCTGTTGAAGTATCATCATAGAATACTTTCTTAAAGATTGTGAGTGGATTACGAACCTGTGTAAGTTCACGAGTTTCGGTATCAATCACATGAAAGTATTTAGGATCTCCAGCATCTGCCCAAGTAAATTCCATTTGAGAACCAAGGTAGTGAATATTACCTTGACTTGACTTTGTATGGAAGTGGCCTGATAGCACAGCTTCGAAGCGATTGAAGACGTCTGTACCCATACCATGAGTATTCTTGACACCTCTCATCATGTCAAAGCCAATAAGCTCAAGGTGAGCAGCTACCCAATCTGCAGGTACTTGCTGTAGCCATGCCATTGTTGATTGATGATTTTCATTGTTGATCCATGGAACACATGCCACTTTCAAAGTGTCGTATGTTACAACGGTAGGTTCCATCATAATGTTAACGTTACTTGTAAAGTAACCAAGCAGCTCTTTCAATGAGCAGAGCTGATTTGTATTTTTGTAGTACACATCGTGATTACCCGGAAAGATGTCCATAGTAATACCTAAGTCACGCATAGGTTCTAGAAACACTTTACGGTTATCATTGAGTGCTTTGAAATTAACAAACTTACGGTGATCATAGTAATCACCTAAGTGCAAGATCTGTTTGATGTTATGTTCCTTCATATAAGGAAAGAACACTTCAGTGTAAAACTTTTCTTGATATTTCAAAAATATGTCTGAGCTATTTCTGACGCCACAATGGGTGTCATTCAAGACTGCAACTTTCATTCATTACCCCATAAACAGTTCAATGCCTGTTTTTTTCTTTTCTGGTGCCTTTTTCTTCTTTTCCTCTTTAGCAAAATCAGAAATGGCTTTATCGTTTGAGCGAACGACATCAATCCGTTCGCGAAGCTGGTCAACAAACGATCTTGTTACAGACATGTCTGCTGCTCCGCCAATTTGGTCATATTGGACAAAGTCTTCAATTCCTGCCCGTTCAATAAATTTGAATTTAATATCCTGCTGCTTCTTTTCCTTTGCAAGCCTGCGTAGGAAAGCATAGTAACAGATCTGTGTAAAGTACGCAAAAGCGTTAGGATTGCCTGTTCGTGTTGCCGCATCGATATTGTAGTTGGTAATTGCTTTGAGGCAGTTTTCTACTGCGTCCATCACCATCTCTTCTCGATACGTGTACCTGATAAAGTTAGCCTTATGTGATAACCCTTCGGCAATCTTAAGGAAACATTCTGCAATGTAATTAGGTACGTTTGGAATAGTCTTTCCAGAAGCCTGAGCTTCATTTACGGTTTTCACGTATTCTACCACAGCTAACGAGAACTCTTTGTTATTCACGTAGTGAGGTTTTTGTTTTTTCATCGTATCCTCCAATGATTATGATATTATTATACCACAAACGTAAGGTATTGTAAACCATTAATTTTTTTCACTTTTGTGCATTTTAGGGGTTTACAAAACCGTAAAACTGTGGTATAATTAACTGTGGTTAAGGGGGGAGGATATACCAGTTCTAGTGAAAGGTCTTTGGTCCTGGAAACTTAATGATATTTCCGTCGCTATCGGTAAGTTCATGATCATCGGCCAGTTCTTCAACTTCGTAATCCTCAAATGGTTCTGGTTCTTCATCCATTCGCAAGCAAATTTGAATGTATCTTTCTTTAACCACATCTAAGCATTCCGAATGAGATACGACGTTATTCGGGTTTACCACGCACTCGTCTTTATCCGCAAATGGGTGCCATTGCGAAAAGAAGAATCCTCCCTTTGCAGCTCGATGGATTTGCAATGGGCGTTCCAATACAATAATCTCGTCGCTTCTATTTCCGGCAACGTAGCTTATCACTTCATCGCCTGAGGTAAACTTAATATGTCTTATGTTGACACCGTCGTAATCTTTCATATATCAATCTCGTAGATGTTATAGTTGAACTTTTCTCTTGAGTATATCTTAATACGTTCTGCAGCATGCAATAGAGTATAGTTTTTGTTTTTCTTCCAATGCAAGTCGTCTGCAATGTCATATAATGTAGTAGGTCTACCATCATCGCTTTTTCTTAACCCTCTACCAATACTCTGTAAAATACGTATCTGGCTTTTAGAAGGAGAAGCAAATATGATATTATGAAGGTTCCTAATATTTATACCTGTCGAGAATGTTCCCATACTCGCTACAATAATTGCATTCTTTTCGTTTTCTGTAATGCTTCGAATCTGTTCACGTGAATCTACATCTGTTTCACCTGACACATAAAAGATCTTACGTCTCCTATGAGCTTTGTCGGTGATCATAGTGTGTAGTGGCTTACCGTGTTTTTCTACAAACTGAAACAGGATAAGTGTGTTTCCGTCCTGGTCAAGTGCAAGATTCGTAATGAACTTATTCCTTGCTTCATGCTTCACAATAAAGTCAACTTCTTCTTGATACTTTGACTTGTTCATAAGCTTACACAACTCGTCTGAATACTTGAGTAGCAACACCTTAATATCAAGCTCAGCCAGTGAGCCTTTTTCCATCAAGTCTTTTGTCGTTGTAACTTTGAATGTTCTGCCGAATAAGCCTTCCAAAACAAGCTGATGAGTCTGTGTTCCGTCAAGTGTACCGGTGGTTCCAATCCTATATTCAGCATCTCTCATCTTGCCAAGGATTGAAGTAAGCGATTTTGCTTTAAAGTTATGAGCTTCATCACCGACAACCATGCCAAACTGCTCAAACCATTTTCCTGGCATCTTGTAAATTGACTGCCAAGTACTAATAATAATACGTTCTTGATCTGCAAACTTAGGTCGACCTGAATAAATCCTATGCATCATATCCTCACCAAAGTTTTCATCATACTGCGAGTAATCTGCAAAGTCGCTAAACATCTGTTGAACAAGCGATGTTGTTGGTACCACCACAAGAATCTTCTTGTTATAGTTTTCAAGGTAGTATCTTGCCATGCAGTAAATGATAAGTGATTTACCTGATGCAGTTGGCGATAACAGCAAAGATCCTTTACGTGATAAGCCGTGTTCAATCGCAGCGCGCTGGTAATCACGTACTTCGATCTTATTACCTTTCGACGTCAACGTAAGATCATTAATGAATCCCATGTCAATGTCCTGCTTAATTGCAGGATATCCATAGTAGTTATCGTGTTCAAGTTCAATCTTATAGTCACGACCATCTACTGCAGCAAACTCTTCAATATAATCATACAGGCCTGCGTATAATTCGCGAGTCTGTGTATTGAACAGACGAATCTTTCCATCCCACATTTTGTTTCGATATGCTGGCATAAATTTATAACCAGGAACGTAAAATGTAAAGAAGTCACTGAGTTCATTTAACGTCGATGGTTCACCATCAACTGTAATATATGCGTGGTTTTTCTTCTTAATAGTTAAAGTAGACATTAGACACCCGAAGTAAATTTCCTCCATTCAATCATGTTCTTAATTGTTTGGTGCCTCCATTTGATATTTTCAAGGATTTCTTTGAGAGTATCGATTTGAACTTTAAGCAGTTCAATTCTTGCTTGTGCTTCTTGAATATGTATATCCGAGTCATAGTAGTAATCCATCTCGCCTTTGAGGATCTTCAGTCCGTCAAGAGGATCATAACTCCAGCCAAGCTCGTCGATTTGTGCTTTACTTAACTTGCCATTGTACCACAACCATTTTTGCTTAAGTAGTACTTTAAAGTCGAGCTCGCGTTTACGAAGCTGCAGCTTTGCATTCGAATGTAGTTCAAGATATTTTGAATGAAGTTTAGCGCCATCCATTGAGGCGGTGTCTAAATGCATCTCATCGATCTGAGAGTCACGTTTCCACATTTCGTATATATCATCAAGTGTCATAATCTAGTCCTAAAGTTTTATTTATTTAAACTTATAATAGCTGTAGTTGAAAGAAGCAACTGCAGTAAGGTATTCAACATCAGTAACGTTTGTAGAGAAAGGAAGCGAACTTAGCGAAATTGGATATGCATCTACAAATATGATTTCTTGTCCTACGTTGTTATGGCTAGTCAAAATTTGTAGCGTCAAGTCTCTTGTCTTTCTGCTTGTGTAACTTGCTTGATCCGGCTCAATGACCAGACCAAGAATCCAGTCATGAATCTCTTTATAGTTCATGAGATCTTCATCGATCAAAAATGCAACTTCAAGCGATGCATATTCAAGCTTGTCAGGCATGGCAGCAATATTACGTTGTTTATATAGCAATGGAGCTCCAGCCGTTGAAACATCGGGCAAGCTTGCAGTTTGCACAAAGTACTGTGCGTTCTTGTATTTCAAAGAATCGATGAGAAGTCTAAAGCCTGACGGATTTACAAACGCAGTTTGATCCTGTGTCGGTGCTTGATAATCATCACTAAAATTAACTTTAGTCGTGTAAGGCATTATTAATCCTCATAAATGTAGGCATCTTCTTGATCCCTTTTCTTTCTATTTTTAATCCAAGCCATGTACATTTTGATACGCAGCAAATAATTCTTCAGCAATTTTTTCATGGCCCTTTTCATTCGGATGATAGTCTCCATTTTGCTTCCCAGGCTCCGAAGGTTTTAAGACGTAAGAACGTCCCCAAGTTTCAGGATCCCAGTCTTTCCATTTATCTGCAAAAGCCCATCCTCCAAGTTGTGCCCAATAAGGCCAACCAACATGTAGCCCACCGTCAATATTAAAAGCATGCGGGCTTTCGAAAGCTTTTTCCGGAAATCCGCAGAAAGCTTCTCTCCACAATTGCTTAAGTCTTTCAGGTGCATCGGGTATTGCCTGCACATCGCCTTGATCAAGTCTTTTACTAATTTCTTTTTCTTCAATACTATTTATATCACCTGCGTATTGAAACAAAATTTGTTTAACCATATTTGATGATATGGGTTGATTTGCATGACCCATAATTAGCTTAATATTATTTCTTTCACAGAAATCCTGAGCTTGCATGAATGTTCTTAAAGCGCTATGTGCTATGCTGGCTAGCCAAGTTGCTTTTTTTAACACACCTAATGCGATATCAACTTTATCTGCATTGCGAGAAGGTGCATAGTAATCATCACTTTGATCTATAAGATAATTGTTTCGAATTTCCGACAGCACAATTAAGTTACTGTTGAATATATCGAATCTATCCCAACTCGACCATAGTATGAAAATCGCTTCCGGAAGCATATCTTCTTCAAGAAGCATGATATCTTGTATTTGATTCCATATTCTTTGATTGCCCGCTCCTGAAATACCAGTGTTCCAATACTTTTCATAGCCGAGTTTATGAGCTATCACTTCCGGCCATTTAGCATATTTCCAATCATCTCTAATCAGAGTGTCAGGATCATAACTGCTGTAATCACCTTGAAAGAAATGATCGGTGTAACTGCAACCTCCACAAATGATGTATGGTTTTTTCTTATCAGTGGATGAGCAAAAGCGATTTCCCCTATAGTAATCCCACTGTCTTTCTTTCCAATCTTGACCTCTTGGTCTTTGATTTCGAGTTATATAAGGATACTTGAACTGCGCATCAGTAAACTGCGATTTCATATTTTTTACTCCACCTTTGGCCATCTTCCCATGTATTGACCATGGGTTCGCCTTTTACATTCAATGATGTATTTAATAACATAGGACATCTCGTTGCTTTAAACCATTCTTCTAGGATCGGTCGCAGTATAGACTTACAGTCTTTCCGCACGACTTGCACACGGGACGATCCATCTACATGAATAACTGACTTGTAATCGTGGTTTGCCTTTGCAACATACTGCATGTATTCATTCATCGGTCCTTCAAAAAACTGCTCGGAATATTCTTCCAGGATGGCTGGTGCAAAGGGCCTAAATTTTTGTCTTCTTTTGATGGCGTTAACAGTGTCCTTAATATCATGACGGGGGTCAGCAAGAAGACTGCGATTACCAAGGGCGCGAGGACCAAACTCAGCACGGCCATGAACCACACCACAAATGCGATGCTGAAGAAGATGTCCAGCAATTTCACGGGGATTTGCACTAACGTCGACATTTTTACCAAGATAAGTATCCTTCCATTTGAGGGGTTTATCGAGATATGCAGCTGCAGCCCCTAAACTTGCACCTGCATCGCCTGGGTTCGGCATGATCCAGACTTTGTCAAATAACCAATGTATCTTACTATTTACTACGCAATTAAGAGCAACTCCTCCTGCATAGCAAAGGTACTTTGAGTATTCCCTTGCTTTTTGCATAATTTGAATAATCTTTTGTTCGAGCAACCATTGGGCAGACGCAGCTAGGTCTTCATTCCTTGCATTAGGAAATATGTTACCACATCCCTTGTGCAGATTAACTTGCAAAACGTCTTCAAGATTATACACCGGTTCTCCAAACCCGGCCATGCCCATAGTAATGTACTCATCTTCCATAGGCTTGAGTCCAATCCTCTGTGTGATTGCAGAATAAAACAAGCCAAGTGAGTAAGGATATTTTTGTGACCAAACTTTCTTTTTCTTATACCAAATGGAAACAGTATCCCATTCGCCAATAGCATCAACCACCACACAAACAGGCTCTTCCGGCCACGGGCGGGTGTAGTACGCGCCTGCCGCGTGCGACCAATGATGAGATACAGACTTATGTCTACCTCTCCATTTGATCTTTTGTCCTGCATAAAGTCGTCGAGTATTCTTGAGAATTTGCTTCTCATAGAACACTTCCACTCCTTGATTCGGAGGCATATCGGGGTGTAAGTTTTTGTCGTTCTTTATACGACTATATCGTTCAGCATGACCAGCATATATGATATTACCTTTCAAGTCAATAATCGTTTTAGCTGCATCATGAAATCCATAAGACAAACCGGTAATCATAAATCTATTTATCCAATAAAAAAGGGAGGCCGAAGCCTCCCTTTGATCTTGAAGGTGTTAATCCTATGAAAGGATGTTAGTGATCTTCGTGATACGATAGTACTGGTTAGCACGATCTGTACCAGTCGAACCGTCGGTTGCTACGAACGGGTTAGCAATCATGCCGTAGCGAGTCTTAAACCCGATCTTCGGCTGGAAGCTGTTCTCACCCACTGCACGGACCATTGTTAACGGTACGTATGGGCAGTAGAAGATACCTGCATCGTACGGGTTAGCACCCTTGTAACCGATGTTGACGTAATCTACAGAAGCATACGGGTCGATGTAGACCTTCATGCCGCCTGCAAGAGTACCGGCGAAAGTTGTGCCAGTGTCGTCAACTGTCAGGCCTGCGTTACCCTGCAGAGCAGGAGTATAGTCAAGCATGCCAGAAGCAGACAGGGCAGCCGCTACGTCAGAAGAACACAGGATAAAGTTACCCTTACCTCTACGTGTTTCTTTTGCGATCACGTTGGCTTCTCTCATCAGCTGTACCAACAGACCCTTATACTTTTCTACGCTCCAGCGACCGTCAGAATCTGCGTTCACGTCGAAAGTACCAGCAGTAGTGATATCACCCTGCTGCGAACCTGCTTTAGCTTTCAGGTTGATTGTGCGTACAACTTCTCTGTTGATTTCAGCAAGGATCTCAGCAGAAAGGATGTTTGCCAGCTCGGACTCAGCGTCAAGACCGTGGATTGCTTTCAGGTCTTGTGCCAGTTCCATGGTGTACTCAGCTTTCAGTGCACGGCTCTTGGCAGTGACTGTAGCTTTCTCGATTGAGAAGGCCATTTCAGCAAAGTTAGTACCGCCACCATCGCCAAGGGCTTCAGCAGCAGAAGTTGCCATACCTGTACCAGGCGCGTAATCAGCTACGGTATCGGCGTCACCGGAATCACCAGCGAACGGATCATTAGAAGCAGTAGCTGAGCCAGAAGCTGCACCGGCAAATGCAGTGTCGGCTTCGTTGAACAGAGCCTCAGTACCACCCTGTGAGGTGTACTTCGACTTCATGGCGAAGATCAGGCCAGTTGGGCCAGTCATCGGCTGAACGCCTGCGATATCGTAAGCGATCAGATTAGGCATCGCACGTCTTACGAGACCGATAAGGATCGGGTCCCAGTTGTCGATGTTCGAGCCAGTTGCGTTGGCAGGTGCTTCAGAAAGCTGAAACTGCTGATGATTACGCTCTTCCTGAAGAGCCTTTTCAGTGTTTTCCAGAACTGTTGCAGTAACTGCTCTTTTATGCTTGTCGGCAAGTGCGCCAGCATCCTGAGAGTCCAGGACCGGTGCCCACTTTTCCATAAGTTTATCACTTGTAAACATTATAGTTTCTCCCTATGTTTATTTTTTAAGTGCAGCGAGATAGCGGGACATGGTGTCAGATACTTGAACTTCTTCAGTCTCTTCATCCAGTTCTACTGTCTCAGTTGGTGTTTCAGCTGGAGCAGCCTTAAAATACGATTCTTTCAGTGTTGCAACCTTGGATGCGAAATCCTCGGCATTGTCGAAAGAAACGCCTTCAGCCAGCGACTTCAACTTTTCGGTTTGTGCCTCAGAAAGATCTGCAGCAGCTTCATTGATTACGTGTTCCTTAGAAAGGTCAGCAACCTGCTCTTTGAGCTTGATGTTATTTTCAATAGAAGCATTTAACTGCTCTTCCAGGTCATCGTTTCTCTTGGCCATATCATCGACCAGATCAACCTTAGACTCAGGAACTTCAATGTAATGCTCATTGAATACACCATGAAGTGCTTTCATGAAAGATTCTGAAATCTCATTGCGGAGACCGCTTTCGATTGCCAGTTTATTCTCTTCCATCCAGTTTTCTACGACGTAGTTTAGGTAGCCATCAACTTTCTCTACGAGTTCATTGTGGATACGTGTGGTTTCTTCAGCAAGCTCTTCCTTGTACTGCTCTTCTAAGCTGTCCACAGTTTCAGCAACTTTTGCTTTTACTGCTGCTTCAAAGATAACTTCTGCTTTAGCGCGGAAGCCATCAGAAAGGGTTGCTTCAGATTCTACAAGCGCGTTGAGATCTTCATCAAAGTTGTTCTCTGCGATTGCTTCGTCATCGACGTCAACGTCTTCTTTCGCCATCATTTTTTGATAAGCAGCCATAAGATCGCCTTTTTTCATCTTTGACATTTCTTTGTACATCGCATTGATCATACCAGCCTTGGTCTTAGGTGCTGCGGCTTGTGTAGGCTCGCTCTTATCGATTGCAGCCTTAGTGTCGTCAGCAGCTTTTTCACCATCAGCCTCAGGGGCTGCGGCTTCGTCCAAAGAATCCTCGTTAACTTCGTCAACAATTTCATCTTGGAGTTGATCTTCTACGATGTCTTCAGTTTTGACTTCTTCAGACATGTGTTACTCCTCCGAGTGTTAAAGTTTGGAGAGGAAATCTTTGAAGGCCTTCATCTGCATTTCTGGAGATGTGCTTTCTTTGATCTCAGTCTCGAGTTTTTCAATTTCCTGAACCTTAAATGTTCCGTTTTCAAGGATCCATTCAACACCTTCCATGACTCCGTTAACGAAGGCTTGAGGTGCCGAAGGATCTTGAACAACGTCAATGGCATTTAACATAAAGTCACCCTTTACGTAATTAGTACCATTTCTTGGTTCAAGACTACCCATACCACGACTTGACACTGCCAACTGAACTCCTCCTTCCATGAGACCTTGAACGATTTGTCCCATCGGAGTATTCAAGACAGTTGCCTTTCCCACCACATTACTACCTTGCCAACTTAGCTCGGTAATCTTATGGGAAACTTTATCCAAATTAATCGTTGGTCCTTCAGGGTGGTTCAATTCACCGACCGCACGACCTTTGGAAACCTGTTCTGCAGTGTACTTGTTAACTGCGTTTTCAAGTACCTGCTTTGGATAGATACGGCCGTTTCTATTTTTTTGATCGGCCTGCATGAATACACCTTCGATGACAAGTTGCTTCTTGCCATCTTTTTCTTCGGTGATATAGCTTAACTCTACATCGTTATGTTCTGTTATAAGCTTCATTTATCCACCCATTAAATCTGTAAATTCTTTAGCAGCTTTTTCGGCTTCTTTTGCACTTTTAAATTCGTCTAACTTATCACCATCAACGTAAACACAAAAGAAATTACCTTTTTTAGTAATCACTGCTTCATATTTCTTTTTCTTTCCGACTTTAAACTTTTTTACAAGTTTTTCGCCGGGCTTAACCTTGTAGGCCTCAGCTAGATTCGTCCGAAACTGCTTGAACGTCTTCATCTTCTACTTCTTCCTCTTCCGATTCCTCAGTTTCATCATCAGAAAGAACATCACTATCCTTTCCATCTGCGTCAACTGATTCTTCTTCTCCAGTTTCTTCGTCTTCATCTTCTTCGACTTCTACATCTTCGATGTCGACTTCCTCGTCAGCACCAAAGGATTTGGCCAATTCAATTTTTTTCGCGTCTAGAGCAGCATTAATCTTGTCACTCATAAGCGCAGAAAATTTATTGTTAGCATCAGCCATTTTATTTCCGGCCAAGTCAACAATCATATCAGAAACATCCATAAATTTTCTCCTTGATTTTATTTATAAAAAATTAGATTTCATCGTCATCTTCTGACGATTTTTCCTTGTCACTATCAGGGATCATGTCATCCACATCACCTTCAGCTTTAATTTGAGAATCGATTTTTTGCATTTCTGCTTCATCTTGGAAAAGTACATTCCTGCGGATCCATTCCACAGAAAAATATTTGCCAACATACTCATCAATTTCTCGTAAAGTTCCAAGTCTTTCACGAAGAAGCTCAGATTCTTTGAGTTCTGAAAAATGTGAGTCTTTCATAAAGTCAAAGCGAATCTTGTTCGAAATTTCTTTAAACTCATCTTCAGTAAGAATGCCTTTTAAGACGAGCTGCGTTTTCAGCAAGTCAATATAAAGCATACTAAATCTTTTTCTTAACCTATCAATAAACTTCTGGAACTTGAGTTCATCTCTTGTTATCTCAGAAGCGCGACCCAAGGAAAACTGAGCTTCTTGCTCGAGCCTGTTGATGGGGACGTTGAGAGATCGATATAATTTCTTTTGGAAGTAGACGATATCGTCGATCTGCCCGAGGTTTTCCCCTCCTGGTAGGGTTGTAATTTCTGTACCGCGGCCACCTTCTCTACGCGGTAGCCAGAAGTCCTCCAGCATGGAGACCTGGTTATTCGCATCTTTAATTTCTCCTGTCTGTGCATTATAAACCAGTTTATTTCTATACTTGGTCATAATGTTTCTCAGGTATTCTTCAGCCTTACCTTTTGGTAAGTTACCTACGTCAATATAAAAGATTCTGCGTTCAGGTGCTCTCGAAAGCCTGTAGATAACCAAGGAATCTTCCATCATCCTTAATTGGTTTACAGTCTTCATTGCCTTATGAATGTAAGAAGCAACCTGTTTATTGTCCGGCGTATACAGGCCAGATGTTACATATGCAATTGAATCTTTATGAATCTTCAATCCTTGGTTGGCTTTGTTCATCGAGCCATTCTGAAAAAGATAGTATTCACTTACTTTTTTAATAAGCTCGGTACCACTCTGAGGATCTTTATCCTTAGTAACTTCCTTGACTTTTTTAATCTTAAGCGGGTCGATCATACGAAGTTCGACAATACCTGCTTTAGGATTATTTGAGTCAATAATCTTGTGATAGTACACCCTGCCGTCGACATACCATTTGCGGAAAATGTCGTGTCCCTGCCAATTCATGTTTAGCAGTTCGGTGATTTTATCAAATTCATCTCTGATTTTGTTTTTAATAGATGCCGATTGCTTTATACCGTCTAGTACGATTTCAACCGGACTTTCCGTGTCAACTGCAGTAATTGCTTCGTTGACAATGTCTTCAATAGCAGCATCAACTTCTGGTTGACTTGCTGCATCTCTATATCTTACGATTTGTTCATTTTCAGTCTTGGCCTTGCCGCCGTCCATATCAATGTATGCGCCATAATGGCCACCAGCATTTACAACCTGACCGACACCATCGTCGTCAGGTGGTACAAACGAAACTCTCTGAGGTTCGCCGCCTTTCCGTTTAATTTCAAATCCGAAAAACTCTGCCATAGTTCACCTTTCGATTTAGGAGGGACATAACCGCCCCTCCTAATCTATTTATCCATTAAGTAGTAGTGTTAGATTCCCAGTACTGAACCTGAAGTTCAACTGTGAATTCCTCAATCGCGTTTTCCGTATCGTAGGAAAGTTCGATTGCAGACACGTTAGTTGGGAAAGTACCACGGAAGTCATAACGCTTCACCGAGTCGCCGTTCTTATTCAGTTGCTCGACAACCATGTCAGCCTGATATTCGACCGGATCTACAAGACCAGTGTTATTGTTATGCTGGTTGATACCATTCATCCAACGTTCCATAGCGTTACGAACTGCAAAGTCCGTATCGTTAATCACAGTTATAGTCCAAGGTTCAAACGTTCTATCACCAGCAATCTGCAGCTGTCTGCCGCGGAATGGGATAGTGATAGGTGCAATCACCGATGCAGGAAGCTGAGCAGCTTTACACATGAAAGATGTCAGTTCTACGTCGCCGGCTGCGTACGAAGGAAAATTGATCGTCGCTTTGAAGAGGTTAGCGCGGGCTCCGCCACCAACCAGCTTCGACTTGAAGTCATCTACGCCTAAAATTGCCATTGTCTATCCTCCTTAACCTGCGATCTCGTTAAAGTCAACGCCGGTTCGTGTGGCGATGAAATTAAGAGTCATAAAGTTGATTGACCTAGCAGGCTTGATAAAGATGTCGGCTACGAACTCGTTTCTATCGATGACGTCACCAGTGTTATTGGTTTCATCACAGACCACTTTAAAGTCCGTAATACCTCGTCTACCCTTGACTTCTCTCAAGAAAGGCTCGACTAAGTTTCTGAACTGTGCTCTTGTAAATTCATCGTTGAACTCAAAGAGTTGGAACTTAGCGGCAGTTGAGATAGCCTTTTCAAGCACGATAAAGAGGCGTCTTACGTTGATTCTGTCGAAAGCAGAAGGCTTCGATAACAATGTCTTGTCACCGAAAAGGACTGTACCTTCGCCAGGGAATGCAACGACCGGATTGACTCTTGCTTTGTAAAGCGTATCGCGCTCAGCCTGTTGTGGGTTAAAGTTAATTCTTGTGACACCCAGTAATTGACCTCTGTTAAAGCCAGCAGGTGAGAACCACGCATCAGCAACTCTGTCGGTGTTCGCAAGAAGACCTGCAACATGGCCGCTTGAAGGAATATCAACAAGAACGTCGTTGTACTTGTCATATACCTTTGCAGATGTTGAGTCAAGCATTGCGTAAGAGCTTGATGTAAGGTAATCAGCAAATGCCTTCACAAGGTTAGTTCTAGAAGCAGTAGCTGTTCCGCCGCCTACTTCAGTGACTGCAGTATGTGCGCCAGGGTTAGTCGTAAAACCAACCGGAGGTGAGATCACTGCAACTGCATCCTTACGTGCTTCACAGATTGCAATCATATCATTTGCGATAGCAACACAATCAGCAGAAGATCCACCAATTGCTTCATCCAGCGGAGGAGCAATCAGGATGTTAACGTCGTAAGTTGATGCGTCTTGTACTGTGTCAAATCCGCTTTGGATTTCACCGGCAGTATATGCATCATCGTCAGTACCGCCTGTTAAGCTATGGTCGATAGCTGTACCACCATCGCCGTCAAAGACTTTGGAAGTAGCTTGTGCTGACATTGCAATACCTGCGTCTGTAAGACCGGTATCGTGATCCATCCACCAAACATACTGAGATGATCCGTTGATCACATCCTTGTAGAAGTTGTTGGTGCCGTTTTCGTTTTTAGCGTCAGATGCCTGTGAAACGAAAGCAAATCTTTCGAGTACTGTGTTAGCAGTACCGGTCCAAAGACCGTCTTCGTCGATAACGACGATATGCATTTCGTCAAGTGCGCCTGTTACGCCTAAGTTAGTTGCGAATGTTGAAGTGCCAGGAGCGGCATCGAATTCGCCTGCGTACGCCCAGCTGGCAAAGCCGCTGCTTGTACACATACTCACTTTGAGTGAGTTGCCCAAAGAACCGGGCCATTTTGCTGCCCATGGACCGACAGTAGCCTGTCCAGAAGCATAGCTTTGGTTGTAAGAGTTTGGTGAAGCAATCTTAACAGCTGTACCAGTTGAAACGGCGTTTGTTGCGCCGGTACTGGCTCTAACAACTCGAAGATCATTACCGTACTGAAGGAAAGCAGCCGCGGTAAAGTAGCTCGTGTTATTAGTTGTGTTAGGAGTTCCAAACTTTTCAGCCAAGCTATTTTCAGAGGTGACCTGAGTCGGTACTCCCATCGGACCCCATGAGAATGCACCCACGAAGCAAGCGATAGAAGAGGAGACTGCAGGAACCACGTTAGTGAGATCTACCTCACGTACGCGTACACCTGGAGATACTTGGAAGCTCATTTTTCTTTCCCCTTGTTACATTAAAAGTTTATCATAATACGGTATGTTCACAATATTATTTATAAATAAATCAGTCCTAGTAAAGATCGGTCTCGGCTGTGGTCTTCCACACATCGCCGTCAATAATCTCTTCAGAATCGTCTTGATCTACCGGCATAAAACCAACCGGTGTAAGTTCTTCTTCAAGAGCTCTCATCTGGTCAGCATATAACATATCTTTGACATTGATGTCTGTCATTTCTGCAAAGAACCATGTCGTTGCAAAATAACCAAATAGCACTAAGTTCATAACCAAGTCATCATGGTTTCCGCCTTCGGCCTCATAACTCGTACCTTTTGCTACAAAAGTTGATAGTTCCATGATTGTGTCGGCATCTACAATCTCAAGCTTGAAGTTTTCGATAAAGTCTTTGGCATTTGAACAGCCAATTCTCTTGACTTTCTTTGTCATCATAATACCAAGCGAGTTTGCTTTGACGGTTGACTCGACATATACGTTTTCATACTCAAGATCATAGTACAGGCCATTACATACAACTGCACCCTGATCATTTGACTCTACAACCACATAAGCATCGTTGTACGTTTTCGCATATTTATAGATAATATCAGGGAAGAGTAATGGAGAGATAGTATTGTCGCGATACACAGCAACCTGTTTAAACGGGCGAGAGCTTATATCGATCACATTAAATGTAGAGTAATCCTGTCCTCTTCCCTTCGCAACATCTACAAATATCATATACTTACACCCGTCAGCCGGCTTTGAATATACTGCTACTGACTCATGTCGATATATTGGGGGTTTTGCAGAAAGCTGCAGCAACACGTTACCTTGAATAAGCGTATTGCCTGTTCCATGGAAGTTGTTACCAAACTCCTGATCAAACTGGAGTTCAGAAGTATTAGCTATTGTTTGTTCTTTCCACGCTTCATCTCGTCCTGGCACGTCATACCAGTCGATTCTAAACGGCACATACTCGTTTGTTTTTTGGACTGCGCCTTCCCATAGTTTGTGGAATACATTTCCAACACCATTTGCGGTGGATGTGATAATGACTTTTGTGTCTGTACCTGAAGACACCACTGGATATGTTGAGGTGTAAAACTCTGATGCGTTTTCGACGAATGCGAACTCGTCGAGGAATAGCAAGTTGACAGACATACCTCGGATACTGGACCCTGAGGTAGCAGCAGCGATAATCCTACTATTATTACTGAATTCAATGTTGCCTTTATTTACAATTTTACAACCCGGTTGAAGAAAAAATGGCAAGTTTTCTAATGCAATTTGGATTCGTGCAAGCATTTCTCTTGCAGTTGCACCTTTGTTTGCGAGGATTGCAATTGTCTTTTCGGGATTGAAAATAGCATACCACAGAATGTAAACCACCGAACTGACTGATTTACCAGACTGACGACATGCTAGGACAATGCTAAACCTATTAGTATTGAACTCCTTAAACATCTTTTCCTGATAAGGATAAAGATCAAAAGGTACAAGGCCTTCATCGAGTGAAATGATTTTTACATACTTACGAGCAAAGTGAACGGGATCTCGCATACACTTTGCATATTCAAATACTTCTTCTTGAGTCCATTGCTGTTCTACTCCATCCCTTTTGATTTGAGGATTTCCTAGGTAGCCAAACTCACTATTCTTGAGGGACGACGTCAATAGTTTTCTCTTTTGTTTTCGCTTTATCAATTAACATCCGCTGCAAATCTGTAGTAGATCCAACGAATACATTATTTTGTGTCATACTATTAGGAAGAGATAATTTATCATGTTCAATGTCTTTTTTATCTTTTTGTAGTTTCATGAGCTTTTCAACAACATCTGAGTTTTGCCTGATTGCGTTCGACAAAACCTCAAAAGCTCGAGGGTGTTCGCTTTCTCTTGCGAGATCTAAAAGCAGGTCTATACCTTCTTGGCCTTTTTCTGCTAGGTTATAAAGACTCGACCTAATAAAGTCGTAGTCGTCTTGTATTTCTTTTTTACTCATTAGAATACTAAGTCAGTAACTTTGGTGACTGTGCCGAAAGCACCAGACGTGCCACCCGTTACGACGTCTCCTATAATAAAGTTTGAATCCAGGTTAGTGAGTTTTAGAGTCGTACTGTTGTTAGTAATATTGGTTTGCTGTGCCATCTGCGCCGTAGAACCTGTAATGGAACCGGTGATTGTTTCGTTTGTTGTAAACGTCGCAGTGCCTGAAGTTGAAATGTCAACCTGCTGAAACTCCGGAACATCAGGGAATGAATATGTGTTTGTTACTACATAGGTGTCTTCGGGACCAGCACCTGATGGGTTAGTTGTAGTTGTTACCTTTTCAATCAGAGCGTTTGTATCCTGATCAACAAAGTCTGATATCACTGTTCTGATAAATCCAGAAGAAGACTTAGGACCATAGAATCTTACACGAGTTTCAAAGTCAAGTGAATAGATGATAGCTCTTCTTGAAGTAAAGTCACCTTCATAGTCATCATTCATAGTTACACTTGTCAATGTAATCGGAACGTCGTGCTTAAAGTTGTTTGAGGTTTCATTGATAGTAATAGTGTATTCTGGTTGAAAGTAAGGAAGAATCTGTTCAAGGATTTGTAGTGCCTCATCTTGATTCTTAGTAATTACATTCAATTGAAATCCCATACGATATGGAACAGGCCCGAGATACTTATCACGCATGTTTGTAGTTGAAGAAGTAACTCGCTGTGTAGTGCTTTTTGAAAGCTTTGTGTTTGTATCATATGTGAGAGATGTGATCTCAAACGACATCCTCGGTAACTTTATTCCAATGTTAGGATCATCAAGGTTAGGTCTGGACTCAATACGGGACAAAAACTTCTGTCTTGGGCCGTATGCTAACGGTACACGAGAGGATGATAGAACTTTATTATTCGCATCTCTTTTAACAACACTAATGTTATTGAACAGCGTACCAAACACTGCAACCATGCTGCGAATTGATTTATGATAAAAATGATCTGTAAACATTAGTAAGTCTCACTTGGATCGCCGAATGGGTTTGTTTCACTGAAGTCAATAATGGAATCTGCCTCTATTTCAAATTCACGGTTATCGCCGATGTCGTCATTCATAAACGCTGTTGAATCTGTGGTGTTAATATCATGAACAACTTGAATTTGCCATGTTTGACTATCGCCTGTAGCTACCATGTTACCATTGACTGTAAACTCGCGAACTGTAGAGTCGGTACTTCCAACTTGCACCAAGTCAACTTTAGTAACTGTTGCTTGTCTATCTACCCTTGCGACTTCGGCAGTTACGCGAATAGGATCGTTATTAGCATCTACGCCAAACTGTTGGTACACGTCTTCGCCGATAACGGGATTTCTTCCACCGTGCGCGATGGTCAATGTAATTGACGGTGCAAACGAAGCTTCGAAGTTGTCGATACCTGCAATACCTGTATCGAAGTTCTCGCCGTTGTATTCGAAAGTCTCACATTCGAGCTTGTATGTAGGCAGGTTGCTCAATTGATAAAACGGAAGCTCGTGTTCTACAAACTTAATTTCAAACATGGAATTTGAAAGAGGTAGGAATAACAGGTCTCCTTCAAGAGGCCGGTCGCTGTTTACGTTATTATTGTAGATACCGATAAGCTGTTCCCACCTACGTCTCGATACGATAAACGTAGCCTGGTCACGAACTTCTAATCCAAACTTTCCGAGCAGGTCGCCTTCACCGGCAAATCCTTCGGTATTCTCAATGTACATTTCAATATTGTACGCGTCAACAAACCGTGAATAGTCTTCATTCATCAGTTCATCAACGGTGATTTGCTCGCGAGGAATGTACATGACGTCTTGCCCGTACATCTTTAAGGATTCAATTACCAGATCTTCGTAAAGAAATTGTTCCTGTTTGTTTTTCGCCGAAAAGTAAACATTAGTTGGCATCACTTACCCCATGTAAAAGTTTGGAGGCTGTTCATACTTAAGTTGCATTTCCTCTTCAATTTTTTCGATTTCGCCTTTGGCGTCTTCCATAATCTGACGACCGCTAATTGTTACGCCACCTGGCAACTGCATACCTTCAAACTTTGAAAGGTTCATGCCCCATTGTAGCTTAATCAGTGCGGTCAAATATCTCTTGAGAAACATGTCATTGTACACGTCGGCAAAGCTTGCAGGATCTACAAGGCGATAACATTCTACGATAACATAGTTTCCTACTTTTAATTCGTTTTCCCAGTCACAGTCAATATAAAGCCTGTTCATATGGCGATTGAAACGTACGTGCTCATGGCCATTTAAGATCAGGTCAAGTGTACGAAGGTATTGCTGTGTCTGGTAATAAGTTGTGATTGCAGTCCCCGAACGAAGACTATACATGTCGTTCAGGTGGATCTGGTACTTGACGTCGAACATATTGATTGTCGAGTTCTCGTCGTCAAGTGGAAAAATTCTTTGAACTGTAGTGATTGCATCTGGAATATCAATGTACTCATTCGTCACATCAGTCTGCGTAATCTCATGCTTAAGGTATTCCTTATAGATCGCATCTGAATGATATTCCTGGTAAAACTGCAAGGCCTCGTCTGTGCGATCATCAAGCTGATCGTCATCGACATTGATCTCGATCACTGGATGGCCGAGGGCTCTCAAGCAGTAATCAATCAGCTCTTGTCTTGTTGTAGGTTTGGCCATTAAAAAAGTCCCAGAAATAAAGTTGTTCTGAGACTATTTATAAGTTTTAAGAATTAAGCAACTCGTTTAATCCAAGCATGAGTAGCTCGACCGGCAATATTATCTGCTGCCCCTGCATTTGCTGGAAACCGAACATGACTGTTGTCATCTTCACCAATAAGGGCATAAGTATCATAAGGAGCACTATCATCGGTATTAGCATTGTGTCTAAAAATAATTTGATCACCGACTGCGCATTGGACTATCGTGTGATTGTATTCCATTGCGTCACTACTATCATTTGAACCATTGTAATGCCTGTGATGAGAAGATGAAATTACTTCTTCACTTCCACCACTTGGTGCGCGAGTAATAATTGCAGTAGTGTCTCTTAAGTTATGACTGACACCAGTAACACCAATATAGACTTGATAATATACTTCATAGTAACCAGCTACTGGAATATCAAATCGTTGATTGGTTGTATTTGCAACACTACCGTAAGTGTCAATATCTGAAGAATCAAATCGGCATCTATGCCAGGATTGCTCAGTAAAATCATGGAACGCTGTTGACATATATAGGTTTGCAATAATAGGTTTTGCTGGTGTAATTACACCATTATTAGCTAATGTTAAAGCATTTTGACCTGTTGCTGTTTGGATTGCACCTACTCTTAAAGTACTCATTGCGCAATCTCCATTAACGTAATACTTGCATTAGTTGATTCCAATTCGCTATTATCATAATTCCACCATAATCCATCTCCTGCGCTATGATTATATCCCATCCAGGTATATGTAATAGCAGATGTAGTGGCAGGTGAATCCAAATAATTAAGACATAAAGAGTTGCCTGCCCAATCTGAATCATCTGAATACATTGCTTGAAGAACAAGATCGGTTGATCCTCTTGTGACCTTATATCCGATTGTTGTAGCACTTCTCTGCAAAGATGATCCACTACACATAATCATGATTTTACTTGAGGAAAATTTAGGAGTAATGGTTCCCGTCATTAAGCTTGTCCAAGTTGCTGCAGTGTTAACTGCTACTTCAGTATCAGTGACTGCCTGTACGACCTGAATCACATGGCCAGGTGCATGCAAAACTTGACTAGATGGTACCGAAACTGTAGTTCCGGTTTGTGCTTGAATTGTATTAACTGCTAAAGTACTCATTTGATTCTCCTACCCCAACAATTAAAGAAAACAGCTGACTGATTCCACGCCAGATAGCCATTGTGATAACCCCAAAGAACTTTATCTCCTTGAGCCATTTGTATAATTCTATGAGATATAAGAGACCAATAACCGTATGTGTTATGCGACCAAACTTGGTCAATTTGGTTTGTGCCCCCACTTGTTTTTTGATAAACATACAAACCTCTATGACCAGCATTACCGCCGGTAGTAGTTTGCGTACACACGAAATATTCATAAAATCCAGCTGCTGGAGCTATCATGGCTCCATCTGATCCCATTAAGTTACCTTGGTCAAGTTGCATTGCATAGCCCGAAGGGCAAACAATATTTGCTCCTACGCCTTCGTAACCTGCAGATTGAAACCCAGAAATACCTTGCCCAGAAAAAATAGGATAGTTATTGTCAATAAGATAGTTACCAGTAATCACACCACTCGAAGTTAAGTTATGTGATGTAGTAATTTCACCGTTACTGCCAATTGTAGCGGCCGAGGTTCCAGCTGCATTTTGAATTGCATCAACTGCTAATGTACTCATACTATTGCAAGCCTCCCGCCATTGCTTATTGTTAGTGTTACACCATTTGCAACTGTTAATGGACCAGAAGCCAGAGCATTATCAGTGGCTGCAATGGTCACATTTGTATTTAATTCTTGTTCGTGTACTCGGAAAATATCGCCTTTACCAGCTGTTGCTCCAACCGCTCCGTTCTCTCCTTGGAAGTATGCTCCACCAAGTGTAACGTTAGAATCAATCTTGGCAGCAGTAATAGCACCATCGGCAATCTTAGCAGTACTCACTGCAGAATCCTGAATATCAAGGGTTGCCACAGTTCCGTCAAGGATGTCGGCCGAAGTAATTCCAGTATCAGAGTTTAAAAGATTTGCTAAGTTTCTTGCGTTTGACATTATCCCACCATCTCGTCATATTTTGCTGCCGCTTGGGCATATGTTACCGTAAATCCTGAAACATCATTTGATAAAATGACAGTACCATCTTCGGTTGTTCCAGTAATTTCATTATAACATGCGTTATATTCTTCTTCTGTAAGTCTACCATTATGAGGCATGCTCATCATAAACATACCAGTCTCATGAAGGTCATATACAGCAGATAAAAATGTA
>MDTD01095535.1_pt1 | contig 32736 bp, 26 predicted proteins | sample 811221 | NCBI WGS metagenome assembly MDTD01 (sample SAMN05326646, study PRJNA326480) | marine metagenome | isolation source: seawater | place: Pacific Ocean: South West | collected 2011
CGAATCACCGCGCGATCGAATGAATGAATGAATGAATGAATGAATGAATGAATCGAATCGAATCGAATCGAATCGAATCGAATCGAATCGAAACGAATCGACGCGCGCACCCCTCCCCCGCGCCTCGAACGGAGAGCGACGACACACCCCTCGCGGACGTCCTCGCGCGCGTCGGTCTCCCACGAAACGCGCGCGTCGGTCTCCCGTCGAGTCCCATCATTCGTCGACTCACGACTCGACGAATACAGACGAGGCACCCATCGACACGAGCCATCACACCCATCACACACACATACCCTTCACACGTCTTCAATACGACGAACGCACATACATAACGCACACACACAGACATACATAACGCATACATAACGCATACATAACGCACACACACACACTCGTCCCGAGTGCTTTTCGCTTTCACCGCCCGGCGATCGAGGGACACCCCGGACACACGATCGTCGAGTGGCGAGTCACCACCCTTCGAGGACCCCCCCACCCCTCGACGCCTCCACCCCTCGGTCGTCCCTCGATCGCGTCGTCAGACGTCAGACGTCGACTTGTTTCGATGAGTGTCGTGGGGTTTGATTTCGGGTCGGCGAATAACGTCGTCGCCTTGGCGCGAAGGAAAGGGATCGACGTCGTGTTGAACGATGAGTCCAAGCGAGAGACGCCGTGCATGGTGAATTTCGGGGAGAAACAGGTGCGAGACGACGAGAGACGACGAGACGAGACGCGAGGCGATGACGATGACGACAGATGGGACGAGATGAGATGAAGGATGATGACTGCGCGTTCTTTTTCATTCATCGAGCGAACGAAGACGCGAACGAAGGCGAACGAAGACGCGATGGACGCGAACGAAGACGCGACGGAGTGGTGGTGATGGATGATGATGGTGCGAGACTGACGAGACGCGTGGTGCTGGGTTTTCGCGTCGCGACGCAGAGATTCGTCGGGTGCGCCGCCGGGGACAAGATCACGATGCAGCCGAGGAATACGCTCACGCAACTGAAGCGATTGCTCGGGAAGAAGTACGACGACGAGGAGGTACAGGAGGATCTGAAGAATTTGTTGTTTCCGGTGAAAAAGGGCGAGAACGGTGAGGTGGTGCTTTCGATGCAGTACATGGGGGAGACGCGAGAGTTTACGCCGGAGCAGTGCGCGGCGGCGATTTTAGCCGACTTGAAGCGCGTGGCGGAGAACGATAACGGAACCAAGGTGACGGATTGCGTCATCTCCGTGCCGGTGTTCGCGACGGATGCGTATAGACGCGCGATGTTGGACGCGGCGTCCATCTGTGGATTGAACGTGTTGCGGTTGATGCACGAGACGACGGCGACGGCGTTGGCGTACGGCATCTTTAAGACATCCGAGTTCACCGACGATCCCGTCAACGTGTGCTTTGTCGACGTCGGACACAGCTCGATGCAGGTGTGCGTGGCGCAATTCACGAAGAAGGGGTTGAAGATCCTTTCCACCGGGTTCGACCGCAATTTTGGCGGGAGAAACTTTGACGAAGTCATGTTTGACCACTTCGTGGAGGAGTTCAAGGCGTCCAAGAAGATTGACATTCGAAGCAACCCGCGCGCGTCTCTTCGCCTCAAGACGGCGATCGAGAAGATGAAGAAGATTCTCTCCGCCAACCCGGAGGCGCCGCTCAACATCGAGTGTCTCATGGACGACGTGGACGTGCAATCGATGATGTCGAGAGAGAAGATGGAGGAGCTCGCCGCGGACACCATTGCGCGTCTCATGCCTCCGATCGAAACAGCTGTCAAGGAGGCAGGCTTGACCGTCGACGACATCGCCGGGGTGGAGCTCGTCGGGAACGCCTCGCGCATGCCCGCCATCGCGACTCGCCTTCAAAACTATTTCGGCAAGGTTCCCGGTCGCACCATCAACGCCTCCGAGTGCGTCGCGCGCGGGTGCGCCCTCCAGGGAGCGATGCTCTCGCCGCTCTTCCGCGTACGCGAGTTCGAGGTGCAAGACTCGTACCCGTTCCCGATCACGGTGTCCTGGCAGAGCGACGACGGGTCAGAGAAGAGCATGGAGCTCTTCGAGCGCAACAACCTCGTGCCGAGCACCAAGCTTATCACCTTCTTCAAGGGCGAGACTTTCTCCGTCCAGGCGAGTTACAGCGAGGGCAACATCTTGTCAAAGTCGACGGAACCGGTCGTCGGCACGTACGAGATCGGTCCGTTCCCCAAGGCTGCCGACGGGGAGAAGCAAAAGCTCAAGGTGAAGATGCGTCTCAACCTGAACAGCTTGGTGTCGGTCGAATCGGCGCAACTCGTCGAGGAGATTGAGGAAGAGGCGGAACCTGAGGCGGAGATGAAGGACGCCGCCGCCCCGGCGGAGGGCGCCGAGGACGCCGCCGCGGACGGCATGGAGACGGACGCCAAGGAAGGGGAAGGGGCCAAGGAAGAGGAGAAGGCTCCGTCGAAGAAGAAGGTGAAAAAGACGGACGTGACCGTCGTCAGTCGCGTCGGCGGCTTACCGGCCAAGGTGGTGGAGCGCTTTACGAATGAAGAGTACGACATGGCGCTCCAAGACAAGGTCATAGAAGAAACCAAGGAGCGTAAGAACGCGGTCGAAGAGTACGTGTACACCATGCGCTCCAAGATTTCCGATCAACTCTCCGCGTTCGTCGACGACGCCACGCGCGAGAGTTTCGGCGCGTTGTTGAACGCCACCGAGGACTGGTTGTACGAAGACGGCGAAGACGAGTCCAAGGGTGTGTACGTGGCCAAGCTCGAGGAGCTCAGAGCGATCGGCGAACCGATCGAAACCCGGGCCAAGGAGGAGTACGAGCGTCCAGGTGCCATCTCCAAGCTCACCGATCTCGCGCAGCGATTCTTAGCCATGTCCGGCGACGAGGATCACGCCCACATCGAATCGGCGGATTTGGAAAAGGTTGCCAAGGAATGCAACGACGCGCTCGGGTGGTTGAACGAAAAGAAGACGCTTCAAGACGCGACGCCGAAGACGCAGGCGGCCGTGTTGCTGAGCGCCGACATAGAAAAGAAGGCGGCCACCCTGGAGCGCGTCGCGACGCCGATCCTGAACCGCCCGAAACCGGCTCCGAAGAAGGAGGAACCGCCGGCGGAGACCGAGGAGGCGGAACCCATGGAGGATGGCTCCGAGCCCGCGGCAAACGCCGACGGCGAGGAGACGAACGATGAAGCCATGGACGACGCCGCGGACTCGCTCGATTGATCGTTTGATTCCTCGCGAATTGATTTCAATACAACCACAGTCTACACTAAACTCCGTTTTCGCTCACTAACAATCCAACGTCCACATGGTCGTTCACGTGGTCCGTTCGCGTGTCCGTTCACGTGGTCCGTCGCGCGTCCGTCACATGATGACTCGCGCGACGAATCGATTCACGCTCTGCGTCGTCACCGCGCTGTGCGTCGCGGTTTCGCGCGCGCGCGCGGAACGAACGTGTTCGCTCGCCGACGAAACCGCGCGCGCAGGCGTGGCGACGGCGTTGGGAAGCCGAGGCTTCGACGTCGAGTCGGGAGACGTTTGGATGTTCAATTTCGATGCTTTACCGCCGTCTTGCACCGATTGCGGGAACGCGAACCCGGCCTCGACGTACGGGTGTCCGCGATTCGCGAACGAACAGTTTCGCGAGCGTGGACGCGGGTCGTCGTCGAGACGACGCGTGGAGACGAGCGCCCGCGCTCGACCTCGCCGCGACGGGTCCGAGACGGCGAGCGGACGCGCGCGAGCCGTCGATGACGTCTCCGACACGCTTCCGAGACTAGATGCGCCCAACATCGATCTCGCTCGACTCGGCGCGACGTCTCGAGACGTCATTCCGATGACGTGCGAGTGGCCGCTTCGCGAGGACGACGTCGTCGTCTTGTACGGATGCGTCCCGTCTCGCATGAAATACTTTGCCCTCACGCCGTATCTCTACCGACTCGGCGTCTCCGGAACGCTCGTGTTCGCCAGCCTCGGTGATTCGTTATCCATGGCTGAAAACGACGACGTCGGCGCGTTCACGCGTCTGAGCACGAGCGCGAGTCCGAACGTCGCGCCGGGTACGTTTCTTCGAATGCAGAGCGCGCCGTGGCGCGTGTCGTTCGGATTCGTTCTCGGAAGAAATCGTGCGCTCGTCGAACGCGCCGCGTCCGTGCTCCGCGCACGAGACATCGAGGCGAACGTCTTCGGCGTCGCCGCGCCGCCGCAACCGGAATCGACGTTTACGATGCTCTTTCGAGGCGCCGTGCCCGCGAACGCTTCGCGGTGGAAGGCGTGGACGTCGTCGCCGCCGATGACGGCGCTTCGATTGACGCCGACGTCCATCACGCCGATGGATCCCTACACGCGTTCGACGCCGTTACTGGCGAGACAAACGGTGGATGAGACACCGTTGACGCGGGCGAGAGACGCGTTGGTGAGCGCCGTTCGCGCGCACGTCGCGTCGACGCCCGGCGAAACGTCTTCGGCGTCTCCCAGCCCGCGACCGCAATTCGTCTCCGATTCATCCAGCGCGTGCGTGCTGGCCTCCCTCAACTGCGCCGGTGACAACAGAGACACGAATTACATACGCTCCATCTCTTTCACGTTGTCCTCGATGGACGATATCGTCTACGCCGTGGGCGCGTCCCGCGCGGAGACGTCGAACGCGCACTACATGAGTTTAGCGCTCTACAGTCGAAGGCGTCGACTCGCCGTCGTGAGCGTCGAAGACGACGTCTTCCGTCGCTCTGCCGTCGCGTGGCTCCCACCGCAAGACGCCTCCGACGCGGCGAAACTCTACGTCGTCGCCTTCGCCAGAGACTGCGCGAGGCACGTCGTCCCGGGCGGCGCGCCGTGCGTCGACGTCCCGCGCGACGACGCGTTTCCCGGCGTCGCGCTCGACGAGTCCATAGAGCTCTGGGAGCGGCCGTACTGCGCGTACGACACCACCATCGGACCGTGGTGGCCACAGATGCTCCTTCCGACGCTCGTGCGCGCGGTTCCCGCCTCTAGCAACTTTTTCTCCAGTCTGTTTTCTTCATTTTAGAGCTCATCTCGTAAACGCACTCACGGCGCGTCCTCGATGCGCAAACGCGTCGAAATCGCTCACCGCCTCGTCGTACGGTTTCGGCACGTCCGTTCTCTCCACGCGCATCGGTCGAAACGCCTCCGTACCGCGCACGGCGGCGTAGACATTGCACGCGAACGCGATGATGACTCTGAGCGCGATCGACGCGCGCGTCGTCGCGCTCGCGTCGTCGCCGGCGCGCGCGGACACGTACACGGCGTGGGCGAGAACGGCGAGGCCCACCGCCGCGGCGATGCGAGCGTCGCGGCGCATGAGACGGACGCCAAGTGGCGACTCATCAAATGCCAAAAGCCATTAAAATAATGAAAACATTGAAGACAACAGTATAGTACGAAAAAGAATGACGACGACGATTCGAGCGTCGACCGCGAGGACGATTGCGATGCGATGTCGTTCCTACACGGTGGCGTCGTACTTGCGAGCGACGCGAGCGGCGTTGAGCAACGCCTCGGACGGGGTGGATTTGAGCCGACGCGCGGAGTAGAGGCGCTCTCTCTCTCTCGCGCGTTCAATCTCGGCGTCCCAATCGAGAGTCAAGACGATGTACATCAGCGAGAGAGAGTGGACGATGGTGCCCACGGTGCCGCCGATGACGAGACCCGTGACGCCGGCGTGCGCGCCGAAGGCTAATCCGATGGACACCGGGATGCCGACGACGTAATACGCGACAAAGACGACGCACGCCGCGTCGATCTGGCGTCCGCACGCGCGTAAGACGCCAGTGGACACCGCACCGAAGGCATCGAACAGGGCGTACACGGCGAGTACCATCATGAGGCGCGACGCCAGACGAGTGACGTCGTCGTCTTCGGTGAAGATTTGGGTCCAGAAATTGCGTCCGAAAAAGACGGCGACGGCGATGAGAACGGCGATGACGGCGATCATTTCGTACGCGACGCGCATCGCGTGCGTCGCGCGGTGCGCCCGAGCCATTCCGATTTCGTGCGCCACGCGCGTCAACACGGAGACGCCCAATCCGATCGAGACGCTGTAGACGAAAGCGTTCGACACGCCGTACACCGACAGCGCCGCCAACGCGACGTCCGGATTCGGAAGCCATCCCGCGAACACCTTGACCAAATCGCTCGCCCACCACTCTGCCTTCACGAAGACGCCCGGTATCCCCAACCGTAAAAACTCGACGATGCCCGTCGGACTGAACGCCTCTTTCGCGCTCCATCCCGGCCAACACGCGTCTCGCTTCGCCGCTACCGCCTCGTCTCCTTCCCTGAATACGCGTCTCCACACCGTGGAATACGCGATTTGCACGCCGAGCGAGATGCTCTCCGATACGCTGCACGCGTACGCCGCGCCCTCGACGCCCATCCCGAGCCAATGGATGAAGAGGACGTTGAGCAGAGGATGACACGCCAGCGCCGTCGCGCCTCCCAACGCCTGCGGCCTGACGATTCCTTGCGCGTACAAATACACCTGCGAACACAGCGCCCACGCATACGCGAACAACGCCGGAATAAAGCCACGCATCGCTGACCCCGCCACCCTCGCCACGTCTTCGCTCTGGCCGCACGCCTTCAAAAACGCCTCGGCGCGCGAGTACAGCCCAGCCGTCAAAATCACCGCCACCGCCGTCAAAATCACCACCGCACGCTGCGTCGCGTGCCCGACGCGCGCGTAATTTCCTTTTCCATACGCCACGCCCGCGATCGTGCTCACCGCGCTCGCCAATCCCACCATGATGGATTTTCCCGAGACGTTCAACAGCGTCTGCGCCAACGCCCAACCGCCCATGGCGGACGACGGGTCTTCGAGCCGTCCCACGAACCCGATGGTGACGATGTCGCACAGCGTTTTCACGCACATGTTCACGAAGACGGGCGCGGCGAGGTGCGCCTGCGTCCATCGCTCGCGCGCGGCGGCGTCGTCATCATCATCGGGCCCGCTCGGATTCAACGTCGACGTCGTGGACGCGCGAGACGCGCACGACGCGCGCGCTTCGTCCTCGATCGCGGATGGCATCGTCCGACGCGAGTCGTTCGGAGGCGATCGTGCGCGCGTCCGCGCGGAGGAGGAACGCGCGCGATGATGACGCCTCGGGACGCTGCGCGTCGACGCTTCGGCAGCGGCGGCGAACGACGACACCGGAGAGACCGCGCGGATGACTCGGGCGACAATTCATGGTGGTTTGTAATGATTTCTACACAGTTCGTTCGTACGTACGTTGGTTCGTTCGTTCGTTGGTTCGTTCGCGTCGACGTCGAAGACGCCGTCGGATGAATAATAACGCGTCGGCGCGATGAATTCATCGCGCCGGGGCGGAGACGCCCTGCTTACCCTTACCTCGACCGGTGCCCTCGAGTCTGGTGAGGTAGGCATCGTCGATGTCGCCGGTGACGTAATCCCCGTTGAAGCACGAGGCGTCGAATCGCGGGATTTGCGAGTTCATACCAAGACCGGCTTGCAACAGGTCCTCGACGGTTTGGTAAATCAAACCGTCGGCGCCGAGCGTCTCACAGATCTGTTCCTCCGTCTTCTCGTCGGCGACGAATTCCTTGCGCGACGGCATGTCGACGCCGTACACGTTCGGGTATCGCACCGGCGGCGCGGCGGAGGCGAGGTACACCTTGACGGCGCCGGCGGCGCGGCACATTTGCACAATTTGGTTCATCGTCGTCCCGCGAACGATGGAATCGTCGATGAGCAACACTCGCTTACCGTTGAACACGGATCTCATCGCGTTCAATTTACGACGAACGGAGAGTTCGCGCGTGCGCTGGTCCGGCATGATGAAGGTGCGACCGACGTACCGATTCTTCACCAAGCCCTCGCGGTACGGCAACTCGAGCGCGGAAGCCACCTCGATGGCGCTCGGACGCGATCCATCGGGCACGGGGACGATGGTATCGATCTCCCAGCCTCGTTCGTTGATGCGCTTGGCCAGACGACGACCGAGCTCGAGCTGGAACTCGTAGACGGAGATGCCATTGATTTGGGAATCCGGGCGCGCCAAGTAAATGTATTCAAAGATGCACGGAGAGATGGAACCCTTCATGCACTGACGAGAGATCATCTTACCCTCGTCCGTGATCAAGATGGCCTCGCCCGGGTTCACGTCGCGCACAATTTGAAAGCCCAACGGACCGAACGCGGCGTCTTCGCTCGCGACGCACCATTCGTCCTCGCCGTTCGCGTTTTGGCGTTGCCCCAAGACGAGCGGACGAATACCATTCGGATCGCGAAAGGCAAACATACCCTGACCGTTGATGAGTGAGATGACGGAGTACGCCCCCTTCACCTTACCCATCGTCACCGTTACCGCGTCGAAGAGTTGCTTATCGCTGTCCTTGTCCGGATTCGCCACGATCTCCTTGCTCAAATCCTCGGCGAAGACGTTCAACAAAACCTCCGAATCGCTCCCCGTGCGCAAGTGTCTGTTGTTCAACTCGTGATCTCTGAGATGTTCCGTGTTCGTGAGATTACCATTATGAATCAAATAAATTCCCAACGGTTGATTCACAAAGAACGGCTGCGCCTCGGTGGCGCTCAATCCTCCCGCCGTCGGGTAGCGCACGTGTCCCATGCCGATGTGTCCGTCCAGATATTTCATCGCCGACTTATCAAACACGTCCTTCACCAGCCCGTTATCCTTCCTCTCCTTGAAACGATCGCCATCGTACGTCACCATTCCCGCGCTGTCCTGCCCTCGATGCTGCAGCATGAGCAACCCCTCGTACAGTTCGGTGGCGACGCCTCGGCTCTTCTCCCGCGTCACCACGCCGATGATCCCGCACGCGCGCACGTGCGAATCCCGCCTCGCCGCGCGCGGGTGAGACACCGACACGGGTCTCGAACGAATCGTTCGCGCGCTCTTCCCACCGAACGCCCCGCTCGCGCGCGCGGCGAGCGTCGCCGACGTCGCGCTCGACGCCGCCGTCATTTTTTCAAATCGCTCGCGCGGCGCGCGTTTCGAGCGACCGAGGCGCGCGAGAGGGACGCGCGAGGACGCGTTCGAGACGACGAACGCGCGCGTGAACCGACGCTCGGCCTACCGCGCGCGGTGGATCGTTCGCACGCGCGACGGCGACGACGAGTGAGGGGCACGCGCGCGCGGGGTTTCGAGCCGTGGTGTCGACTCTTCGTATGTACAAACAGTGACGTTGGTCTTTTCTCAAGAGGGTCTCTCGAGACGTCGCGTCGCGTCGCGCCGAGCCCGACCTCGCACGTCGTCGTGCGTCCTCGCTCGCGTTCGCGAGCGACGCGGGAGCGCGAGAACACGACGCGTTCGACGCGTTCGACGCGTTCGACGCGTTCGACGCGTTCGACGCGATGACGACGCGACGCGCGGCGTCCTCGCTCGCGTTCGCGCTCGGTCGAGCGATCGCGGGAAAGATGACGCCCGCGACGCCCGCGACGCCCGCGCGCGCGCTCGCGACGTCCGCGTCGACGTCCTCGACTTTCCCGTCCACTCTCGCGCGCGCGTTCGCGCGCCGAGCGTCGTCGTACTCGACCACCGCGAGCACGACGAGCAGCGACGCGACGCCCGCGGGGACGGACGCGGCGTCTCGCGCGTACGAATCCATTCGCGCCGACGTCACCGCCGCGTCCACCGCATCGACGTCCGCGTCGACGTCGACATTGTCTTCGTACGCGTGCTCGCACGCCTCGTCCGCGCCCGTCGTCGTTCGAGGGATGACGGCGGGCGCGCTCTTGCGCGAGCTTCGCGCGGCGGAGCGGGACGCCGCGCGCGACGCCGCCGAGCTCGCGGCGGCCGACCTCGGCGGGTTCTTCGGCATGGCGAGCGTGAAGAGGAAGCGTAAGAAGGCGATGAATAAGCACAAGCATCGAAAGCGTCGACGTCGCGATCGTCACCAGAATAAATAGTTGTATCGATTGGATTGGATTTCAGTAAACCTCACACCCTCGCGCGCATGCTCGCGAGACGCGCGCTCTCGGCGCTCGCGAGACGCGCGTCGTCGTCGTCGTGGACGAGCCGCGCGTCGCGAACCGTGAACTCGGACGTGGGATCGCCTCGACCGACGACGAACGGGATCGTCGCGGATTCGTTCGCTCGCGGTCGACGCGAGCGGTCGGACGACGCGACGGAGACGGCGAACGACGCGCGACGCGCGTCCGACGTCGAGGCGCTGGCGGCGTTTCTTCGACGCGCGGGGGTGGACGAGAAACACGCCGAGGCGTTGGGCACGATGGAGTCGGTGATGGGAATCAAGACCCACAACGCCAAGAAGAAGGGATTGAATGTCAAGGAGCGAAAAGCGTTGTTGCGGTGGAGGGAACGCGTGCGCGCGGGGTTGGAATCGGCGTGACTCGAGTCTGTTCGCGCGCGGGGTCGTTACAGTACAGTAGTAGTGATATATATCGTCGTCGGCGTCGTCGGCGTCATCGAGTCACATCGTCCGCGGCGTCGCTCGCGGCGTCGTCCTCGCTCGCGTGCGTCGACGACGGCGCGCTCGCGCGAAATCGAAACCTGGAAAATCCATCCGCGAGCGATCCCACGAGCTTATTCGCGTTCGTCGAGATGGCGCTCGTCGCGTCGTTCAAGGACGCGCCCAGCGTGTTGACGCTGAACCTCGACGACGTTCCCTCGGCGTCGCCCTCGGCGTCCTCGTCGTCGTCAAAGTAATATCCGCCCGGCGACGTCGGCGACTCGGGACCCGCGCCTTCTCCCCGTCTTTCGCCCTCGCGCATGCGCCACGTCTCCGTGATGGCGCCCACTTTTCCGAATAAACTTCCAAACTGTTTCTTCACCCCGTCCAACGCCTCGAAACTCGCCTCCGCGCCTCGCCTCGCCGCCGTCCCCGCCGTCCCCGCCGTCCCCGTCCCCGTCGCCGCGCGTTCCGCGTCCCCCGTCGCCCGCTCCAACGACACCAACGCGTTCTCGATCGACCGAAGCGCGTCCTCGACCGAATCAATCAACGCGTAATCCCCTCGCAGTCCTCTCACCAACCGTTCAAACCTCTCCCGCGTCTTTTCCTCGCTCGATGCGCTCGTTCCCGCGCATCGATCGACGACGACCCGTTCCGTCTCATCCGCCCGCGCGAGCAACACCTCGATCGTCTGCGTCAGCGCCGAGGCGTGTTCGCGCAGCGCGTCGTCCATCGACGGATCACACGCGCGAGAGACATCGTCCGCGAGCGCCCCGTGCGCCGCCGACGACGACAGATCGATCATCGTTCCCGAACCGCCTCGGTGTGACGAATGAATTCACACGTCGACGCGATCGGACATGTCCGAGACGTCCGACGACGACGCGCCCGCGCGCGGGTACGCCCACGCCGATCGCGAGGCGAGGCGCGCGCGCGACGAGGCGCGACGAGGCGACGAGGATGACGAGGTTGATGATGATGACGAGGATGATGATGATGAGGTTGATGATGATGATGAACTCGATGAAGAGGATGAACTCGATGAAGAGGATGAGGAGTATCACCGACGCGACGGGTATAACGCGCTCGTGATGGAGCTCCTGGAGGATGAGGAGGGCGAGGGATGGGAGTCGGAGGAGGAGTACGAGGAGGAGGAGTACGAGGAGGAGGAGTACGAGAGCGACGCGTTCGACGACGGTTCGCGAGTGCGGCGTCGCGCCGTCGTCGCGCCGCGCGCGGCGTTCGAGAGCGACATCGAAATCGACCGGGACGTCAGCTCGGAATCGGAGATCGAAGAGTACGACGACGCGAGTCATTTGTTGCCGTATTACGATCGAGCGCGGAGTGTGATGGTGGCGACGACGTGTAATCACAATCAAGGGGCGGACGCGTTGACGGCGGCGCCGCGTTTTACGTGCGACGACCGCGCGCTCGGGCCGCAAGGGAGTCCGTACTCGTTTGATTACGGGTCGCTGGATGAGGCCGAGGGGAAGAGGTGTACGCTGGGAATGCCGGATTTTTTCTTGTTTCGGAGACACGTGGTGGCCATGTGCGCCGGCGGCGTGACGGAGGGCGCGAGGGAGTCAAAGCACTACGACGGGCTGCTCGTGCCGTACAGCATGGATTACGACCACGAGAGAAAGCTCTTAGCGGTGTGTGGCATGGGATACGATCCAGAGAGGAGCATGTATTGGAACGTCGCCGTGTACGAAATCGACTCGTCCGAAGAAATAATCGGAACGGGTACAAACGTGAATCCCGACGCCCTCTACAATGAGGTGTGTCGACTCAACGTCGGTTTGCCTGACGAATCCATGTACGCGCAGCCGAGGCCTCTTCGCGACAATCTACAGATGGATTTCACGGATGCCGTCCACCAGGCGAATTGCATACGCTTCGCGCGTTTGGAGAACGTCGTGGGCGATGACGACGTCGACTCGTACTTGCTCTTGTCGAGCAACGACGGATACGTGTACTACATTCATCTGTCGGAAGCGAATGAAGACACGAGAGCGCGAAAAGCGGCGGTAGTGAGGAGCGATGGCCATAGAATCTCTATGAATTGCGCCGAGCCGTCTCCGTGCGGGATGATGGTTGCATACTGCGGAGATTCGAGACTCGTCGGCGTGACGTTTTTGGCGTCACCATCGCAGGGCGCCTTCTTTCACGATTTACGGTTGAAAATCCCGTCCTTGCACGCCAAGCTTCCGCGCATTGTCGGGAGCGGTACTCACTCGTGTCAATACGTGCGATGGAGCCCGGACGGTCGCTACCTCGCCGCCACGAGCGACGCCACCCATTCCATCACCGTGTGGCGCATGGACCGCGTGAACGGTCGAGATCCGGACGACACGGTGGTTCCGCCCATGGTGGCGCACTTTTGGGATCACGCGCTTCCGGTGTTGCCCGTCGTATTCGCGCAACACAATCCATCCATCATGGTGTGGGCAGAGAGAGAGGGGAGAGTGCACACGTTCGACGTGCGCGAAGCGGAGGATCACTACGCCGAAGTCACAGACATTGTCAAAGACGTCCCAGAGGAAGAGCTGGCGCAATTGAGCACGATGAAAGACGGCCTTGAAGACGTTGGATGCGCCGTGGTGAACATGCGGCGAAGAGCACGACCGCCAAGCTTTGATGAAATCAAGACGTGGGCGCACATCGATCCCGTCGAGCGCCGAGCGATTTGGAAAACATCCTTCCTCGAGGGCGACGTGCTCAAGGATTTCTCCATCCAGACCGTCAACAACTTGAGAGGATTCCAAGATCCAGCCTGTGGGACGATCACTGGTCTCGCCGTCTCGTGCGTCACTGTGCCTCGAGGCACGCCCGGCGAGAACGCGTCGGACGTCATCATGTGGTCATCCGGTCGCGCCGTGTTCGCGTACCGACTCACGGGGGGCATGCGGGGCGACATGTCAAATTTCCTATCGTTTCCCCGCAATTACATAGAGTCCATGCAGACGTTTTTGTTGTGCGTGAAAGCCAGTCGACGGAACGGGCATGAGAAGATGTGTCTGGCGGATTTACCGATGGAAATCATTCACGAAATCATGGCGCGAGCGGCGATGCCAATCTACAAATGGTCGGGCCGTCGCTCGCGCGAAGCGGCGCGCGAGCGGGAAGGCAGCAAGATCTACAAATGGTCGGGCTGCGTGCGCGAACAAATGGAGCCCGTGGACGAAGACAGGGGCATACAGAACTTTTTTAACATGGCGATGAGCATGGGACTTCGCAGAGAAGCCGAAGAGGGCCCTGTAGAAGAAGAGTTGTTGTAAGAGTAAGAGACACCCCGCGCAGCCTCACGATGAGAGATTATATATATCCTGTAACCACACGAACACGACGCAATACGTCGCGAACACGGCGTATGCGTAGAGGAAGACGACGCCAGCGAGGCGGGAGAGTCTCCAACGATTTACGAGCAACGCGACGTAATACAACGCGAGGACGCCGAAGAGAATCCCGATGGATGGAATGAGCTGATTCGTGGCGACGGGAATTTTGCCGTCGAATTTGATCGGGAGGACGATGAGCCAGGGAAGTCCGAGACCGAGCCAAATGTCGAACACGTTGCTTCCCACGGCGTTGGCGACGGCCATGTCACCTTCACCGATTTTCGCGACGGCGATGGAACCGAGAGCGTCCGGAATGGACGTACCGGCGGCGACGACGAGCGTGCCCATGACAACCTGTGGAATTCCGATGATGCATCCGATGCGAGCGGCCCAGGACACCATGAGATAGGAGATGACGCTGATCCAAGAGATGGACGCGACGAACGTTGCGGGGTACCAATTTTCAAACCTCTGCGCGGCGCAGTTTGGAATGGTGACGTAAAAGGCGTATCTCCAGGGAAGGCTCAGGACGTGCAGTGGTACGTCGTAGTACGACTCGGGCCATTCGAACCCTTCATCGATGTCGTGTTGTTCGTCCCTCACCGGACGGCGCGATTGTCGACGCGTGTCCGAGCGGCGAAGCGGCGGGACGACGACGTCCGGCGTCTTCAACGACGCGAGTGGCTGTTTTTCACCACCGAGCCATTTCATGATTCTGGCGTTGTAGTACATAAAGACGACGTAAGTCAGATACATCAGAACGGCGATGAGGCCTTCGTACCAGTGAATGTAACCGTCGTGAAAGATCAGAAGAATGGTTGAAATGGCGAGGGCGTAAAACACGCAGTCTCGCGTCACGGGCCGCCAATCGAGTTCCAGAGTTTGACCGGCGAAAATCACGGTCGCGCCGATGATGAAAAGAATATTAAACACCGCGGATCCCACGATGGCGCTGATGCCGATTTCATTCGTCGCGTCGGGTGAAATCAAGCTCATACCGGAGGAGAAGAGTTCCGGAGCCGACGAACCCGCCGCCATAAAAGTCGCGCCCGCGACGTCCTCGCTCAAGTTGAGCTTGTCACATATTTTTTCGAGCGAAGAAACGAAGTAGTCATCGCAGACTATGGCGATGCCCAGGAACACGTACAAGATTCCCACGAGGTAGAGCGACCAACCGCCTCGCCGCATCCATTCGGAGTGGTTCGCAGAGCATCCTCCGCTCGAGGTGAGACGTCGAGAGTGCGCGCTCGTTTCCAGGTTCGCACCGAACCGACTGGACCATCTGTGATACGACACCGACAAGACGACGAGAGCGACCAGCGCGAACGACCTGGTTGCGTCAGATGCGTCAGTCAACGTAGGCGAAGCGGCGGCGTGCGCACGCACATGCAGACACGCCACGCGCGCCGAGCGCGTTTACATCGCGCTCGTCGAGCTCGCGCTTGTAATGAATATCCCATCGTCGACGCAACTCGTCGGATTGACGGTCGCGGCACGATTTACCTCTACACTCTCGACGACGGAAATAGACTTTTCGCGCAGTTGTTACCCGTCGCGCGCGAACACTCGCGCACCCATTGACCGCAAGCCAACGTCCACAGATTTCACGCGATGCATCGAGTCATAGATTCAATTCGGTGTCGCCTCACGTTCGGTTTCATCGAATCTCGCCTCGAATGGTAACACGAGACGCCGAAGCGTCCCCTCGTCGTCTTGTTCGACTCTCGTCAAGAGCGCCGCGCGCGCGGTCTCTTCACCGCTCGCCGTCTTCAACGTCACCACGAACGCCCCCACGTTGAGCGCATCGTGTCTCACCACTGATTCAACGTCGACACCGTCGAACGCGCACGTCACCTCGACCGCGCGCTCGCCGTTCTCGTCCTCCTCGCCCTCTCGAGTCGTCGCCTCCGCCGCGTCCCGTCCCGCCGCCGTCCTCTTCGACCACAACCTCGCCCTCGATCGCGCCATCGCCACGTCGCACTCAAACCACGCCTCCGCGCGCGTCCACCCCTCGCGCGCGCCTCGAAAACTCGCTCGAATCTCCCCCCCCTCGTCCAGTCTCGACCATCCCTCCAACCGCTCACCGAAAAACTTTCGCCTCCCATTCGCATCGACCGTCGACGCGTCGTCCACGCCGTCCTCCGTCGACACCTCGACGCGATCGAGGGCGAGGAATTCCATCCACGCGCGCGTCATCGCGGTCGGTCGGTCCGCGTCCGTCCCCTCGCGTCTCCGCGTGACGCATCGGGTCGCGTGCATTCGTCTCGTGCACTTTTTTGACGCGTCGACGTCACTTTTCATCGCGCCGCGCATCCGTCCTCGCGCGACGCCCGCGGTCTCGATCGAGGACTGGAAACGCTCGGAGACGCGCGAGGGAGCGCCGAGGGCGTCGATCGACGCGCGCGGTGAGTCGGTGTCTCGGCGCGAGCGCGCGTTCGAGTCGACGAGCGCGCGTCGGTGAGGTTCACGGCGAGGGGGCGTCCGGGTCGTTCGATTCGACGCGCGCGATCGCCCGAGACGCGCGAACGCGCGGGGAAGAGGGGTGAGAACGCGAGAGGATACGCTCGAGGGTGCGTTCGAGGGACGAGCGCGCGGGTGGGAGACGCGAGGGGAAGACGCGAGGGCGAAACGCGGGAACTTTTCTCCGGAAAACCACGGGTCGCTGACGCGTGGTGAGGGACTCGGTGGTGAGTCGTGAACGGTCGAATTCCTCTCGAGCGCGCGCGCGGAGAGGAGGAAAGACACGAGACGCGCGGTGTGTGGGATACTGTTGAGTGGTAGATGCGAAAAACGATTCGGGATTACGAGTCCGAGATTGCGCTGTCGAAAGCGTTGGCGGTCGTCGATACCCGACACAAGGACTCCGGTCGAGGAGGCGCCGCCAAGGAGGGCGCCGAACCGAACGACGTTACGCAGTTGAGCGCCGGCGGTGGGCGACGCGTGTAAATCGCCGTGAACGACGCGAAACGTTCATTCGGACGGTGCGCGTGAGACCCATTCATTTATTCCACGTGGAATAGTCGCGAACGCGCGAGAGGTCGTCATGGCGGCGGCGTGCGTGGACGCGGGCGAGCCGAGACCGTCTTCGAACGAGGGCGTGTTGTCGCTGCATCAGCTCGACGATTTGGACACTGATAAGGAGTTTCCAAAGGTGAGCGCGTTGTCCACGCCCGGATCTCGAAATCTCCCGCGCATCGGGTATCTCAAGCACGAGGCTGTGCAGGTTTTCAAGCGCGTGCGGTCCTTCGGGTCTTTCCAAGACCTCATCGTGCCCGACATCGACGGCTACGTCGTTGGCAGCTCTGAAGACGACGATGACGACGATCTCGATTCTTGGGGGATAACCGGGTACGTCACGGATGCCAGTGAATTCGATCGCATTCTCATCTCCGCGTGGGAAGATCGGTTCGCCGGAGGATTGTTTCGATACGACGTCACCACGGTGAGCACCAAGGTCATCGAGGGCACGAAGAAATACGTCGCGCAGTTCAACATCGGACGCGCGACGAACAAGCGCCCGACGGAATTTCGAGTGGATCAAGTGTGCCAAAACTTCGATCCGAAGAAGTTCAACTTCACCAAGGCGGATCTGAAGGAGGTTTTGTTTTCTTTCACCAAGCTCGCAAGCGAGGCAGACGAAAACGTGAGCCGGTCCATCTTTGAAAAGGACGCGGCTGTGGATGAGAGTCCGACGGTCGTCTTGATCAACGTGTCGCCCATCGAATATGGGCACGTGTTGCTGTGCCCGCGGGTGACGGATATGCTCCCGCAACAAATAACTCCGGGGAACTTGCTCCCGGCGCTGTACATGGCGGCCGAGTCGCGAAATCCGTACTTCCGCGTGGGATACAACTCGCTCGGTGCGTACGCCACCATCAATCATTTGCACTTCCAGGCGTACTATCTTATGGAAGCGTTCCCGATCGAGCGCGCGAGTACGGCTGAAATCTTCTCTGGAACGCACGGAGAGTGCACAGTGTACAGCGTCAACGGGTACCCGGTTCGATGCCTCTGCTTCGAGGTTGGTGATTCTTTCGAAGAGCTCGCCACGCTCATCGGTGAGTGCTGTGTCAAAATGCAGAGTGCGAATATACCGTTCAACATTTTGATCGCAGATCACGGCGCGCGGGTATTCTTGATTCCGCAAGTCTTCTCTATTCGCATTGCGAATAACAAAATTCCAGAACACGTCATCGAAACCGGAGTCAATCCCGCGGTCTTTGAAATTTCTGGTCATCTTCTCTACAAGCAACAAAATGATTACGATAAGTGCACGCAGGCGAGCGCGGAGGAATTGCTCGCGTGTGCGTCGCTCACTGAAGATCAATTCGTCAAGCTGATTGACTACACCGTTGGCGCGAACAAGACGAGCGACCGCGCCATCGAGGAGTTGGCCTCGATCGCCGAGTCGGAATTTTGATCACGCCTCGAGTGATTGATGTTTTGCAAAGATACGTTGCCTTTCTTGCTTTTTTCCGTCGTACCATTTTGATTTTTTGGTACAGTGCGACCACCCGACGCTCAAGAACGGTGACCCAAACAGGGTCGACCGTTGTAGCGATCATCGGTTCGCGGGCGCGTTGTCGCGGTTTCACCGCGCTCGTCAGACGTCGAACATGCGCGCACGATGTTTCTAGCGGCATACTACAGTATAAATATGTATGTTTTCGAGATATTCATTTAAACCTATCGTCTGTGCGCAGCGCCGATGGCGTCTTGAACGCTCTTGAACCCGTCGCGCGCCAAGCACGCCTCGAGCTCGCGCTTGATTCTGGGAATCAACTGTGGGCCTTGCAGCGCGAACGCGGTGTAGAGCTGTACCAACGTCGCGCCGGCGCGAATCTTCGCGTAAGCATCCTCTCCGCTCGCCACGCCGCCGCACCCGATGAGGGTGATTTTACCGCCCGTGAGCTTGTAAAGATCGTGCAACACCTTGGTACTCGGTTCCATGAGCGGTTTCCCACTCAATCCACCGGCCTCGTTGCCGTGGGCGTGCGACTGAATCGTCTCGGGTCGCGCGATGGTCGTGTTACTCACGATGACGCCGTCGACTTTTTCGCTCTTCACCACGCTCGCGATATCTCTGAGAGCCGAGTCGGTGAGATCTGGGGCGATCTTAACGAGCACCGGCGTCTTGGACGCGCGCGGGCTGCTGTTTCTCGCCGTGACGACGCGACGAAGCAAACCACTGAGATGTCTGCGTCCCTGTAAGTTTCTCAATCCCGGAGTGTTCGGGGACGAAATGTTCACCACGATGTAGTCGCCGTATTCGCCGATGTTTTCCACGCCCACGACGTAATCATCCGCCGCGCTCTCCTCGGGCGTCGTCTTATTCTTTCCAAGATTCACCCCGAGCAAACCTCGTGGGGAATCTCTCGCCGTCTTCGCGCCCGCGCCCACGCGATACGCCGCCAATCTCGTCGCGGCGCTCTCGTGCCCCTCGCTGTTGAACCCGTACCGATTAATCACCGCCCCGTGCTCCGGCAAACGAAACGCCCGAGGCTTCGGGTTCCCAGGCTGTGGTTTCGGCGTCACGCTGCCGATCTCCACGAATCCGAAACCCATCTTGATCAACGCCTCGAACGCCTTGGCGTCCTTATCGAAACCGGCGGCGAGCCCGATGGGATTCGACAACTTCATCCCGAACGCCTCCACCTCGAGCGATTTCCCATCCTCCACGCGTTGTCTCGGCCCCATTCCCATCGCCAACGCCGCGATACCGACGGTATGCGCCGTCTCCGCGTCCAACATTCGCACCGCCGGCGTCGCCGCGCCGTACGCCGCGAATTCCACATCCTCCGCCCATCGTCCCTCCGCCCACCGCAGCGCCGCGAACCCGCCCACGACGCCGACGGCAACGCGCACCATCGTCGACGTCGACCCAGTCCCCTCCGCACCGCTCGCCGTCGCGCGCGTCGACGCGAATGCTCTCCACGTCCCATCGCGACCGTTTCCGCGCGTCCCCGTCCCCGCGCACGTCGCGCGCGCCGTCGTCGCGCGCGTCCCCGACCGAGCGCGCGCGTCCCGAATCGCGCGCATCGCGCGTTCGACCCCTCGTCCGCGCATCGCTCGCCGTCGTCGTCGACTGGCGTTCGACCGTCGCCGTCGCGTCACTTTTCGTCGCGCGCGTCGAGGTACGCGTCGATCGCGACGACTCGATCGCGCGCGGGAACGCGCGCGCGTCGGGGCGAAAAAAAAACACTCGACGCGTCTCGCGTCTCGACGCGCGAGGGAGGCGACGCGCGAGGGACGGAGGATGGATTCGTCATCGTCATCGACGTCACTCGAAGATGATGATCGAACGCTTTTCGTCTCGCGAGGGGAACGCGCGTTCGATGCGCGCGCGATGACTCGACGGAGCGACTGACGCGCGCGAAATCGTACGTTTCATCGCAGACGACCACTTCGAACGAGCCGGGATGTTTTCGACGACGATGAGGATGAGGATGACGACGAACGCGCGCGGGTCGGCGCCGGCGACGCGCGCGGGCGGCGCGCGCGGGCGACGCGCGACGATCGTACGTGCGGACGGTGAGGGGTCGTGGAAGGCCATGGCGGTGACGAAGCCGAACTTGGTGAATAATCTCGACGGGAAGACGACGCGGAACATCGATGGGAAGGTGTACACGATAGAGGCGCGAGGCGCGGACGTCGTGGTGACGGATAAGTTTGGGGCTCGATTCGAGGCGCGGGTGAACAAGGCTGGTGTCATCGAGGCTGACATGTCCAAGAAGGCTGGTGTGTCGAGCGGTGGTGGTGATGATGTGGACTTCGCGTCGCTATCCCCGATGGACTTCATGGGTTTCGACGCCAAGTATAAGATTCCGGAGGTTGTCAACGGACGCTCAGCGATGGTTGGCGCGGTTTTCGCGCTCTTCGGCAAGATTGGCGGCGGTGGATCCGTGGCGCACCAGATGTTCTCCGCGGGTGGTTTCATCAACATGTTGTTGATCAGCGCCTTGGTGACCGCGGGCACGATCGCACCGGCGGCGACTGGACAAAAGAGCCTTCGCGACGCCATTCCGGATGAAAATGCCTCCTTCAAGGACGAGCTACTCCCGACGGTGTGGACTGCGACGGCGGAGAACGTCAACGGCAAGGTTGCGATGGTCATCTTGACCATCGCCCTTCTCACGGGTAACTAAACGACGCGACGCGATTCTTTGTAATCACCAACCAAGCCTTCCATTCTTAAACCCATGCGCGTCGAGGCGAGCGGGCCGGTGGCGGCTTTCGTCAATTTTCGCCTAGATGTGAAAATATTAAATCTTCTATATTGGCTTCGGGAACCACGTACGATCACTGACGATACTGTTGCGTCGCTTGCTGGCTCGCGTACTGGGTGTAGTAGCCGGCGTATTGCATCTGTTGCTGCTCCGCGTACTGCGCCGCTTGACCGTTGTCGCGGCGAGCGCCGTTCTGTTCGGCGCCGCGTTGCACGGCGCCCTCTTGCATCTTGTAGCCCGGAGGCGCGTTCACAGCTTGCTTGCCGTTCGGAGCGGCGCCCGGGTAAACACTCGCGGCGGCCGGGGGATAGGGGTAGTGAGATTGCACTGCGTACGGGTACGCGGGCTGATGGGGCATGGCGTAAGGGTAGGAGTACATGGGATGGCCGTACGCGTTCGGCATGACTTGCATCGGCTGGCCGGACGCCGAGTTCGCGGTGGAACCCTTCGCGGCGGGCTGGGACTTCTCAGCTGGGGCTTGTTGGCTCGGAGCCGCCGCCGCCTGCTGCTTGTAGTAATCCGCGTAGGCACCGTTTTGCTCTCCGTTTTGCGCCGGTTGCTGGTAACCTTCGTAACCCGCGTAGCCTCCCGCCATGGGGACCGCCGGCGGCATCATGTAGTTACCGTACGCGTTAGGCATCATGCCACCAAAGTACGGAGGGTAGGTGGCTTGTTGCTCGACGGTGGTGCTGCCGTTGACCGCGTCGGGCAACTTGGACACCATACCGGGGTTGCTAGGTTGCTTCTTACTCGTTTCAGGTTGCGGTTGCTGCGGTTGTTGTTGCTGCTGACGTTGTTGTTGCGGTTGTTGACCCTGTTGCTGTCGCTGTTGCACGCCCCAACCAGCCGCACCGGCGGAGGAATCAAAACCAAAGCCGAAGTCGCCGCCGGCGGAGGAGAAGTTTCCAAACTGAAGTCCGAGATCTTGCGTTTGCGCTCCTTCGGCAGACGTCGCCGCTTGTCGTGGGCGAGACGTCGGCGCAGAAGCATCAAAACCGAATCCAAAGCTATCGGCAGCGCGTTGAGGCTGCTGCGGCGGTTCTTGTTGCTGCTGCGGAGCGGCCGGTTGGCGTTGTTGCGCTGGAGCCGCCGCTTGCTGCGCCGCCACCGCTGCCGGCGCAGTCGAACCCGCCACTTTCTTGGCCCAGTTCATCGGCGCGCCCGCACCGGGCGCAGTCGCCGCCGCGGTCGCCGCCGCGCTCTGCTTCGGCGCCGCCTTCCCACCTTGCGGACGAGGCGCCGCGCCGCCCTTCGCCGGCGCCGCCGCCGGCGCCGCCGGCGCCGCCGCCGCCGGGGTGGGCTCGCCACGCACTAAATCAGCGAGCGTCTTCCCACCAGGACGAATCGGCGCCGGGTTTGGTGCCGGTTCGAGCTTCGTCTGAGGTTGCGCCGCCGGCACCGCCGCCGCTGGCACCACCGGAGCCGCCGCCCGCGCCGGCTTGCCGCCTCGCTCGCCGCCCCGCTCGCCCGCCCGCGGCGTCGGAAACTTCCCACCGTTACGTCCCGGCTTGTCCCCTCGTCCGTTCGGACGATCTGCGTTGAACTTCCCATTCTTTCTGTCACCACCGTCTCTGCCGTTCTGGAATCCATTCTTACCGTTCGCGCCGCGTCCGCCCTCTCCCCCGGTTTTCTTCTTCGTCATCTTCTTCCCGATGGTTTCAAACTTATCCACTGCGTCGAAAAATCGCGCGCACCGCGTCGTCGGTAGTCAGTCATCTCACTCTCTCGCGTCGTCTCCCCATCGTCGTCTCATCCCCCGCGCCGCTCGCCCGCCTCCTGCAATCGTCTTCCCGTCATCTTCTCTCCCAGTCCCTCGAGTCCCTCAGTTTCACCGTTCACGACTCATCAGCCGCCAAATCCACGCCTCGTCCCGACGAGATCGACGATCGATCCGCCCGACGACCGTCTCTCGCCCGCGACGTCTCGCGCGACGTCTCCTCCCTCGCTCCCGCGACGCGATCGAGCGCGCGATATTTCTCATCATCACGCACTGTTCAACAATCGATCGATCGCGCGATCGACGTCCCCGTGGCACTGCGCGAGCACCTCCTCGCAGTCGGTCTCCGAGTGACCGCTGAGCTGCGCCAGGTCGCGCGCGCGCGTCATCTCGTGTGTCTGTGTGCGCGTTCCGTCGCCGGTGAGACGACGACGAGACGAAGGGAAAAAAGCGCGCGCGTTCGGTTGCGGCGCTCCGGCTCGTATCGGTCGAGCGCGCGACGGTGTGACGACGAAGGGGCGGCTCGGCGCGGCCGACCGGCGGCTCGGTGCAAATGGCGGGAGAATGCGATGGGTGGGGGACTGTTGACGAATTGTGACTCGAGAATGTGTATACATACATGGGGCTGTCGCGTCGGGACGACGACTGGAAGACGACCAGACGCGCGAGGTCACGGTGTGGGCGGTCGCGTGCGGCCGCCGAAACGTCTGTCGCGCTTGGCGTAGGCGTGGATGGCGCGTCTGAGCTCGGCCTCGCCGAATTCGGGCCACACGGTGTTGGCGAAGTAGAGCTCGGTGTACGCCAAGTCCCAGAGGAGAAAGTTGCTCAGACGTTGCTCGCCGCTGGTTCGGATGAGCAAGTCCGGGGCTTGGGTGAATCGCGCGTCGTTTGCCGCGGCGATGGCATCGTGGGTGGATAAGTGGGCGGAGATGGCGTCCTCGTCGATGTCGTCTGGGTGGATTTCTCCGGCGGCGACTTTACGCGCGAGCGCGCGAGCCGCCTTGACAATGTCTTGTCTCCCTCCATAACTCAGCGCGATGACGAGTCTTAGGGCGTCATTCTCTTTAGTCGCCTCCACCGCACGCGTCACCGCCTCGCGCACGCCGACATTCACCTTTCTGAGATCACCGATCACCTCCACTCGCACGCCCTCCTTGACGAGGAGCGGCAACTCGTCTCGCATCGTCGTCTCCACCAACGCCATCAATTCCTCCACCTCCATCTGATTTCGACCCCAATTCTCTTCACTGAAAGCGAACACCGTCAGTGTTCGCACGCCCCACGACGCGCAACACTTGACGGCGCCGCGAAGCGCGTTCACGCCGCGCTCGTGACCAATCGTTCGTGGTAACCGTCGACGCTCGGCCCACCGCGAGTTCCCGTCCATGATCACCGCCACGTGTCTCGGCACCTGCTCCTCCGTGAGTCCTCGCAACGGCGTCGGTTTACTATCCCATCGCGAGACCGCCCCTCGAGGGACGCCGAACAGACCGGAGAACCCGAACAGGGACGGAAACTCTCGCGTCTCGGCGTCGTCTTCGTCCCCGACGCCTCCACCGTCCCGACCCCACGTTGACGTCGACGCCGTCTCGTCCCCGCGCGCGCCGCCAAAGGGTAGATGCACGTGTGCGCGTTCGCTCGCATCGTCGTCTGCGGCGTCATCGCTCCAGGTGGACGCGCGTCGAGGGACGGTTCGCGATCCCCGACGGATGATTTTTCCACCTCGACTCGAGAAACGACGCGCGCGCGACGACGTCGACGTCGACAGACGCGCGTCGATGGACGCGAACGACGCGTGAGACATCGCTCGAGTCGTTCGTTCGTCGCGCGAGACGAGAGAGCGACGCGTCGGCGAGTGCAGAGACGAGGTGGGGACAATGTTCGTGAAGAGAAAAACGCGCGGCGGATGTTACGCATTGAAAGCCTACTCGCGAGGTTTTTCGAATATGATCAAGTGTTCGGTGCGCGCTTGGTTGTACAGAGCGCCGTCGGACATGGTGGCGGTGAGTTTCATCGTGCATCCGGCGATGTCGCGAAGATTGAATAATCCGGCGGCCGCCGCGAGACTCGTTCGCGTATTGATGTTCGCCCCGTCGCCGACCATGACGGCGGCTCGACCGCCGGGAACGAGCGAATCCGCGACGACTCTGAGCCAGTCGTTTTGTTCGCGCTGCCAGATGTCTTTGAACGCGTGCGGATCGGAGCGAAGGGCGCGTCGAGAGCCGATTTCTCCCTCCAACCATTCCTTGGGCCAATTTCTATCGCCGGGAACGACCGTGTTCACGTACGACGACGTCGGTCCGTCGACGTTGGACGACGAGACGACCGCGCCACTGCCGGCGCGAACCTTTCGAGCGAACGAGAGGTAATCGTACACCGCCGGATACGGTGGCGATGTCAACACGCAATCGACGCGTTCGTCTTCGGCGAGCGCGAATTTCCTAATGTCCACGTTGTGAATCGATGCGAGCGGTGCCGGAGGATCGTTCCGGTCGCACACCTCCTTAAACTGACGAAGACGAGTTGCGTACTCATCGACGACTTTACTGAATGCCTCGGCGTTGGCGCTCGCCGCGTCACGCCCGCCGACGCCTCTATTCTTCTTCCCGCGACCCTTCGGCCGCCGCTTATTCTGTGACTTTTGCGTCCGCTGCAACGCCACGGACATGCAAAACCACAACGCCTCGGCGATTCTCGGTGGCCCATCCACCGTCACCTCTCGAACCGCGCGTCTGATCGGTAACCACGGTCTCGGGACGCCCGCGTCGCCCTCGCCCGCCTCCTCCTCCGCGCGCTCGTCCGCGCGCGCCACCGCGCGCGCCGCCGTCTCCACCATCACCCGCACGCTCTCCTCATCCGCGCGCCAATTCCTATTCGCACTCACGAAGCACGCCAACGGGGACACATCCACCCCCACCGTTCGCCATCCTCGGCACTGTCCCGCGACGAGCGTCGTTCCGCCGCCCATGAACGGGTCCAGCACGCTCGCGCTGGACGCGTCGAAACACTCACCGAGCGCGACGTCCGCCGCCGCCGGTTGCATCCCGGCTAAAATCTCCCCGAACCCGTGCGTGCACGTCGGGAACCCCGCGGGCGTGGACGAGAACCCGTGCGTCCACTGCACGCGCATCGCCCGCAGACAACTCTCGGCGAGCGCGGCGTCGCCCCAGGATGACTCTTGAAATCGTTCGCTCGGCGTCGACGCGCGCGCGAGGTACTCGGGCGTCGTCCCTCCATCGTCGCGAATCGCTCGCTCGACGTCGCGAGCCCCTTCGCGATGGTCGCCGTCGCCGTCGCCGTCGTCGCCGTCGCCGTCCCGTCCCGCGCGCGCGTCGGGGACACCGGCGGCGGTTCGCGTACCGCCTCGCGCGGGCGCGCGCGGCGGTCTCGCGCGCGCGACGACGCGCGCGGACGTCGCGAGCGTCATCGTCGCCCGCGTCGCGACGCGCATGCGTCCGTCGACGCGGCACGCGCGGCGCCGTGAGGCGTCACAACTCGGACGGTCGGGTTGGTTTCGCGTTCACTTCATCCATGACGACGCCTTCGACGACGCGAGTGGGCTTCCTGGGGCTCGGTATCATGGGCAACGCCATGGCGCGCGCGCTCGCGCGCGGTGGTTGCGACGTCGTGGCGTGGAACCGAAGCGCGGATAAGGCGCGCGCGTGTCTCGAGGCGTTCGAGAGGGAGGACCGCGCGAGAGGGAACGCGATGGGGACGATGACGCTGGCGTCGAGCGTGGAGGAGATCGCGAGCGGAGACGTAGACGTGACGTTCGCCATGCTGAGCGATCCGAGGGCGGCGATGGCGGTGGCGAGGGCGTACGCGGAGGGGGCGTCTCGCGCGAGCGGGACGCGAAAGAAGACGTACGTGGACTGTTCGACCGTCGATGGCGAGTGCGGGGAGGCGACGAGGGAGATTTTGGGTGAACGAGTGTCTTTTTTGGCCGCCCCGGTGAGCGGGGGATGGCGAGACGCGGCCAAGGGGGAGCTTTTGTTCATCGGCGGAGGTTCGAGGGAGGCGTACGACGCGAGCGCGGCGCACATGGAAATCATGGGCGCGAAGCGTTGGTTGGTCGGCGACACCCCCACGCACGCCGCGCGCGCGAAACTCATGCTCCAAATCATGATGGGTAACGTCATCGGCGCCCTCGGGGAGATGCACGGCCTGAGTCAACGCGCGGGTTTGGACTCGGACGCCATTTTGGAGATGCTCTCACACTCCGCCATGGGTTCGGCGCTCACCACCGCCAAGGGTAAGCTCATGAGCTCCAAGAATTTCGCACCAAACTTCCAGGTGTACCTGCAGCAGAAAGATTTACGATTGGCGCTCAACTTGGCGGACGAATTGGATTACGCCGCGCCAATCACGGCGGCGGCCAACTCGCAATACGTCAAAGCCAAGGGGCTCGGACACGCCAACAGCGATTTCGCCGCCGTCGCCGCCGCGTACACGGACGAAAAGAAGGAGTGAGCGTCCTCTCGTTCGCGCGTTTCATTCGCACGCGCGGTCGCGCGCGTCCTCGCGCGTGTTATTTACGCATCGATTTCTTCATTCGCCGCCGTCCCGCGCGCCGCGTCACCCTCGCCCTCGTCATGTTTCGCGAGCGCGCGCACTTCACGCGATCGCGCGACGGGACGCGCATAGAGTGCGTCATCACCGACGACGCGACGCTCAAGCCGTCGACGGCGCCGAGAGACTGGTTCGTCCTCGTGCACGCCCATCCGAAACTCGGCGGTAATCGACAGATGATGCAACCGCTCGCGCGCGCGCTCGCGCGTCGAGGCTTCGGTTCCGTGTGCGTCGCCCTTCGCGGTACCTCCGGGTCGCTCGGGAGCTCGAGTTGGCGAGGGACGAGAGAGGAAGGGGAGGACGTGTGCGCGGCGGCGGATTTGGTCGTCGACGGGACGTGCGCCGGCGGCGACGCGCGCGCGCGCGTGCACCTCGTCGGATACTCGTATGGCTCCACCGTGTGCGCGTACGCGCTCGGTCAACGATCGTGCATCGCGTCGTACGTCGCCATCGGGTACCCTCGCGGGTCGTACGGGTGTGGATTGTTCGGCGTCGGCGCCAAGTGGTTGATGCGCGACCACGCGTCGAGGCTGATGGAGGACGAGACGACGCCAAAATTGTTTGTGCATCCGTCTCGCGACGAGTTCACGACGGTGCAAACGATGGAACGGTTCGTGGGTGAGAAGTTGTCGTCGAAAGTGAAGGAGCTGCGCGTGTTGGAGGGCGCGGGACACTTCGCGTTCGTGCAAGACGAGGCGGCGGCGGACGCGGCGGTGGCGTGGATCGAGGAGTTTGTCGAGAGTTTGAAGAGCGGTGAGGAACGCGTGATAGCCCAATAGATAGACAATGCAGCATACAATAGATTAGCTAGTCATTACATGCGTCTACGCGGCGCGAGCGCTCGCTCACTTGGCCATGAGAATGATGCACCCTCTCGGCGCGACGTTGTATCGAGCCTCGACGCCGAGCTTGCCCTCGGCGATAAAGTCTTCGGGAGAGGGAAAGTTGGTGTCCACGATTCTCGCCCATCGTTTCCCGTGCGGCGGCGGCGGTAACGCCGCGTCGACGTAAAACTCGTGCGCGTTGAAGGCGACGTATAAGTCTCCGCATCCCTGCCCGCGGTCGTGCAGGGTGAAGGCTAAAAACTTGGACGTCGGATCGTCCCAGCGATCTTCGTGCCACGTGACGTCGGCGTCGGTCAAGAACGCGTCGCGACCAAGGAGAGGATTGGAGAGACGGAATTTCACCATCTCGGACGAGAAACGGAAAAAGTGTTCCTTTTGTTCCTCGAGCTCTCCCCACTGAAAGTTGTTGAGTCTGTCGTCGTGACCATATGTGTTGTTGTTCCCGTAACGCGTGTGGCCGTATTCGTCGCCCATGAGCATCATCGGCGTGCCTTGCGACACCATGAGAGCGACTTGGAAATTCTTCATCTGGCGCCAACGAAGACCCTGGACGCCCTGGTCGCCCGTCTCGCCCTCGGCGCCGCAATTCCACGACAAATTGTCGTTTGAGCCGTCGTTGTTGAATTCGCCGTTCGCCATGTTGTGTTTGCCGTTGTAGCTCACCAAATCGCGCAGAGTGAACCCATCGTGCGCGGTGATAAAGTTCACGGAGTGGTACGGCTTTCGATTATTCACGTGGTACATGTCCGCGGAACCGCTGATGCGGCGCGCGAAATCGCTCTTCACGCCGTCGTCTCCTTTAATGAAGCGTCGCAGGACGTCGCGATAGGCGCCGTTCCACTCGGACCATCGGTCCCAGTTCGGGAAGCTGCCGACTTGATACAGTCCACCGCAATCCCACGGTTCAGCGATAAGTTTGACGTGCGCGAGCTCGGGGTCCTTGGCGATGGCGCGAATCACCGGAGGCGAATTCATCGGGTGACCCTTTTCGTCTCGGCACAGCGCGCTTGCGAGATCGAAACGGAATCCGTCGACGTGGTACTCTTTTACCCAGTGTTTAAGGGAGTCGAGAATGAACGATGCGACGTGCGGATGGTTCGCGTTGAGCGTGTTGCCGCAACCAGTGAAGTTGAACATTTGCACGTACTGATCCGTATCCGTCATGTAGTACGTCTTGTTATCGATGCCGCGCATGGAGCAGAGATTGGGCAACTCGTCGTTCATCTCCCCGGTGTGATTGTACACCACGTCGAGGACGACCTGAATGCCAGCCTTGTGCAGCGCCTTGACCATCTCTTTAAATTCGCGAGACGCCTGCGCGGCGTTCGATCCTCGCGTGCCAAAACGCGACATCGGCGCAAAGAAACTCATCGTGCTATACCCCCAAGTGTTCACCATGTGATCTCTCGGATTCGGTATGCGCTGAAACTCCATCTCGTCGTACTCGAACACGGGCAAGAGCTCCACGACGTTGACGCCGAGAGATTTTAAATGTTCCACCTTGGCAGCCACCCCAGCATACGAACCTCTCGCGTCGTCGCTCAACCCAGAGCTCTCATCCGCCGTGAACGCGCGCACCGTCATCTCATACACGATCATATCCTTCTCCGCGATCGTCGGCGATTTCACGCCCTCCCAATCGAACGGCGCGGACTCGAAATCATACCCGCTCAACATGTCGGGATCGTTGACATCGCCGCGCGTCTCGTGTTTCGGCCACTCCCCGAACACCTGTCGACGCGCCTCCACGAGCGGCGCGTACGGATCCATGAGCACCCGCGCGTCTTCCCACCGCGCGCCAGTCTCCCATCCACCGTTTCCTCGACACCTGTATCCGTACCTCGCGCCCTTTTTCGGCGCCCCGCTCGTCACGCACACGTGCCACGCGTTCCCCGTCCTCTTCATCGGCACCTCCAGCCTCGGCGTCGTCTCCGACCAATCCCCATCGTACACGCACAGCGTCACCTCGCTCGCCGCCTCGCTGTACACGCAGAAATTGATTCCACCGTCCTCCGTCGTCGACGGCCCGAACGGCGCCGGCGCGCCGTCTCTCCACGTCAACTCTCCCGTCGTCTCCCTCGCGCGCGCGCTCGACGTCGCGTCCACCGCGCGCGTCGCCACGGACGATCGTCGCGACGACCGTCCGGCGCCCGCGGTTTCCCGCGCGCGCGCCGAACCCTCGCGCGGCGACGCCGCGGGCTCGGCGCGTGACGCTGTCACCACCGTTCGCGCGCCCGGCGCTCGCGCGACGCCGTCGACGACCGCGACGCGCATGCGAGCGCGCGAGACGACGCGCGAGCGTTCGATCGATCGATCGCGCGCGGCGTCGACGTCGACGACCGTGGCGGCGACGCGTCGGCGTGTGGCGCGTCGTCGTCTTCCCATCGAGCGCATCACATCACCGCGCGCGACGAATGACGACGACGACGACGACGACGACGAACGCGACCGCCACCATGGACACGAGCGTGCCTCGCGCCAAGGTGCGACGACGCTCGAACGCGCGCGAGGCGTGCGCGAACGCGCGCGCGCGGACGCCCCTCGATGAAGGTTTGACTTGACCGAAATCATTCATTCATTCGAGAATTCTCGACGCGACGCGAGACTCGATCGACTGACGCCCGGCGTTTTCGCGCGTGTATCTCTCGCGCAGTTCATCGAGGACGTGAACGCGCACGTCGAAGGGAAAACCATCGATGAGGTGATGACGGAGATGCGGCGACGGTATTCGCAGTACAAGCGACTCGAGGCGGAGCTTCAACAGCAGCGCATACGGCTGTCGACGCAATTGCCGGACGTTCGACGATCGCTGGAGGCGGTGGAGACGCTGGTGGAGAAGCGCGAGCGAGGGGACGAACGCGGGACGACGGTGAAGTATCAGTTGACGGAGGGGACGTTCGCGGACGCCGAGGTGGGGACGCCGGAGAGCGTCTATCTGTGGTTGGGGGCGAACGTGATGTTGGAGTATCCGTTGGACGAGGCGAAGGAGTTGTTAGAGACTAACGTGAAGGCGTGTGAGAGCGGGTTGGAGGCGAACGCGAGGGATTTGGCGGTGTTGAAGGATAACGTCACCGTCATGGAGGTGCGAGCCGCGCCGCGAGAGAGAGAGAGAGAGAGAGAGAGAGAGCGTCTTCGCGCTCGACGCGCGCGAGAGAACGACACCGAGACCGACCGACTGACGGGTGCGACGCACAGGTGAACATGGCGCGCGTTTACAACCACGACGTTCGCGCGAAGAAGGAAAAATCCACCGACGCGTAGACGTAGTCGCGGCGAAGAAGAGTAGAGAACATTCACACCCACACGCCACGTCGCGCCTCGTCATGCGCGCCTCGACGTCGTCCGCGCCCGCGCGCGCGTGCACCGCGCTCCCGCCTCGCGCGTTCGCCCGTCGCGCGCGAACGCAGCGCCCGCGCGACGCGTCTTCGATCGCGCGCGCGGGCCCACGAGCCGATGATGACGACGACGACGACGACGACGCGCGCGCGCCGACGCGTCGCGAGGTCGCGCGGTACGGACTCCTCGCCCTCACGCTCCCGCTGTGGCGTGATCTGATCCACGATCTCGGATTCTTCGAGGGCGAGGACGACCTCCCCGCCGAGCTCCCGACGCCGGGACCGGGACAACGCGAGGCGGAGTTCGCGGGTGGATGTTTTTGGTGCATGGAGGCCCCGTTCGACGGCGTCGACGGCGTCTTGGCGACGACGAGTGGGTACGTCGGCGGTACCGTCGAACGTCCGAGGTACAGAGACGTCGGGAGCGGTGCGACTGGACACATCGAGAGCGTTCGCGTGTTGTACGACGCGTCGAAAACTTCGTACGAAGAGTTATTGAGAGTGTATTGGCGACAAATCGACGCGACGAGGGACGACGGGCAGTTTGTGGATGCGGGGGAACAGTACAGGCCGGTGATTTGGGCGCTCGACGAGGCGCAGCGGGAGGCGGCGGAGAAGTCAAAGGCGGAGATTGAGAGGTCGAATATCTTCGGCGCGCCGATAAAAGTCGAAGTCGTGGACGCGTCAAAGATGACGTTTTGGCCAGCAGAGCGGTATCATCAAAATTATTACGTGAATAATAGAAATAGGTATCAATTTTATCGTATGGTGTCTGGACGAGACGAATACATCGCTTCGGTCTGGGGCGAAGAGCGAAGCGGATGAGTCGTCGTCTCCGCCAGTGTGTTAGTCGAGGTGTTTGTGAATACGAATACGAAAGGAAATGTGTTTTTAGTCTCGCTCAGCTGAGATCGCGACAGAAATCGAAACGCGTGACGAGGCGTGCAGTCGACGAGTGTGCTGAGGAAACCACGAACATACAATGGTTTCAATTCAATCACAAAAGCACAACGTTGTCGCCATAACCTCGCGCACTGCGCCGTTCAATCAGCTGGTCCTAGAAACAGTATTTCCTTTCATGTCTGTGGTCGATGCATTTATTCCATCTATCGATTCCAACCACCGCCACCGCCGTAGCCACCGCCGGCGGAGCCGTACCCTCCGCCGCCACCGTAGGAGCGTCCGCCTCGTTGCGGACCTCCCCCGCCGCCGTAGCCACCGCCGCCGCCGTAGCCACTGTTACCGCCGCCGCCGTAGCCACCGTTACCGCCGCCGCCGTAGCCACCGTTACCGCCGCCGCCG